>Ga0153916_10003645_pt1 | contig 11497 bp, 9 predicted proteins | sample Opewatmetagenome_FD_109642 | JGI IMG/M metagenome (GOLD analysis project Ga0153916, IMG submission 109642) | Freshwater wetland microbial communities from Ohio, USA - Open water 3 Core 3 Depth 4 metaG | ecosystem: Environmental > Aquatic > Freshwater > Wetlands | place: USA: Ohio, Lake Erie, Old...
CCCCTCACCGCCTTCGCGGTAGAGACAGATCAACCCCATCCTCCCCCCTCGGCCGCCCCTCTTCCATTTTGGGTGCGGGGATGGGACCGCCACTCCGCTCCTGGCGGTCCCATCCCCGCTCGCCGCGCCGTGTCCACTCGACAGTCAGACTAGCCGCAGCCCATAAAGGGTGCATCCATCAAATGATGTATTTCGTGTACATCGTTTTGAAGAAAATCTGTGGATTTTCGGCGCCGCCTCACATCAACACGGTCAGGCGGACTGTGCCGCGAGCCCGTACCACTGCGCATGTCGGTTCGGAAGATGGCTGATGCCGACGCTGACGCGGTCATCCTCGGCATCGACCGTGATACGAACACGGTTGGTGTGGGCGAACTCGATCGGCGCATCCGGGGCGATCGAGGCGACCTCAAGTTCCTTGCCGGCGAAGTCGGCCATCGCCCATGCGTCGATCAAGGTTGTAACGGCCACGGCCGGAAGCATCGCGAACTCAGCCCGAACCAGGCGAGCCATCGCGGGCTCGGCATGGTCGGCCATGAGGTCGATGTACTGGTCGCGCGTCGCGCCATTCGCCCGATATGCCCGGAGCATCGTCTTGATCTCGGGCGACTCGAACAGGTCGGTCAGGTAAGCCGTGATGATTCCACAATCGCTAAGTACCAATGCATTCTCCAGTCGCTAAGTTGTGGGCAGTTTGAACGATCGGGCGTGCATGTACAGCCATCAAATGATGTAATTTGCGTACATTGATTTCATGACCTTTCCGCCCGATCTCACCAGCCAGCCATATACGGCCGTCGAGGCATCCAGCGAACCCGATCGCGGCGGCCTCGATCTGGTCGCCTACGCGGGAGAATTGCGTCGCGCTGTCCGTAGGCTTGATGCGTCTGGCCCTGATAGCTGGCGCGCGGTCGTCGATCGCGGACTTGCTGAAGCATACAAACGCAGGGATCCCGTGGGTCTGGCATCGATGATCGAGTTGATTGTTGGCTTCCTCGACGCTGAAGGGCGTGTTGCTGAGGCTGTATCGGAAATTGAACATGCCATCGCGCGGTCGAAAGGCGACCCGGCGATCTTGGCAATACTAGAAGCGCTCAGGGCATCGTTTCTGAGCGGAAGCGGTGACGTCGACGCAGCGATGAAGGCTATCACGGCGTCGGAACTGGCTCAGGCGCAAACAACGCTTCCGCTCGCACTCGGTCGAGGGAGTCGCCTCTGCGCCGGTGTCCGCATGGCGACTTTAACGGTCGAGGACGTGGGCCCGATCGAAGAGCTGATGGCGCTGGGTGCGAGCGAGCAGTTCGAAAGCGCAATCCTCCATCTGTTGAGCGTGTACATCCCCTATCGTTTCGCGCTGGGAGAGCACGTCGAAGCTCGCCCGTGGGCCCGCGGGCTGCGCATGGCCGCGGAGGCTACGCACCATACCTTTCGGTTGTCCGATGCCGAGACATTCGACAGAGCAGACGCGACGATCTCCTCGTTCAAGGCCCCGTCTGCGGAAGGTCTACCCATTTGGAACTGGGTTGCGCCATGGCGAATCCACGCGCTGCGCCTCTATGTCGTCCTGGTTCGTCGTGAAGCGGGACCGGCACAGAAGGAATTAGCGGCCCTTCTGAGGGCACGGCGTCGCGCCGGCGGAGCCAATCTTGACGGGATCGATGCCTTCCAGACGAACGTCCAGGCCGCGATTTCAACGCCCGATCAGGCAGTCATGGTGCCCCGTCCGGCCTCGGTGCATCTACTCAACCTGGGTTCCACGCTCGCGGGCGCCGAAGCCGTCGCGATCGCGGGGAATCAATCCGAAGCATCGGCCTGGTATGACTGGCTCACGACCAACCTCCCGGCACGGGTCCAGACCTCCATCGAATGGCCGGTTTCCCGACTCCGCGTGCAGGGATTGCTGGCCCTGCGGGCGGGTGACTTCCGCAAGGCCCGGCGCGGGCTGGAGGCCGCCGTGGAATGGGCGGCGAGGGCGAATTATCCGGTCGAGCTGGCCATCGCCCAGGTACAGCTTTCGGAATTCCTGGACCTGTACGGGGGCCCTACTCCGAAGACTCTCAAAATGATCTCTGAGCTCCGCGAGGAGGGCTGGACCCGGCTTCGGTCACTTGGCATCGATCCGGCGCCGCACGCGTATGTCGTCGCGCACCGGGCCGCGGCCGCCAGAAACCGACTCCCGGTGTCGCCGCTTACGCGCCGCGAGACCGACACGCTGGTGCTGCTGGCCGATGGCCTGAGCTACAAGGAGATCGGCCAGCGCCTAGGGATCGCCTGGCCCACCGTCCAGGCGTTTGCGCACCGGTGCTATGAAAAGCTCAACGTTTCGGGCAAATCGGCTGCCATACAGGCTGCCCGGGAACTCGGCATTCTCTGAAAAAAAAAACCCGGGAGCCGGTCACAACAAAAAGCCCGGGACATCCCGGGCTTTTTGTGTCATGGATCGGGCCTAGCGCCGAACGCGGTCGCGCTCTCGCGCTTCGCTCCGCAGCTTCTTCTTGAGGAGCTTCCGTAGGCGGGCGGCTTCCTTGCGCTTCTTCTTTACGCTTGGCTTTTCGTAGTGCTCACGGCGGCGGGCTTCCGAAAGGATGCCGTCCATGGTGATGCGCTTATTGAAACGCTTGAGAGCACTCTCAAACGATTCGTTTTCGCCGACAAAGACGTCAGACAATCCCGGGTATCACCCCGCCTTCTTCGCACACTGCCCATACTAGGCTGCAGGTTGACCACCTTATCACTCGCGGTGGTTATCGTCGCGATCCGCCCGCGGGTTGATGTGACCGGGCTCGCTTGCACGCGATCAGCCCGATCGGCCAGGCACGCCCCGGTCGAGCCACATGATTCGCCCCTCCCGACCGTCCCACACGAAAACGGCGCCCTGCCCGAACCGCACCGCCAGCGCACCAACTTCACCGGGCGGCACGTCGAGAATCGCGAAACCAGGCTCGACGTGCGATCCGTCCAGAGCCCGGTTTTCGGCCGGGAGGCAACGCCAGCCTCGCGCCCTGATCGCCGCCCTGAGGCCAGAGTTTCTCGCGACATTCTCGTCGGAGCAGAGTTCGGTCCCGGCCGGATTCCACGCTGTGACAATCACGAACGTTGGCACGAAGGTGGCGTGCGCTCCCACGGAAAACTCCTGGTGCCCCTCAGGAAAGGCGACTTCGTAAACGGCGCGTTCAAAAGCCGCCCGGACATCGTCCGACGGGAAGGGCACGAGAGGCATGGGTCCAGTATGAAGCACCACCGAGGCAGCACGCCCGCCACAATTCGCGTCGCGACATCCGGCAGCGCCGCGTATCATCTCGACCCACAGGAACTGGATGGAGTAGCAGCTGATGGCCAATATCACCGGCGCCCAGATCATCGCAAAGTCTCTGAAGCAGCAGGGTGTGGACTACATGTTCGGGATCGTCGGGATCCCGGTGATCCCCATCGCCGCCGCCGCGCAGCGGGAAGGGATCAAGTTCTTCGGTTTCCGAAACGAGCAGGCCGCTGGCTACGCTGCGGCAGCCATCGGCTATCTGACCGGTCGCCCGGGCGCCTGCCTGGGAGTCTCCGGTCCCGGAATGCTCCACGGCGTGCCCGGGATGGCAAATGCGTGGGCGAACTGCTGGCCGATGATCCTCATCGGCGGAGCCAACGACTCCTACCAGAACGGGGAAGGCGCCTTCCAGGAGGCCCCCCAGATCGAAGCTGCCCGTCCCTTCGCGAAGTATTGCGCCCGCCCGGACAGCATGGCCCGTATCCCCTACTTCGTTGAGCAAGCGGTCCGCACCGCGATCTCCGGCCGCCCTGGGGCGGTCTACCTCGACTTCCCGGGGGACATGATTAGCGGCCAGATCGAAGAAGACGGACTGCATTTCCCGCCCCGCTGCGCCGATCCCGCCCGGACGCTCGCGCCACAGACCGCCATCGAAGAGGCGCTTGCCGTGCTCAAGTCCGCTGAACGTCCACTGGTGATCGGAGGCAAGGGCGCCGCCTACTCGCACGCCGAAGACGAGGTGCGGCAGTTCATCGACGCCACGCAGTTGCCCTACCTCGCGACCCCCATGGGCAAGGGGCTCGTGCCCGACGACCATCCACTGTCGGTCGCACCTGCCCGGTCGCACGTCCTCCAGAACGCGGATGTCATCTTCCTGATGGGCGCGCGCCTGAACTGGATGCTCCACTTCGGCCTGCCCCCGCGCTTCAACGACAAAGTGCGCATCATCCAGCTCGATATCGCACCCGGCGAAATCGGCACCAACGTGCCGACAGAAGTCGCGCTCGTCGGCGACGCCAAGGCGATCGTCGGCCAGTTGAACGCCGCGCTCAAAGTCGACCCCTGGCAGTACCCCTCTGAGACGACCTGGTGGACAGGCATCAACGCCAAAATCGAAGAAAACCGCAAGACCACCGAAACGATGACGAACGACGATTCGGTGCCCATGAGCTACTACCGCGTCTTCAAGGACATCCGCGACCTCCTCCCGCGCGATGCGATCATCCAGAACGAAGGCGCCAGCACTATGGACATCGGCCGGACCATGATGCCGAACTTCCTGCCCCGCCACCGGCTCGACGCCGGCACATTCGGCACGATGGGCGTCGGCCTCGGCCAGGCCATTGCGGCCGCTGCAGTCCACCCCGACAAGAAGGTGGTCTGTATTGAAGGCGACTCCGCCTTCGGCTTCAGCGGTATGGAGGTCGAGACCGCAGCCCGCTACGGACTCAACATCACCTTCATCATCGTCAACAACAACGGCATCGGGGGTGGCCCGGACGCGCTCGATCCCGCCCGGATTCCGCCTTCGGCTTACACGCCCAGTGCTCACTACGAAAAGATGGCGGAGATCTACGGCGGCAAGGGCTTTTACGTTACGCGCCCCGAAGAACTCCGCCCGACGCTCGAACAGGCCATGGCAACCGATAAGCCAAGCATCGTGAACATCATGATTTCGGCCCGGAGCGGCCGGAAGCCTCAGCAGTTCGGCTGGCTGACGCGGTAGGCACGGAGATGGCGGCAGAGAGAGTTGAGCTGCACCAGTCCGACCTCGCCGCGCTGATCCTCGAAGAAGCGGCGCGGCCGCTGCATTACGAAGAGATCACGCGGCGAGTCATCGCGAAGGGGTGGCTGGATGGAAGCCACGGCGCCACTCCCCAGCGTTCCCTGTATCGCGCCATCACAGAGGAAGTCCGGCACGACCCCGACGGCGCCCGCTTCGCCTACGACCGCGGGATCGTGCGCCTGCGCCTCTGGGAGGTCGATCCTCCCGTTCCCGATGTCCACGAGACCCAATCACCGGCGCCGACAGCCGAGGTGGGGCCTGAGCCGCCGGCGCCATCTACGTCCACCGTCCCTGTCCCGACGGCCGAGCCACCGACTATCGCCGAGGTGACGAGACTCAGCCTGCTCGGCTTCCTGCCGCAAATGCCGCCCTCCCAGCTGACCACGATCATCGACCGGGGGTTGCGGGCGCTCGGTGTACCCGGCACCAGCCACGTGCTCGAGATCGGCCCGGCAGAGATGTCGGTGCAGGTGACGCTCCCGCTGGAGTGGGTTGTCGACTCGATCCTGATCGACACCGATGGTGATCGAACAGCGTCCCGATGAATGACAGCCTCACACTCGTTGACTATCCCTCGCTGACGCCAGGGCAGCTGGCGGCAGCCTGCGAGTCGGCGATCGCAGGCTGCGACGAAGCGATCGCCAGAATCGTCGCGATCCCCGCCGGCGACCGCACGTTCGCGAATACGCTTCTCGCGATCGAGGAGGCAACCTCCGCCGTCGGTGGGGCGTCCGGCACTTATGCCTTCCTGGCCAACGTGTCCCCCGATGAACAGCTCCGAGAGACGGCCCGCCACTGGGACGAAGAACTCGACAAGTACGTGGTCGGACTCTCGTTCCGCGAAGATCTTTACGCCGCTGTCCGTGCCTTCGCTGCGACCCCGGAGGCCCGGGCGCTCACGGGAGAAGACGCCCGCCTCCTCGAACACGAACTGCGCGACTACCGTCGCAACGGCTTCGAACTGCCCGCGGAGCAGCGTGCCCGTGTCCGCGAGATCTTCGATCGGCTGGTCGCGCTCGACGTCGAGTTCCGCAAGGCGCTGGACGACTGGGATGACGGCATCCTGGTGCGCCGCGAAGATGTCGCCGGCCTGCCGGAAGGCTGGATCGAGGGACTCACGAAGGTTGAGGAAGGAGCCGAGACGCGCTACCGCGTTTCGCTCGACTACCCCGAATTCTTCCCCTTCATGTCCAACGCCGAATCCGAAGCACTCCGCCGTGAGCTGTTCACGAAGGAGCAGCGCAAGGGCGGCGACGACAACCTCGCCCGGCTCGAAGAGGCAATCCGCCTGAGAAACGAGGCCGCGCTGCTTCTCGGCTACGACTCATGGGGCGCCTACCGAACCGAGACGCGAATGGCCAAACGCCGCGAAACGGTCGAAGCGTTCCTCGCAGACCTCTTCGTCAAGGTGAACACGAAGGCGACCATCGACTTCGAAGGGATGCGCGCCGCAAAACAGTCGCACGCCGGCTCCGGGGACGTGCAGATCTGGGACTGGCGTTTCTATCACAACCAGTTGATGAAGACCCGGTACGCCATCGATGAGTTTGAAGTGGCCAAGTACTTCCCGCTTGATGCCTGCCTCGACGGCCTCTTCTCAGTGACCCAGCAGCTACTGGGCGTGCGTTATGTCCCCCGACCAGAAGCGCACACCTGGCACCCGGATGTGAAGGCGTTCGATGTCTACGAGACCGACGGCACCGAGCCCTTCGCGCGCTTCTATATGGACCTTTTCCCACGCCCGAACAAGTACGGCCACGCCGCCGCCTTCACCCTCCGACAGGGAAGAGAACTGGCCGACGGCTCGTATCAGAAGCCGGTCAGTGCAATCGTCGCCAACTTCACGAAGCCCTCGGCGACAGAGCCATCGCTGCTGCGTCACAGCGAAGTGACGACCCTGTTCCACGAGTTCGGACACATCCTCCACCAGACTTTGACGCGCGCCCACCGTGCCCGCTTTAGCGGCACGGCCACGGAGCGCGACTTCGTGGAAGCTCCCTCGCAGATGCTGGAGCACTGGTGCTGGGAACCGGAGGTCGTCGCGGGCTTCTCTCGCCACCACGTCACCGGCGAGCCACTTCCCAAGAAGCTGCTGGACTCGTTGATCGAGGCGAAGAACCTGGATTCGGGCATCATCAACCTCCGCCAGCTGTACTTCGCGTTCCTGGACTTTGCCTACCACTCCCCCGGATTCGGCGGTGACACCACAAAGGTCGCCGAAGAACTGCACCACATCACCGGCTTCCCGTTCACGCCCGGGACGCATTTTCAGTCGGGCTTTGGGCATCTCTTCGGCTACGACGCGGGGTACTACGGTTACCTGTGGTCGCACGTGTTTGGCGACGACATGTACACCCGATTCGAAACGGCCGGCCCCCTCGATCCAACGACCGGCCGCATTTACCGCCAGGTTGTCCTGGAGCGCGGCGGGGCCGTCGATGGCGACGAGCTTGTGCGAAGCTTCCTCGGGCGGGAACCGAACAACGAGGCATTCCTCCGCGGGCTCGGCCTCGAAGCCTGAGCTCTGATCGCGCCTGACCCCCGCGTTAGCCGCATCCCCGTAGACATCCAGGTGCGTTGCGCGCAGTTGCGGCATTATTCAGTAACGATTCGCAAAATTCGCTAATCTACCCGTCACCTTCCTACCGCCAATGTCATTGGAAGCGTAGCGAACCCAAAAACTGCGAAGTGGGAACTGCATTGGCCGACCCGAACCGATTCCTCGAACGAACCACAAGCCGGCGCACGATCCTCACCGGGACGGCGGCGCTCGCCGCCGCGGGTGCCGCGACCGTGGCCGGGATCGCGGCTGAATCTCGCGGCTCCTCGGGCAGACCGGGCAACGGGCCGAAGCTGTCAGACTTGGTGGCCGGATCCGCCTCGAAGGTTGATCCGAACGCGGTCATCGCCGACCCAACATGGCGTGCAGCGCATCTATTGCGCCGGGCCGGATTCGGCGGCACCGCAGCGGAGATCGACGAGTTCGCGGGCCTCAGTCGCGAGGATGCCGCCGACAGGCTCCTCAACTACGACGCCGTCGACAACTCAGCGCTCGACGCGCGCATCGCGGCTGCGAATTTCAACCTGAACTACAGCACGAAGGGCGGTACGGCCCTCGACATGCAGCGGTGGTGGCTAACACGAATGGCCTACACCGCGCGCCCCCTCCAGGAGCGAATGACCCTCATCTGGCACGGGCTGCTGACGTCGCAACTGAGCAAGGTCGGCGCGCAATTCGCGAGGCTCATGGTCGCGCAGAACGAACTCTACCGTTCGAACGCCCTCGCTCAGTACGACGCGCTGATCCAGGCCGTCAGCAAAGACCCGGCGATGCTCTACTACCTCGACAACATCGACAGCACGAAGGCTCACCCCAATGAAAACTACGCCCGCGAACTGATGGAGCTCTTCACGCTCGGGGTGGGCAACTATAGCGAACAAGACATCCGTGAGAGTGCCCGCGCCTTCACCGGATGGCGGATCACACCGCGGCCCAACACCGGTGATCTCGAAAAGGACCTCGCGAGCTGGAATCCCCAGTTCGTCCTCGCCGCGGCCCAGCACGACAGCGGCGTCAAGACCTTCCTGGGCCACACGGGGAACCTCGACGGCACCGACATCGTCGACATCATCATGCAGCAGCCCGCAGCCGGGAGATTCATCACCACCCGCCTCTTCAAGGAGTTCGCGAACTATGACCCGGCTCCCGCAACCATTGACCGGCTGGTTGGCGTCTGGGACAGCAGCGGCCACAGCATCAAAGCGATCGTCCGGGCGATCCTTGTCAGCGACGAGTTCTACAGCCTGCAGTCCTATCGCGGCTTCGTCCGAAGCCCTGTCGAACTCATTGTCGGGGCCGTCCGGGGGCTGCAGATCGAGACGGACTTCGCGCCGGTAGCCTCGCAGGAGTTCCGGACGATGAACCAGGCTCTTTTCGAACCCCCGAACGTCGCGGGATGGCCTGGCGGTGACAGCTGGCTGTCATCAAGCACGCTCTTCGCCAGGGCGAATTTCCTCGACGTCTTCCTTTTCCCGCGAGGCCGGCCGGCGGCCCTGCCTGCACTCGCGAGTGCGGCATCAGCGGACACTCTGGTCGACACGACGCTGAAGACGATCGTTGACGCGAATGTACCTGACGCAACTCGCCAGGCCCTCATCGACTACGCCTCGACGATCGCCGACCCGGCCCTGCGAGCAGCCGCGGTCGCCTACCTCGTCCTCGCCGGCCCCGAGTTCCAGTTGATCTAGGAGACTCGAAGATGATTTCGCGCAGGGACTTCGTGAAGGGCGGCGTCGCTCTCGTCAGCATTGGCACCACAGCCAATTCGCTTCTCAAAGGGACGCTCGCCTTTGCCGCGCAACACCCGGCTGATCAGATCACGCCGAACAACGGTAAGATCCTGATCCTGGTCCAGATGGCAGGCGGCAACGACGGCCTCAATACCGTCATACCGGCCGGCGACCCGATCTACCACTCGGTCCGTAAGGCGATCGGCGTCGCTGACAATGATGTCCTGCCCCTCGCCCAGGGGTTCGGTCTCCACCCTGGGCTCACCGGCCTCAAGGGGCTCTGGGACGGCGGCAAGCTCGCCGTTATCCGCGGCGTGGGCTACCCGGACCAGAACTACAGCCATTTCAAGTCGATGGCGATCTGGCAGGCTGGGGACCCTGACCTGAAGCTCCAGGATGGCTGGCTCGGGCGGACGCTGGACAAACTCGAAACGCAGAGCCACGACCCGTTTCTCGGGTTCAACATTGGCGGCTCGACTCCGCCTGAGATGCAGATCGCCACAGTCGCGGTCCCGTCGGTCCAGAGCCCCGCGGACTATGGCTTTAAGGTCAACGGCCGCAACGCCCCTGCGAGCGACCCTCGCATCGGGACGCTGATGAAGCTTTACGAGCAGTACCCGGCCCAATCGCCCTACGGCGTCCTCCTCGAGACCACCCTCGAGAGCGCGACCAGCAGCGCCAGCCAGCTTGTAGCTGCCGCCGGCTCTTACAAACCCGCCGCGACCTACCCGAAGACCTCATTCGGCGCCGGCCTGTCCGTGCTCGCAGAGGCGATCGTGGGCAACCTCGGCATGCGCGTGGGTCACATCACGCTCGGTGGCTTCGACACCCATTCAAAGGAGGTCGCGGACCACGCGAAGCTCATGGAGACGCTCGACCAGGGGCTCACAGCGTTCTACCAGGACCTCGCCGCCCAGGGTCGCGCCAACGATGTCCTCGTACTGACCTGGAGCGAGTTCGGGCGCCGCGTGCAGGAGAATGCCAACGGCGGCACCGACCACGGCTCCGCCAGCGTGATGTTTGCTCTCGGGAGCGGCGTTCAGACCGGTTTCTACGGCGACCAGCCAAGCCTTTCGAAGCTCATCGACAACGGGAACCTTTCGTTCACCACGGACTTCCGCCAGGTGTACGCGACAGTTATTGAACGCTGGCTGGGCACTCCATCCGCACCACTGCTCGGCAAACAGTGGGACCAACTCGGCTTCATCCCGGCCGCCTGAGTCCGTCGGCCGTTAGAATACGCGCGATGGATTTCACGCCGTATATCCGGTCGGTCGCCGACTTCCCTCAGCCTGGCGTCGTCTTCCGCGACATCACGCCGCTCCTCGCTGACGCAAGCGCATTCGAGGGCGCGCTCAAGGCGATGGAGGACGCTGCCGCATCCCGGAAGCCCCAGGCGATCGTGGGCATCGAGTCTCGCGGCTTCATTTTCGGGGCGCCGCTGGCCAATCGGATGGGATTACCGTTTGTTCTTGTTCGCAAACCAGGGAAGCTACCTGCTGCTCACATGACGGTCGAGTACTCACTCGAGTACGGCGAAAACCAGCTCGATATCCACAGCGATGCCCTCCAGACCGGGACCCGCACCTACATCGTCGATGACCTCCTGGCGACCGGAGGTACCGCCCGCGCCACCGCCAAGCTCGTTGAGCTGATCGGCGCGGTGGTCGCCGGGCTTGGCTTCTTCATCGAGCTTGACGCGCTCGGCGGACGCGGCGCCCTGGACGGCTACCCGGTATCCAGCGTCGTGCACTTCTAATCGTGGCCGAAGTCATACCCTTGAGAATCCTGCCCGGCAAGGGGATCGAAGTCCTCGATCAGACGCTGCTCCCGAACGAGGAGCGGTACCTGCTCCTCGACGACCTGGCCGGGGTTTGCGAGGCGATTCGTGCCCTTCGCGTCCGCGGCGCCCCTCTGCTGGGGCTGGTCGGCGCTGCCGGGATGGCCGTCGCAGCGATGTCACGAGGAAGCGACGGAGCGACGCTGGCGGCATCTGCCGCCGAGCTGATTGCGACCCGCCCGACCGCGGCCGACCTGGGGGCCGCCGTCCGTGCCGCCCTGGGCGAGGCCATCGCCGCGACGGTAGACGAACGCGAGGACCGGCTCTGGCGATTTGCAGAGGCCTTTGGCGAGCGGCGCCGCGAGGAGGACCGGGCGATGGC
>Ga0153916_10003646_pt1 | contig 11497 bp, 13 predicted proteins | sample Opewatmetagenome_FD_109642 | JGI IMG/M metagenome (GOLD analysis project Ga0153916, IMG submission 109642) | Freshwater wetland microbial communities from Ohio, USA - Open water 3 Core 3 Depth 4 metaG | ecosystem: Environmental > Aquatic > Freshwater > Wetlands | place: USA: Ohio, Lake Erie...
ACCTCATCGTTGCTCGTGATCGTCGCTCGTGCTCGTATTCGCGGCTATCATTTTCTTCGTTCTACGAGCACGAACACGAACCACGAGAACGTTATTTCTCCGATGGCCAATTCTCTTTGATCCATTTCTCGTAATCTTCAGGGGTGTGGGCATAGAGCCTTCCGTTCATGCCCGAGTGGCCGAAGCCGCAAAGCTCGGCGCAGGGAATTTCGTACTCGCCGGCTTTGCTGATTTGGAACCAGGCGGGGATTTCCCGTCCGGGGACGACGTCTTGTTTCAGCCGGGCATGCGGTAGAAAAAAGCTGTGAATGACATCCTTGGAGGTCAGGATCAGCCGCACCACTTTGCCCACTGGGACATGGAGGTCGTTGTCGACTCGCCGATCATCTTCGGTGCCGAATTTTCCGTCCGGGCCGGGGTAAGTAAACTCCCAATTGAACTGTTTGCCCATGACCCGAACCGTGACGTCCGCGGGTGGCATCCGCCCTTTGATTTTGGCCCAAACCTCGGTGCTCCGAATATCGATCAAAAGGTCTAAAACGATGACGATCACCAGCGGAACCACAACCCAGGCAAGCTGAGTCCTCGTGTCGCCAAGAACATAGGCGGCTTTCGTTCCGGGCTTGCGCCGATAGCGGATAACGAAATAAACGATCAGCCCTTCGGTAAGAAAAAACCAGACGGTGGTGATGTAGAAAATCAACCAGAAGATTCCATCCACATCACCACCGAAGGTGGAAACATTCTCAGGAAACCAACTTGCCATTCCGGCGGCCTCCTCCTTGAGATGCTGACGCCTAGTGCAGGCTCTCCTGAGGGACGACCACCCAGTGGCTGTCCTTGGTAATGGACTGCAATCGCACCAGGTCTTCGGATTGAGGTATAACCTGCTTTAAATGTTTTTGGTAGTCGCTCTCGGACAACAATTGACCGTCCACACTGTACCTTTGACCGGCGTATTCGCCGATCTGGCGGTTGAATTTCGAATCCGGCGCGCGCAACTTTGGCTGGCCGGCGGGAATTTGTTGGTTCAGGATATCGATGATATCGCAGCATTCCTTATAGTAATGCCCTCTCGCCTCCTCGTTCATCCGATCGAGATCTTTAGGCGCCGCCGTCGCGCCTTCTTCATCGAAGCGTCCCTTGTAGCCCCAACGGTAAAACCGATTCGCCGAACTCGATTTCGGCATGGGGCGGCTCCGCGTAAAAAGCATCGAATTTGTAATCCCTAATCTGCGCGGCGTCGAAACCGATATCTTTCTGCCACTTTTGAAAGTAATCGGTCCAATCGTTGAAAGTTGCGATTTTTTGCGCCATTTAAAATTCCCCCTAAAGTTTTTATTGATTCGGCTGACGAGCGGATCGCTCTCAATTCGCGTCGGCACCCCTACACGCAAATCCAATGCCACCGCCAGATGCGAAAAAGCCGGCGTGAATGAAGAGAAATTAAAAAGCAAACAACAGCCAATTCCAATTCTTTGGAATAGGTAATCAGGCTGTTCCTGGAGCTGGGAAAATTGGGCATGAAATGCAGGTGGAGGGCAAGGAAAAATCTCACACCTCGGCCTGGGATAAGTGCCGGCGCCGGCTGGCTATAAGTCGTAAACCGGCGTGTGCATCGCCACGTGGTTTCCGAGCGCGACGGCGCTGACGATGTCGGCCCGGCTGACGATGCCGACGACCTCGCCGTCGCGCATCACCGGCACGCGTTTGATTTTGTGCGTGGTCATGAGCCGGGCAATCTGTTCCACCGGCGTCTCTTCGGCGACGCTGATCACTTTCTTGCTCATGATCGCTTTTACGTTTTTGCCTTTTTTCGCGACGATGTCGGCTTCCGAAACAATACCGATGATTTTGCCGTTTTTGCCGGCCACCGGGGCGCCGCTGATTTGGCTCTTGATCAGCGTCATGGCCAAATTCTTTATCGACATGGCGGGTCCTACCGTGATGATGTCCCGGGTCATGATATCCTTGGCATACATGGCAAACCTCCTTTTATAGTTCTCTTTCGGCCATTAACGTTGCCAAGTCGCCGACGCGGCAACTGTAGCCCCATTCGTTGTCGTACCAGGCGAGAACTTTCACCATTTTCCCTTCGAGCGCCACCGTGGACAGACCATCGACGATCGACGATGCGGAATGACCTCGAAAGTCGCTGGAGACCAGCGGTTCGTCACAATAAGCCAAAATGCCGCGCATGGCTTCAGCGGCGGCTTTTGCCAGCGCCCCGTTGATCTCCTCCACGGACACCGATTTTTTGAGATCGACGACGAGATCGACCACGGAAACCGTCGACGTCGGCACGCGCAGCGAAAGTCCGTGCAGTTTTCCCTTGAGTTCCGGCATGACCAAGCCGATGGCCTTGGCCGCCCCGGTGCTGGTCGGCACGATGTTCATGGCGGCGGCGCGCGCCCGGCGCAGATCCTTATGCATCAAGTCCAAGATGCGCTGGTCGTTGGTGTAGGCGTGGATCGTCGTCATCAGGCCGCGCTCGATGCCGAAATGGTCGTGCAGGACCTTTGCCACCGGCGCCAGGCAGTTGGTCGTGCAGGAAGCGTTGGAGACGATATGATGTTTGCGCGGATTGTAATCGGCATCATTGACACCCAACACGACCGTTAAATCTTCGTCCTTTGCCGGAGCGGTGATGATGGCTTTCTTCGCGCCGGCATCCAGGTGCGCGCGCACCTGCGCCGCTTCGGTGAAGACGCCGGTGGATTCGACGACGATATCGACGCCCAGTTGTTTCCACGGCAACCGCGAAGGCTCTTTCTGATTCAGCACGACGATTTTGCGGCCGTCGATCTTGAGCATTCCTTCTCCAACTTCGACCTCGCCGGGGTAGATGCCGTAGGTCGAATCGTAGCGGAATAGATGGGCGTTGGTGCGCAAGTCGGCCATGTCGTTGATCGCGACCACGTCCAAGTCTTCCTTATGGCGTTGGAGCATAGCCCGTAGGCTCAAACGGCCGATGCGGCCAAAACCATTGATTGCGACTCTGGGAACCATCAATGCTCCTTATGTAATTCCCGTCGGAACGTTTTTCATAAGCTTAGTACGCTAGCGAATTTGGTGTGGAATTCCTCGGCGCTGCAGCTATGGCCGGGAGTCGAGGCCGCTTGCGCCAGGAGCCTGAGCTTGTCCGCGTCGTCAAAGTCTTCTTTCTCCAATCGGATCATATACTCCCGCGCGATCTTGTAAGAAGGTTTCTCCACGTCGACCACGCGGACCCGGGATTTGCCGGTCTTAGGATCGATGAGATCGGCGAAATCGAGATAGCGAAGCTTGCCGTCGACCAGGCAGACCAGCGCGCCGTTCATCTGCGCCGCACCGGGGGGGTTGCTCAAGAGGAATTCAACCGCGCCATAGCCGAGGGTGCGCACGTACTCGCAGTCAAAAGCGATCGGCGGGGCGGAGCGCACTTCATAACCGATGTTTTTGTGGACGATGGTAATGGACCCGCCGCGCGCCGCGAAGCGCTGTTCCACAAGGGTCTTTAAAATATAAGCTAGATCCAACTCGGCGAGGCGCAAATGGCCGTAGCTGTCGTGCGTGATACGCACGCCTTCAATAGCAGAAAGCTCTTCCGCGGGAACCTTTTCCAGCAAGCCTTCGGCGATGACCGCCACGCCATCGGAACGGTTCCACAGCGCCTGGCGTTTCAAGATCGCGCCTTCAAGGATGTCGCAAACGGTCTCGAGCCGGATCGGACCGGAGAATTCTTCGGGAATCAGCGAGAGGGTGGCGCCTGCGGCCTTGCCGATACCGAGGGCGAGGTGGCCCGCCGTGCGGCCCATGACGACGACGAAATACCAGCGGCCGGTGGTGCGCGAATCCTCCATTAAGTTCTGCACCAGCTCGAAACCGAGCTGGCGGGCGGTCTCGAAACCAAACGTGGGGATCTCGCCCGGCAGAGGCAGATCGTTATCAATCGTTTTCGGCACGTGACAGACGCGGATCCGGCCTGCCGCTTGTTTGGCGACCTGGCTGGCCGCAAACATGGTGTCGTCGCCGCCGATTGTGGCCAGATAACCGATGCCGAGATGGTCCAGGCTGGTGAGAACCCGCCGCAAATCCTCCTCCCGCTTGGTTGGGTTGTGGCGCGAAGTGTTGAGAATCGAGCCGCCCTGAAAATGGATTCGCGACACGTCTTCATGCTCCAATTCTTTGACGTGCCCGGTGTCGCCTTTCATGAGCCACTGAAAGCCGTCATAGATGCCGATGACGCGACGGGCGCGGTTGCGCGCTTCGAGAGTGAGCGCGCTGATGACGCCGTTGATACCGGGCGCGGGCCCGCCACCGACCAGGACGCCCACATGATCGTTAATTACGTTGGGGGATAATTGCCGAGACCGAGCCATCTTACCTTTTCCGCTGTCCTTTGCGACATGTGCAAATTGAAAGCTGATATCATTTACTAGCCATTTTTGTGCCTGAACAGGATTACCATATGGTTTCGGCACTTGAATCACCGGCAGCAATTTTATTTTTCAAAATTGGGAAAAGAAATAAGAGCAATCCCAAAAGCGCGAACCGCTTCCCGGAAAATCGCCGTAACGCGCGAGAAACCGGGAATTGTCAATCTGGCACATTGATTGCGCATTATAGGGGCAAGCGGCGCACTCGTCCCCGGGAGCAGGGATCGGCCAAAGAGCCGCGTGAAGGTGAAGGAGAGCAAGGAGAAACGGGCTTCTGAGCGAGGCGCCGATGGATCTCAAACAAAGGAGGATGGTCATGGAAGAGATGGCGGACGTCAATGTCATGTATGAACTCATGAAGAGCGGCAATGAACTCTCAGCGGTCGAACGGCTTTTGAATGAGTTTGAGGCGCATGAGGGAAAAGAGGAGAAAGCCCTCGAATTCTACAAGAAAACCTTGGCCGAGGTGAAGAATCCGATGACCCGGTTTGTCTTGCAGCTGATTATGTCCGACGAGGAAAAGCATCGCGCAGTGAGCCATGCGATGGTATCGACGCTCAAGGGCAGCCTCGCTTGGAGCAAGCCGGAGGGAAGCCTGGAGGGTGGGGTCTACGAGGCTGGGACCAACGCAAAGCTGCTTGCCGTCACGGAAGAATTCATCAACCTTGAAAAAGAGGGGATAACGGAGTACAAAACCCTCGTGAAGGAAAGCGAGGGCTATTACCACGGGCTTTTCAAGATACTGTTGAGCTCGATGATCCGGGACTCGGAAAAGCATGTGGAGCTGCTCGAATTCCTCCGTGAGAGGCTGACGCAATAATGAGTGTTTTAGATCCGTTCGATCCCCTGGCGCGATTCGCCGAGATCGAACGGCTGGTTGCGAGAGTTTACTTCCGATTCTCCCATGTCTTTCTGGCCCAGCCGGAGCTGAGGGATTTTTGGTGGGAAATGGCCCGGGAAGAAGAGCAGCATGGGTGTATTCTTCACGCTTGTAAGGCGATGATCACCAACTACGACGGCGAAACGCTTGATCCGGCGATCAGTCGCGATAAGGCTCAAGAGCTGGAAGCCTGGTTGGGCTCGTTTCTGGAGCGGGGCACTCCGTCATTGAGCGTGGGGGAAGCCTTTCGCATAGCGCTGGAAATCGAAAGCTCTGAGATCGACGCCATCTATAGCAAGCTGTTGCATCTGGGAGGTCCCAACATCGCTAAGACGATGGAATATCTTGGTGTTCCCGCCAGCGTCCAGCGCCAGAAGCTTAAGATCGCTCTGCGCCGGTTCTGTTCCGACCCGGGCCTGCTGCACGCGGCTGAGCGGCTGTAGCCCCGCTCCCGCTGACGCCAGCTTCTCGTATTGACAGAGCCCTTGAACCCCCATATGTTCGCTGTGGGCGGCATCGCCAGCGAGTGTCAACGGCGCCATGGAATTTCACTTCGAGAACATCATAGGCAATAGTAAAGCGATCCGCGACGTTCTGGAAATGGTGAAGAAGGTCGCGCATACCCAGGCCACCGTGCTGATCACGGGCGACAGCGGCACGGGAAAAGAGCTCATCGCTCTGGCGATTCATGCTCACAGTGATCGCAAAGATAGGCTCTTTTTGCCGGTCAACTGCGGGGCGTTGCCTGAAACCTTGCTGGAAAGCCTGCTTTTCGGTCACATGAAGGGTTCCTTTACCGGCGCGTTCGCCAACCAGGAAGGCCTTTTTGAGAAAGCCCGAGGCGGGACGATTTTCCTCGACGAGATCGGCGAGATCCCGCAGCATTTGCAAGTGAAGCTGCTCCGGGCCTTGGAAGCGAAAGAAATCCTGTCCATCGGCAGCACGACGCCGCGCCATATCGATGTCCGAGTGCTGGCGGCGACCAACCGAAACTTGCAGAAAGAGGTTGAAGCCGGACAATTCCGCGAAGATCTCTACTACCGGCTCAATATCATGGAGATTCATATCCCTCCGCTGAGCCAACGGCCGGAGGATATCCCGCTGCTGATCGAGCATCTGATCAAAAAACACAACCCGGAACTGAAAAAAAATATTCACGGCGCCGACAACGAGGTGGTTCGCACCCTGATGTCCCTGCCCTGGAAAGGCAACGTGCGCGAGCTCGACAACGTCATCGAGCATACCATGATTTTGGCCGAGGGCGACCGGATCCTGCTCACGGACCTGCCAGCGTCCGTGGTGGCAAGCGGGCAGGCCAATCCGGCATTCACCTATAATCTTAGAGACGCGTTGCGCCAGTTCGAGAAGACGCACATCGTGCGGGTCTTGGATCAAGTCGGTCAAGACCGACGAGAGGCGGCCAAGTTGCTGGACGTCAGCCTCTCGTCGCTTTATCGTAAAATCGAAGAGCTGGGAATTTCCTGATTCACCGAATCTTAGTTTAGCTTCTGCATCCACAAGTCTTTCCATTTTCTGACAATCGCCACGAGGTTCTTTCCGTGGCCTAGGAACCCAACCATCCCTTTTGATTGATCTTTCGCTACTGGCATCGCTATTGCGTTGAATGGAGCCAGAGGCAAGTGGGTGAAGGTCCATGGGTCAATAAATGCCAGCGGGGCGGAAGCGGGGCCTCAGGAAACGCTCGTAGCGGCGATGGGAAAGCCGGCTTTTTATCCGAAGCCACCGGCCGAAGTCACGCATAAAGAAACGCACATCTCTCATCTCTTCTTTGTCGGAGATCTGGTCTACAAAATTAAAAAGGCGGTTCGTTTTTCTTTTCTCGACTACTCCACGCTCGCCAAGAGACGGTTGTTTCTCAATGAAGAGCTGCGGTTGAACCGAAGACTGGCGCCCTCCGTCTATTTGGGAGTCATGCCGATCTGTCGGGACGATTCGGGGTGGCGTCTGGGAGGATGGACGGAGCCGGCGGAATACACGCTGGTGATGCGCCGGCTGCCGGAAAAACGGATGCTGCCGTTTCTGCTCGAAACCGGCCAGGTGACGGCGGCGATGATGCGCGAGTTGGCAGAGGTGACCGCGAAGTTTCATGCCGGGGCGGAACCCGCCAAAGGAGTCGAGCCGCGCTATTGGCCGGCGACGGTGGCGCAGCAATGGAACGATAATTTAACCGAACTGCAGCCCTTTGCCGGCAGCATGATCGAAGACGAGGCCCTGCGGGCGATCCAGCGGCTGGGCGATGGTTTTTTCAAGGAGCACAGCGAACTGCTGGTCCGACGCGCGGCTCAGGGATGGATCCGCGACGTCCATGGCGACCTTCATTGCGATCACATTTGCTTTGCCCCCGAAGGGATCCAAATTTTCGACTGCATCGAGTTCGATTCGAAGCTGCGCCTGTGCGATTTGGCCGCCGAAATTGCCTTCTTGACGATGGATTTGGACGTGCGCGGCGGCCAGTCTTTGGTCACGCCGTTTCTCAGGCGGTATAGCGAACTGATGAATGACGCGGAGCTGGCGGCGTTGTTGCCGTTTTACCAATGCTACCGCGCCCTCGTGCGCGGCAAAGTCCACGCGCTGCGCGCGCATGGCGCAGCCCAGGCAACCGCTTATTTCCGTTTCGCCGCGCGCCTCACATGGCAACCTTTGCAGCCGTTTATCGCGATCCTATGCGGCTGGACGGGAACCGGCAAATCGACGCTGGCGCGTGAGCTGGGTCAACGCACGGGGCTGCAGGTGATCAATTCCGACGTTGTGCGCAAAACGATGGTGAAAGAGTCGGGCCGCCAGGCTGTGCCGTTGAACCAGGGAATCTACAGTCCGCCGATGAGCGAAAGAACCTATGCCAAGATGGCGCGCGTGGCCGAAAAAGAGCTTGAGGCTGGCAAAGGGGTGATCCTGGATGCAACCTACGGCCAACGGATCAATCGAGAGAGGATCGTTCGTCTGGCGGAAAAACACCGGGTGCCTTTGGCACTGATCCATTGTTTCGCGCCGGATGAGACCATCCGTCAGCGCCTAATCCAAAGAGAAGCGGAAGGCAAGGATGTTTCCGATGGCCGGTGGGAGATATACCTGGCGCAGAAAGCTGCATGCGAGCCGATTAGCGAGATTCCTTCGGAGGCCTGTCTTGAGCTGAACACGGAACCGCCCGTGGAGCAACTTGCGCGCGCGTGCGAAAGATTCTTGCGCTTACGAGTCGGCGGACAACTTTAAGAGCCGAGCTGTTTTCATAATAGATAAATTATAAGAACCTGCAATCTCGCAAATCTTGGACAACGGGCTGGAGCATTTCCCACCTCTAGGAAAAGCTTGCCTCAGGCCATAACAAAATCAAAGGGGTACGCTGGCAGGTGAGTTGCGCATTCACTCGGGTGGAAGGTTCCCATGTGCAATCTGGCGGTGTGGCGCGAAACCTGATATGGATGGCGCGTCCCAAAGAGAAGAGGGGATAGATCCCACCGAATAGGAGGTCGCCATGTACACAAAGATGCTGATACCTTTGGATGGATCGAAAACAGCGGAGAAAGTTTTGCCCTTCGCTCGCGTGCTGGCGGAAAATCTCAAGCTGCCGATCGAGCTGTTGGGAGTTGTCGATATCGGCGCCATGGCCGCCCATATCGCCGCCGATAAGGCCCGCTACCTCGATGCCTTGATCGCCGAGGGAGAGCGCAGCAGCAGCGATTATCTGAGAGGGATCGCAGCTAAGTTTCCCGGTCTCAGCGTCAAATGCACGGTTGAAAGGGGCAAGCCCGCTGAAGCGATCATCGAAAGAGCGGCGACGGACAAAGGCACGTTGATTACCATGGCGACGCATGGCAGGTCGGGCATAAACCGATGGCTGCTCGGCAGCATCGCGGAGAAGGTGCTGCGCGGCACCGGCAACCCGCTGTTTCTCGTCAGAGCGAACGAAACCACCGGGATGACGGACGGTAAGGTGACGATGAAATCGATCATCGTCCCGCTGGATGGTTCCACTCTGGCGGAGTCGGTTCTTCCCACCGTTGCGGCGGTGGCGAAGGTGTTGGACCTGGAAGTCATTTTATGCAGAGCCTTCGAGTTGCCGCCATCGGCCTACTATGGCGCGGAAAGTTACCTGCCCGATTACGATGCGCTCAAGGAGCAGGTCAAGGACGAGGCGCGCAGCTACCTTGACGGCAAGGCTGAAGCGCTCAGGGAAAAGGGGTTGACAAAGGTTGCTACGGAGCTACTCGAAGGAGCGGGCGCGGAGGAAATCATCGCTTACGCACGCGCTCATCCCGACAGTCTCGTCGCCATGTGCACGCACGGTCGATCGGGCGTAAAGCGGTGGGTGCTTGGCAGCGTTACGGAAAAAGTCGTGCGTCACTCCGGGGATCCAGTTTTGGTCGTGAGAGCGGTTTAAGCCGCGGTCTATAGCGGAGCGCCGCTAAATGCGGCGCTCCGTCTTTCTTCTTAAACGAATAGAGACTTAAGCCGATTGAGTCTCCATCTGCCGGTTATATTTGCCGTTGCGCGCCGCGCTGTTCATTTTGGCGCGATGATAAAAGATCTTCTGCGCCGCGGTGACGTTTGCCGCCTCGCCCTTCCATGCCTTTAAAGCCGGGTCTTGCAACGCGCGCGCGTAGGAAAAGCTCACTTGCCAGGGATGTGGGCCGATCTGGTTCATAGCATTAAGATGCTCGGTGGCGCGTTCCGCGCTCTGGCCGCCGGAAAGGAACGCGATGCCCGGAACCGCGCCTGGAACCGTCCGCTTCAAGCAACGAATCGTACGTTCGGCAACCTCTTCGACGCCCGCTTGCTGCGGACAGCCTTTGCCGGAAACGACCATACTCGGCTTAAGGATCATCCCTTCGAGATGCACGCGGTGTAAGAAAAGCGCCGTAAACGTGACCTTGAGGGTTTGCTCGGTCACTTCATGGCAACGTTCCACGGTATGATTGCCGTCGAGCAAGACTTCCGGTTCGACGATGGGCACTAACCCGCCTTCCTGGCAGAGAGCCGCGTAGCGAGCTAAAGCATGGGCGTTGGCTTCCAGGCAAGTATAAGTGGGGATACCATCGCCGATCGTGATCACCGCCCGCCACTTGGCGAACTTGGCACCGAGTTCTTTGTATTCTTTTACCCGGGCGCGCAGTCCGTCCAGCCCTTCGGTCACGGTCTCGCCCGGGAAACCGGGGATATCCACCGGCCCTTTATCGACTTTGATGCCCGGCAGGATGCCCTTCTTCGAGAGCAGCTGGGGAAACGGCGTGCCGTCCAAAGCCGCGGTGCGAATGGTTTCATCGAACAGGATGACGCCGCTGATCGCCTCTTCGATCCCTTTGATGGTAAAAAGCATGTCGCGGTATGCTTGGCGATTCTTTTCGTTCGATTCGATCTTGATGCTATCGAAACGTCTCTTGATCGTCCCCGAGCTTTCATCGGCGGCGAGGATGCCCTTGCCTTTTGCCACCATCGCCTGAGCGATGGTTTCCAATTCTTGCTTTGACATAGTTCCTTACCCCCCTTGTATTGACGCTGCTATTTTTACACCGTGCGCTGCCCGTAGCAAGCGGTCGCAAGGCGAGGCGATTGTGATCGCAGGCTGGCTCTGTTAACAATCGAGTAGCGGCATAGCGACATGAGCCATCTATTGATTCATTGGTTGATCAGCGCCGTGAGCCTGCTGATAGTTGCTTATCTCATCCCCGGCATTCACGTCGAGGGATTCATCGCGGCGCTGATCGCCTCCGTCGTCATCGGTCTGGCGAACGCCACGCTGGGTTTGGTGCTCAAGATCTTGACCTTCCCGCTCAGCCTGCTTACTTTCGGGCTTTTTTTTCTCGTCATCAACGCCTTCATGTTGCAGTTGGCGGCCGCTCTCGTGTCGGGCTTTTCCGTCACCGGGTTTTGGCCTGCATTCTTTGGGGCCATCGCCCTGAGTCTGATCAGCATGGCGTTAAGAAGTCTTTTGTCGAACTATTAACCGGCTAGCCCCGTCGCCTCGCGCCAGTAGCTCGCGTCATAAAATCTTTCCGGTGGATCGAAAGGCGGCTGATAAACTCCCATCTCCTTTCTCAGCTCGATGACCGTCTTTAATGCCGCGGGATGGATCCGCGCTTTGGGGACTACCTTCTCATAGGCGCGCTCGGCGGAAGCGCGATTCATGCCTTCCTTTTCCATGACGAGTTGCAGACACTCCTCCTTGTTCGCCGGGAGGGCG
>Ga0153916_10003647_pt1 | contig 11496 bp, 6 predicted proteins | sample Opewatmetagenome_FD_109642 | JGI IMG/M metagenome (GOLD analysis project Ga0153916, IMG submission 109642) | Freshwater wetland microbial communities from Ohio, USA - Open water 3 Core 3 Depth 4 metaG | ecosystem: Environmental > Aquatic > Freshwater > Wetlands | place: USA: Ohio, Lake Erie, Old...
TCGCAGAAGCGATGGGCTGCTTTGGCATCAGAGTAAAGAAACCTGAGGGTATCGCTCCTGCACTGCAGAAGGCGAAAGACTCAGGTTTGCCAGCTGTTCTTGATATTGTCATTGATCCTGATGTTAACCTTGCACCACCCGATTTTAGCTCGGTCGCCTCAGTTTGGCTCGAGGGATGCCAACTCCCGGGAGAAGAGTAAATGAAAGCAGCAGTCTATGAAGGCAGTCATGAGATACATGTGAAGGATGTGCCAGAGCCCAGTGTCGGACCGACGGATGTTCTGGTGCGGCCAAGGTATGTTGGTATCTGCGGCACGGATCTCAGTGCATGGGAGTACGGAATGTATGAATCTGGGTTGATATTGGGGCACGAGTTCTCAGGCGATGTCGTTGAAGTCGGAAAAGACGTCAAGGCCTGGAGAAAAGGCGATAGAGTCGTCCCAAATTCATTGTTACCCTGTGGCAAGTGCTCATTCTGTAGAACCCAGAGGTATTCAATATGCGATGATATGCAGATGATTGGCATATCGATGAATGGTGGATTGGCAGAGCTTGTTGCGTTGCCGCAGGACGTCCTACATCGTCTGCCTAAAGGTATGGACTATAAGAAAGGAGCCCTTGTGGAACCCCTTTCGATTGTTCTTCATGGATTCAACAGAATCAACTTTCTATCTGGGGGCAGTGTTCTTGTGATGGGAACAGGACCAATCGGCGTTCTGGCCGTGTATATTGCAAGGCTTCGAGGTGCCTCAGTCGTGTATGCTTCAGAGGTGAGGTCAAGAAGGCTTGAGATGGCAAGAGCCGCTGGTGCAGACCAAGTGGTCAATCCCATGAAGGAGTCTCTGCCCCTCCGGATTGAGAGTCTAACTGACGGTCAAGGCACCGACGTAGTAGTAGAATGTACTGGCGCCCCAGGCCCGACCTCAGAGTCCTTTCAGCTCGTGAAAAGGGGTGGTACTGTCCTTGTTCTTGGAATAAGCGAGGAACCAGTTGAGGTTGATTTCATGAGAAGTGTGTTGAACGAACTCAGCATTCGGTTTAGCTACTTGGGCTACGCTGAGTTCCCAGAGGCGATTCGACTTCTTGCAGAGGGCATTATAGACCCCTCATCAATGATTACGAAAGTAATACCACTAGATCGTATCGTCGAGGATGGGTTTGAAGCACTTGCTCATCCTGATAATCAAGATGTGAAAGTGTTGGTTAAGATATAGGTGGAGGAACACAATATGAGTAAGAGACTGGAACTTGGCGCTGATGAATACCGAAGTGAGATCAAAAAGAGAATCAACGGTGATGCAGAATATGCTAAACTGGCAAGTGGTGTCAATGACTCGTATACGCTCGTCTTGCAGGCTGAGCCTGACAAGGGAGTTCAGAAAACGATGATAGTCGGATTTGAGATCAAGGCCGGCAAGATGACTGACATCTGGGTGGGTGAAAGAGATACCGCCTTCATCCTTAGCGCACCATATCGCGTCTGGGTGGACCTACTACTTGGTAAGATTGGTGCGAACCGAGCATTCATCACCCGAAAACTGAACATTAAAGGGAATATGCCAAGACTGTTGAAGACCGCTAAGGCTACTGACAGGCTAGTAGAATTATTACGTGAGATTCCAACGGAGTTTCATGGCAGTTATAGCAGTCTCTCATTTGGATGACAACGTCCGTTATTTCGGGCTCGCCAGAGGCTTCTATTGCTGAAAGCCGAGAAACGCATTAGCAGTCCGATTCATGTCCATGCTCCTCGACTTTTCGTTGAAAGTACTACTGCAAACATGCGCCTACTCACAAGGGATGCCTGTACTGACTGTGTCCAGAAACCTCACAGAGGTAAGTCACCTGAGAATATGAGTAAACACGATTTGATTGTTCAAGAACTGGCAGTTACAATGAGAAACCTAAGGTGAATTCTTCCAAAACCATCTGAACTAATGTTATATTCCTTCAAAGAGTCTAATATTCGGCGTTCCGCAGAGATGCACGCCAAGAGGTGTTGGCTATGATGCAAAGAACGCTGTACCTGAGAGCAGTTGCTATTTCTCTCATAGTGGTATTCTTTTCTTCCCAGTCAATGCCTTCGCTCTTAGGTTCAGTGGAGTCAACCTCTGGCCTCTTGCCTTTTGGCGTTTCATCGAATGAACAGGTGGATGAATCAGGGTCACATCTTCTCGAATCTACTAACGTTCCCTATGATGCATGCAGCACCTCAGATGTCAACAGCACTCCTGCACCGGTTCAAGGAGTGCTAGATCCTGCTGCTATCGAACAGAGAGGCTATTCATCAACAGGAAATATATCTGCAAGAACGGACACTTCGGCCAACACCCAACAGAGTATGGTTATCGATACTGCTCATGATTGGATTGGCAGCCAAGTCGAGGCGGATGTTTGGAACTTGGAGCGTTTCTACGTTGTCAATGGAACTTTTGATGACGGCTACCCCGGTTACACAATAAACCCGAATGGCACTCTGCTGAACTATCCATTTGGATGGGACGCGATAAGTACGAACACCGATCCAAATCCTGAGCAACTACAGGTACAGCAGGTTTCATATGAAGGATCTATTGATCCATATGTCACAGTTCAGAATAAAGCAAGGCTCACCAACGTCGGTCTACATCAGTACACCCATTATGCTGGAACAACTGTACTCTGGAATCAGACCTTTGAGAATTCAGAATATATAGCTCAGTTTTTCCTCTGTTACAGGTATCTTGTACTTCAGGGACCACTGAACTCCACTTTAGCAGGGAGTTTCTCTCTCAAAGTCTTCATTGATGGCAATCCGGTTCATAGTATTGACTTGCCAACTCTGGACGACAAAGGTGTCTGGTTCGCCAGTGAAAGAATTCCTATCAATATTACGGCGCCCATTGCTACATCAGAGTTCATGATTGGCCTTGTCATAGATTCCACATTTTTGGTTGATGCTGACCTAGACTACGACGGTGATGGCTTCGCAGATGGAGTTTCAGAAACACAATACATCACAGTATGCCTTGATGACGTTTCCCTTGTCTGCGCCGCTTCGCCCAGTTGCGAAAACGTAGATTTGCATTTCGAAGTCAATGGTGTCATAGCACCAGTCACAGGCAGTTCTGATTCAGGCTCAGGGATTCTGCTAAATGATAGTTACTGGTCAACAAGCCCACTAAACATTAGAATGCTAGCCAACACAAGTATCTGCTTCGATTACAGTGTTCGATTATTGAATCATCGTTTTCTGAACTCCCGTCCTGCCATGGACCCAATGCAGGAGGGCGTGGCATACACAGTTCATTCCGATGAAAGTGCCTCTTTGGAGACGTTCACCTACCTTGGATTCATTGGAACGTATGATGAACTAGTCCTGCGAGTCTATCATCCAGTGGACTGGCAGAACTTCACAATTCGGGATCCCTTCTTGGCAGATGTTACGTCTGACTGTACTCTAGAGAGCGACCATGTCGAGATACCCACGACACTCTTGGATCGCCTTGGCTGGTGGAACATACGCTGCCAAAGTCCTAATTACGCCTCTGACGCAATTGTTGAGAGATATGATACTGGAACGATGAATTGGGTCAACGAAACGATATTCCATAGTAATGATATTGCACGCATACGAATATCACTCAGTTCCAACGACGATATTCCTGTCCTATCCGATGCAGTAGACTTCACATGGGCAATGCCGAATTGCTCTGCATGGTATGAGTCATCGACCATAAGCGGAGCGACTGGCACAGCTGAGAGCAGTCCAGTCATATTTGGACCTGTAAATACGACTGCTGGCCCCTGGAGTACATTCTACCATTGGTCAAATGGTAGTGAGTTGGCATATAGCTGTGCAGGATTTGCGCTTCACCATCAGGCTGCTCTCGAGCTGGTATTCTCTAGTGACTTGGACACTGTTGTTGGTCAACCTATTACTGTTGTACTGCGATTCCATGACACTGAGAACGGCCTCTTTCTAATGGGTGATGGCGCTGAAGTCGTAGGAACGTGGGCGGCTGGAACCGTTGAATTCGAACCGAATATTGTCAAGAATTGGTGGCAGGCTGACTTCGATACTGCTCTTGTTGGCGCAGGCAATTTTAACATTTCCATAGCCTCAGCAGCTCCGTACTTCGAGACCACCCCTCTTGTCATCACTATCAAATCGCAGTTTCTTACTTCTCTGGATGCACCCACTGGGCCCCTCGAACCACTCATATATGGTCGTCAGTACAGCTTTGATTACGTGTACTCAATAAGCTACAATGGATCAGCGGTCGATGGAGCTTCTGTTGAGATTACTGAAGAGGGTTCAGAGTGGGCCACAATTACAAACACCGGAGCTGGTCACTACAATCTCTCCCTGATTCCTCTGGGACTACGAGACTATAGCATCCGAATTACGTTTTCAAAGGAAGGTTATGAGAACCAGACCCACGTTCTGTCCTTCCTTGTGAACAGAGTACCTATGGAAGTGAATCCTCTCACAAGCTTTGGAGGACCCGAGTCCTTGCCTCTAGTGATTGAGGTAGAAGTGCTCGAGGCGGATACAGGCCATCCTGTCAGTGATGCGAATGTGAGTCTGAGTATAGAATCTCAAGGTGTAGTCCTTGCCACCAAAATCATGGATGAGATAACCCCGGGCGTCTATAGCGCTAGCATAGTCATGCCACTAGCTGGAGAGGTGACCTATGACGTTGTCATTCACGTGGAAAAAGAGAACCATGAAATGATACAAGACTTCAGTGAGGCACTCGTTCCTACATTTGATGCAAACGCACGGCTCTTTCGGACAATAATGGACTATTCCTTACAAATCGTCATGTTCGCTGGAGTACTCGTAGCCGTAGTTGCAGGACAGAAAATCAGTTCGCGAAAAAGGCGGAAGAAACACGCTTTGGCTCGGGATATCAAGGCGCGTTTTGATGATGCTAACAATCTCCTGGGTATCATTGTACTCCACAGACTCAGCGGTCTTCCAATCTACTCCAGGATACTCAAGGGCGGTCTTGAAGAGGGGCTGCTCTCTGCATTTATTACTGCTATCATGCATTTCAGAAGTGAATTTGATGAGATAGGAAAGAAGGATGACTACGTCGTTATACCTATCTCGGATATCATCCGGGCAGTGCCCACTCAGCATCTGATTTGTGCTTTCATTACCTTAACGTCTGCGTCTAGGGATCAGGAGGAGCTGATGAAAAGCTACGCACGCGCCATTGGGATGATGTTTGATGATGCACTTTCTGAGCAGCCAGTACAAGTCGCAGATGTGAAGACTACCAAGACCTTTGAATGGCTATTTGATGACATTGTAGATGGTTCTCTTCTCCGGACATATCAAATCGGCGAGAAGAGGTTGCCAAAGAAGCTCAGGCATATTGAAGATGTCGTCAACAAGACTGATGGTGTTGAGTCGTTCAAACTGGTGAACATAATACAGTTGCTTGAGACCTATGGCATTTACGAGGATGATGCTTATCTCATTGTGATGGATGCGATCGAGAAAGAATTCATTCTTCCGATGTATCCACATGACAATAGTGGAGTTGTGGGTTCGGCTGCTGAGTGATACACAAAAGATACTTGTACTGATTTTCGAGTAATACACACGAGCTAGCTGATGAAGTGTCACAGAATACATGAATTACATCGCAAAAGTAATTAGAAATGTTTCTGCAAACACTCAACGCCTGCAGCTAACTTACAGCATAGGTTCGTTTCGCGGTCAGAACGCACGCTACAATGAGTTTGGGGATGAAGACTCTGAGTCGAAGACTATTATCAACGATAGTGATATTGTCGTTGTTTCTAATGTCAATGGGATGGGTTCCTGAGCTTCCTCGGCTGAAGTATGATGATACCTCTACTGAAGACAACTCCTCTTTGTCACCAATCATTGAGGGACCCGATTCAATCGTCCAGGATCTAGGGCAGCCTCTACTCAAGACGGACTTCTCCTCATTAGCAGATGGTACTCCAATTGATGGGGTTCTGAATCCCGTTGAAGTGGAGCAAGCCGGATATACTGCATCAGAGAATCTTTCGGCTCGCACTGATACTAAAGAGAACCTGGCCTATGATCTACCTCTTGATGTGGCTCACAATTGGATAGCTGACAAGGCTGAAGTAACAGCTTGGAATCTCGAAAAGATATATGCGGTCAATGGAAGCTTTCAGGAGGGCTTCCCCGGAATTACCCAATTCCCCAATGGTTCGGTGGATTATCACCCCCTGGGATGGGATGCCTATAGCACTAATTCCACTGATTCTGGATTCCAAGCAACCGTCCAGTTAGCTGGATATGATTCATCCGGTAGTAGATATGTCATAGTTGAAGACCAAGGAACGAAAGTTGGTCCGAATCCTAATATCTATGGCCATGGGATTGGATCGCGTGTGGTTTGGTCACAGTTAGTTCAGAATGCTCCTTATACAGAGGATTTCGTCTTCAATTTCGATTACTTCTACCTGAGAGGTCCAATCGATGGTGTGAATGGTACCAGCAGTATCACCGGCAACTGCAGCATTGTGTTATTCATTGATGGAGTCAATGTCTGGAATATGAGCCTTCTCCTTCTATCCCAGAGAGGTGTCTGGTTGAACACCGGCGATATTCCAATCACCATAGTTGGACTGCCGAGTACCTTCCTCTTTGAAATTGGGCTAGTAATTGATGAAACAATAATCCTCAATGCCGCAAATGACTATGATGGTGACTCCCTGAACTTGCCTGATGGATTAGCTAATACGGTTTATATCACAGTCTACCTAGATGATGTTTCTTTCATTAAGGCAACACCTCCTACCGCAGAACAAGTCGACCTCGAGTTCACTAGGGGCACTCTTTCTTATGCACTCAGTGGTTCTATGGGCATATACTATGCATCAATACAAAACGCGTCATATTGGAGTTCCAGTCCTATTTCGGTATCGCTGACTTCAAACACAAGTGTTTCTTTTGATTATAAGACTCGACTTCATTCCCATAGATTCACAGTTTCAAATTGGAAAACAGATATCACAAGCCTCGGCGTTGCCTACACAATCGATCACGGTTTCAGCTCTTCCCTGACTCTCTATGCATATGTCGGCTATCTTGGGAACTATGAAGACCCTACCATGAACATCACGTTTCCGGCAGATTGGGAGAATGTCACTGTGTCTGACCCATTTCTCACAGATCTCACGGGTACCTGCACTATCGGCAGTGGCTATGTTTCTGTTCCCACCTCAATCATCGACCGTCTGGGGTGGTGGGAGATAAAGCTGGAGTCACCAAACTATGCTAAGTCGATTAGGTCACAAATATTTGATATCACTTGGAAAGATGTGACAACCTTCAGAATTGGAAACACAACTCATGCGGATATCACAATAGGGACTGCCATACAGGTTCTTGGGTCTCTTACTAATGTGAATGTCACGTGGTTTAATCCCTCTAATATCATTTGGTTCAACGAGTCAATTAGTGGGGGCTCCTCAGGCCGAATCTTCAGTACTAACAAGACCTTTGCGTCTGGTTCCTCGCCAGCTGGAGAGTGGTGGGTTGAGGTCTGCTGGACGAATGGTACTGAAGTTGCCTATGACCGAGCCCGATTCGAGCTTCATCATACCGCGAATCTTCTTGCAGAGCCGAGTGAGATTACGACGGATGCTGGATCAATATTCAAAGGCATCGTCAGATACACTGACGGAGATACCGGAGAACACCTCATGGATGCTTCTGTAACCATGTCAGGCAATTGGTCTGCAAGTTCAATTCCCTTTAATGCCAATCAACTCCAAGATTGGTGGGAGGCAGATTTCGATACCTCCGTAGTAGGTGCGGGTGAGTTCGCTGTTTTTGTGACAGCGTCTAGGCTGTATTATGATGATGTTAGCTGTTTGATATTAGTACATTCAATTAATATTACTAGATTGACGTCGCCAAATGCGCCTTGGACGGCAGCCGAATGGGGCAGTTTTGTTTCCTTAACATTCAGGTACGAAGCTTACCATTCTCCGACAGATACTTGGAGTCACGTGAAGAACGAGTCGTCCGTTTCTGCCAGTATCAATTGGACCTCGGGATATTGGTCAGTATCGGAGGATAGCGACCTTGGCGTTTATTCCATTACTCTCAATTCAAGCGTTGTTGATTCTGGAACTTACCTTTTGAATGCCACATTCAGCAAACCACATCATCAATCGAAGACTCTGCTTCTCACTCTAATTGTATCGCCGGTCACTAGTTCACTCTCTCTCATCGGCGAAGGTTTCGCGCGAGTTAACCTTGACCAAGAGCATGGTTTGACACTGAGATATCTCGACAGTGGCGGATCTCCGATTAGTGGTGCCAGTGTCATCGTTGACAGTGTGTCTCCACCTATAGGGCTAGCCCATACAACTGTGGTTGAGGTCAGTGGCGAACCGGGCAACTACTCATTGTCACTCACTCCACATGCTGCCGGCGTCTTCACTGTTAGATTTGTGGCCACCGAGAACAACACCGAGCCCGCAAGTACTATTTTTGTGCTTGTCGTGAATGACGTTGATACAATTCTAGAAATCTTCGGCCCCGCAAGCATGGAGATTGGCATTACAGATGTCTACAGTACGACTTTTCGGTATGAAACATTGAATGGCACAGGTGTCGATAATGCACAGACCAATGTCACGTATTCAGGTGGCACTGTCGATGCTTTATCTTGGGAGCTATCAGAGATTGGCTTCGGGGACTACTCAGTTGAATTCAGCTCATCATCTTCGGGCACATATGTTGTCACAATAGCTGCTTCCAAGCCATACTATCAGGGTGATTCGGATGCATTCTTCTTGATAGTGAAGGGGGTTAACACCACGCTGACCTCATTGAATGGTACTGCAGATATCATAGGATTCGGGAAGAGCTATCAGCTCTACGTCAGTTACACAAACAGTACCGGCTATGGTCTATCGGGTGCAGATGTGACCGTTGAGAGCGTTGTCCCTGCTACAGGCCTCTTATGGGGAAACACAACAACGGAATCACAAGGTGTCTATTCCATCCTGCTGACACCTCAGGAAACGAATACCTTCACACTACTAGTTCAGGCTAACTTGCACAATCATCAGACGCGTTTTGTCTTTTTCACATTGACGGCCACTGAAATTGCCACAAGCTTGAGTGTGCTCACTCCTGGCACCACGATATCGCTCGATCAGAATTTTACAGCCTACCTACTGTTTCACGATGAGGATTTCACGGGACTCGAAGGCGCTAGTCTGACTATTCCCAATCCCCCTGCAGGAGCTTCGTTCTCTGAGTTTGATGATCTTGAAAATGGATCCTACCGGGTGACCGTTACTCCCCTTGAGGTAGGGATATTTGACATAGTCTTCAAAGCTAGCAAGAATGGATATCAAAATGGCTATGCGAGTCTCACTCTTGGTGCTGTTAGAATACCAACTAGCACACACGTTGCAGGTGTTTCGTCACCAGGTTCAGCAGTGTTTTCAGAGTCCTACGAGCTACCGGTTCTCTATGAGCGGATAGATACAGGGCTGAATGTCACTGGAGCAACAATCGATTTGCAGGCATCGCCTATTACTGGCATCTCTTGGTCGTACATCGAAGCCGACGATGGGTATCTTATCACTATTGAAACTACGCGGATTGGCCGATGGACGCTGACCATAACAGCGAATAAGACTGGCTATGCAAGTAGCTCCGTTGAGTTCATTCTTGATGTCAATCCCATTCCGATTCAAGTAGTACTTCTCTCAGGATATTCCGCCGTGGAAGGAAGACCTTTTGGCATCCTCGTTCGAATTACCGAGCAGGGAACATCAATCCCTGTGACAAATGCAAGTGTTTCTTTCAGGATATCTACTACTGGTTCGGGTGAATTCCTAGAGATGCATGAAACAACAACTGCTGGAGAATACACAGCCCAGTTCACCTTGCCCTCCTATTCCGACACAACTGATTACACATTAGAGGTCAGAATAGAGAAGGACAACTACCTATATGTACAGGGCATCTATGAGCAGCCATTCATCAAGACTCTTGATATACCGGGTAGGATGCAACCCTTCATCATAGGAGGGAGTGGAATACTCGCTGCAACTATCATTCTCTTGGGGGGCCTACGCATTTCCTCGAAGAAAAAGAAAGTGCAACTCGACCACGACCTCGCTAACAAGCGCCGCTTTGATGATGCAGACAACATCATTGGTGTGATAGTTCTTCATAAGAAAAGTGGTCTTCCGATCTACTCTAAAATGATGAAAGGCGGATTCGAGGAGGGTATCGTTGCAGCATTCATCACTGCAGTCACCCACTTTCGAGAAGAGTTCGAGATGTTCGACCAAGAGGCGATGGAGGTGATTCCAATATCTGACATCATTCGCGCCGTCCAAACTAGAAATCTGATATGTGCATTCATCACAGTGAAGTCCGCCTCAATTGACCACAACAGAAAGATGGAAGCGTACGCAAGGCAGGTGGGGACATATCTTGATGATCTGGTTGCTGAGATGCCCAGTGAAGTTGCTGATTCTAGAATCATCGATATGCTTGATTACATCTTCCACACAACGATGGATGGCTTTCTCCTCAGGTTCTACAAGGTTGCCACTTCCGAGAAGTTTCCAAGCCGATATCAGCAACTGGATGAGATCATGCATGACACGGAAATGCGTCATTGCATAAAACCCGTACTTCTGGCAAAGGGGTTGACCAGCCACGGTCTCACAGAGGCGAGAGGCTGCACTCTTGTACTTGAGGCAATCGAGAAGGAACTCATTGTCGTCTGTGAGGAGCACGAATCTGAGGTTCCTGAGATAGATTTCGCTGAATTCTTCTCAAAACGTGATGAAACCCCGTCCTCTGGACCCTAGCTATTGCGGAACTGGCGGCCTTCAGCAACATGCCACCATGTAATAGGTGGATTGAAATGAGAGTATGACTCATGAAATGAGCGGAGAATCTCCGTCATGAGTCCTGGATTCCTGAGTGACAAGCGCGCTGTGGTTTCAGTTGTCATAGCTCTCTATCTCATCTTGGTCGCTATAGTGATTATCAGACCATTCAGCCTGAAAATCTCACTAGTGGTCTTTGGAGCTGCCCTAGTCCTGCTTCTTATTGCCTGTCTTCTTGATACTGCAGATGAAGTCCAGAATAAGCCGGCAGTGTCTGCTACTCCGGAGAGTGAAGCAAAGCAATTGACTGCGAAGAAACCAGCAAAGAACACCAAGTCTGAGTCGCGTGACTAGGCTGACGGAGTAGCTGGTGTTAGGCCATCTGAACAGTCAATCTAGTTCCGATAAGCTGACAATCCCGGTTCTTAGCCAGGAATGATGCGCGTCCAACAAGACTATAGGAACCAGTGTCGTGTGCGCTCAAGATGAAATCAGATCTGATTGCTCCGTGCGGAATGAATTGCGCCGTCTGCGTTGCGTATTTCGGCTACACCATGCTTGAGGAAAAGAGGAAGAGCGTGTGCCCCGGCTGCAGACCTAGGAATAAAGAGTGTGCCTTTCTGAAGA
>Ga0153916_10003648_pt1 | contig 11495 bp, 7 predicted proteins | sample Opewatmetagenome_FD_109642 | JGI IMG/M metagenome (GOLD analysis project Ga0153916, IMG submission 109642) | Freshwater wetland microbial communities from Ohio, USA - Open water 3 Core 3 Depth 4 metaG | ecosystem: Environmental > Aquatic > Freshwater > Wetlands | place: USA: Ohio, Lake Erie, Old...
GACGACCGCCGCCGGGATGCCGGTCTTGGCGAACCGCCCGCTCACGTCGAGGCCGGGAGTGATCACCGTGGCCTTGATCGGATCGAGCATGTTGAAGCCGGGCGCAAGATTGCCGAAGCCGTGCCAGCGTTCGTTGGCGCGCAGCATCCAGTCGTCGCGGTCGCCTATGCCCTCGGCAGCAAGCCGTTCCGGGCCCCATACCTTGAACCACCAGTCCTTGCCGAATTCGGTGTCGACCTTGCGCATCGCGCGCCGGAAATCGAGTGCTTCGAGAATGGACTCCTCGACGAGCGCCTTCCCGCCCGGCGGCTCCATCATCGCCGCCGCCACGTCGCATGACGCGATGATTGCGTACTGCGGACTCGTCGAGGTGTGCATCAGGTAGGCTTCGTTGAACGTATCCAGGTTGAGTTTGCGCTTCTCGCTCTCCTGCACCAGGATTTGCGAGGCCTGAGACAGGCCTGCCAGCAGCTTGTGGGTGGACTGCGTGGAAAACACCATCGATTCCTTGCAGCGCGGGCGGTCACGGCCAACGGCATGCATCCCCTGGTAAAACTTGTGGAACGTGGCATGCGGCAGCCACGCTTCGTCGAAGTGCAGCGTGTCGATCCTGCCATCCAGCATTTCCTTCAGGGTATCGACGTTATAGAGGATGCCGTCATAGGTGCTCTGGGTGAGCGTCAGCACGCGCGGCTTGTCCTTTACATCGCGCGCGAACGGATTAGCCTTTATTTTTTTCTCGATGTTCTCCCAGCGGAATTCCTCGAGCGGGATCGGCCCGATGATGCCGAAGTGGTTGCGCGTCGGCATCAGAAACACCGGCACCGCGCCGGTCATGGTGATCGCGTGCAGGATGGACACGTGGCAGTTGCGGTCGACGATCACCACATCGCCCGGGGCGACTGTCGAATGCCATACCATCTTGTTCGAGGTCGAGGTGCCGTTGGTGACGAAGAACAGATGGTCGCAGTTGAAGATGCGCGCTGCGTTGCGTTCCGAAGCCGCCACCGGCCCGGAGTGGTCGAGCAATTGCCCCAATTCGTCCACCGCATTGCAGACGTCGGCGCGCAGCATATTCTCGCCGAAGAACTGGTGGAACATCCGGCCGACCGGGCTTTTCAGGAAAGCCACGCCGCCCGAATGGCCGGGACAGTGCCAGGAATAGGAGCCGTCCTGCGCATAGTGGGTGAGCGCGCGGAAAAAAGGCGGCGCCAGGCTGTCGAGATAAGTCTTGGCCTCGCGCACGATGTAGCGCGCGACGAACTCGGGCGTGTCCTCGAACATGTGAATGAAGCCGTGCAGTTCGCGCAGCACGTCGTTCGGTATGTGGCGCGAGGTGCCGGTTTCGCCATAGAGAAAGATCGGGATTTCGGCATTGCGGAAGCGGATTTCTTTCACGAAAGCCCGCAATTCCTTGATCGTCGCCGCTGCCGCCTCGGGTGAACCGACAATCTCCTCGTCATCGATGGACAGAATGAAAGCCGAGGCCCGGCTTTGCTGCTGGGCGAAACTCGACAGATCGACGTAGCTGGTTACGCCCACGACCTCCAAGCCCTCTTCCTCGATAGCCTTGGCCAGCGCGCGAATGTCGATCCCGCTCGCACTCTCGGAGCGGAAGTCCTCGTCGATGATGATGACTGGAAATTGAAATTTCACGGCATGCTCCTATGGATTGAGCGCGATGACAGAACCAGGCGCGCTGTCTGATGAACCGCCGGCCGCCTAAGAGTCCCTAACATAATGAAACACGTGTGCGTTGCGAGGCAAAATTGGTGCTGACGCGAAGGACGGCGCAGAGCATATCGCGAATATGGTCAAGCCGACCGACAAAGTCAGCGCCGGTTTTGGTCGCAACCCTTCGGGCTGGTACGAGTTTTGGCCCATGACTTTGTCGCTCCCCTTGCCAATATTCGCGATATTGCCTGCGGTGAGCTTCGCGTCCTGAGCCAAAATCGTGCCAGCGCATCACGCGTTTCATTATGTTAGGGACTCTAAATCTTGGGCAGCGTGACACCGACCTGGCCCTGGTACTTCCCGCCGCGGTCCTTGTAGGACGTCTCGCAGACGTCATCGGGAGCCGCTTCGAGAAAAATGACCTGCGCCACGCCTTCATTGGCATAGATTTTCGCGGGCAGCGGCGTGGTATTGGAAAACTCCAGCGTCACATAACCCTCCCACTCCGGTTCCAGCGGCGTCACGTTGACGATGATGCCGCAGCGGGCATAGGTCGACTTGCCGAGGCAGATGGTGAGCACGTTGCGCGGGATACGGAAGTACTCGACCGTGCGGGCGAGCGCGAAGGAGTTGGGGGGGATGATGCAAACGTCGCCCTTGAAATCGACAAAAGAGCGCTCGTCGAAATTCTTGGGATCGACGATGGTGCTATTGATATTGGTGAAGATCTTGAACTCGCTGGAGCAGCGGATATCGTAACCGTAGCTCGAAGTGCCGTAGGACACCAGCTTGTGTCCGTTCGCCTGTTTGATCTGGTCGGGCTCGAACGGCTCGATCATGCGATGGCTCGCCGCCATGCGGCGGATCCAGCGGTCGGATTTGATGGTCATTTCAGGATTCGGAATTCAAGAGTCAGGATTCAGCAGCCATGGGCGCCGTTGAAGCCGCAAGTATAACGGAAAGGCCAGGCCATCGGACCGCTCCCGGAACGCAACGTATGCCGTTCCGACAGGTTTCCCCCGAATCCCGGTTCCTGAATCCCGCTGTCAGGTATTCTGGACAACGATCTTGGGAAACGCAGTCGTATGGTCCTGCTGCCTCTCGGCGATCTTGACCGCCACCCGGCGAGCGATTTCCCTGTAGATCTGCGCCACCCGGCCGTCGGGGTCGGACACCACCGTCGGCTTGCCGGAATCGGCCTGCTCGCGGATAGCCATGTCCAGCGGCAGGGCACCGAGCAACTCCACGTCGTGGTCCTTGCCCATGCGCGCACCCCCGCCCTCGCCGAAAATCCGCTCCTCGTGGCCGCACTTGGAACAGATATGGATGCTCATGTTCTCGACGATGCCGAGGATGGGAATGCCGACTTTCTCGAACATTTTGAGCCCCTTGCGGGCATCAATGAGTGCTATGTCCTGGGGCGTGGTAACAATGACGGCGCCGGTCACCGGCACGCGCTGGGCCAGCGTCAGCTGGATGTCGCCGGTGCCGGGCGGCAGGTCCACCACCAGGTAGTCGATATCGCGCCACTTGGTTTCGTTGAGCAACTGCTCCAGCGCCTGGGTCACCATGGGGCCGCGCCACACCATCGGCGTTTCGACATCGATCAGGAAACCGATGGACATCGCCTGCAGCCCGTGGCCCTCCATTGGCTCCAGGCTCTTGCCATCCTTCGACTCGGGGCGGCCGCTAATGCCCAGCATCATCGGCTGCGAAGGCCCGTAGATATCGGCGTCGAGCACGCCGACCGAGGCGCCCTCAGCCGCCAGCGCCAGCGCCAGGTTGACCGCAGTGGTACTTTTGCCCACCCCGCCCTTGCCGGACGCAATTGCGATGATGTTTTTGACACCGGGAATAAGCTTCACGCCGCGCTGCACCGCGTGCGACACGATTTTTATCGAAACATTGACGGTGACATTGCCGACGCCGGGAATGCTTTTCAGCTTGGCGGCGATTTCCTTGCGGATCGGCTCGATCTGGCTTTTCGCCGGATAACCCAGCAGAATGTCGACCGACACGTTATCGCCGTCGATCTTGATGTTGCGCGCGGACTTGGTCGAAACGTAGTCCTTCCGGGTGTTCGGATCGGTCAGCGCCTTGAGCGCCTCCTGTACTTGCTGTTCGGTTACGGCCATGACGAAATCCTCAATTGCTGCGAATAGGGCGCGATTGTAATCACATTTGCGCTTTGCGCCTACCACAACCCCTTAAACGGCAAGGTTTTCCCGCCGCATCTGCCGTCGCAAGCCGCCGCCAGGCCGGACCGGGGACGTAAGCCCGTATTTGTTACAATTCAATTCTTTACGTTCCGGCAGCACAAATGGAAAAACGCCGCATATTTGTAACCTCTGCGCTGCCGTATGCGAACGGAGCGATCCACCTCGGCCATCTGGTCGAGTACATCCAGACCGATATCTGGGTGCGTTTCCAGCGCATGCAGGGCCACGAAGTGCATTACGTCGGCGCCGACGACACCCACGGCACGCCCATCATGCTGCGCGCCGATGCCGAGGGCATCACGCCGGAACAGCTGATCGAACGCGTCTGGCACGAGCACAAGCGCGACTTCGATGCCTTCATGGTCGGCTTTGACCACTACCACACCACCAACTCGCCGGAAAACCGCACCTTCTGCGAGGATATCTACACTACCCTCAAGAACAAGGACCTGATTGCGGTCCGCTCGGTCGAGCAGTTCTATGATCCGGTCAAACAGATGTTCCTGCCCGACCGCTACATCAAGGGCGCGTGCCCGAAGTGCAGCGCTAAAGATCAGTACGGCGATTCGTGCGAGGTGTGCGGCGCGACCTATGCCCCGACCGACCTCAAGAACCCGTACTCGACGGTATCGGGCGCAGCGCCCGTGCGCAAGGCTTCCGAGCACTACTTCTTCAAGCTCTCCGATCCGCGCTGCGAGCAGTTCCTGCGCGAATTCACCCAGGCGTCGGACCGGCTGCAACCCGAAGCCGCAAACAAGATGAAGGAATGGCTGGGCGAGCCCGGTGACGCCCGGCTCTCGGACTGGGACATCTCGCGCGACGCGCCCTACTTCGGCTTTCCGATCCCGGGCACGGACAGCCAGAAGTTTTTCTATGTCTGGCTCGATGCCCCGGTCGGCTATTTCGCCAGCCTCCGCAACTATGTCGAGCGCAAAACAAAGGACGGCGTGAAGCTCGACCTCGATGCCTTCCTGCGCCCGGGCAGCGACACCGAGATGGTGCATTTCATCGGCAAGGACATCCTCTACTTCCACGCGCTGTTCTGGCCGGCGATGCTCGAACATGCCGGCTACCGCACGCCATCCAAGGTCTACGCCCACGGCTTCCTCACCGTCAACGGCGAGAAAATGTCCAAGTCGCGCGGCACCTTCATCACGGCCGAGAGTTACATCCAGCAGGGACTCAACCCCGAATGGCTGCGTTATTACTATGCCGCGAAGCTCAACTCGACGATGGAAGATATCGATCTCAGTCTGGATGATTTTGTGGCGCGGGTGAACAGCGATCTCGTAGGAAAGTACGTGAACATTGCCAGCCGCTGTGCGGGATTCGTCTCCAAGCGATTCAATGGGAAGATGGTCCTCCCGGGAAAATACATGAATTATGGAGCCGACAAATTTGGGCTTAGCACTAACGAATTGCCCGGTATGTTCTCCGCAAAAAGTGGTCTTATTGCGAACCTCTACGAAGGTCGTGAATATGGCAAGGCATTACGAGAGGTTATGGCTCTTGCAGACCAAGCCAATCAGTATGTTGACGATGCAAAACCTTGGGAACTTGCGAAAACCTCGGAGAACGATGCTCGCCTACAAGAGGTATGTTCAGTTGCTCTTAATCTATTTCGCATGCTCACAATTTTTCTAAAACCAGTAATGCCAAGAATTGCTGAGCAAGTTGAAGCGTTTTTGGCAATCCCATCACTTAGCTGGAATGATGCAAACCGTGCTCTCACCAATCATACGATAACGCCGTACAAACATCTGCTTACCCGCATCGACCCCAAGCAGATGACCGCGCTGACCGAAGCCAACAAGGAAAGCCTGAAACCCGTGCCGCCGCCCCATTCGCAGCAGCGCCATGCCCAACACCAGGAGAACGTCGTGGAAGCCGCCACCCAGCCCGCCACCATCAGCATCGACGATTTCAGCAAGGTCGATCTGCGCATCGCGAAAATCGTCAACGCCGAGCACGTCGAAGGCGCAGACAAGCTCTTGAAGCTCACGCTCGACGTCGGCACGCTTGGCACGCGCCAGGTGTTCGCCGGCATCAAGTCGGCCTACGACCCTGAAGCGCTCAAGGGCAGGCTCACGGTGGTGGTCGCCAACCTCGCGCCGCGCAAAATGAAGTTCGGCCTGTCGGAAGGCATGGTGCTGGCCGCTTCCGGCGACAGCCCCGGCCTGTTCCTGCTCTCGCCCGATTCAGGTGCCCAGCCGGGAATGAAAGTGAAATAGCGAGAACTGCTGAGGCTCTCCTCCGCCCGCTACAAAACTATATGTATTTGTTTTTATTGTATAATATTATGTCGTTGTGGCGCCTTGGCGGCTAACATGATGAAAATCCAGAGCGTTGAAGCCATCGCAGTTGAAATCCCGCTCGGGAAAAACTTCGGCGGCAGCACCTACGCCGTGCTGAAGCGCTGCACCGTCGTTACGCACCTGCGCACCGGCGACGGTCTCGTCAGCGAAGTCTACAACGGCGACAACCGCGAACATGGCGCCGAGATTGCCCGTCTGATCCGTGACGAGTTGTTTCCCCTCGTCGAGGGCATGAGCATTTTCGAGGGCGAGCGTATTTGGGAGAAGATGTTTGCGCTGACCCACGCCAGCCGCGACCGGAAGACGCTTCTCGAAGCCATCGCCTGCGTCGATTGCGCGGTATGGGATCTGGTTGGCAAGGCGCTCGGCAAAAGCGTGTGCGCGTTGCTCGGCGGCTACCGCGACCGATTGCCCATCATTTCCATCGGCGGCTACTACATGCCGGGCAAGACGCTCGCCGACATCGGGCGCGAGATGGAACTCTACCGCGATGCCGGCATGGCGGGCTGCAAGTTCAAAGTCGGCGGTCTCGCTCCCGAAGAGGACGCCAAGCGCGTGGACGCCGCGCGCAAGGCGGCTGGCGACGATTTCATTCTCATGGTCGACGCCAATCGCGGCTGGAGCGCACAGGATGCCATCCGCTTCGCGCGGCTCGTCGAGCCGCTTGGCATCCGCTGGTTCGAGGAGCCGTGCCACTGGCATGACGATGCGGCGCTGATGGCGCGCGTGCGGCAATCAACCCGTATCCCGATCACCGCCGGCCAGTGTGAGATCACCAGCCACGGCGTGCGCCGGCTGGTCGATGCCGGCGCCGTCGACTTCGTCAATTACGACGTATCGGAAGGCGGCGGCGTCACCGACTGGCGGCGCGCTGCCGCGCTGTGCGCCACCGCGGGCGTGGAAATGGCGCACCACGAAGAATCGCAGATCGCACAGCACCTGCTTGCCGGCGTGGCTCACGGCACTTACGTCGAATGCTTCGCCGATCCCGAGCGCGATCCGGTGTGGCAACACATGTGGGAAAACCGGCTGCAGATCAGGAACGGGATGGTTGAAGTCCCGGACAGGCCTGGCTTCGGGCTTGAACTCGATCAGCAGATGATTGCGCAGTACCGCGCCGGTTAGCTCAGCAGCAGCCGCACCGCCGTGTCGGCATCCCCATTGATAGCAGCCAGACTCAACGTCCCGCTGGCAAGGGTGGCAGATCGCTAAAGTATTCCGGATTGGATTTTTGAACCTCCGCCATGAATGAGGGGGCGAACTGGTCCGGAATATTGAGCCGCGGCACGCCCTTGAGCGTGTTCTTGAGCACGTCGTCTTCCGCCGCCTCGAATGCCTGGATGACGGGTTGCGAGACGCGCGGGTCGTAACTGATGTGCTGGATTGCTTTCTTGCCCACTGCCGGATCGAGGCCCGGTACCCACTTGGCGAAAATTTCGACCGCTTCAGCGCGGTGCTGGCGCGTGTACTGCGACGCCGCCGCAAGGCCGGCGACAAAGTTGCGCACGACCTCCGGGTTCGTCTGCAACGTCGGCTCATGGGTAGTTGCGACCATGATGTAGGAGAGATGCCCGCCACCGCGTATCACCGGGTACGAGTCAGTTACCTGTTCCAGCACCATGGTATTGAACGGTTCCCAGCAGACTGTGGCATCAACCTTGCCTTCCTTCAACAGCGTCGCGAGTTGGGTCTGGCTGACATTGCCGATATCCACGATTTGAACGTCTTCGTATTTCATGTTGCGCCGCGCGAGAACCATCTTCAAATATTCGTCGGAAGTCTGGCCCTTGGACAGAGCAATGCGCTTGCCTTTCAGGGTCTCGATGGCGCCGGGCTGGATGCCGGATCCCTTGCGCGCCACGATCGCGAGCGGCTCGTCGGCATTCGCGCGGGTGGCATCGCTCTGGATGATGCCGATCACGCGGAACGGATCGCCGCCATGGCGCGCCTTGAGGAAAGTCGTCACACTCATGTCGCCGATCTGGACCTCGCGCTTCTGCATGGAGGTCACCATCTGCGAGCCGATGTTGACGACCTTGAGGCGCACGTCGACGCCGTGTTTCTTGAACAGACCTTTTTCGACGCCGACAAACATCGGCAGGTGACCGAAATTGTTGCCCACCACGGCTTCCATCACCGGCAGGTTCTGGGCAACCGCAACGCCGGCGGTTCCCATCGTCCATGCGCATGCTGCGCTGAGCAGCAGGCAACCGAGTGCCTTACGGGAATACGTCTTCATGGCCTTCTCTCCTTGGTCAGGAAATTAAACTTCAACTCGCGGCGGATATGACGCTGATACTACCTCAATCAACCTGATCAGTAGTCCAGCACTGCAAGATTCGTTGCGGCCAGTATTTCCCGGATCAACGCCCGCTGATATGTATCGCGGTAAGAATACCCTGCATGATGGCCACCGGCGTCGGCGGGCAGCCGGGCACCGCGACATCCACCGGGATCACGTTCGACACCCGGCCGCGGCTCGCGTAGCTTTCGCCGAAGATGCCGCCGCTGCAGCCGCAATCGCCGATCGCCACCACCAGTTTCGGCTCCGGCATCGCCTCATAGGTGCGCTTCAGCGCCGTCTCCATGTTGCGCGACACCGGCCCCGTCACCAACAGCATGTCGGCATGGCGCGGGCTCGCAACGAACTTGATGCCCAGCCCTTCGAGATTATAGTAAGGGTTGTTGAGCGAGTTGATCTCGAGTTCGCAGCCGTTGCACGAACCGGCGTCGACATGGCGTATGGTGAGCGCCCCGGCGAAATTTTCGAGAACTTCCGACCGCAGCCGCTGTGCAACCGTGCGCAGCGCTTCATCCGGATTGGGATAAGCCTCTGTTTTTATTCCTGTTTTTACAATCTGTTTGAGCAGTTGAAACATGAAAGTTCCTCTAACTGCAAAGGCGCAAAGATTCTTGTCGATACCCACTTGAGGGGTACGCAAAGAACCCGCAAAGAATAACAAGAGCAGCCTGTGATATCTCGACCATGCAGATTACCAGCATCTCTGATCTTCTCTGCGTAACCCCTGCGCCTCTGCGTCTTTGCGGTTCAGATTTTGTCATAAGTCCTGCCCGCTGTAGGAGAGGTTGAACGATTTGTTGATCAGCGGAAAATCCGGCACGATGTTGCCGAGCGCTGCGTGTTCCAGCAGCGGCCAGTTCTGCCACGACGGATCGTGCGGATGCAGCCGCCGGATGCGGGTACCCTCGGCCTCGAGCGCGATGAATACTTCACCGCGCCAGCCTTCAACCCAGCCGATGCCGACCGCGCCTGCGGCAGCGGCGGAAACCGGCACCGCCAACTCACCCAACGGCATGCGGTCGAGAATCATGCGCATGAGGCGCAGCGACTCGAACACCTCCTCGAAGCGCACCGTGACGCGCGCGGCTACGTCGCCATTGCGATGCGTGGCCATGCGTACCCCAAGCTCGCCGTAAGGCACGCACGGATACTCCACGCGCAGGTCCCATGCCTGCCCGCTGGCGCGGCCGGCGAGTCCGATCAGGCCGAGCCGGGCCGCCAGTTCAGGGGTGACCCGGCCGCAGGTGATAAACCGGTCCTGCAACCCCGAATGCTCGTCGTATATGCCCTTGAGCCGGCTGACCGACCGGTCGAGGGCGTCGCACTCGCTGCGCATGCGCGCGATCCCCTCGGCACTGATATCGCATGCGACGCCGCCGGGTATTACGGCATCCATCAGATAGCGATGCCCGAACAGCTCACGGTTCAGGCGCAGCATGTCTTCTTTGAGGCAGGAGAACTGCGTCAGTCCGAACGCGAGACCGGCATCGTTGCCGAGAAACCCGAGATCGCCGAGATGGTTGGCAATGCGCTCACGTTCGAGCAGCAGCGCACGCAGCCAGATCGCCCTTGGCGGCGGCGTTACGCCCGTCACGCTTTCGGCCGCCATAGCGTATGCCCAGGCATAGGCAACCGTCGAATCGCCGGAAATGCGTCCGGCCAGCCGCGCGCCTTCCAGCAGATCCATCTGCTCAAAGCGCTTTTCGATGCCCTTGTGCTTGTACCCCAGCCGCTCTTCGAGCCGCAGGATACGCTCGCCCACGACGCTGAAGCGGAAGTGGCCGGGTTCGATGGTGCCGGCATGAACCGGGCCGACCGCGATTTCGTGCACGCCATCGCCCCCCACTTGCACAAACGGATAATCATCCGTTTGAGCTGTTCCGAGTTGCAACTCTGACTTTTGAACCCCGAACTCAAAACTGACGTCTTTCCGTAACGGGAAGACGTCCGCCGGCCACGCAGCGTGCCGCAACCACCGGCGCTCGTCCGCGGCGCCTTCCGCTATCAGGCCGAAAAGATCGTGCGTGGCGCGTTGCATGCGGCCGGCCGCCGGAAAAATATCGCCGATGTCGGGATAACGTCCCTCCGCAAGCGGCAAGCGGATGACCATCAGCCCTTGCCGGATGACCAGCGCCGCGTGGACTGCCAGACCTTTGCCGGCATCCGAATCGTCACTGCCCCACAGCGCCGCGAGCCGACCGCCGTCAAAAACGGCGCGGCGGCAGGCCTCGCGCCATTGCGCTGCGTCAACCGTTGCGTGCAGCACCGGCACGGCACCGGAAATCCCAGCGCACTCGAAGTTGTAGCCCTCTATCCGCATGCGATGGCTCACCCTATCAGTCGCGCCGCCTGGCGGTACCATTCGGCAAGATACGGGGGAATATAAAGTCCGAGCAGCAGCACGATTGCCAGATGCACGAACACCGGAATCAGCGCCGGCGGGTGCGGCAGGCGTTTCGCCGTGGTTTCACCGAACACCATGGACTGCACGCGGGAAAAAATCGCCGCAAAGGCGACGCCCAGGGCGAGCAGCAGGATCGGCGTCGCCCATGGCTGCTGCCGCATGGCCGTGGTCAGGATCAAAAATTCGCTGGCAAACACGCCAAACGGCGGCATGCCGAGAATCGCCAGGCTGCCCAGCATCAGGCCCCAGCCTATGGTCGGATTGGTGTCCGCCAGGCCGCGGATCTGGTCCATCATCTGCGTGCCGGTCTTCTGCGCCGCATGCCCGACGGTGAAGAAAATCGCCGATTTGGTCAGGCTGTGCACCGTCATGTGCAACAGCCCGGCGAAGGTCGCCACCGGCCCGCCCATGCCGAAGGCGAAGGTCATCAGTCCCATGTGCTCGACCGACGAATAGGCAAACATGCGCTTCGCATCCTTCTGGCGCGACAGGAAGAACGCCCCCACCACCACCGACAACAGGCCGAATCCCATCATCAGCTCGCTGGCGAAGCGCGTCCCGAGCGCGCCGTCGACCAGCAC
>Ga0153916_10003649_pt1 | contig 11494 bp, 7 predicted proteins | sample Opewatmetagenome_FD_109642 | JGI IMG/M metagenome (GOLD analysis project Ga0153916, IMG submission 109642) | Freshwater wetland microbial communities from Ohio, USA - Open water 3 Core 3 Depth 4 metaG | ecosystem: Environmental > Aquatic > Freshwater > Wetlands | place: USA: Ohio, Lake Erie, Old...
CGTGGAGATGGTGATGCCGGGTGACAACATCCACATGGTGGTGAACCTGATCAATCCGATCGCGATGGAAGAAGGGCTGCGCTTCGCAATTCGCGAAGGCGGCCGTACCGTGGGCGCCGGCGTAGTGTCGAAGGTGATTGAATAAATTTTAGTGAGGAGTGAAGGGTAAGGAGTGCGGCGTATTTTCTCCTTACACCTAACTCCTTACGATTTTTTAGGCCAGTAGCTCAATTGGCAGAGCGGCGGTCTCCAAAACCGCAGGTTGGGGGTTCGATTCCCTCCTGGCCTGCCATTATGATGTAAACGGATTTGTAGGCGGGTATGGCGGATAAGATCAAGTGGCTGGTGGCCGTGTTGTTGTTGATCGGCGGCCTGGGTGGGTTCTATTACTTTGCCGAGCACTCGCTGCTGGTGCGAGTCCCCGCCTTGCTGGCGGTCGCCGGCATTTGCGTGGTGATTGTATTGCAGACGGCTGCGGGCGGTCAGTTGACGGCCTTCTTCCGTGAAGCCCAGGTTGAGGTACGTAAGGTCGTATGGCCGACGGGTAAGGAAACCACCCAAACCACCCTAGTGGTGATGGGGCTGGTGGTGGCCGTTGCGGTGTTTCTGTGGCTATTGGATATGTTCTTGATGTGGTCGGTTAAATTGCTGACGGGCCAGGGGGGCTGAAAAAGGTATGACGATGCGCTGGTATGTGGTGCACGCCTACTCGGGTTTCGAGAACCAAGTGGTGCGTTCGTTAAAGGACCGGATCAAGCGCTTTCACATGGAGGATAAGTTCGGCGAGATTCTCGTGCCGACTGAAGAAGTGGTGGAGATGCGTGCCGGGCAGAAGCGCAAGAGCGACCGCAAATTTTTCCCAGGCTATGTGCTGGTGCAGATGGAGATGGATGACAACACCTGGCACTTGGTGAAGGACGTGCCGAAGGTTATGGGATTTATCGGCGGCACCAGCAATCGCCCCGCGCCGATTACGGACATAGAGGCGGACAAGATTTTGCAGCGCGTCCAGGAAGGCGTGGAGAAGCCCCGGCCCAAGGTGCTTTTCGAGCCGGGCGAAGTGGTGCGCGTTACGGAAGGACCCTTTGCCGATTTCAACGGCGTGGTGGAAGAGGTCAATTACGAGAAAAGCCGCCTGCGGGTGGCGGTGTTGATCTTCGGCCGTTCCACGCCGGTGGAGCTGGAGTTTGGGCAGGTAGAGAAAGGCTAGATACAAGATACAAGGGCAAAGATACAAGGGGTGTTTTTAACTTGTATCTTGTACCTTTCCCCTTGTAGCTGTTGTTTATCGGGGAGCCGCGAGGCGTTCGTACCCATTTAGGAGTGAGTCATGGCAAAGAAGGTACAGGCATATATTAAATTACAGGTGAAGGCCGGTCAGGCCAATCCCAGCCCGCCGGTCGGTCCGGCGCTGGGGCAGCACGGCGTCAACATCATGGAATTCTGCAAGACGTTCAACGCCCAGACCCAGAAGGTGGAACAGGGCATGCCCCTGCCGGTGATCATCACGGTCTACAGCGACCGCAGCTTCACCTTTATCATGAAGACCCCGCCCGCCACCGTGTTGTTGAAGAAGGCGGCCGGCATCGCGAGCGGCAGCGCCACCCCCCACACCGTCAAGGTGGGTAAGGTGACCCGCGCCCAGCTGGAAGAGATTGCCAAGACCAAGATGCCCGATCTCACTGCGGCGGATTTGGATGCCGCAGTGCGCACCATCGCCGGCAGCGCCCGCAGCATGGGCCTGACTACGGAGGGCGTGTGATGGCCAAGCTCAGCAAGCGCGCAAAGGTGTTTCAGTCCAAGGTGCAGTTCGGCAAGATTTACGGCGTCGACGAGGCCTTGGGTTTGGTCAAGGCCTGCGCCAGCGCCAAGTTCAATGAAACGGTGGATGTGAGCGTCAATTTGGGCATCGATGCCCGCAAATCCGACCAGGTGGTGCGCGGATCCACCGTGCTGCCCAACGGCACCGGTAAGACCGTGCGGGTGGCGGTGTTCGCCCAGGGCGCCAATGCCGATGCCGCGAAGGCCGCCGGCGCCGACATCGTAGGTTTCGATGATCTGGCCGAGCAGGTGAAGGCTGGCAATATCAACTTTGATTTAGTGATCGCCTCTCCCGATGCGATGCGTGTCGTCGGCCAATTGGGGCAAATCCTCGGGCCCCGCGGCTTGATGCCCAACCCCAAGGTGGGTACAGTGACGGCCGATGTCGCCGGTGCGGTGAGAAACGCCAAGGCGGGTCAGGTGCAATACCGGGCGGACAAGGCCGGTATCGTGCATTGCTCCATCGGCAAGGCCAGTTTTGAAGTGAATGCCCTGCGCGAGAATCTGCAGGCGCTGATGGCCGGATTGATCAAGTCCAAGCCCAGCACCGCGAAGGGTATTTATATCAGGAAGATAACGGTGTCGAGCACCATGGGGCCGGGTGTCCCCATGGATACCTCGAGCTTGGCGCAGTAAATTTTAGTTGCGAGTAACGAGTGTCGAGTAGCGAGTAAAGTCTTGGTGCTTTTACCTCGTAACTCGATACTCGAAACTGAGTAAAGACTTTGGGCTGCCGGCGTAAGCCGGCAGCCGTCAAAGACCGCAGGCGGGTGACTTTAATTGGATTCGACGTTTTTTTCGATTCCGGCCTGCGCAGACGGTGGAGCCCGAGACAGGTTTTCCTGGTGACGGTAGCCGTGGGAGGGCGATGCGAGAGCATGCGCCTATTGGTAATAGTGGCGAGTAATGAGTAGAAAATAGCGAGGAAAAGAATTTCCTCGCCACTGGATACTCGCCACTCGCCACTCGCAACTGTAATAAGAAGAGGAGGTGGACTCTTGTTAACTAAAGAGCAGAAAGAGGCCATCGTCGCCGAAGTAGCCGTTATTGCACGCGGCGCCCAGTCCGCCATCGCGGCGGAATACCGGGGCATCACGGTGGAGCAGATGACCAAGCTTCGCCACGATGCGCGCAAGGCCGGGGTGTATGTCAGGGTGGTCAAGAACACCTTGGCGCGCCGTGCCTTGACGGATACCGGTTACGCTTGCATGAGCGATTCCCTGAAGGGGCCTTTGGTGTTGGCCTTTTCCCGGGTAGAGCCGGCGGCAGCGGCACGCGTCATGCGCGACTTCGCCAAAACCAATGACAAGCTGGTGGTCAAGGCTATTGCCCTGAGTGGCAAGCTTTTGTCCCCCGGCGATTTGGTGGCGCTGGCGACCATGCCGACTCGCGAGGAGGCGTTGAGCAAATTGTTGGCGGTCATGAAGGCCCCCATCGAGAAGCTGGCGCGTACCTTGAAAGCGCCCGCGGACAAGCTGGTGCGGACCGTTGCGGCGGTGCGCGATCAGAAGCAGGCGGCGGCATAAGCGGCGACGGATACCCTATTTGGTACATTGAGCAACTATTTTTAGATAATTTTTTTAGGAGTCATTATCATGGCTGTTGCAAAAGCAGAAATCTTGGAAACCATTGGGAACATGACCGTGCTGGAGATCGTCGATCTGATCTCCGCCATGGAAGAGAAGTTTGGCGTGTCCGCGGCCATGGCCGTGGCGGCGGCGCCGGCGGCTGGCGCTGCGGCGGCTCCCGCGGAGGAGAAGACCGAGTTCAACGTCATCATGACCAGCTTCGGCGATAACAAGGTCAATGTGATTAAGGTGATCCGCGCCGTCACCGGCCTCGGCCTGAAAGAGGCCAAGGACATGGTGGAAGGCGTGCCCGCCACGGTTAAGGAAGGCATTCCCAAGGCCGATGCGGATGGCATCAAAAAGCAGCTCGAAGAAGCGGGCGCGAAGGTGGAGATCAAATAAACAGCGTTCTGAGACGTTGTGGAGCGTATGTCCGTATATTTTATAGGCGGTGTACGTATTATCCGGGATCAGGCTGGTGGCGCAATGCCGCCGGCCTTTTCTTGTTTTTTGTAGCGAGCGGCAACCGGCAGGGCAATGCGGCGGGAAGGCATGACTGAACTTTCTTGCCGGTGTTTGATCCTTGCTGCTTGTTAATTGTTACTTGCCACTGATTGAGAGGAAGATTGATGGCGTACTCCTTCACTGAAAAAAAGTCCATTCGTAAAGATTTCGGCAAGCTTCCCACTGTGTTGGAAGTGCCCTATCTATTGGCGATCCAAATGGATTCCTACCGGCAGTTCCTGCAATTGGACGCAGATCCCGATCAGCGTTTCGATCAGGGGTTGCATGCGGCGTTCAAGTCGGTGTTCCCTATCAGCAGCTACTCGGGGAACGCGATGCTCGAGTACGTGAGCTACCGGCTCGGCACGCCGGTCTTCGACGTGCGGGAATGCCAGCAGCGCGGTATGACCTATGCGGCGCCTTTGCGCGTGAAGGTGCGCCTGGTGATCTATGACAAGGAAAGCAGCGCCGGCACGGTAAAAGATATTAAGGAGCAGGAAGTCTACATGGGCGAAATGCCGCTCATGACCGACAACGGCACTTTCGTCATCAATGGCACGGAGCGCGTGGTGGTATCGCAGCTCCATCGTTCGCCGGGCGTATTCTTCGAGCACGACAAGGGCAAGACCCATTCCTCCGGAAAGCTGTTGTTCTCGGCGCGGGTCATTCCTTACCGCGGTTCGTGGCTGGACTTTGAATTCGATCCCAACGATATGGTATTCGTGCGCATCGACCGCCGCCGCAAGCTGCCGGCGACCATGCTGCTGCGTGCCCTTGGTTACAACACCGAACAGATGCTGGCCTTCTTCTTCGAGACCAACACCATCACCTTCGAGAAGGACGAGATCAAACTGGATCTGGTGCCCGATCGCCTGCGCGGCGAGACCGCCACCTTCGATATCAAGATCAAGGGCAAGGTCATCGTCGAGGGCGGCCGTCGCATCATGGCCCGCCACATCAAGGAGATCGAAAAGTCCGGCATCAAGACCCTGGTGGTGCCCCAGGAATATCTGGTGGGCAAGACCCTGGCCCATGCCCTGGTCGACACCAAAACCGGCGAAGTGATCGCCAATGCCAACGATGAGTTGACTGCAGACTTGATCCAGAAGATCACCGCGTCCGGCACTAAGCAGATACAGACCTTGTTCACCAACGACCTGGATCGCGGCCCTTACATGTCGCAGACCCTGCGCGGCGATTCCAGCACGACGGAGCTGGAGGCGCTGGTGGAAATCTATCGCATGATGCGCCCCGGCGAACCGCCCACCAAGGAGGCGGCGCAGGCCCTATTCCAGAATCTATTTTTTAGTCCCGACCGTTATGACCTCTCGGAAGTGGGACGCATGAAATTCAACCGGCGGGTGGGGCGTGAGGAGATCACCGGCCCCGGCGTTCTGACCAACGACGATATCATCGCGGTATTAAAGACGCTCATCGGTATCAAGAACGGCAGCGGCACCATAGACGACATCGATCACCTCGGCAACCGCCGAGTGCGTAGCGTGGGCGAGATGGTGGAAAACCAGTTCCGCATCGGCTTGGTGCGCGTGGAGCGCGCCGTGAAGGAGCGTTTGAGCCTGGCAGAATCGGAAGGCCTGGTGCCTCACGAGCTCATCAACGCCAAGCCGGTGTCGGCGGCCATCAAGGAGTTTTTCGGCTCCAGCCAGTTGTCGCAATTCATGGATCAGAACAACCCGTTGTCCGAGGTGACTCACAAGCGCCGCGTGTCGGCCTTGGGGCCAGGCGGTCTGACCCGCGAGCGCGCCGGTTTCGAGGTGCGTGACGTGCATCCCACCCACTACGGCCGCGTGTGCCCCATCGAGACGCCGGAAGGCCCGAATATCGGGCTGATCAACTCCTTGTCGGTGTACGCCCGCACCAATGAGTACGGTTTCTTGGAGACGCCTTATCGCAAGGTGGTGGAAGGTCGGGTGACCGACAAGATCGATTATCTCTCCGCCATCGAAGAGGGCCAGTACATCATTGCTCAGGCCAATGCCACGGTGGATGCCAAGAGCAAGCTGATCGATGAGCTGGTGTCCTGCCGGCATATGAACGAGTTCGCCATGATTACGCCGGACCGGGTGGATTACATCGACGTGTCGCCCAAGCAGATCGTGTCGGTGGCGGCCGCGTTGATTCCCTTTCTGGAGCACGATGACGCCAACCGCGCCTTGATGGGTTCCAACATGCAGCGCCAGGCGGTGCCGACCCTGCGTGCCGAGAAGCCCTTGGTGGGCACGGGGATCGAGCGTGTGGTTGCACAGGATTCGGGCGTGACGGTGGTGGCCAAGCGCGGCGGGATGATTGATTCCGTCGATGCCAGCCGCATCGTGGTGCGGGTCAATGACGAAGAGACCATTGCCGGCGAGGCGGGCGTAGACATCTACACCCTCACCAAATACACCCGTTCCAATCAGAACACCTGCTTGAATCAGCGCCCCTTGGTGAAGACCGGCGACCTCATTGCCCGCGGCGACGTGCTGGCCGACGGCCCCTCTACCGACATGGGCGAGCTGGCCCTGGGCCAGAATATGCTGGTGGCCTTCATGCCGTGGAACGGCTACAACTTCGAGGACTCCATCCTGATCTCGGAGCGCGTCGTCCAGGATGACCGTTTCACCAGCATCCATATCGAAGAGCTCAATTGCGTGGCGCGCGACACCAAGCTGGGGTCGGAGGAAATCACCGCGGATATCCCCAACGTGGGCGAAGCGGCGCTGGCCAAGCTCGATGAGTCGGGCATCGTTTACATCGGCGCCGAGGTGATGGCGGGCGACATCCTGGTGGGCAAGGTCACGCCCAAGGGCGAGACCCAGCTCACGCCGGAAGAAAAACTGCTGCGTGCCATCTTCGGCGAGAAGGCCTCCGACGTGAAGGACACCTCCATGCGGGTGCCGTCCGGAATGAACGGCACCGTGATCGACGTGCAGGTCTTCACCCGCGAGGGCGTGGAGAAGGACAAGCGTTCCAGGGAGATCGAGAAGTCCGAGCTGGAGCGCTTCAAGAAAGACCTCTACGACCAATTCCGCATCCTGGAAGACCATGTCTATCAGCGCGTGGAAAAGCTGCTGCTGAAAAAGACGGCGGCGGGCGGCCCCAAGAAATTGAAGGCCGGTGCCGCCATTACCAAGGACTACCTGGAAGAGGTGCCGCGCGAGAAGTGGTTCGAGATCCGTCTGCAGAACGAAGAGGCCGACAAGCAATTGGAGCAACTCTCCGAACAGCTCAAGGAGCGCCGCAAGGACTTCGACAAGCGTTTCGAGGAGAAAAAGGCCAAACTCACCGCCGGCGACGATCTTGCGCCGGGCGTGCTCAAGATGGTCAAGGTCTATCTCGCGGTGAAGCGCCGCGTGCAGCCCGGCGACAAGATGGCGGGCCGCCACGGCAACAAGGGCGTGATCTCCATGATCGTGCCCGCCGAGGACATGCCCTTCGACGCCAACGGTACGCCGGTGGACATCGTGCTGAACCCCCTGGGCGTGCCCTCGCGCATGAACGTCGGACAAGTCTTGGAGGCGCACTTGGGCTGGGCGGCCAAGGGCGTGGGGATCAAGATCGGCGAGATGCTGGATGCGCAGCGCAAGGCCGGTGAAATCCGCCAATTCCTGGACAAGATCTATAACACCAGCGGCAAGAAGGAAGACCTTAATTCATTGACCGACGGCGAAGTCCTGGAGCTCAGCGGCAATCTGCGCCGCGGCGTGCCCATGGCCACTCCGGTGTTCGATGGCGCGAGCGAGGCGGAGATCAAGGCCATGTTGGATCTGGCCGGCTTGCCCCGTTCCGGTCAAACCACCTTGTACGATGGGCGTACCGGCGATGCCTTCGACCGTCTCGTGACCGTGGGCTATATGTACATGCTCAAGCTCAATCACTTGGTGGATGACAAGGTTCATGCCCGCTCCACCGGTCCGTACAGCCTGGTCACCCAGCAACCGCTGGGCGGCAAGGCGCAGTTCGGCGGCCAGCGCTTCGGCGAAATGGAAGTGTGGGCGCTGGAGGCCTATGGCGCTTCTTATACCTTGCAGGAGATGCTGACCGTCAAGTCCGACGACGTGACCGGCCGCACCAAGATGTACAAGAACATCGTGGACGGCGATCACCGCATGGAGGCGGGCATGCCGGAGTCCTTTAACGTGTTGGTGAAAGAGATTCGGGCGCTCGGTATCGACATCGAGCTGGAGCAGACTTGATATAAATATATAAATGTAGGGTGGGTTTACCCCAAGGGGCACAAGAGCCCGCGCAGCGGGCGTAACCCACCAATCTGCGCCGTTAGGCGCACCTTGTACAAGGAGTCGTTGCGCGACAAGTTTGGTGGGTTATGCCGCGATGCGGCTAACCCACTCTACATCGACTACATAAACTCGAAATTTTCGAGTAGGAGACGCGATGAAAGATCTACTTAGCATATTGAAGCAGCAGGGACACAACGAAGAGTTCGATGCCATCCGCATCGGCCTGGCGTCGCCGACCAAGATACGCTCTTGGTCTTTCGGCGAGGTGAAGAAGCCGGAGACCATCAATTACCGGACCTTCAAGCCGGAGCGCGACGGCCTGTTCTGCGCCAAGATCTTCGGGCCGGTGAAGGATTACGAATGTCTTTGCGGCAAATACAAGCGCCTCAAGCATCGCGGCGTGATCTGCGAGAAGTGCGGCGTCGAAGTGACGCTGGCCAAGGTGCGCCGCGAGCGCATGGCCCATATCGAACTGGCCAGCCCGGTGGCGCACATCTGGTTCCTGAAGTCCCTGCCCTCGCGCATGGGCTTGCTGCTGGACATGACCCTGCGCGACATCGAGCGCGTGCTCTATTTCGAATCCTTCGTGGTGATCGATCCGGGCATGACCCAGTTGGAACGCTGCCAGCTGCTTACCGACGAGCAATATCTCGACGCCATTGAAGAGTACGGCGATGAGTTCGACGCGCGCATGGGCGCGGAGGCCGTGCACCAGCTGTTGTCGCGCATCGATCTTGAAAAAGAGGCGGTCATGCTCCGCGAGGAGATCACCACCTCCGGCTCGGAAACGCGGATTAAGAAACTCACCAAGCGCCTTAAATTGATCGAGGCCTTCACCGAATCGGGCAACCGTCCGGAATGGATCGTGATGACGGTGCTGCCGGTGTTGCCGCCGGAGTTGCGCCCCTTGGTGCCGCTGGACGGCGGACGTTTCGCTACGTCCGATCTCAACGATCTCTATCGCCGCGTCATCAACCGCAACAACCGCTTGAAGCGGTTGCTGGACCTCAATGCGCCGGACATCATCGTGCGCAACGAGAAGCGCATGCTGCAAGAGGCGGTGGACGCGCTGCTCGATAACGGCCGCCGCGGCAAGGCCATCACCGGCAGCAACCGCCGTCCGCTCAAGTCGCTGGCCGACATGATCAAGGGCAAGCAGGGCCGCTTCCGTCAGAACCTGCTCGGCAAGCGCGTCGACTATTCCGGCCGTTCGGTGATCGTGGTCGGCCCGACCCTGAAGCTGCATCAGTGCGGTCTGCCCAAGCTGATGGCGCTGGAGCTGTTCAAGCCCTTCATCTTCTCCAAGCTGCAACTGCGCGGTTTGGCCACCACCATTAAGGCGGCGAAAAAACTGGTCGAGCGTCAGGGCCCCGAAGTGTGGGACATCCTCGAAGAAGTGATTCGCGAGCATCCGGTGCTGTTGAACCGCGCGCCGACTCTGCACCGCTTGGGCATTCAAGCCTTCGAGCCGGTGTTGATCGAGGGTAAGGCCATTCAGCTGCATCCGCTGGTGTGTACCGCCTACAACGCCGACTTCGACGGCGACCAGATGGCGGTGCACGTGCCCCTGTCCCTGGAGGCGCAGATCGAGGCGCGTGCCTTGATGATGTCCACCAACAACGTGCTGTCGCCCGCCAACGGCGACCCGATCATCGTGCCCACCCAGGACGTGGTGTTGGGCCTTTATTACATGACCCGCGAGCGCGCCGAGGCCAAGGGTACCGGCATGGCCTTCGCCGACGTGGCCGAGGCGCAACGCGCCTATCAAAACGGCGCGGTGGAGCTGCACGCCCGCGTCAAGGTGCGCATTACCGAGCGGGTCTTCGATGAAAAGGGTGAAATCCAGGAGCGCCGCCGCATCGTGGACACCACCGTGGGCCGTGCCCTGTTGGCGGAAGTGTTGCCGGCGGGCTTGTCTTTCGATTCGGTCAATCAAGACATGAACAAGAAGGCCATCTCCCGCCTGGTGAACACCTGTTATCGCCGTGTGGGGCTGAAAGCCACCGTGGTGTTCGCCGATCGTTTGATGTACACCGGCTTCTATTACGCGACGCGTTCCGGCGTATCGGTGGGCGTAGACGACATGGTGGTTCCCACCCGCAAGGCCGGCATCGTGGCGGCCGCCGAGCACGAGGTGAAGGAGATCGAAGATCAATACACCTCCGGCCTGGTCACCAACGGCGAGCGTTATAATAAGGTGGTGGATATCTGGTCCCACGCCAACGACCAAGTCGCCAAGGCGATGATGGAAGAGCTGGGTACCGACTTGGTTAAAGACACCACGGGCAAGCAGGTCAGGCAAGCCTCCTTCAACTCTATATATATGCTGGCCGACTCTGGCGCGCGCGGCAGTGCCGCCCAGATACGTCAGCTCGCGGGTATGCGCGGCCTGATGGCCAAGCCCGACGGCTCCATCATCGAGACCCCGATCACCGCCAACTTCCGCGAAGGCCTCGACGTGTTGCAGTACTTCATTTCAACTCACGGCGCGCGCAAAGGCTTGGCCGATACCGCGCTCAAGACCGCCAACTCCGGTTATCTCACCCGGCGTTTGGTGGACGTGGCGCAGGATCTGGTCATCACCGAGGAAGATTGCGGGACCAGCAACGGCCTGCTCAAGATGCCGCTCATCGAAGGCGGCGACGTAGTGGAGCCCTTGCGCGAGCGCGTGCTGGGGCGGGGGGTGGCCGAAGACGTGGTGATTCGCGGCCGGCAAAACGAGGTCGCCGTACCGGCGGGCACCTTGCTCGACGAGGACTGGGTGGACCGTTTGGAGGCCATGAGTATCGATCACGTCAAGGTCCGTTCGCCCATCACCTGCGAGACCCGCTATGGCGTGTGCGCCGCCTGTTACGGGCGCGATCTGGCGCGCGGCCATCGCGTGAATATCGGCGAGGCGGTGGGCGTCATTGCGGCCCAGTCCATCGGCGAGCCGGGCACCCAGCTCACCATGCGTACCTTCCACATCGGCGGCGCGGCTTCCCGTTCCGCGGCGGTCAACAGCGTGGGGGTGAAATCCAAGGGCCTGGCGCGGCTGCACAATATCAAGATGGTCAAGCACGCCAGCGGCAACAACGTGGCGGTGTCCCGTTCCGGTGAATTGACCGTGCTCGACGACTCCGGTTTGGAGCGCGAGCGTTACAAGATTCCCTACGGCGCGGTACTGAGCATCGACGACGGCGTCATGGTGGGGCCGGGCCAAGTCGTGGCCAACTGGGATCCCCATACCCACCCGGTTATCACCGAGGTGGCGGGTCTGGTCCGTTTCCACGATTTCATCGAGGGTGTGACGGTACAGCGTCAGACCGACGAGGTTACCGGTTTGAGCAGTTTGGTGATCACCGATCCCAAGCAGCGCAG
>Ga0153916_10003650_pt1 | contig 11492 bp, 15 predicted proteins | sample Opewatmetagenome_FD_109642 | JGI IMG/M metagenome (GOLD analysis project Ga0153916, IMG submission 109642) | Freshwater wetland microbial communities from Ohio, USA - Open water 3 Core 3 Depth 4 metaG | ecosystem: Environmental > Aquatic > Freshwater > Wetlands | place: USA: Ohio, Lake Erie...
AAGTCTTATCCTACCTGTCCGATATATCCTATAGGAATAGTGTAGTTTGATTGCTTGAAAACCCAAAGCACCCAACGGGGGGATATGCCCCCCGCCAGTAAAGGAGTACTTCTAGCATATAGCGCATAAAAATTGCTATAATTCTCTTATCTAACTGATTAGATAAATACTATAGTTTTAAGAAATACATATCCCCTTTATAAGGGGATATATCTTAAGAGAAGATAAGAGAAGAGTGCAGAGAAGAGAGAAGAGGAGATTTTGAACCCCATTGGGGCATAAACGGGTTGACAAATGGGGGTTCTTTATGGTATAATATAGATAGGGAGATAATATCATGAATGAGTTACTTATTGCCGCCCCTCCCGTTCTTCAATTCGGGGCACAACTTGGTATTAGGCTAGATACAGAAACGGTTATCGTTATTTGCACTATTACTGCACTAGTTTTCATCTTCAATAAACTAACAAAAAAGAGGTAAGAAATATGCAGACATTTGGTGTTATTTTAGGCGCACTGGTTATACTTGCTTTTGGATATGTTTTCTATCGGATTTTGAAAGATAAGTTCGCTAAGAAATGATGGACATATTTAAATACTTGGGAAGGTGTAAGCGCAAGCTGAGGGAATGAAGTTCCATAAAAAATACAACGCTGGGGAGTAGGGAACTTAATATGTCTGACAAACTAACGGTACAGCAAAGACGGTTTGTAAAGGGCCTGGTTGAGGGCAAGAACCTGCGTGGCGCTACTAGATACGCGGGTTATATTAGTCCTGACTATGGCTCTGTTCTGATGAAGCAGGATAATATCCGTACTGCTTTACAGGCCCACCTGCATAAGGCAGGGATAACCGATTCCTTGATTGCTAAGAAACTCAAGGATGGGTTGAATGCCAAGACAGTTCCTAGAATGAGTGGTGGGAAACGATATGATGACCAATTCGTAAGAAAGCAATTCTTAGATGTTATCTTGCGAATCAGGGGAGATTACGCACCAGAGAGGTTTGAATCTATTAATAAGCAGATAACCTTAGTGGTGGATGACAAGATGTTGGAGGCGCTCAAGGATTCTAAGGCATTGGATGCTGAGGAAATAGAATACCTAGAACATACTCCAATCAAGGAGATAAAGGATGCCGGAAGTCAAGAAGGTGACAGAGGAAACATCACCAGTGGTGAAGAAAGGCCAGCTGATTCGGGACCATGCCAGGAAAGTTGCAAGGCGGAATTATGCGGGGGGTCGGACGGAGAGGATTGCCAATCGGCAGAAAATGATAGCCAGGAGAGCCAATAAGGTTAAGGTTGCTGGCAATATCCAAAAGCAGGCAGAAGCGAAATGGAAGATTACTAAGCCTGTGTCAGCGCCAGGCCAGGTACAGGGCGGCTTGACGAAGAAAGCCCCTGAGCTTGCCGCCAAGAATGAAATGGCTAAGAAGGCTAAGGATTCCTGGAATCAATAATGTTCGATGAAAAGAAGAGCAATAAGCTTCCATTCGTTGAGATTGATTTAAACGATTTGCCAAATCTTCTCAATAAGACCTATAGTGATTTTGAGGGAGACAAGAGAGAGAAGATGATGGTCTTGACTAACGATGGGAAGATGCTCATCTTTCAGGGCGACAAGCACGGAGTTAATGTTTCCTTGGGAGACATAGTACGTCAGCTTGCATATAATGGCAAGAGCATGGCAGATGTGAATACCATGATTCATAACCATTATGATAAGAAAGTATTTTCTCCGATGGATAGAGAAGTATACAAGAATCTCAAGAAAGCTGGTTATGTCGGAAAGTATCAAGTATATCAACCGCAAACAGCTAGGCTTGAGACTTTAGAGGATGAGAAATGATAGAACCATATCTTAGTCCCGATGCTATGGAGGCTATTAAAAAGCGCAGGGCGCTGCTGGCATTAGAGAAGGCTGAAGAGATAATTAAGAAAACAAAGCGAAGTCCAGCCGCAGAATACAAAGAAAGAGTTAGGGCAGGAGAAGGCAAGAAGAAAGAGACTGGTGATATGTATAAGCCAGGTGGCAAGAAACTTCACCCTGTTGCTGCGCATATCAAAGCCTTATATGATATAGACCCTGACTCAGTTACTAAGGAACAAAAGAAACAGTATAAGAAAATTACTGGCGAAGAATTAAAGCAACCATGAATGTTCTCGACAAACTTCGTAACCCCGAATGGTGGGCACAGCAATGCCTTGATGACCTTTATTTCTTCTGCCGTACCGTGCTTTGCACACTGGAAGACCCTACCAATGGATACAAGGACTTATATTATCCTACCCACAAAAGGATTTGCAATTTCGTTCAGGATTATGCCAGAGAAGGACAGGTTGTACTTGTGCTCACACCCCGACACTGGATTAAGTCATATATTATCACGGTGGGTTGGTACATACAAAGGCTTCTCAGGAACCTTACAAATAATCACAGAGAGATAAGTGTTATCAGCAATGCTACGATGGACAACTCCTTATTGTTCCTTAAGAAGATTAAGTTTAATCTCAAGGAGAATGACTTACTCAGATTCTTATTTGCTCAATATATTCCTCAGAATGTGTTTGAAGATTCCGAGGAATGGGTCAAGGAATGTATAGAGATTCAGGGTAATAGATTGGAACTAGGGTCAATTGAAAAGAACTTAATCAGTCGGCATTATATGCTGATGATTAATGATGACTTAGTTAGTAAGGAAAACTCAGGTAATGCTGAGCAGCTAGCAAAGGTGCATGATTGGTGGGGGTTATCTCATTCACTATTGCATCCCAGGGGAGTTGAGATTAATATAGGGACTAGATGGAACTTCGAGGATAACTATGGGCACATAATTGAAAAGTTCTTAAAGATTCCACGTAAGTATGGTTATGGAATGCCCATCTGGGAATATCATACTGGAAGATATCATCTTCTACATGTAAATTGCTGGGAAGACCCAATTCATGAAACTGGTTCGACATTTCCAATATTATTTCCAGAAGCAACGCTCAAGGAATTACGAGAGCAGCTAGGAGATAATTTTGCTGGACAGTATGAGAATGACCCACTAAAGAAGGGCCTGAATCCATTTCATACTGGATGGATTCGGCGTTGGATTCCTGAAATGCTTCCTGATGTCAGATATACGCTTATGTTAGTAGACCCATCAGGTAGAGCAAAGTCGTCAGAGTCCAGCCATAGCGGCATTACCATTGTTCACCTTGGGGCGGACCAAAAAGGTTATGTTGAATACGGCAGACGATTTTTAATTTCAGATTTAAAACTTGCCGAAAAGATTATCGAATTGGCAATGATATATAGGCCTGATAATATTTGTATTGAGGATATTAAGTTTGATTCTACCAAAGATATGATTGAATTAATTGTTGCTGAGAAGATACGAAGAAAGTTGGTAGATGAAGATGATTTAGAATATTTTAAATCTCTTTCATTCTTAATGCTTGAGCTGAAGCCTAGAGGTAGGCCGAAGCCAGTGCGGATTAAGCAACTGACTAGCTATGTACAATCTGGGCAGTTCCTCTTTGCTTATCATGGAGCTGAAGAATTAGAAGATGAAATGATGAGATATCCTAGTCATAAAGACGATATCCTTGATTCATTTGCATATGTGTTAGATTGTCTCACATTTCCTAAGCCTACAGATGTTCCAAAGTTTGCCATACCAGATAAGCTGAAAATGACACAGGAGGAAAGGCTAGAGGAAGAATGGGATAAGTTTAAGGAAGAAGGATGGGCCGATGGAACTCCAATGGAGGGGTTCACGGACGGTGATTTATATTGAGGTAATGAATGGCAAATATAGTTTCTGGTAACCCCTTTATAGTGGATGCCGTTGGCATTCTTTGCACTAAGCCGATGCATATTACTGCAGTTGTTTTTAATCCTGCCGCTGCTACTCAGGAATTTAAATGCGCCTCATGGAATGAACAGGCTACGCCTACTCTTTCATTGAGGGCTGCGGCTGCATCTATTACTGGTACAAATACATTTGCTACTACCAACTTGATTACGGCTGGTGCAGCTGGCGCAATATTTAAGATTTTAGGTAGCGATGGTGCTGCTGCTAATCTCAAATATTCTCAGATTGCATCTATCACGGGAAATGATGATATCGTGGTAGTTGGTACTGGCTTGACTAATGAGGGGCCGCTTACGTATGCATTGGATATTTATCCGATGATACAAAAGATTGCACTCAAAGCTCATGGAACATTGATTGAGCCGATTTTGTTTATTCCCGATGGCGGTCTTGATGTTCCGAATTTGGCATGTGGTACTATTGGTGGTGGTATTGCATATATTTATTTTACCACTGGTGCGTATAACGCAATTACGTAAGACTGTCGTCACGTAGCAGCTTACGAATAAGGAGAAATATCGTGGCTTGGTTAAAAGGACCTGAAATTGGTGGCTACATTGAGATAGCCAAGAATGTACACTTTAGGGGCGCTATGGTTCACCAGAACCCTTTAGTGTTTACTTATTACAATGATTTTTTTAATTATGTCGCTGCCGACTGGACTGTTACCGAGATTGGGGCTGGTGGAACAGAGGCACTGACAGCTGCCGCTGGTGGGCAACTTTTGATTACGACTGATGCCCTGGATAATGATGGTGTTCAGATTCAAATACCCGCTGCAACGTTTTATCCAGCTGCGGGAAAAGATATTTGGTTTGAAACTAGGATTCAGTTAGTTACTGCGGCTAAGCAGGCCGAAAGCGAATTGCTGGTTGGGTTGGCTGGCATTGATGCAACGATTCTTGCTGCGCCTGCGGATGGTATTTATTTTACAAAGGCTGATGCTGATGCTCTGATTAGTGCCACCACTAACGTTGGGTCAGCCGTTACTTCTACCCCAGGCGTTGCGACTCTTGTTGCAGCCACGTGGTATCGCCTTGGATTCCATGTTAAAAGCAATACTGTTGTAGAATTCTTTGTTGATGGAGTCTTGAAGGCAACGCATACCGCTGGGATTACAGCCGTTGGCCTTACACCCACATTTGCGGTGCTCAATGGAGAAGCCGGAGCTACCGCGTGGAAGATTGATTATTTCATGGTTTCTCAGGAAAGATAACGTTATGGCCTTGAGGGGCGTGCCATAAACACCCCTCCACATTACATGGAGAAAACAATGTTATACTTGGGGATAGCGTTTTTATCGCTATTGGCTTGGCATATTTTTAGTGAAATATCTAATCGAAGAGAAAGAACTAAGTTGCTAGACCGCATCATGGCTAGAACTTATGTTGAATATGAATATTATGATAAGAAATTTCCAGAAGATGTTAAGACTGTACGAGAGGCAGAGAAGGCAGTGATTGCAACAGAAAAAACAGCGCTTGATGAATCTTCTGAAATATCACCAGACCAACAAAAATTTCTTGATGGAATGGATGAAGATTGGCGGAGAGAAACGATAGATACAGCAAAGTTGAGGGAGGTCATGGATGACAATAAGGGAGATTGAAAAAGTCATTCTTGATGGTAAAGAACTGGATGATGAACAGAAGGAATTTCTATTAAAGCGCTCCGATATTTATTGGGATAACCATCCTGACGTTGTTAATAGATTTCCTCGATGGAGGAAGTATATCGCCTGGATTGCAGGATATCAACTTTTTGATTATAATAAAATTTCTAAAAAGTTAATTGAAGTTCCCATTACTCGGCAACATAAATTAGTATTTAATAGACTGCGACCATTTGTTCGCACTATGTTGGCTAAGCTGGCCGCAGATGTTCCAAGCATGAGTGTCTTACCGAATACTACTGATAATGATGATGTGGATGCCGCAAGGGTTGCATCATCTGTCGTAGCTGGCATTGCAGATAAGATACATTTCGTCGGCACCGTCAACGACTTGAAGCTATGGACCATTATCTGTAACCGTGCATACTTGAGAGTTATATGGAATGAAGAAGAGTCTAGTGTTATAGGATATGAAAAAGAAGAAACAGTGTCCCCTAATCCAGAAGAAGAAGGCAAGGCTGATGGGTTTATGAAGTCAATTCCCGTAGAGGGTGATGTTCTTGTAGAATGTGTGCCTCCATTTAATGTGCGCACAGACCCGTTATATTATAATAAAGATAGATGGCGTTGGGCTATATATGGTGAAGAAGTGGATGCCGAGGAAGTAGAGCATGAATATAAACTTGAAAAAGGCTCATTGACTGCAACGAAGGATACAACGTTTGACCAAGCTTATGCTATGGATATGCAGGATGAAAGCGACCTGGTTATTGGTTCACCGGACAAGAGAGAAGATGTTACTGGTAGGACTGTAGTAAAGAAATATTTTTATACAAAAAATATTATCGCCATTATAGCTGGTACTAAAGTTCTTGAAGTAAAGAAAAATGTTGATAATGAAATACCAATCTACGAAGTGGAAGATAGAATTGTTCCGATTGATACATACCAGAGGGAATTTCAATACAACGAAAGTGTTATCAAAGATATGATTCCAGTTCAGCGTGAATATAATAGAATGAAATCTATTATCAGCATCGCGCTGGATAGAGCCTCTAAGCTCAAGGTTATGACACCACTTGGTTCTATATTAAGTAAAAGACAATGGGTTAACGACTATGGTGTATTTATTGATTTTAATCCTAGGGCGGGTAACCCATACCAATTGAAGCTTGACCCATTTCCCGCAGAAGTTACGCAGTTCTCAGCGGACCTGGAAAATGAAATGGAAAAGATTATGAATCTTTCTCCTGTTTCATCTGGCAGACTACCTGAGAGAGCTAGTCATGCGTCAGGGACATTGGTTAATATTCTATTGGAGCAGGACGATGTAGTGGTAAACCCGCTGTTAAATAGAATTAACGACGCTATTTCAGCAGCGTGGAGTTATGCCCTACGCCTTATTCAGCGTAATTATGTTGAGACTAGATACATAAGATATACTGGACAAGATGGTACTTATCAGATTGCAAAGTTCCGCGGCTCAGACCTCCGCGGAAATACAGATGTTAAGGTTGTCTCGCAGACAGGATTACCTCGCAGTAGGGCGTTGAGGATAGAATATATTATGAAGCTGCGTGAGGTTGGTCTGTTGAAAGATGACAAGACGACCCTGGAAATGCTAGAATTTGGTAATGCAGAGAGGGTATTCAAAGAAAGCTTCTTGCATGAGCGAAGGGCTCGTAGGGAAAATGATAGGATTCTTACTGACCAAGCAGCGCAGGCGATGACTGTTGCTGGCTGGGTCTATCCGTTAGAAGACCACATGAGTCATCTGACGATACATCTACAGTTGCGGTTAGGTCCAGAGTGGGACAAGCTTAACCCTGGACAACAGCAAGCTTTAGAAAAGCATATTCAAGATACGTATATGACCATACAAGGGCTGCAAATGCAGGCCCAAGCGGGGCAAGCCACTAATGAACAGGCTGGTGGAGCTGCGGAAGCAGGAACTCAGCCGCCTGAGACAGGGACCCCTGCATAATATAGGAATTTATTATGAGTGATGAATCTTTGGATTATGATGAGATTCAGGCAAAGCTGAATCCAACTGAAGAGTCCAATGATGCTGATTTGGATGATTTAGAAAATGATTTAGAATTCTCTATGTCGGAAGAGGACAAGCCAGATAAAGATGAATTTGCCGACACGGAAGTAGAACCAGAAGCAGAAGTAGAGGAAAAGCCTGAGGAAACTACAGAGGTCACCAAGGAAGCGGCTGCTGGCCCTGTCGTATCGCCAACAGATAAGGCGATTGCAGAGCAAGTAGTCCGTCTGATGGGTGATGATGTATTACTCAGGGTGAAGGATTACGAAAAAAAGGCTAGTGAATTGAATCCAGCTGAGCTGGTAGCGTTCTTGCAGAAGGGCATCCGTTCGGACCAACTCTTCCAAGAGGCCGCCGCTGCACGGAAACAGCTGGACTCGGATAGAGCCTTGGTTGAAAAGGGAGCACTGGCAGTTCAGCAAATGCTTGAGCAGATTAACGCTGAATCCTCTCGGAGGGGTCCCGTAACTCAGATACCTGAATACTTACGTCCCCATCCCGATGATTCAGAGGAGATAAAGAATTACAAACTCCATCAGTTACAGCTCATGGATGAGGTGAACGCAGTGAAGCAGCAGTTAGTATCTAAAGAGGTGCAGAGTAGCAACCAACGTGAGGTTGATACTATTGTGGGACTCGCAAAAACTACCTACCCTATGGCAAGTATTGATGAGGTATTAGCTGTTAAGTCTGTCCGCCCTAACATTAATTCTGAGGAGCTATTGCAGGCCTCACACAATTACTATTCTTCGAAGGATTTTATTAAGAAGGCACTTGATTCTAATCCAACGGCAAAAAGAGAGTATGATGATGAGGTAATCCGTCAATATGTCTCTCGACAGAATAAAGCCAAGACACAAACTGTAGCGGGGAAGCGCCATGGCTCTACGTCTGCTGATGCAGTTTCAAAGGGAACTCGCAGAATTAGCAGAGATTTCGATACTGCTGACTCATTATCCCGTGAATATCTCAAAGAAGTAGATAGGATAAATAGGGGGGATTAGGGCGGCATATGTTATTTATGGACTAAAAAATGCAAGAATTCCAATATATTCAGGATATCCTGAAGGAATTTTATGCCCCTGCTATTGTTAATCAGGTTTATAAGAAGGCCCCGTTTTGGGCTCAGGTCCAGAAACGCGATAAGGGTATCTACGGTAAGCGGGTTGTAATTCCCATCCAGACTGCCTTCACTGAGGCGGTTGGCGCTCGTACTGCCAATAATTATGCGCTTCCTACGGCTGGTCGGAATACTTATGACCAGGCCTATATTTACATTAAGCGTAATTATGGCCGTATTCAGGTTGATGGCTTCGCCATTGAATCTGCTAAGAACAAGGGCGGATGGGTTGATATCGTGACCGCTGAGACCAAGGGTGTTTCTAGCGCCTACGCTATGGACCTTGATAGACAGAGCATGGGTAGAGGACTCGGTATCCTCGGAAACTACGTGTCTGGTCAGGGCACTACGGAAATTGTGGTAAACGATGCTGGTGGAATCGCTGGCGATACTCCCGCAACCAAGTGGTTTAGGGTTGGTATGGTTATTGATTCCTATAACTTTGGCTCGGCCTACGCTCAGCTCGACAACAGCGTAACGGTCACGGCCATTGCTCCCGCTACCGGAACCATTACATTGTCTGCTAACGGCAACGCTGGACTGGTGGATGACGGGGATGGTTTTGTTCGCGAAGATACGCGTGCTTTTGCTGCTCCTACTGATGCCAATACGGGCGAAATCATGGGCCTGGATGGTATTATTGACACTGACGACATGATTGCTGCCTGGGATTTTGAAGGTATTGACAGGGCTGCTAATGAAACTTGGCAGGCCTATAAGGATACTACGGCCCAGGTTCTTTCTGAAGAAGTTATTCAGAATGCCCTTGATGCAATTGAGGCTAGAACTGACGCTGAAGCACCGAATCTGATTTTGACGACTTATGCTCTCCGCAATAAGCTCGTTTCTCTGGTGAAGGCCGATAGGATGATTACCACGATGGATTTGAAAGCTGGTTGGAAAGCGATTAAGTACATTGGTGGCAACGTTGAGCTTCCCGTCATGGTGCATAAAAACTGTCCCGTGGGTTATATGTACTTCATTTCCCTTCCTCATATCACCTTCTATTCTTTGAAGAATCTGGTGTGGGACGACAAGGGCGGTGGGGTTGTAAAGCCCGTGGCTGGTTTTGATGCCTATGAAGCTTGGTTCAAAATGTACGGCAACCTTGGAACGGATTGTTGCAACGCGCATGGCAAACTCACTGGCTTGACCACGAGTTAAGCTATAGTTACCATCATAAGGGGGCTTGATACCCCAAGGTCAGGCCCCTTCTTGGGGGTTTCAATGATACCGAATTGGTTTAAGAAAGAATTAAGTTTAATAAATCCGAAGTATTTTGCTATCTATGATGAGCGCAGGAAGATTGTATTTATTAGAAAATGGCTCACCAACTTCGCTAGGCCTAGAACTTGGCGTACTGATAGCGAAATGATTTGTAAGGTCGGATACAGCAAGCTTGATGGACGCATCTTACATAACCTACGGAAGGGCCTATATTGGGCTCGTCATGTCAAGCAACTTGTACAGCAATTAGACACTGATAATGCTGATATGGTAGAGAAGTCCGACATAGAACATGAATATATTTCCAGATATATGGCGAAGAGAATCTGGTCTTACTATAAAGAGAAAACTCTTGATTATGGTAATCCTGCTCCACAATCGAATAAGGCAGGGTTTGGAGAGTTTTAATGAGCATGACAACTGCTGATGCAGTTCTTTTTACAAGAAGTTTAATTAAAGAACCTACGGCTATATTTTGGTCTGACGCTGAAATTACCCTGTACTTGTCTATGGCGATGCAATCTACATGGGGCAAATACAGTGCCAGCCTATATGAAAATAAGAAGTCTTGGGCCACGATTAGCCTATTAGATGGCGTTGCTGATTATACACCAGCGGCCACTTGTTATAAGATTTCCAAGATTTTGGTTACGTCAAGTGGCAGTAAGCTACCCTATGCCTTTGATGATGAGTTATTCAAGTATGCAGATGCTAACCCCGCAGCTGCTACAGATTATTTGACATATTATTATTTACCTAAGTTGACGGATATCGCATCATTCCCCGATGTGCTACAACCATTAGTGTGCATTGAAGCTATTATCTTTGCTAAGTCTAAGGATGAAGGTGTTGGACAAGACTTGCTAGATTTGCGTACATGGTATGAAGAAGCTGTTAAGTGGGACTTTGCTTCCCATAATCTTGCTGAGCCTAGTGTATTTCCTGACTTTTCAGAAGAAGAATCTTTTGGTTCAGAATATTCATGGACATACAAGGCTGGGGCTATTCATCTATTGGAAACTGCTAATGCCTAATCGTTTACAGCATCAACCATTTGTTATTGACAACTTCATGTTTGGTATGGACTGGACTAGTCCGCCATATCAGATACAGCCAGGATTTGTAGCCAATGCCAAGAATGTCAACTTAGACTTTTTTAAGGCAATGGAAAAGCGTGGAGGTTGTTCTAAGTTATATCCTACTGCATATGCTGGCGGTGTAGCTATTAAATCTTTATATGAATATTGGGCTCCCGATGGAAACCAATATCTATTAACCACCGCAGGAACACAGATTGGATATTATGATTCTGTTACAGCTGCATGGGTTGATTTACAGACTACGTTAGCAAATGGAATAGCATGTCATTTTGATACTTTATTTGGATTTTGTTTTGGAGTTAATGGCGTAGATAATAATTTTAAAATATACAATACAGTGTTTTATGATAACGTTGGCATTGCAGCGCCAACAGAAACACCAATTACTGCCATTGGGGATGGAGTGGGCCTGACTGGTGAATATCAATATGTATATGCATACAAGAGAACAGCTCCAACGGAAATTATAAGTAATCATTCCCCTGTATCAACTCCATCTGTATCTCCGGCTAACCAAGATGT
>Ga0153916_10003651_pt1 | contig 11492 bp, 11 predicted proteins | sample Opewatmetagenome_FD_109642 | JGI IMG/M metagenome (GOLD analysis project Ga0153916, IMG submission 109642) | Freshwater wetland microbial communities from Ohio, USA - Open water 3 Core 3 Depth 4 metaG | ecosystem: Environmental > Aquatic > Freshwater > Wetlands | place: USA: Ohio, Lake Erie...
ATCTGATCTTCAAGAATCATCCGCTATCCTTTTCACCCTGCGCGGCCCACTTGATCTCTATCTTCTCTCCGGTGCAGCGAGCACCGAGAGGACCGGTGATACACCATGGACGTGTACGAGTGTCAGATCTGCGGTCACGAATATGACCCGGGGCGGGGCGAACCCGACCAGGGGATCCGGCCCGGCATCCCGTTCGAGAGACTTCCGGACACCTGGACCTGCCCGGTCTGCAGCGCCGAGAAGCGGCTCTTCAAAAAGATGAGCTGATACGTCACTGTGAACCCTACCATCCTCACCGGGGATGGGGTCGGGAGAGGGCCCCACCCTCTCCCGTCACCTTCCCAAGGAACGATACTCCTCTCTCCACCTTTTTTCTCGTGACTGCCGGTGAATACCATGAGTGGCACTGAGAAGAATCACCCGATGAAGCGGATCCTCCTTCCCGGTGTCACGGCTGGAGCGTGGATGGTTTCCCCGCACCCTGGCTGCACCGGGTGGTTCCCGCCCCCTTACGGGCGAGTCTGCACGAACGTGCCGGCAGGGGAACCAATAATACGGACCAGCGGCAACGTCACTCACGGTGCACACGACGGCAACCGCACCGGTGAGGCTGAGGGATACCATGAGGGGGCAGAGTGGCGTGTTCATTGGAATTGCGTGCAGACGACCGGCCGGGAGGCATCCTGATCTCCAGGATCCGGAGGGAATGGCATGACCGCCCGCGAGATGCTGCCGGGCATCTTCGAGGTGGGGGCCATTGACTGGGACCGGCGGCTCTTTGACGAGCTGATCCCCCTGCCCCAGGGGACCAGCTACAACTCCTATCTCATCCGGGGATCAGAGAAGACCCTTCTCATCGATACCGTGGACCCTCCCTTTGCCCGGACCCTCCTTGACCACCTGGACTCCCTGGGGGTCAAGACCATCGATTACGTCGTGGCGAACCATGCCGAGCAGGACCACTCGGGGACCCTCGGGACCCTCCTCGCCCGCTACCCGATGGCACGGGTGGTGACCAATGCGAAGTGCCGGGACATGCTGAAGGACCTTCTCCTGATCCCCGACGACCGGTTCCAGGTGATCCAGGACCGGGAGAAACTCTCCCTGGGGGACCGGACCGTGGAGTTCCTGTTCGCCCCCTGGGTCCACTGGCCGGAGACCATGCTCACCTACCTGCACGGGGACGGGGTCCTCTTCTCCTGCGACCTCTTCGGATCGCATTATGCCACCAGCGTGCTCTTCACCGACGAGGACCCGGTGGTGTACGAGGCGGCGAAGCGCTACTATGCCGAGATCATGATGCCATTCCGGTCCTCCATCCGGGAGCACCTCCAGACGATCGCGCCTCTGGAGATCCGGATCATCGCCCCCAGCCATGGGCCGGTGTACCGGAAGCCGGCGTTCATCCTCTCCGCCTACCGGGACTGGGTCTCGGACCGGGTGGAGAACCGGGTGGTGATCCCCTATGTCTCCATGCACGGCTCCACGGCAGCCATGGTCCGATGCCTGGTGGATGCCCTGGTGGCGAGGAAGATCCCGGTGCAGCCCTTCAACCTCACGGCGACGGATACCGGGGAGCTCGCGAAGGCTCTCGTGGACGCGGCCACCCTTGTCGTGGCCACCCCCACCACCCTCTTCTCCCCGCATCCGAAGGCGATGTACGCGGTATACCTGGTGAACCTGCTCCGCCCCAAGATCCGCTGGGTCACCGTCATCGGATCCTACGGGTGGGGCGGGAAGACCCTGCAGATGATCAAGGAGAACCTCCCTCACCTGAAAGCCGAGTTCCTGGAGCCGGTGATGGTGAAGGGCTTCCCGAAGGCGGAGGACCTGGCCGCACTGGACCGCCTTGCGGATGCCATCGCCGAGCGGCACCGTGGCCTGGGCAGTTTGGGGGGAGGTGGGCCATGACCCAGCGGTACCAGGTGTACCGGTGCGGGGTCTGCGGGAACATGGTGGAGGTGACCCGTGTCGGGAGGGGCGAGCTGTCCTGCTGCGGGACGCCCATGCTCCTCCTCCCGGAGCAGTCGGAGGAGGCCCTGGCCGAGAAGCACCGGCCGGTGGCGGAGACGCGGGACGGGACCCTCCGTGTGAAGGTGGGGGTGGTCCCCCACCCCATGGAGGACCGGCACTTCATCGAGTGGATCGACGTGGTCACGGACACCGGGGTAACGCGGAAGTACCTGCACCCCGGGGATAACCCCGCAGCATTCTTCCCGATGGACGCCCCGCCCCTGAAGGTCCGTGCCCACTGCACCCTTCACGGGCTCTGGAAAGGGGCCTAGGAGCCTCCGGCATCCCTCCCGTCCCCTTATCCCCGAAGGTTCCATTACCCATGCCTGCAAATAGTTGAGGGAAAGGGCATGGGGCAGACACTCACCGAGAAGATCTTCTCGGCCAGATGCGGGTCGCCGGTCCGTGCCGGCGAGGTGGTGATGGCACCGGTGGACCGGGCCATGATCCACGACATCACCGGTCCGCTGGCCATCCAGAAGTTCCGGGAGATGGGGGGGACACGGGTCGCTGACCCGGAGGGCGTGGTGATCCTCTTTGACCACCAGGTGCCGGCCGATTCCATCGAGGCGGCCCAGAACCATGTCTTCATGCGGATGTTTGCCGAGGAGCAGGGGATCCGCAACCTGGATCTCAGGGAGGGCGTCTGCCACCAGGTGATGATGGAGAAGGGATACGCTGCCCCCGGCGAGATCGTGGTGGGGGCCGACTCCCACACCTGCATGTACGGGGCCGCGGGGGCCTTCGCCACCGGCATCGGGTCCACGGACATGGGTTTTGCCATGAAGTTCGGGGCCCTCTACTTCCGGGTGCCGGAGTCCACCCGGGTGGAGGTCTCCGGGACCTTCCCGAGGCGCGTGGGGCCGAAGGACCTGATCCTCGCGATCACGGGCGACATCGGCGCGGACGGGGCCGCGTACCGGGCCATCGAGTTCGCGGGCGGGACGATCCGGGGAATGAATATGGCAGGAAGGATGACCTGCTGCAACATGGCCATCGAGATGGGCGGAAAGACCGGCCTCGTGGCACCGGACAGGGTCACCTGGCAGTACCTGGCAGGCCGGCGGGAGATGAAGCCGTTCCCGCTGGACGCTGACCCGGATGCCGTCTATGCCGACCGGCGATCGTACGACGTCTCGGAGCTGGCTCCGCAGGTGGCGGTCCCCCACAACGTGGACCACGTGGTCGATGTCGGGGAGGTGGCGGGAACGCCCCTGGACCAGGTCTTCATCGGGTCGTGCACGAACGGCCGGTTCGAGGACATGCAGGAGGCAGCCGAGGTGCTGGGGGACCGGTCCTTCTCTGAGAAGGTCCGGGTCATCGTGATCCCCTCTTCGCGGGACGAGTACCTGAAGGCGCTCCGGGCCGGCCTTGTCGAGCGGTTCACGGTCGCCGGGGCCCTGGTCGAGGCCCCCTGCTGCGGCCCCTGCATGGGCGGGGCCTTCGGCCTCCTGGCACCGGGTGAGGTCTCCCTCTCCACCTCCAACCGGAACTTCCGGGGGAGGCAGGGCTCCGCGGAGGCGAAGGTGTACCTCTGCTCCCCGGCCACCGCCGCGGCGAGCGCTGTCCGTGGCGAGATCACGGATCCCCGGGAGGTGTCGTGATGGCACGGAAGAAGACTGTGCTGAAGAGTGCCACTGCCATGGAGAATCCCCCCCGGGTCTGGAAATTCGGCGATGACATCGACACGGACCAGATCATCCCGGGCCGGTTCCTGACCATCTACGATCCCCGAGAGCTGGCCCTCCATGCCTTCGAGGGCACACGGGACGAGTTCGCCCGGCAGGCGAAGGAGGGTGACATCCTCGTGGCCGGGAGGAACTTCGGGTGCGGGTCGTCACGGGAGCATGCCCCCCTGGCCCTGAAGGGCGCCGGGATCCGGGTGATCGTGGCCGAGTCCTTTGCCCGGATCTTCTACCGGAACGCCGTGAACGTGGGGCTGCTCCCGCTGGTCTGCAGGGATACGTCCGGTATCTCCGACGGCGAAGAGGCCGGGGTGGACCCCGGGGCGGGGGTGCTCGTGGCCGGTGGCCGGAGCCACCCGCTGGAGGAGGTGCCCCGGTTCCTGCAGGAGATCGTGGCTGCGGGTGGTCTCGTGGAGTACGCCCGGGGCCTGGAGGAGGTGACGACATGCCGAAAGACCACGCGGTCGCGGTGATCCCGGGGGACGGGATCGGACCGGAGATCATCACAGAAGGGCGGAAGGTGCTGGACGCCGCCGCCACACGGTACGGGTTCGGAATCGAGTGGGTGGAGCACGATATCGGGGCCGAGCGTTACCTGGCCACGAAGCAGCTCCTGACCGGTGACGACCTGGACAGCCTCTCCGGCATGCGGGCCATCTACTTCGGGGCCATCGGGGACGAGCGGGTCCCGCCCGGGATCCTGGAGAAGGGGATCCTGCTCCGGCTCCGGTTCGCCCTGGACCTGTACGTGAACCTGAGGCCTGTCCGGCTCCTGCCCGGGGTCGTCACTCCTCTCGCGGGGAAGGGACCGAAGGATATTGACTTCGTGGTGGTCCGGGAGAACACGGAGGACTTCTACGTGGGGATCGGGGGCAGGTTCCGGGAGTCGGAACGGCGCACCTTCTCCGTGGAGCGGAAGCTGTACGAGCTCACGTTCTCCCTGGAGGCGGAGTCGGATGCCGACGAGATCGCCTACCAGATCGGGGTCATCTCCCGCGAGGGTGCCGAGCGGGTGATCCGCTATGCGTTTGACCTGGCCATGCGGCGGAGGAAGAAGGTCACCTCCGTCGACAAGGCGAACGTCCTCACTGACGTGTACGGGCTCTGGAGGGAGGTCTTCACCGGCGTGGCAAAGGGTTACCCGCAGGTGACCTCCGAGTTCAACTTCGTGGACGCGGTCACCATGTGGTTTGTGAAGAACCCGGAGTGGTTCGACGTGGTGGTGACCCCCAACATGTTCGGGGACATCATCACCGACCTGGGGGCCATGATCCAGGGCGGTCTTGGCCTGGCACCGGGCGGGAACATCAACCCGGACGGCACCTCCATGTTCGAGCCCATCCACGGCTCGGCCCCCAAGTACCGGGGCCTGGACGTGGCCAACCCCCTGGCCACCATCTGGGCGGGATCCATGCTCCTGGACCACCTTGGTGAGCACGAGGCGGCGGAAGGGGTGCTGGCAGCCATCGGGAAGTCCGTGACAGCCGGAGTCACCACCCGGGACATGGGCGGGGCGGCCGGGACCCGCCAGGTGGGGGACTGGATCACGAAGGAACTGCTGAAGCGATAATCCGGTCAGGATTTCACACCTTTTTTTCCAGACCGCCGCACTGCAGGGCTCAGGCAACGGGTAAGGTACCAGATCCCATCGCATCGTTCCGTTCAACACATTTCAACGGGAGGGGGCAGAGCCCCCTCCCGGTCCCTCGCCCGAGAGGATATTCGCTTCCACGGAGTCAACCCGATGGAGGGATGGCGATAACCCGAATGCCGGGATCCCGGTCCGGGGGGGGGGGGCGCCCACGCGGCGGGGGGGGGAAGCCCCCCTGGAGCGTTCCACCGGTAAGCTGCGAATGAAGATAACCCTGCTGAAGGTACAATCCCGGCGTGAGTATCAGATCAGGAAATACTACTCATCATCATCCTCCGCATCGGGCGGGGGGGCCGTTGGGAAAAATCACCATATTTATTATCCTTCGGTCCGGAGAGTGTAGTGGATACAACAGGGTCGGGAGGCCGCATGCTCCCCGGTGATCCGTCCCGCAGGGGCTCGCCCGGGAGCACGGAATCCTCCTCCACTGGAGGCCTGGCAATGACAACGCAACTCTTAAAGGATATGAGCGGTCTCATCTCCAGCTGGCAGCCCCGGAAGGTCTACCACTCCGCACCCCGGTACCTGGACGACCTGAAGAAGTTTGTCCAGGAGAAGATGGCGATGCCCCCGGCGCTCCGGTTCTCGGGGAAGAAGACGGCCGTCGAGTTCGTGGATGGCGGCACGCTGGACTTTGGCGTGAACCGCAAGACCGCGGCTGCCACGGAATCCGTGGGGATCATCATGAAGAGGGATCTCATGACGCTCCCGGATGTCAAGCTCCTGATGGCGCAGATCCAGCAGGAGGAGGGGAAGTTCGGCGAGGTGATCCTGCTCGTCCTGGGCGAGATCAATGCAGACATGGAATCCAAGCTGCAGCACTTCCTGGAGGGGAGGAAGTCAAAGACCACCTTCACGGTGATGAAGAAGTAAGACCACGTGCACTTGGGAACGTAATAACCTCACGATGGGGATGAATTCCCCTCCTCTTTTCACACAAATTCACTGGATTCCTGAAATGAATGAAAACTGCGAAAAAATGTGAGATGATAAAAGAACCGGTTTCTCTGTCACCCAGCACTACCATAATACACCCTGATTTTCCCGTTCTTATACTCCTCCCTGTTAAAAAAATGCAGGATCTGAAGGTTCGGGTACATGTTAATGCCCTAAAGCTTGTATAATTCGATAGATTAAGTAAAATGAAGGATTAAGAGCAGAAGCCTATAACGGTATCTATATATACTACCTATGAAATATATCCTTTCAAGATAGACCCGAATGAAAGAGAACACGCACCGCATTCCCTGCAGCATTCCCGTTGGGGGAGCTCTCCTCATCGCCGTCGCATTGACCCTCGGCATGGTGGCGCCGGTCTCTGCTGAGACCTACACCAGGGATGCCGATTTCGACCAGGGGATCATGGTCGGGATCGATCACCTGATTCCGGACCAGCTCCAGCTCTCACCGCTGGCCTCCACCCTTCCCTATCTCTGGGTTCCCAATCTGGAGGGAACCGTCTCCCGGGTGGATATCAGGACAGGACGGGAACTGGGGAGGTACCGCGTGGTCCCGGCTAGACTGGCGGAGGGGGGGAGCCCCTCCCGCACGACCGTCGATCTGCAGGGGAACTGCTGGGTGGGTACACGCCAGGCTGGCACTGTCGTGAAGATCGGCCTGCCTGAGGCCGGCGGGTGCCCGGACAGGAACAGCGACGGGATCATTACCACTTCACGGGATCGCGACGGGGACGGGGACATCACGGGGGATGAGCTGCTCCCGTGGGGAGGAGACGAGTGCGTCCTCCATGAGGTTGTCCTGATCCCGGGGAAGGAAGGCACCTATGTACCCGGCACCTACTCGGGAGGGTATGATACCAATTACTGGGGCACCTCCCCCCGGGGGCTTGCCGTAGACCGGCAGAACAACTTCTGGGCAGGTACCTGGAACAGCCACCGGTACTACTACATCGATGGCGTCACGGGCACCATCCTGAAAGAAGTGGATGTGAGCGCAGTCCCCCTCCCGGAGGGCGGGACCGTTTCCCACTGGGCCTACGGTGCGGTCATCGACCGTGACGGGATCCTCTGGTCTTCCAGCCTGTCGACCCATATTCTCCGCCTGGATCCCTCGGACCTAAACAACGTCGAACTGACAGCCATCCCGATCCCGGAAGACTACGCCGAATCCGTGTACGGCATCGCGCTGGATTATGCGGGCCATCTCTTTGTCACCGGCCATCTCTCCAATACCCTGGTCCGCGTCTCCCTTTCCACCCGTTCCGTGGAATGGAAGAGGACCCTCCAGGGAATGGATGATGCCCGGGGTGTGGCCTGCACTCCCGACAACCATGTCTGGGTGGCCAGCTCCAATAACGGGAAGGTGATCGAGTACGATAACGAGGGGAACTACCTGGGAGAGGTCTCCGGGTTCAATTTCCCTGTCGGGGTGGCGGTGGACGGGGTTGGCAAGCTCTGGGTTCCGGACCGGCTGATGGAACCCATCCACCGCGTCGATCCTGCGACAATGAAGAAGGATCTGTCCAGACGGCTCATCGGGAGCGTGGGCCACTACTCGTACAGCGACATGACGGGCATCATTGCCCGGTCCATCACCACGAAGACCGGCACCTGGACCGTCATCGATGACAGCGGGGCACCCGGCACACCGTGGGAAACAGTCTCCTGGCATGGGGAGACTCCCCCGGGCACGTCGGTCACCGTGCGGGTGCGGAGCTCGGAGGACGGGAAATCCTGGTCGGCCTGGGAGGCGGCGGAGAACGATGTTCCCCTGACGGCCACACCGGACGGGCGGCTCCTGCAGATCGAGGTCACGCTGAAAAACCTCTACGGGGACGTGTCACCGGTGCTCTATGACCTGACGGTGAGACCCGCCAACCTGCCCCCGGATATCAGCACCGCGGCTCCCAGCATCGACTGCCTCTGGCCGCCGGACCACACGTTCGTGAACCTGGCGATTACGGGGGTCACGGACCCGGACGGCGACCCCGTGACGATCACGGTGGATGCCATCACCAGCGATGAACCCACCGCTACGGACGAAGGATCCGGCGGGAAGAGCCATGCGCCTGATGCCGAAGGAGTGGGCACACTCGCCCCGCGGGTACGGGCGGAACGGTCCGGTGACGGCAATGGCAGGGTGTACGTTATCGCCTTCACCGCGAGCGACGGGAAACCCGGCGGATCCCGCAGCAGCTCCGTCTCCGTGTGCGTCCCCCATGACAAGAGCGATGGGTGCACCTGCACGGATGACGGGCAGGAGTACGATGCCACGGTCATCACCTGAAACCGTGTGAGCGGGCAGGGAAGACCACCGGTATCCCGTTCCTTCCCCTCCTTTTTCGGCGGATAGACTTCCTCCCCTGACTGCGATCCTCCCGTCCTTCCTTACCGGCTGACGATCGCTCTCACGACCTGCTCCGCCGTTCCCGGTCCATGCAGGCGTTCAGCACCTGTTCCATGAGATCCAGCGCGCCTTCAACACCTGCCAGCGGGCGGGCCCGGAGCTGGATCCTGCCCCGGAGCGGCAGGGTGATCCCCACGAAAGCACCCTGCGGGTGCACCATCCGCTCGTAGGAGGATCCGAGGACCAGGTCCGGCTGCTCCCGGTCCAGCACGGCCCGGATCTCCTCAAGGGATGTCGTCTTCCCGACACGGAAACGGCTGGGACCGGGATCGTTCCGGCTGCCGATGGCCGCGATCCCGCAGTCCAGGTACGTGGCAAGCATCTCTGCCGCGTACACCGAGGGTGCGGACATCCCGAAGATGGCAACGGTCGGCGGATCGTGCCTGCGCAGGTACTTATCGGCCGCATGGGTGATCCGCTCCTCCGCCCTCTCCACCTCCTCCAGCACCGGCCCCGGATCGCACCCCTCGCACTCCTCGCCAAGGGCACGGAAGGCCGCCGCAACCGCCGGAAGACCCAGCAGGGAGCCGATCCTCCGTCCTGCCCCGCCGGCCAGGTCGGGGTTCACCGACAGGCTCACCGGTGCTGCCCGGCCGAGCCGGTCCAGCGTGGTGTCGGTGAAGATCGTGGCCGGCGTTGTCCCGGAGAGCGCCAGCAGGCGTTCCGCCTCCCGCAGGTTCCCCCGGGAGAAGGGATCCGCCGGGTGGATACCATCCAGGTTCACACCCGGGGTCTCCGGGGCCACGGCCGGTGCAAGGGCCTCCATGGCGAGCCGGTAGCCCTCCTCCATGCCCCCGCAGAACCCCGGGCTGTCGACCACGAGAAGATCCCTGTCGGCGCCCACCCCGGCGGGATCCTCACCTGTCACGGCGGTCACGCAGGTGGTGACCACGGCAATCTTGAGATAGTGGGACGGGATGCCCTGCAGCACCTCGGAGAGGCGTGCAGCCCCCCCGAAGATCACCTCCCGTTCCTGAAGGAAGGTGCCGAAGAGCTCGCCGGGCATGAGGGTGGCAGGGTAGTAGTAGCACCCGCTGGACCCGTGGATTACAACGGCCAGGTCCTCAATCCCGGAGAGGCAGGAGACGGCCCCTGCCATGGCGCACGGCCAGACAGGGTTGGTACAGTTACCCATGGATCGCCCGCCTCCACCGGTGCAGCAGCTGCCGGATCCCGGTCGTCCCCACCGGAAGGGGATCGGGGAGGGGCACCGCGGTCCCGTGCCGATCAACCCTGAGATCAAGGACCGCCGCCAGCTCCTGCACCAGCGCCGCGCCCTCCCCTGCCCCGTCACCCCTGTCACACCACACCCGTGACCCCGACAGATCCGCATAGCAGGAGAGCATCTCCTGCTGCACCTCCTCTTCCCTGCGAACCGCTCCTGCGGCGTCCATGCCCAGTATCCTCCCGGCCCGTGCCAGGAAGAGAAGGGTTCCGGCAAGGCCCACCGGGTAGGAGGGCAGGTACGGGGTTCTGAACCGTCCGCCCAGCCAGACCCCCAGCGGCGCAAGATCGGGCTCCCGCAGCACATTGAGGCGGGATACGCCCAGCCGGGGAAGCGTGGCCCAGTCCATGCCCCTCACCAGCCGGAGATCAACCCGGGCGCCCAGGAGAGAGAGCAGCCGGCGGACCTCCCCGCCGTGGGCATCCACCTCGTACTCCAGGTTCTTCTCCCCGACGAGCACCACGCCGCCGGGTCCGTCCCCCGGTTCCCCGGCACAGCCGGCTATCGCCTGGAGGGCCCGGTGGAACCCGTCCCGGAAGACGCCGCCCAGGAACCCGGCGGTGGGGATATGGACCACCGGCACATCCCAGCCCCTGCTGCAGACCGCACCGGTATCGTCGCCGATCGTCTCCACGACACAGGTGGAGAGCACGAACACCACTGGCGGATCCAGGGCAGCGGCATCCCGGATGGCCTCTGCGAGCGCCCCCTCGCCCCCGAAGATCACCCCGCTCTCGTCCAGGTCCGTGGAGGCGAGGCGGGGCAGCACCACCGTGTCGTTCTCCAGGCAGGTGGCATGGAAGAGGGAGAGGTTGTGCTGGGCGCACCCGGGCGGGCCGTGGATCACGGTGACGGCGTCCCGGAACTGGGTGGACACCGACAGGGCCCCCGTGAGGGTGCAGCCCTCAAGCCGCGAACCGGAGGGCAAGGGCTTCAAGGTCATCCATCGAGAGCGGGGTGGGGATCACCAGATCTGTGTTCGACATCACCGCCCGGGCCAGCCCGCGGTACACCTGTGCCTGGGAGGAATCCGGGGCGTACTCGATGACGGTCCGCTTGCGCACCTCGGCCATCTGCACGACGCGGTCCCGGGGGATGAAGGCGACCAGGCGCGATCCAATCCGTTCCGCGAACTCCCGGACCAGCGCCTCCTCGTCGGGCATGGTGGCGGAGTTGCAGATCACCCCGGCGAGCCGGCATTTCGACCTGCCCCGGCCCGAGAGGCGGGCGATGGCCCGGCAGATGTTGTTCGCTGCGTAGAGGGACATCAGCTCCCCCGAGGTGACCAGGTAGATCTCCTCGGCATAGCCCTCCCGCATCGGCATCGCAAAGCCCCCGCAGACCACGTCGCCCAGCACGTCGTAGACCACCACGTCGGCGGTGAGGGAACCGAGCTGTTCGAGGAGCTGGAAGGTGGCGATGATGCCCCGGCCGGCACACCCCACGCCGGGCTCGGGGCCGCCGGCCTCCACGCACCGGACACCCTGGTACCCGGTGAAAACCACCTGATCGGCCGTGAGGCCCTCGTCCCTGCCGTCCCGGAGCTGGTCCA
>Ga0153916_10003652_pt1 | contig 11491 bp, 10 predicted proteins | sample Opewatmetagenome_FD_109642 | JGI IMG/M metagenome (GOLD analysis project Ga0153916, IMG submission 109642) | Freshwater wetland microbial communities from Ohio, USA - Open water 3 Core 3 Depth 4 metaG | ecosystem: Environmental > Aquatic > Freshwater > Wetlands | place: USA: Ohio, Lake Erie...
AGCTGCTCGGCGCGCAGCTGCATCGCGCTCAGGCCTGCGGCTGCTTGGCCTCCGCGAGGCGCCGCATGATCTGCTGCACCATGTCGCTCTGCATGTCGCGGTACAGCAGCTGCTCCTCGGTTTCCTTCGCGAGCACCTGGGCGTCGTTGAAGGTCACGTCGCGCGTGAGCTCGATGGTGTTCGTCGGAACGTAGTCCTTGCCCTTGGCGTCGTGCACCCTGAAGCTCACCAGGTAACGTAGCTGATATTCGCTCACTGCGCCCGTGCCGGTGAGCGACAGGATCACCTTCTGGCGCTCCTCCCTGCTGAACTCGAGCACTGCCTGCGCGTTTTTCGGGTCGTCGACCACCTTGGCGTTGGTGCCGGCCTGGATGTTGCGCTTGAGGTCGAGCGCGATGCCGCCCGAGGCGCCCGGCACGTACACCGTGTCGAACGGCAAGGTGGCGCTGCCGCGCAGCTGGAAGCCGCAGCCGGCGAGCGCCGCGAGCAGCACGAGTGCGAGCGCCCGCCTCATAGGACGATATTGATCAGGCGGCCCGGCACGACGACGATCCGCTTCACCACGCTTGCTCCGATCCACTTGCCGACCATATCGCTGGCGCGCGCGAACGCTTCGACGCCATTTTGATCGAGGCCTTTCGGGGCGAGGAGCGTTCCCCTCTTCTTGCCGTTGACCTGCACCACGTACTCGATCTCGTCCTGCACGAGCGCCGCCGCGTCGGGCTCGGGCCAGGCGGCCGTCATCACGTCCTCGCCGAAGCCGAGCGCGCGCCACAGGTGATGGCATAGGTGCGGCGTGATCGGCGAGAGAAGCCGCAGCAGGATCGACAGGCCTTCCTCCGCGGCCGGCGTGCGCCCGGGCAGCTTTTCGAGCGCATTGAGGATCTTCATGGCTGCCGACGCCACCGTATTGAACTGGTGCTTGGTGAGGTCGTAGTTGGCCTGCCTGAGCACCGAATGCACTTCGAAGCGCGCCGCCTTGTCGGACGAGGCATCGGCGGCCGCGGGCGGCCGGGCGTCGAACTTCGCGCCGTAGGCCCATAGGCGCTTCAGGAAGCGTGACGAGCCTTCCACCCCCTCGTCGGACCATTCGAGCGTGTTGGTCGGCGGCGAGGCGAAGATGATGAAAAAGCGCGCCGTGTCGGCGCCGTACTTCTCGATCAGCGCCTGCGGATCGACGCCGTTGTTCTTCGACTTCGACATCGTGCCGACCCCGGCGAAGGTCACCTCGGCGCCGTCGCCGGCACGCTTCGCCGAGACGATCTTGCCCTTGGCGTCGCGGCTCACCTCGACCTCCGCGGGGTTGACCCACTCGCGGCGCCCCTGCGGCGTGTCGCGGTAATAGGTCTCGGCAAGCACCATGCCCTGCGTGAGCAGGTTGGTGAACGGCTCGCTGACTTCCAGCATGCCCTCGTCGCGCATCACCCGCATGAAGAACCTCGAGTACAGCAGGTGCAGGATCGCGTGCTCGATGCCGCCGATGTACTGGTCGACCGGCATCCAGTAGTGCGCGCGCTCGTCGATCATCGCGGCGTCGCTCCCCGGGCAGGCGAAGCGCGCGAAGTACCAGGACGAATCGACGAAGGTATCCATGGTGTCGGTCTCGCGCCGGGCGGGCTTGCCGCAGGACGGACAGGTGGTGTCGAGGAATTCCGGCATCTTGTTGAGCGGATTGCCGGTGCCGTCGGGCACCAGGTCCTCGGGCAGCACCACCGGCAGGTCCGCGTCGTTCACCGGCACGTCGCCGCAAGCGGGACAGTGCACGATCGGAACCGGGCAGCCCCAATAGCGCTGGCGCGAGATGCCCCAGTCGCGCAGGCGCCACTGCACCTGCTTGTCGCCGAGGTGTTTCGCCCTCAGGTCCGCGGCGATGGCGTCGACCGCGGCTTCATACGCCAGGCCGTCGTACTTGCCCGAGTTGATGCACACGCCGACCTGCGCGTACTCCGGCTGCCACGGCTCGGGCACCTGGTCGCCGAGCGGATGGCGGATCACCGGCTTGATCGGCAGGCCGTACTTGAGCGCAAAGGCGTAATCGCGCTCGTCGTGCGCCGGCACCGCCATCACCGCGCCTTCGCCGTAGCCCATCAACACGTAGTTCGCGACCCACACCGGGATCTTCTCGCCGGAGAGCGGGTGGGTGCAGTAAAGCCCCGTGGGCATCCCCTTCTTCTCGAGCTGTGCGAGGTCGGCCTCCATGACCGCTCCTTGCTTGCATTCCGCCACGAAGTTCGCAAGCTGGGAATTCGATCTGGAAGCGAAGGATGCGATGGGATGCTCGGCGGCCACGGCGCAGAACGTCGTGCCCATCAGGGTGTCGGCGCGCGTGGTGAACACCCACAGCACCCGCTTCTCGCCCTCGAGCTGGTATTCGAAGCCGACGCGCACGCCCTCAGAGCGGCCGATCCAGTTCTTCTGCATCAGCTTTACCTGCTCGGGCCAGCCCGGCAGGTGATCGAGCGCCGCGAGCAGCTCTTCGGCGTAGGCGGTGATCCTGAGGAAGTACATCGGGATCTCGCGCTTCTCGACCGGCGCGCCGGTCCTCCAGCCGCGCCCATCGATCACCTGCTCGTTGGCGAGCACCGTCTGGTCGACGGGATCCCAGTTGACCACGCCGGTCTTCTTGTATGCGAGCCCCTTCCTGAACAGGCGCGTGAACAGCCACTGGTTCCACTTGTAGTATTCGGGCCGGCAGGTGGCGAGCTCGCGCGACCAGTCCAGAGCGAAGCCGAGGCTCTTGAGCTGCCCCTTCATGTACGCGATGTTGTCCCAGGTCCACTTCGCGGGCGGCACCTTGTTCGCCATCGCGGCGTTCTCGGCGGGCAGGCCGAATGCATCCCAGCCCATGGGCTGCAGCACGTTCATGCCGCGCATGCGGTAGTGCCGGGTGAGAACATCGCCGATGGTATAGTTCCTGACGTGCCCCATGTGCAGCTTCCCCGAGGGGTAGGGGAACATGGACAGGCAGTAGTACTTTGGCTTCGCGGGATCCTCGACGACGCGGAACGAGCCGCGCCTCTCCCAGAACGCCTGGGCGTCGCGCTCCACGCTTTGCGGATCGTAGCGGTCTTGCATGCCGGCAGCCGGATGTGACGAGGTTGACAGGAAGCCGCGAATTATAGCTTTTCGGCGCATCCACCCTGCGCGCGCGGCACGTACAAGCAGTCACAGCCAAGCAAGGGGAGGCCCGATGAAACGCGTGAACGCTCTGTTGGCCGGCGCAGTGCTGGCGCTCGCCGGCGCGCAGGCGCAGGCGCTGCCCGCGGCGGTCGTCGAGGGCGTGCAGATGCCGGCGTGGATCGAGCGTGCCGGGCGTGTGGCGCCGCTCGCCCCGGACATGGAGCTGCGCGCGGGCGACGAGCTGCGCACCGGCGGCGGGTCGCGGCTGCTGGTGCGGCTCGCCGAAGGCAGCCGCGTCAAGCTGGGCGAGAACGCCAAGCTCTCGCTCACCGAGATCGAGCCCGACGCAGGCGGCTTTTTCAAGAGCGCGATGAAGGTGCTCGAAGGCGCGTTCCGCTTCACCACCGACGCGCTCGTCAAGGCGCGCCGCCGCGAGGTGAGGATCACGGTGCGCCAGGTGACCGCCGGCATTCGCGGCACCGACCTGTGGGGCAGATCCACCGAAGCGAAGCAGATCATCTGCCTGATCGAGGGCAAGATCGAGGTGCACCCCGAGAACGAGGGCGCGATCGACATGGACCAGCCGCGCCAGTTCTACGTGCGCGCGAACGGAACATCGCAGCCGATCGGATTCATCAGCGCGGAGCAGCTCGCCAAGTGGGCCGAGGAAACCGAGATCGCGCAAGGCGCGGGCGCCGCCGTTTCCGGCGGCAAGTGGAAGCTGACCCTTGCCAGCGTCGACGCGCAGGCGGCGGCGCTCGCCGTGTACGACCAGCTGCGCGCGGCGGGCTATGCGGCGGCGATCCTGCCGGAGAAATCCGCCGGCAGGATCGTGTATCACGTGCGCATCGTCAGTCTGCCGACCCGGGCCGACGCGGAGGCGCTCGCCGCACGGCTGCGCGGCATGCCCGGCCTCGCCGGGCCCAAGGTGTCGAGGTAGCGGACCGCATCGGACGCTCAGAACGAGCGGATGTCATCGGGGTCCTCCACTCGCGTCGCCTGCCACGGGATATCGGTGCGATCGGTTTGCAGCCACACGAAATCGGGCGCGAACAGGAAATCGTCCGGAATGCCGCGCGCGCTGAGGTGGCGCGCGTCGAGCTCGGCGGGCTCCGCAGGCCGCTCGCTCTCGGCGGCAGCCACGCTCGGCACGGCGTCGCTGGCGTTGAAATCGCACGCCGCAAGCGACAGGAGCAGCAGCAGGCCGATGCGGCCGATGAGGCGCGCCCGGCGTCGGCGGGTATCGATCGACACGAGGGCGTTTCGTTTGGCGTCGATAGTCATGTCGGCCTCCGTAACTTCGTGCACCGGTCAAATGTGACGGTGCGCCACAGCGGAAACTTCGCATACCGCAGGCGCAGTATCCGAGCGGGGCCTCGAAAGCGGTATCGAGCGGAAGCACTAAATCGGGTCCGCCAGAAGAGTTAGCTCGCATCACCCGGAAGAACTAGCCGCGTATAATTCGCGGCTTGCCGCTGCACCTCGAACACCTCAATCCCGAACAGCTTGCCGCCGTCACGCTGCCGGACGAGCACGCGCTGATCCTCGCGGGCGCGGGCAGCGGCAAGACGCGCGTCCTGACCACGCGCATCGCCTGGCTGGTGAAGAGCGAGCGCGTCGCGCCGGGCGCGGTGCTGGCGGTGACCTTCACCAACAAGGCCGCGCGCGAGATGTTCACGCGCCTCTCGGCCATGCTGCCGGTGAACCCGCGCGGCATGTGGATCGGCACCTTCCACGGTTTGTGCAACCGCATGCTGCGCGCGCACCATCGCGACGCGGGCCTGCCGCAGACCTTCCAGATCCTCGACTCGCAGGACCAGCTCGCCGTGGTCAAGCGGTTGCTGAAGGCGCTCGACGTCGACGAGGACCGCACGCCGCCGCGCGAGGTGCAATACTTCATCAACGCGCGCAAGGAAGAAGGCCTGCGCGCGCGCGACGTGGCTGTCACGGACGAAAGCACGCGCCGCTTCGTCGAGCTGTATGCGGCCTACGACGAGCAGTGCCAGCGCGAGGGCGTGGTCGATTTCGCCGAGCTCCTGCTGCGCAGCTACGAGCTGCTGGCGAGGAACGAGATCCTGCGCGAGCACTACGCCGGACGCTTCCGGCACATCCTGGTGGACGAGTTCCAGGACACCAACCGCCTGCAGTACCGCTGGCTCAAGCTGCTCGCGGGCCGCTCGAGCAGCCTGTTCGCGGTGGGCGACGACGACCAGTCGATCTACGCCTTCCGCGGCGCGAACGTCGGCAACATGGCCGAGTTCGAGCGCGACTTCAAGGTCGCCCGCGTGATTCGCCTCGAGCAGAACTACCGCTCGCACGGCAACATCCTCGATGCGGCCAACGCGCTCATCGCCAACAACCGCAAGCGCCTCGGCAAGAACCTGTGGACCGCGGCGGGCGGCGGCGACCCGCTGCGGGTGTTCGAGGGCGAGTCCGACGCCTTCGAGGCGCGCTGGATCGCCGACGAGGTACAGGCGCTGGCGCGCGACGGCACGCGCCTGTCGGGCATCGCGGTGCTGTACCGCTCGAACGCGCAGTCGCGCGTGCTCGAGCACGCGCTGTTCTCGGCGGGGATCCCGTACAGGGTCTACGGCGGGCTGCGCTTCTTCGAGCGCGCCGAGGTGAAGCACGCGCTCGCCTATCTGCGGCTCGTCGCGTCGCCCGAGGACGACAACGCCTTCCTGCGCGTGGTGAACTTCCCGCCGCGCGGCATCGGCGCGCGCACGCTCGAGCAGCTGCAGGACGCCGCGGCGCGCGAGGGCGCGCCGCTGTTCCGCGCGCTCGATGCGGCTCCGGGCAAGGCCGGGCAGTTCAAGGCGCTGATCGAGCAGCTGCGCGAGGAAACCAGGGACCTGGCGCTCGCCGAGAAGGTCGAGCACGTGGTGGCGCGCAGCGGCCTGCTCGAGCACTACAAGGCCGAGCGCGAGGGCGCGGACCGCATCGAGAACCTCGGCGAGCTGGTGAACGCCGCGGCGGCGTTCGACTCCGAGGAGCGCGAGACCGGGCTGGAGGAAACCGGCGACGCGCTGCTCGATTTCCTCACCCATGCCGCGCTCGAGGCGGGCGAGCACCAGGCGGGAGAGGGCCAGGACGCGCTGCAGATGATGACGGTGCACTCCGCGAAGGGCCTGGAGTTCGACGCGGTGTTCCTCTCCGGCCTGGAGGAGGGGCTGTTCCCGCACGAGCAGAGCGTGGTCGAGAAAGACGGGCTGGAGGAGGAGCGGCGCCTCGCGTACGTCGCCATCACACGCGCGAGGAAGCGCCTGTACCTGTCGTTCGCCCAGACGCGCATGCTGCACGGGCAGACGCGCTACAACCTGCCGTCGCGTTTCCTCGACGAGATTCCCGAGGGCCTGGTGAAGTGGCTCACGCCGCGCTTCGCCGGCCAGCGCGCGCGCCAGGCGATGGCCGAGGCCTCGCGCGCGTGGAGCGCGCCGCGCAAGAAGGAGCCGGTGTTCCGCGCGCCGCAGACCGTCGGCGGCTTCAGCATCGGCCAGAACGTCACGCACCCGAAATTCGGCGCCGGGGTGATCGTCGACGCCGAGGGCCAGGGAAACGACGCTCGCGTGCAGGTGAACTTCGGCGCGCAGGGCCTCAAGTGGCTCGCGGTGAGCGTGGCGAAGCTGCAGACGGCCTGAGGTGGCGCTGCATCCGCTCGCCGGCAGGCCCGCGCCGGCCGACGTCCTGATCGATCCCGCCGCGCTCGAGCGCGCCTACTACGAGCGGCGTCCGGACCCCGGGGACGCGCGCCAGCGCGTCGCCTTCGGCACCAGCGGCCACCGCGGCAGCGCGCTCGAGTCGAGCTTCAACGAGGCGCACATCCTCGCGATCGCGCAGGCGATCTGCGACTACCGCCGCGCCAAGGCGATCGGCGGGCCGCTCTACCTGGGCATGGACACGCACGCGCTGTCTGCGCCGGCGCAGCGCAGCGCGCTCGAGGTGCTGGCCGCGAACGGCGTCGAGTGCGCGATCCAGAGCGATTCGGGTTTCACGCCGACGCCCGCGATCTCGCGCGCGATCGTGGCCTACAACCGCGGACGGGACGCCGGCCTGGCCGACGGGGTCGTCGTCACGCCCTCGCACAACCCGCCGGCCGACGGCGGCATCAAGTACAACGCGCCGCACGGCGGCCCCGCCGACACCGACGCTACCGGCTGGATCGAGGCGCGCGCCAACGCGCTGCTCGAGCAGGGCAACGCCGCGGTGAGGCGCGTCCCGTACCGAGCGGCGCTCCAGGCCGCGAGCACCCGGCAGGAGGATTTCGCCGCGCCCTACATCGAGGACCTGAAGAACGTTCTCGACATGGAGGCGATCCGCGCCGCGGGACTCAAGCTCGGCGTCGACCCGCTGGGCGGCGCCGCGGTGCACTACTGGCAGCCGCTCGCCGAGCACTACGGTCTCGACCTCACGGTCGTCAATCCGCGGGTCGACCCGAGGTTCGGCTTCATGACGCTCGATCACGACGGCAAGATCCGCATGGACTGCTCGAGCCCCTACGCCATGGCGGGTCTGGTCGGGCTGAAGGACGCCTTTCGCGTCGCCTGGGGCAACGACGCGGACGTCGATCGTCATGGCATCGTCACGCCCTCGGCCGGGCTGATGAACCCGAACCATTACCTCGCGGTAGCGATCGATTACCTGCTTGCGCACCGCCCGCACTGGCCGGCGGGCGCCGCGATCGGCAAGACGCTGGTCTCGAGCGCCCTCATCGACCGCGTGGTGCGCAGGCGCGGCCGCCGGCTGCTCGAAGTGCCGGTCGGCTTCAAGTGGTTCGCGCCCGGCCTGCACGACGGCAGCTGCGCGTTCGGCGGCGAGGAAAGCGCCGGCGCGAGCTTCGTGCGGCGCGACGGCACCGCCTGGACGACGGACAAGGACGGCCTGATCATGGGCCTGCTCGCCGCCGAGATCACCGCGCGCACCGGAAAGGACCCATCGGAGCATTACCGCGCGCTCGCTGCCGAGCTCGGCGCTCCCTGCTACCAGCGCATCGACGCGCCGGCCACGCCGCGAGACAAGGCGCGCCTCAAGGCCCTCGACGCGGGCGCGGTGCGGGCCACCGAGCTCGCCGGCGAGCCGATCGTGGCGCGCCTCACGCGCGCGCCCGGCAACGACGCGCCGATCGGCGGCCTGAAGGTCGTAGCCGAGAACGGCTGGTTCGCCGCGCGCCCGTCGGGCACCGAGGACATCTACAAGATCTACGCCGAGAGCTTCAAGGGCCCCGCGCACCTCGAGACGATCGTCGCCGAGGCGCAGCGCATCGTGAGCGATGCCCTGGCGGGCGGCGCATAATCCGCGATTCTTAAGGGAGGCCCGCATGCCGCTCACTGCCCAGCAGATCGCCCAGTACCGCGGCGACGGCTACGTCTGCCCGGTCCCGGTGATGCCGGCGGCCGAGGCCGCGGGCCTGCGCAGCAAGCTCGAGGCCTTCGAGGCCACGCAGGGCGGCAGGCTCGAGCCCGGCCAGCGCAGCCGCGCGTTCCTGCTGTTCAAGTGGCTCGACGACCTGATCCGCGATGCGCGCGTGCTCGACCCGATCGAGCAGCTGATCGGCCCCGACATCCTGTGCTGGAGCACCATCTTCTGGATCAAGGACGCAGGCTCGAAGAGCTTCGTCTCCTGGCACCAGGACAACACCTACTGGGGCCTGTCGAGCCGCAACGTGGTGACGGCGTGGTTCGCGATCTCGGACGCCAGCGTCGAAGCGGGCTGCATGAAGGTGATGCCCGGCACGCACACCGGAGACACGCTGGCGCACGAGGACACCTACGACGCGGACAACATGCTGACGCGCGGGCAGTCGATCCGCGGCCTCGACGAGGCGCGCGCCGCCAGCATGCCGCTGCGCGCCGGCGAAATGTCTTTGCACAATTACTGCCTGGCGCACGGCTCGGGGCCGAACCTGTCGGGCGACCGCCGGATCGGCGTGTCGATGCATTTCATGCCGCCCGACACGAAGCAGGTCGTCGGCGCATGGGACTGCGCCGCGCTGGTACGCGGCGTCGACCGCTTCCGACATTTCACGCACACGCCCGTGCCGGCGCGCGATTTCGATCCGCAGGCGGTGGCGTTCCATGCTCGCGCCGCGGGCGCGATGCGCGAGGTGCTTTACGCCGGGGCCGCCCGCAAGCTTCAGCGGCTCTGAGCGCGTAAGGCGCGCAGGGCGAACGCCGCGAGCGCGACCCAAACCGCGCTGCGCAGGGTCATCGCGGCGACGGTGCGCGCTTCGAACGCCCCGCCCGCGGCGACATGCAAGCCGAACGCCGCGAACGCGAGCAGCGTCGCTACGGCAATGCCGAGCGCGAGCCAGGCCGCCCAGCGCCGCCAGAGCCACAGTCCGACACCCGCCGCGACGTAGGCGAAGCCTGCGAGAAAGTTGAACCACAGGACGAACGGCACGTAGTTGCCGGCCGCCGCGCGTGCCTCTGCAGGACCGAACAGCACACGGCCCCCCGAGACGACGGTGAGCACGCCGAAAAGCAGGGCGACGAGCGCGGCAACGATCGCCCATACCGGACGCTTGCGTGTGAGTTCGCTCATTGCAGCAGTGTGATCTGCTGCGGGGGAGGCGGACTTAACTTGGGTCAAGGCGCGGCGGCCGTACCCATTGCAGCAGCAGCAGGCCGAAGCCGCCGCTCCAGCACAAGGACGCGAACAGAAGCAGCGCCTTGGGATGCGAGGTTTCCACGCCAGCCAGCGCGCGCGTCACGGTCGCCGCGCCGACGAGCAGCGTCGCCCAGACGGGCAGCCCCGCACGCGACGGGTCGCGCCGCGCTTTGAGCGCGACGGTCATTGCCATCACGTTCAGCGTGAGCGTGCCGAGGCCTCCCACCGTGATGACGTGCAGCGCGGCCGTCTGGCTGCGGCCGACGGCGAGCGCGCCGCCGTAGGCGATGAGGCCGAGCGAGAGCCACCCGTAACCCGCGGCGAGGCACAGCAGGTCCGGCCTGCCGCGCAGCGCCCAAAGCCTCCAACGCAGCAGGCGCACCGCGGCGAGCACTCCGGCCGCCGCCAAGGCGACTGCCCCCAGCGGCGTGAGCCGCATGCCTTCTGGCGCAGCCGTTGCGGCCACAGCGACCGCCATGCTGACGATCAGGCCGGCCTCGATACGCGGCTGCACGCGTGCGTCAAGATTGCCGCCTTGGCGGTAGAACTGACCGGCTACTGCGGGTGCGACGATCCGTCCGCCCATGAACAGCAGCAGCAGGGCGAACAGGGGCACGGCAACCGACAGGACTCGTTGCCGGTCCGGGCCGACGCCGACAAGCGTGGCGAGGTGGAATGCGATACCGCTGATGCAGATTCCCGTGAGGACGAGCGGCAGCGCCTGGTTGCGCAGCTTCTTCGCGGCGCCGAGCATGCGCGGCGCGAGCCGCACGGCAAGCAGCGCGGCAAACGCGCTGTTCGCCGCGGCGGCGACCAAGCCGTGCGGCGCGAGCAGGAACGCGGCGCGTGCGACCGCCCAGAGCGCGAACAGCGCCGCGAGCCGCGGCACGGCGACCGGACCGAGCTGATTGCCCGCGACCACCGCAAGCGCGAAGCCGAACAGCATTTCGTGCGCGTGTCCCGTAGGGGAGGTGAGGCCGGGCAGGGCAGCGAGATGCCCGGTCATTGCGAGCACGGAGGCCGGCAGGATCAGCAGCGCGTAGAGCGCAGCAGCCGGAAAGAAGAGCGCATGGCCGGCGACCAGCCGGCGCGTGCCTTCGGCGGTCATGCGCGCCGCAGGCGCGCGTCCGGCAGCACCAGGATCCGGGTGAGCTTGTTCTTGGTCGCCAGCAGATCGGCGAGCGTGTGGCGATCGACGGCCGCGAAGAACGCGTCCATCGCGCGGCCGAGGATTCCCTTCAGAACGCAGGCCGGCTCGATGCGGCATTCGGACGCCGCCGCGTCGAAACATTCGACCAGCGCGCGGTTGTCCTCGGTCCCCCTCAGCACCTCGCCGATGTTGATGCTGCGCGGCGGCCTCGCCAGGCACATGCCGCCGCCCTTGCCGCGCGTGGTCTCGATATAGCCGTGCCGCGCCAGGTGGTGGACGACTTTCACGAGATGGTTTTCCGAGACGCCATAGGCCGCGGCGATGTCCCCGACGGTCGCGAGTTGCCCGTCGTGCAGGCCGAGGTAGATGAGCACTCTGAGGTTGTAGTCGGAGAACGTCGTCAGGCGCATGGTCCGGCTCCCGGCAGAAATCTAAAAGATGTATCCTAGATATTGATTATCTCCCAAGACGGTGCTATCTTGAAGCTGTATCTCGCGTACAGCTTACTACGGTCGGATCGAAATGGATCGAGTGCTCACTGAAGAAACAGTGCGCGAGACGTTGCGCTCGGTGGATGACCCCGAAGTCGGAATGAGCATCATCGAACTTGGGCTCGTC
>Ga0153916_10003653_pt1 | contig 11488 bp, 10 predicted proteins | sample Opewatmetagenome_FD_109642 | JGI IMG/M metagenome (GOLD analysis project Ga0153916, IMG submission 109642) | Freshwater wetland microbial communities from Ohio, USA - Open water 3 Core 3 Depth 4 metaG | ecosystem: Environmental > Aquatic > Freshwater > Wetlands | place: USA: Ohio, Lake Erie...
TGTGCGGCACAGTTGCCGGTCTTGTAACTGGTGCCGGTACAGTTGCCGGTGTGGTCAAAGGAGAAGTCGTTGCTGCTGCCATCACCGACACGGTGGCTGAGGCTATGGTTTGGTTGCCGGATAGGTCATGGTATAAATCCGCCCGGCAGGGCTTTTGCTTGCGGCGCGGAATTTCAAGTAGCGGTCATCAAGACCAATGTTCGCGTCACCGTTGTGGCGTTGTAGCTCCCTTCAGCCTGGACAAGCCTCCCGAGGTTTGCGACGCAGCCTGCGGGCCTTCGATTTTGACTTGTGCCCAGTTCACCAATGCCCAAGCTCCCCATGACGCCACGGTAGCGAGCGTGAATATCAGCATGCCGCGCGTCATGCCCTTGGGGATTTCCTGCTCCTCCAGATATCGTTTGATATACCAGGAAGCAACGAAGAACACGATGGTGGAGATGATTAATCCCGGCATGGTGGAATTCCTGTCATTATGGAAATTTCACTGCATGGAATGGCGCTCAAATTGGTCGCGCCAGGCTCCCGCAAATGTCAGAAGGCATACGCAGTAGCGCCGGCATTCCCTGCCGCGACATATCCGAAACCGCTGCTGACCAAAGCATTCAGGCTGGTAGCGCCGGTGCTGGTGGTTTTTCCGGTGGGGATCGCGACTGCTGACCAAGTGTAGCCATTCACGCTGGTATAGGCATTACCGCCGCTATCGACAGCAACAAACTGTGCGGTTGAAATGAAACCCAACTGAGGATCTGCAACGGCATTGGCCACAAGCTGAGATTCCGCTGCGACACCGATCAGATTCGTCGCTCCGAGAGTTTGTGAAGTCCATGTGGCGCCGCTGTCTTTGCTGGTCACGATCGTGCCTCCGTCGCCTACCGCCACGATAATGCTGCCGAAGGAAGTTACTTGCCGTAGATTGCTGGTAGTCAGTGAGGTCACGGATGTTTGCGCTGTCCATATGTTGCCATCGGAGCTGGTGAGTATCGTGCCGTTGTCTCCCACTGCAATATAACTGATGCCATGAGCCACGCCGTTCAGATTAGCGGCTGTTCCTGAAATGTGAGTAGTCCATGAAATCCCGTCGGTGCTTGAGAGTATCGTTCCTGCGTCGCCTAAGGCGAAAAACGTGCCCGCAACCTGTGTCAGGGAACGCAAGGCCGGACTGGCTGGATTGTAGGCGTTTCCAACAGCCCAACTTATACCATCAAGGCTGAAAATGGAGGCACCTCCATCACCAACTGCAACCCAGCGCAGTGCCGGATTGCCCGGATTATTCTGATTCGCGGCATAGCCGGTCACCGCATGGAGATCCGTTGTAAATCCAGACGGTGTAGTTTGGCTGGTCCAGCTTATCCCATCGGCACTGGTGAAGATTGCCCCGCCTGCGCCAACGGCGGCAAAACTGCCAGTGGCACTTGTCGCGTTATTTGAGCAGGTCGTCAGACTGGCATACCCCACACCATAAAGATTGGGGGATGAAGGCGTGGAACTGGCGGTCCAAGGGATGGCACTGGCGTTGTATGGTATTGCATTGATCGTCGGACTGCTTGGTCCGCCGGGCCCGTCATTGATACGGCCATTGGCCGCAAAAAAATATTTCGTTCCGTTAAACAGGCCGCACATGTAAAACGGTGTACTGGCGTAGGCGTAGCCATGCGCATTGGGCAAGCCGACCCAGTTGTAGGCTGTAAGAGTCCGATCAGTCGCAGTGAAAAGCCAGTAGTCGACACCGGGGCTGGGTGTCCAGGTGAGTATGACTCTGCCGTCTCCGGGAGTGGCAGAGAACCCTGCTGGCGGAGGGGCGGGTCTCCCGCTTGTGTCGAGGCACCCGCTGAGCAAGAGTGTGGCCACTGCAACGGCTAACATGCAAATCAAATTTTTCACTATTTGGATTCCTCGAAGGAGCTTATTTTATTGCCGGATTCGCGATGCCGATACGGCAATGACGGAGCAGTTTCCCCAAACTCACAGCCGCATTCAAATCGGTATCCGAAAACTTCGCTTAACAAAGCATTCTTGAGCTGTCTTTTTAGAACGGCAGGAACGATACATGACCGTGCAAAAAAATGAAAGTAACATTGTTGCCGGAAGTTGCAGACGCCTGCATGCCATGCAACACCGATGAGAGATGGCCTGCGCATATCATTGAGGGGCAGGTGGAACAATGTAAATTTTCATGAGTGTCTGGCGGCATACTTCCTGAGGCTGCGAAAGGTGAATCGTGCCTGTTCGTCCTTGGTCTAGGGCTTGTTCTTTTCGCCCTGCTTGTGCGGCACAGTTGCCGGTGTTGTCACTGGTGCCGGTCCGGTTTGTGGAGTTGTCACAGGCGCTGGTGCAGTTGCCGGTGCGGTCACTGACGGAGTTGTAGCTGCCATCACCGACACGGTGGCTGAAGCTAGGGTTTGGTTGCCGGAGGCATCAGTTGCCGAATAGGTCACGGTATAAATTCGCCCGGCAGGGCTTTTGCTTGCGGCGCGGAATTTCAAGTAGCGGTCATCAAGACCAATGTTCGCGTCACGGACATCGTCCGTTTCCAAAGGCTCGTTGGCGATGATCGACTCGAGCCTGATTTCAGGCATGCGGTCATAGTCGTCTTTGGTCATGAAGGCAGCATTGACGGCCACGAATTTGTTGTCCTGCGACAAGATCGTGTTGGGGCTCAGGATTACCGTGAGGCTGGGAGGGATGTTGTCGAGGCGTTCGATGGGGACGGTAAGGTTCGCCGGACTGCCATCGCTAAAAGTGATCATCGCATGACCTGTCATGTAGCTGCTATCGGCCTTGTCCAGCGCAACACTCATTTTGGCCAGCGTTTGACCGGCAAAGAGCTTTGGTGCCTTGTCATTCAAAGGCTCCCATGAGATCGCATGCGTAATGCTTTCTTCCGCGGGGGTGATCAAGCTGACGCGCCAGCCTGTGGGCGCGTTGGAATTTGCCGTAGGGATGCCGAACTTTTCATTCCAGCCCGATGGAAGTTCAAGAAGTTCATAGACATCGTTGCTGGGATTTCCATCATTCTGGTTGTTGCGTCCGATCGCAACGGCAGCGATGGTTTGCTGAGTGTTGTTGATGACGCGGTAGTGGTACACGATCTTGCCGCCGGCGTGCTGGGCATACGCGCCGACGTTGACGTTGGGAGGCGTATCCGCGATGGCCAGACCTCCAGTCGCGAACGTCCCGGACGTAAATGCCAGCGATGCGAAGGTCAGGCCAGCCAGGCCGGTCAAGCGGAGCATTTGAATTGCCCTGTTTTGTTTCATCGTCGTACCCTTCTATATTTTCTTTGTGATTTATCTCCAGGTGGAATGTTACGCATAATCCTCCGTCTGTGCGAGTCTACATTCCGTTGCTATTTTAAAATGCCGTCACGCCAACAGCCGGTAAACCAACCCGGCTCCCCCGCATCCCAGAATCACCGGAATGATACCAATGCGGTAACGCAATAGCGCGATCAGCGCTGCCATCCCCAACAATGCGGAGAACCACTCGAAATATCCTTTGAAACTCTGTGGCCACAGCACATGGTAGGCGAAGAACACCGCCAGGTTGAGTATTACGCCGACTACCGCCGCAGTGATGCCGGTAAGCGGTGCGGTGAATTTCAGATCGCCGTGCGTGCTTTCCACCAGCGGTCCGCCGAGAAAAATGAAGATGAACGACGGCAGAAAGGTGAAGAAAGTCGCCACCGCCGCGGTACTCGCGGCAGCGAGAAACAACGTATTTTGGCCGAACAATGCCTGACTCCATCCGCCGACGAATCCGACGAATGCCACCACCATGATCAGCGGCCCCGGCGTGGTTTCGCCCAATGCCAGCCCGTCCATCATTTGCAGCGGGGTAAGCCAGTGGTAATGTTCGACCGCACCTTGATAGACATAGGGCAGCACAGCGTAAGCACCGCCGAAAGTCAGCAGCGCGGCCTTGGTGAAGAACCAGCCCATCTGCGTGAACACACCCTGCCAACCGAATTGGGTAACCAACAGCAGCATCGCTGCTGCCCAGATCGCTACACCCGCCAGCGCCACGCAAAGCAGCCGCGCCCAGCTGAAGCGAGCGTGCTCAGGCGTTGGCGTGTCATCGTCTATCAGCGCAGCACCAAAATCATCTCCCGCTTTGCCGTGCCCGCCGCCGGTGGCGAATTTATCCGGCGCGGCTCTGCCGCCGGCATAACCGATCAATCCGGCTGCCAGCACGATAGCGGGGAAAGGCACATCGAATGCAAAGATCGCAATAAACGCCGCAGCCGCTATCGCCCATAACACGCCATGCTTCAACGCGCGCGAGCCGATGCGATAGGCGGCGAACAGCACGATGGCGGTGACCGCCGGCTTGATGCCGTAGAGTATTCCCGCCACTGCAGGAACGCTGCCGAAGGCCAGATAGATCCACGACAGGAATATCAGGATGAACAGCGACGGCAGCACGAACAGCGTGCCGGCGATGATGCCACCCCAGGTCCTGTGCATCAGCCAGCCGATGTAAACAGCGAGCTGCTGTGCCTCCGGCCCCGGCAGCACCATGCAATAGTTGAGCGCGTGCAGAAAACGCCGCTCGGAGATCCAACGCCTTTTCTCGACCATATCCTGATGCATGATGGCGATCTGCCCGGCCGGTCCGCCGAAGCTGATGAAGCCCAGTTTCAGCCAATACCAGAAAGCCTGGGTCAGCGAGACAGGTTCAGGGGGTTGCGTGTTGTCAGTTTTCATACTGCATGGAATTTGCTGCGGTGTGTCCATGACTCTTCCGTGGAAAGTCTTCCATTTAGAGCAGACCTTGGACGATGAGTTGTCTTGAGGCGGGGAGGCTGCGTTATCCCCGTGGGATGCAATTATCTGAAGTTCGACAGTAACAATCAATCGGGTTCGTCATCAATTGGCCGGAATATCAATGTCGATCCCGGAATCAGATTGCGGTGTGTGCGTCCAATAGCGTCGATGTGTCTTGCGGTAGCGTTCTACTCCCAAGCCATGAGCGTCCATATCGACCAGGATCGCGCCGTCTTCATCCGAGCGCAACAGTTCCGCGCCGCTTAGTGCGTAGCGTTGCACGACTTCCTGTTTCGGATGGCCGAAGCGGTTGAGATAGCCCACGGTGAATACGGCATACTTGGGGTGTACGGCAGCAATAAATCCCTCGGTGGATGAGGTCTTGCTGCCGTGGTGCGGCACGACCAGCAAGGTCGCGGGCAGAGTGTCCGCATGTTTCTTAAGCAGCTGCTGCTCGGATTCCTTCTCGATATCTGCCGTCAATAAGATATGCCGATCGCCGGTGCTGATGCGCAACACGCAGCCTCTATTGTTGTCGCGGATATTTGTTATCGCGTAGCTGGAAGCATCGGGATGCATTATCTCGAAATCTACGCCATCCCATTGCCATGCTTGGCCGTCGATGCAGCGCTGTTTATCTGCTGCATGTTGCAGCAGCGGATGCCCATCGGGCAGCGAAGACGAAAGCCAGCCGATCGGCATGGCCTGCATCACCGAAGCTGCGCCGCCGGTGTGGTCGGTGTCGTCGTGCGTGAGTATCAGGCCGTCCAGTTTGTTGATGCCCATCGCGCGCAACGACGGGATCAGGATGCGGTTGCCGCTGTCCGCGCCATCGCTGAAATCCGGCCCGGTGTCGTAGAGCAGCGTGTGATTCCGGGTTCGAATCGAAACAGCCAAGCCTTGGCCGACATCGAAAACCGTCAGGCGAACTGCGCCTTGCCCGGGCGGTTCCGGCGTATTCAGGAACATCGGCAGCAATAATAAAAACCCCAGCCAGCGTGCCGGAAAACCGCGCGGCAACAGGACCACCACCACGCCCAACATGCCGGCAATTATGCTCCATGGGGGCGGAGCGTGCTGCGTCCATACCGCCAGAGGCAGGTCGTTCAGACATTTCAGGATTTCCATCGTCCAGCCCATCACGTTGTGCGCCAGCCACAGCGGTGCGTCCCAATTGCTGAAATATGGGGGCAGCACCGCACCGAGCAAGGAGAGCGGCACAACGACCAGGCTCACCAGCGGAATCGCGATCGCGTTGGCGATCGGCGAGACCAGCGAGACCTGCTGGAACAGACCGAGCAGCAGCGGGATCAGGCCGATGGTCATCGCCCATTGCACGTTGGCATATGTCATTAGCCAACTGCTGCGCAGAACGTGGTGCACGGGCATTGTCATTTGCGCAGTGGTGTTTTCCTCAGGCGAATGGGTATCGCCGATGCGATATGCCGTGACATACAGGATCAGCGCCACCGCGCCGAACGACAGCCAGAATCCGGGCGACAGCACGGCCCACGGGTCGGGGATCAGCACGCCGAGCAGCGCGATGCCGAGTATTTGCCCGAGCGAAAAATTGCGGTTCAGCCACAGCGCGATGGCGACTGCGCCGACCATATACACGGTGCGTTGCGCCGGTACCGCAAAACCGGACAACAACGCATACCCGAGCGCCACCAGCAGTGTGACCAAAGCAGCGGCCTTGCGCGCGGGCAGGCGCAGCGTCAGGCGCACGCTGCGCCGCCATAACCAGTAGGTAAGCGCGAAGCCCAGGCTTGCGAGCATCGTGATGTGCAGGCCGGAGATGGACATCAGGTGGTTCACGCCGGTGCGCGTGAACACCTGCCATTGGCCTTGCGGGATACTGCTCTGGTCGCCGATCGCCAACGCGCTCAGCACGCCTGCATACGGTGCATCGCCCAGCGCGGCGCTGAACTTGTCGCGCACTGCTTCGCGCCAGGTTTCGATGCGGTAGTTGAAGCCATCGGCCAGCGCAGTCAGGCGCACGTTATCCGCTTTGTTGTTCACATAACCCGCTGCGCGCACATTGTTCTCCAGCGCCCACGCCTCGAAATCGAAGCCATAGGGATTGCTGCTGCCATGCGGTTGTTTTAGACGCAGCGTGAGTCGCCAGCGTTCACCGGCGTGCAGCACCGGCGGCGGTATTTGTCGTTCGTAAGATTGTTGGCTGTAGTAGGTGCTGACGTAAATGCGTCTCGGTACGCTGACTTGCGGCATGAGTGTCTTTTCGACATCGAAATTGAAACGCTGGCCATGCTCGTGATTGCGCGGCAACTCAGCAACCACGCCGACGACTTCGATGTCGCGCCCCTGCCATTCGTCCGGTAGGGTAACGGCCAGGCGCTGTTCGGCCTGCCATGCGGCGTGATAGAAGCCGATGCCCAGGGCGAAAGCGGCAAGCAGCAAGGTGCGTGCAACGCGCAGAACAAGCGGTCTGGCCGGGATCAGCAGCGCGAGCGCAAAGCCGGACAGCAGCCATGCCCAGCCCCATGCCAGGCCAAGATCCGGCAATGCGGCCTGCTGTTGCAGCAGCCACACGCCGATCGTGAAGCAGAGGGCGAAGAGAACCATGCACATAGATTAACGTGCGACTAGAATGGCGTCATGCGAAAATTATTCAGCAAATTCCTGCCGCACCACGAAACGGTGAAAAGCCAGCGCTGGCTCAAGCCGTTCGGCAACCGGTTGCATCACCCCAATCTGTGGCATTTGCATCGCCGCTCTGTGGCGGGCGGCGTGGCAATCGGGCTGTTTTGCGGGCTGATTCCAGGCCCGTTGCAGATGATCTCTGCGGCGCTGTTGGCGGTGCTGTTCCGCGTCAATTTGCCGGTCGCGGCATTCACGACGCTCTACACCAACCCATTCACGATCCTGCCGTTGTATGCGGTCGCATATGAGCTAGGCGCATGGTTCAGCGGCGCGCACAGCGGCGCGACGGCGGAGCATCTGGCATTTCCGGAAATGCATTGGAGCAGTTGGCCGAAAGATTTGTGGGACTGGTTGCAGATGCTCGGCAAGCCGCTGCTGATCGGCCTGCCGTTGCTCGCCGCAAGTCTGGCAATCACCGGATATTTTGCGGTGCGCGTGGCGTGGCGTGTGGCGGTAGTGTGGAAGTGGCACACAAGAAAACGCCGGCGCGGTTGAGCTTCATTCGTTGAAATTGTACTTTTGCCCGGATGCTTTGTGCCAATAGCAGATACCCAAGGTGCCAAACAGTGAAAGAACATGCAAAATCGAAATATCGTGTTTTCGAGGTCTGGCGCATGGATGACAACGGTAACGAGTTTTTGGTTTATGCGTTCGACGATCCAGAAGCGGCTGAGAGGAGAGTTGCCGAGCTGGCGGCGGGTGGCCACAAACAAATGTATTGGCTAAAGGAAGTTGCCGTATAACAATTCACTCGAGCCGATGTCGATATCGGGTTTCATCAGCCGCAATAGCGGCGCGGCACAATTTCGGGATTAAAGGGCCACCTGCAGGAAGGTAATCAGCAATTGCGATGGGCATGTTGGTGCAGGTCGCTGTCATTCGACTGAAGAATCCGAAGGTCTGCTATGTATGGCGATAAGGTTGCGCCGAAACATGCTGAAAGTACATTCCCGACAAGTTTCATTCCATATTTAAATTGCACTTTATCGCGATTTTGCCCGCTCAAGAGTGATACGAGTCTACGGTTCCTCTCACCTGCTTTGCCTTGGGCTGACCAGGAAATAGCTTGCACAGAATTTCTCGGCGCCCGGCATCCATACTTAAGGCCGTCCGATATGCCTATGCCGCGGCTCCTTTAATGTCACGATGCCGCAGCAGTACGAGTCCACCGAGCGCTACCGCAATCAACCAAAGTGTTGGAGGCTCGGGCACACTGGTTGTCGGTGACGATACCCCATTGTTCACATCGGAGGTAAAGGTGAATCCCGTCGGCAATATCAGCGACAATGTTCCAGTATTAGAGAAGTCGGCATTACCCGGCAGGTCGGAGAAAGGATACGAAAAGTCGCCCGCGATAGCAGACAGGAATGTTTGGACGAATAGATAGGGATACAACGTCGAAACGGGCACCGTCGCGGTGATGGAAAATGTATGCGCACCATCTGAAACGGACGTCGTGCAGTCCGTACCTGCGCAAATACCGTTGAACTCGTCGTCGCTCCCGTAGTATGCGCCGAGCTGCAACTCGCCGCTCCCCGCTGCGTTCCCACTAAGGGTTCCATCAATTGTGTACATGGCGGTTACGTTGAAATATCCGTCGGCGAACCCGCTGGTAGGTACAATATTAAGGAGCTCAGAAAAGATTGCGCCGGCTTGCGCCTTAGCCGGCCCAACGACCTTTGCGGCCGCATGCAAGCCCCCAAGCACATACGCGCCGTCAGACAGTACAACGTCGCCTTGCGCGATACCAGCACTTGCATCGGCGACAGCATTCACATTCACGAAGGGGCTGTTGCAGCTTTCGATAAGAAGTCCCTGCGGTGCGATCGCCGTCGCATCGCCCTGCGTAATACCGCCAAGGGGATTTAGGTTGCACATGTCGGAAACACCAGTTGAGGCAACTGTACCGAAGGTAGGGGAGGCCTTTGCAGGCTGGGTCGTCAAAATGGTGAATAGTGCAGCTCCCGCAGCGAGCAACGCCAATCTGCACCCAGGAACCATCGATTGAATCTTCATGGTCTGCTCCTCATAGATGTCCAATTAACCATAGATGTCCAATTAAGCAACTCGCAATTGCGTCTCTCCACGAGCCAGGCATACCCACGGCGCCAGACCATGCGGTCGAGCACAAAAGAATATGCGCCAAAACTTCGCAATAGCCATGCCATTTTTTTATCTTTTTGAATTCTTGTAATTAATTTATTAAGCCCCGAAAAATAGATCAAGAAACGTAAATTTTTCCGACATTGTTTTATAGTCCTAGTGCAGGATAAATGGCACGTGCCTACACAGGGACTGGCGACAGCGCCATAACAATCAGCTTCGCTTCCAGTGGCCGCACCTTCAGGTCACCTAAGCATGGATAGAAACCGGACCTTCGCATATTTCGGTCGAATGACTGCAAGGTGTGGTAGGTTCATAATCAAACAGGCCCGCGTCAATATTTTTCATCCCGTGATGACGCATATCGGAGAAATTTTCGCTTGTGCTTCTTCGAGGCCATCCATCCTACTGGCGACTTTGCAGGACCACATTCCAGGCTCTCAGCTTTTGCTCGTAACTCATGGATGCGTTGGCAGGGCTGGTTGACGGCAGGCGCTGGTAGTGCAGCGGTAGATGTTCGAACAAGGGGCCGAGCAAAGGCTGCGCATGCTTGTGGAAGCATTGTTCAGCCATGCTGCCGTTGAAAAAGACATGCGTGATATGCGGATGTTTCGAAATAAACGATGCGAAGTCGTTCGGACAGATCGAGTCCGCCTCGATATCGGCATCCATGCTGCTGCGCCGCGTGCATGAGGCGAGCACATCCCAGAGCGCGATGCCGGCGGATTTCAGTTTTTTGATTCGCGCTTCGTAAGGCAGGGCAGGCGCAGCACCGACCAGTTCGCCCATGATGGTCCAGAAAGCGTTGCGCGGATGCGCATAATATTGCCCGGCCCGCAGCGATTCCTTCCCCGGCATGCTGCCGAGAATCAGGACGGTCGCGCTCGGGCTTTCAATCGGCGGGAAGCTTTGGATGTGTGGCATGGCTTTCAACGAGCACTGACAACAGAATTAAAATTTCCCCCCGCATTTTGATCCCGCACCAGTTCCTCAAGCCTTTTCATGTAGGAGCGGGCCATGCCCGCGATTTGATCACACTGTCGGGCATGGCCTGCCCCTGCGAACGCTACAGATGCTGCACGAACCAGTCTGCCGCGCTGCGCGCCGCTTGTTGCAGTGTGCCGGGTTCCTCGAACAAATGCGTCGCACCGGGGACCAGCGTGAGTTTCCTTTCGCAGTTCAACAGCGCGTCGGCCTGCTGGTTCAGCTCGATCACACCGTAGTCATCGCCGCCGACGATGAGCAATGTAGGCGCAGTCACTTGGCGCAGCGCAACTGCTCCGGCGAGGTCCGGGCGTCCGCCGCGCGATACCACTGCGGAGATCTTGTTGCCCATTTTCGCGGCAGCCTGCAACGCTGCTGCGGCACCGGTGCTGGCGCCGAAATATCCGAGGCTCAAGTCTTTGGTCTTCGGGTTGCCTTGCAGCCATGCGGTCGCGGCGAGCAGGCGTTGCGTGAGCAGCGCGATGTCGAAGCGCGTCTCGTAAACTTGATCCTCTACGCGCGTCAGCAGATCGAACAGCAGCGTGGCTATGCCGCGTTGCTGCAGCACTTCTGCGACATAGGTGTTGCGCGGGCTGAAGCGGCTGCTGCCGCTGCCGTGGGCGAACAGCACCACGCCTTTTGCGGATGGTGGCAGGATCAGCTCACCATCGAGTTCGACGGTTCCCGCCGGAATATGTACGGTGCTCATGCTGTTCCTCCCATCACGATTGGAATGCGTTGCGGTTCGAATTGTCCGGCGAACGTTTGGAAATGTCCAGCCAGTACTGCAGCCTGGATGCAAGCGAAGGCCGGAATTCAGAAGGCCAGAATCCCAAAGGCCAGAATCCCAAAGGCCAGAATCCCAAAGGCCAGAATCCCAAAGGCCAGAATCCCAAAGGCCAGAACCCCAAAGGCCAGAACCCCAAAGGCCAGAACCCCAAAGGCCAGAACCCCAAAGGCCAGAACCCCAA
>Ga0153916_10003654_pt1 | contig 11487 bp, 20 predicted proteins | sample Opewatmetagenome_FD_109642 | JGI IMG/M metagenome (GOLD analysis project Ga0153916, IMG submission 109642) | Freshwater wetland microbial communities from Ohio, USA - Open water 3 Core 3 Depth 4 metaG | ecosystem: Environmental > Aquatic > Freshwater > Wetlands | place: USA: Ohio, Lake Erie...
CGGGATGGTCATGTTAGGCGGCGCGTGCGAAACCTTGACGAAGCATCTGCTTGTCCATCACTGCAACGCTCGGCAATCCCTGCACGATGAAACCGTAACGACGTTTTGATTCGATTGCGCCCTTTTTCTGATACACCTTCTTGATGGCAATTTTTCCGTCCTTCACATATTTCACGTTGTTCATCTCACACCTCTCACAGTTATAGCGCCCCACACCACGCGGAGCGCCGTGTCACACTCAGCCGATCACCAGATACCCTTGCGCCACCATGTCCTCGTCCTTCCAGCCATTTGCAACGAACGCCTCATACGTTGCACCCTTGGCCGCGGCGGTCATGGTCTTGCGGGGGAGCGATGGGGGCACCCCAGCTTGGGGCACGTTCAGGATCGCAGGATTGGGTGCCGGGGCGGCATGGGTCGCCGCAGGTGCAGGGCTTGGAGCCGTTGCAGCACCAGCGGCAGACGAAGGGACTTGCATTGCACCCACCGGAACCGCCGACATACCTGCCGGAGCCGCGCCCGTGCCGAAGCCGACAGCAGTTGTGTCAACATCGTTCACGACGATGCGTTGACCATATCCGGCGAGTGCTACGGCGATGGGGTTGAGGTACACGCCGGGCGTCGGGCTGGGGGCATTACCCTTGACCTCACCGAACACTTGGATGTAGTAACCGGGCAGCACGGCGTCCGGATCGGTCAATTCTTGCGTACCGTTCGCATTGACCAGCTCGACCGGCCAGCCTTGCGAGAACCACAGCACCCAATGACCCGTGTAGCCTTCTTGGTCGCACGGCTTGTGATTGCGCTTGTTCGGGATCGCGGAGTCACCGTCGATCACCTTCCATGCGAAGGTCGGAGTGTTGGACATGCCGCCAGGATACGCCGCGTCGCCGACAGCCTTGATCTGGGCGCCCCACACTTCCTGCTGCCACGTCGGGGCAGTTTTGGGGATCGCCACGCCGAAGCTGTACGACACGACCGGCTGACCGTCTTTCAGCACGGGCTTCTTGGTGCGGTCGTCGATACGGGGCCGCGATTTGTACATCGAACCGCCGACCATGCGGCCTACGGGGAAGAGAATATCAGTCATTGTGTTGCTCCTTGTATCAGTGCGCCGTGATCCGCACGGCAACGGTATTTGCTACTCAGGGTCTTTAAGCGGCGCCCACACAGTCGGATCGTGTGCCGCCCGCGCCAATGCGCTCGCCAATAACTCGAAAGTTATTGGCGTAACACGGAAACCAGTTTTCAAAGGCTCCATCCCGTCGCGTTTCGTAACGAGCGACACATTTATCGAACCGTCGCTGAGTTCAAGCACTTCAACGACGGTATTCACCCGTTCGTCGCCAATCCCGAATCCTCGCAACGGGACAACTTTTTCGTCAGACATTTCGTTTCTCCTTGTGTGATATTGCAGTAGGAATCTTATTCCTGTTTGGTGGGCGTGTCAAGCGGTTGGCCGAGTTTCAGCCGCAACGCCGTGATGCACTCGGTACGGATGCGTTCGTTCAATTCGTCCGACAGTGCCTGCTGAATCTCTACCTTGCCCAATCCGGGCACTTCGATGGTGGCGGTCGCTTTGTACGCCCCGCCGCCGATGTTTTGCAGAAACACAGTGACGACTCGCATGTCAGGACTCCTTTCGCACAAATTCAACAATACCTCCGGCGTGCATCAAAACATCATACGCCGGCGCAATCTGCCCATGCGGAACAACATCGAACGATTCGCTGATTGCTACATAGCACAATGCGTCAGAGTCCCACATCATTTCGCAACGAACTACGATGAGTTGCCGCATAACTTCCAACACTGCGTCGGGGTTATCCTCAATCACCTTTCGAGCAATGCGAAACGTACCAAGTCTGCGAGTATCCATCACTCCACCCCCTTCCCAAACACACACGCCAATCGCCCATCATCGGCAACCAGCTTGACCTCGCCAGCCGGCGTCTCGGTGTAGCAATCGACCACTTCGCGCGGCAGGCCCGCCTTAACTGCTTGCTTCGGTGTAATCAGCGCAGGCTTCGCCACTTCGACACCCATCGCTGCACCGAGCGCCAGCACCTCGTCATACGATACGCGCCAACGCTCACGTCCTGCCCCCGCCTCGGCGTGCCAGCCTGTGACGCGACGACCAGAACGGATCGCGGCGAGGGCTTGCTGTTCCAGTCCAGTCTCAATCGCTTCGAGACGCTTGATCCCGTCGCGCACCTGGCGCAATAGCATCCCCATTACGGCGGGCGACATGTCGAGCGGAACAGATACACCGGACGACTCGATCACGCCATATCCCACGGCGAGTAATGCGGGGCAGGCGTGGCGTGCGGGGCAGTAGCGGCATTCGTCGCCAGTGATGCACTCGGGATTCGGGCCGGACATTAGCGCGGCACTGGCGGCGCGTCCGAGGCGATTGGTGTATCCCCGTAACGCTTCGCCGGATAACGACCAACTGCGCACCGGGCCGTTACGGTGATACGCGCGTGGTTGAACAATATGCAGGTTCACGGACAGCAACGTGTCGGCTGTATCAAACCCGAGCGTATGAACGATGGCGCTGGCGTAGTTCAGCAGTTGCCAGTTCTCGAACACTTCGACGATACCATAACCGTATTTCAGATCGAACACGTCGAGGCGCATCTTGGCGCGATTGAACAGCCATGCGTCAGGTGTACCCCAGTTGTCGGAGTGGATGTGTGGGGCGTCCACCCTGGATTCGATGTGCAGCTCAACTCTCTCGGTCTGTGCAGCAATGGCGCACACGGTGGAGACATACAATGTGCACGCTTCGAGCATCTCGTCGTCCGATTGCTGTACGGTTGCATCTCCGCGCAACATGCTAGCCGCAACAGCGTGCGCCAACGTGCCATCGGCAGACTCGTCACTCTCCGACTCAGGAAACGCTTGCGACATTACGACACTGCCGGGACATTGAACCCATCGTGCGGCGCTGGATGGGGCGAGCGGGGCGTGGTCATTGCTCACGGGACACCTCCAACAGTTTTTCCAGATAATGCGCGGCCTTTTCCAAATCTTGCCGCCCGCCCTTCTCGTTACAACGTGCGACATATTTGATGACGTTGCCGCGCAGGAACCCTCGGAACTCTTCTGGCGACATCCACGCTTCCATCGCTTCCCACGGTTGCACGTCCTGGGCGACGTAGTGCATTCCGCCGACTTGGCGTTTGGAGGCGGGCACTGGCGGCATATTACCCATGCCAAACTCATCGAATCGTTGTGTCGTAAGTTGATCGCTCATACTGTCACCCCCAATCGTGCCGCAACTGCGCCGACTTTATCCGCGTGTGTCGTCGCCAACAGCGGGATCGAATCGACACCTTCCGCTTTCGCCGCATCCAGCACGCGCTCGATGGTCATGGTCTTGGCCGCACACATCGCTGTCACACGTTGCATCAGTTGGGGGAAGGCGATGGCTGACGGCACAGTAACGTCTGGCGCAGGAGGGACTGGCGAGGTGATGAAATCCCTGATTTGTTCTATAGCAGCAGTGTTGTCACCACCTACGACCATGACGATTGGCGCAGGTGGTGCTGGCGGAACAACCACGTCGAACGTATCTGTCGCTCCAGGCTCATCGGCGCCGTCGAGAACGAGTTGCGACGCGTCGTGTGTGATGGTTGGCGCGGCGTTGCATGCCAGCGGCACGCGCTTCAACTCTTCCCGCACCTGTGTCACCAGCACCAGATCAACACCGCGCTTCAAACGCCACGTGCCGTCCTGGTTGAGAGCTTGGCTGGACGAGTGGATGCGTTCGTCCCACGGGTAGCCGGCGGAGTCGAGGTGACCGGCCGGAGGAACTGCGGAGGGACGCTCCGATGCTGTGGCGGGTACGAGCGGGCCCGTGTCCTCGACCTCGGCTTGCAGCCTCCAGAATTCTGACTCTAGCATTCCCACCTCGTCCGCATTCGGCAACACCCAGCGCAAACCATCTGGTGGAATGCAGTACATTCGTCCGGCGTATTCGCCAATCGCGCTTACCCCCGTGCCTGCGAATAAGAGAAGCCTACTGCCATCGGTGCGTGTCGTTACTTCCGGCGGGGCGGATGAGTTCGCCCCGCCTGCCGCCAAATCCTCAATATGTTGCTTAAGAATCTCCGATTGACGTGCAGCATTCGGCTCGAAGCGATGCGATACGACGCCGGCAGTTTTGCCGTATCCTGCAAACTCGTACAGGAATTCGGCGACGCGCAATGCTTCGTCGCGGGTTGGATCGGTGATCGTGATGGTGATGCTCATTTGTTACTCCTTCGCGGTTGAGATGGCTGACACTGTAATTCTTGTTGACGGCGCTGTCAATAGTGATTTATGATGCGCAGCAATGGAGGTGGGGAATGAAACTGTGCATATATTGTAAACATTTCAGATTAGACATGGGTTCGCCTGGATATTCTGAAATGACGCCTGGGAGCGACGCCGTTATCGAGTGCGACAAACGAGTATGGTCTATGCGAAATGGCGATGGTGAGCGTGAATATCGCAAACACATTTCCATAGCACCGATGTGTCCCGCATATGAGCAGGTATCTGCGTGAAACTAACCAACCGCAACACCTGCCACGTGTGCAGCCTACCACGCGGCGCAGGTTACAAGCATGAGCAATGCAGCAAGAAGTTGCAACGTGAGGCAAACGGGCGAGACGAGCGCAAGCGTGGGACGAGACGTTTGGATCGGTATGGTAAATTTGTGGCGGGATTGGAGTGAGTGAGATGAGCAACGAGATTCGTGTTGAGGTCGAAGTGTCACATTCTGGAACGGTACGCATCGTTGGATATGTCGGCGGCCGAGACGTGATGTCGATTTCAAATTACATATTCGGAAAATGGCATGTCGGTTCGAGTTCGTGCTTACCGTCTGACCCGATTGTAGCCGAAGCATATGTGAAATGCTGCGTCGAAGTGTTTGCTGAGATGCACAGACGCCAAGCCGCATGACCGTCCAACTCCGCCCCTACCAAGCCGACCTCAAGCACGGCATCTATGATGCGTGGCAACGTGGCGCGCGTAACGTGCTGGCTGTCGCCCCAACCGGCGCAGGTAAGACGGTGCTGTTCTCGTCGGTGATACAGGAGCGCAACGTGCCGAGCGTTGCGATTGCTCACCGCCAGGAGCTAGTCGCGCAGATCAGTCTCGCGCTCGCACGCAACGCTGTTCGCCACCGTATCATCGGGCAACCGGCACTCATCCGCAACTGTGTGCAATGGCATCTGTCTCAATGCGGGCGCAGTTACTATGATGCGAATGCAAAGACTGCTGCGGCAGGAGTCGATACGTTGATTCGCATGGACGCGAACGATCCGTGGTTAAAATCTGTCGGGCTGGTGATAGGCGATGAATGGCATCACGGGCTGGCAGAAAACAAGTGGGGTCAAGCCGTCAGCATGTTCCCCAACGCACTGTTACTCGGCCTGACCGCTACGCCAACGCGCGCCGACGGGAAAGGATTGGGTCGTCACGCTGACGGATTGATTGACGAGATGGTCGTCGGCCCGACAATGCGCGACTTGATTCGTGACAAATTCCTGACCGAGTACCGCATCTATGCGCCGCCGTCCGACATTGACTTGTCGGGCGTTGCATTGTCGGCATCGGGCGATTTCAGCCCCGACCCGTTGCGCAAAGCCGTCCATGCGTCACACGTGGTTGGCGATGTGGTTGAGCATTATCTGCGCGTCGCACCGGGTAAACTAGGCGTGACATTTGCGGTCGATGTTGAATCGTCAAGCGAGATTGCAGCAGCATTCCGTCAAGCGGGTGTTCCTGCCGAGGCAATCAGTGCCAAGACGCCGGACGCAGTGCGGATGCAGATTCAGCGCCGATTCGCTGCGGGAGAAATCAAGCAACTGGTAAATTGCGACCTACTCGGCGAGGGCTATGATTTACCGGCAATCGAGGTCGTCAGCATGGCGCGACCAACCCAATCGTACAGCTTGTTTGTACAGCAGTTCGGGCGGGCGTTGCGATTGAAGGATGGCAAGGATTTTGCCGTTATCCTGGATCACGCAGGGAACACGGCTAGGCATGGCCTGCCAGATCGTGCGCGTGAGTGGAGCTTAGACCGTCGTGAGAAGCGCGGCAAATCCAAGCCGACCGACACCATCGCCGTGCGCACGTGTCCTAAGTGCATGGGCGTGTACGAAGTGGTACAGAATGGTCTGACATGCCCCTACTGCCATACAACGGCGCAGCCCGCCTCAAGAGGTGCACCCGAGCACGTTGCGGGAGACCTCTACGAGTTGGACGCCGACACACTGGCCCGTATGCGCGGAGAGGTCGATAAGTCAGTGGCTTGGCACCCAGATCGCGTGGTGCAGATGACGCTGGACAAGCGGCACAGGGAGAAGCAGGCGGCGCAGGAGTTGCTTCGGGCCGAGATGGCTCGTTGGGCGGGGCAGCGTGACGCTGGTACGGATGAGGCGACGGTGCGGAGATTGCAGCGGGAGTTTTATCAGGCGCACGGGATTGATGTGCTATCTGCGATGGCTCTCGGGGCGCGCGAGGCAGAAGAGTTGATGGGGAGGATGCGGGGATGAAAGACGGCACAGCACTAGCAAACGGTTCTGGCGATCACAAGCGGCGCGAGTTGGATTTCTACCCAACACCGCCAAATGTGACACACGCATTGATGCAATTCTTGCAACTCGCGCCGACTGTCGTGTGGGAGCCAGCGTGCGGCGACGGTGCGATGTCTAACGTGTTGGCACAGTATGGGCACACGGTTCTATCTACCGATCTGCGCGAATCTGGCTTTGGCATCGGCGGTGTTGATTTTCTGCAAGATAGTGGAATGTGCGATCTGTATGCAGGCTGCGGCGCGATCATCACGAACCCGCCATTCAATGTCAGCGGAGAATTTATAACCACTGCATTACGTCGCGCTCCGATTGTGGCGATGCTGTTGAAGTCCCAATACTGGCACGCTGCGAAACGCGCAAAGTTGTTCGAGGCGCATCGTCCGGCGTATGTGTTGCCGCTTACGTGGCGTCCAGATTTTATGAATGGCGAACGCGGCGGGAGTCCCACAATGGAGGTCGCGTGGACGGTGTGGATCGACGGGCAACATGGTGCAGAATATCGACCGCTATCCAGGCCAGCAGAGGTGCAAAATGTCTGACTCCGAAGCCCTGATCCAACAGCGCGTCCGCATCGCTTGCTCCCAGCGAGGCTGGCGCGTGTGGCGCAATAACGTCGGTGTGTTGCGTGACGAGCGGGGTGTGCCAATACGGTATGGCCTCGCCAACGAGAGCAGCGCCATGAACCAGCAATACAAGTCATCCGACCTCATCGGTATCCGCCCCGTGGTCATCACGCAAGACATGGTGGGCACGACCATCGGGCAATTCTGCGCCATAGAGTGCAAGAGGGCCGACTGGCACTACACCGGCACGCCACGAGAGGTGGCACAGAAGCGTTGGATAGACATGGTGCGCGCGCTTGGGGGCGTGGCGGGGTTCGTGTCGGACCCAGACGCTATTGACACCGCCGTCAACAAGCCCCACAATGCGCCGCAGAAGGAGTGAGATAAATATGCCATGCTACGAAAAAGAAAATGAAATCTGCGAAACGTGCAAGTATTCAGTGGAGGGTTCCATCACGTGCCACTCGCCGTTGATCCAAAAGAATCCGCCGGAGGATGCTGAGTGGGAACCGAAAGATAACACCGCACGGCCGGAGCATGAGTTATGACTCGCTCCACCCCCCAACTCCGCATCCGCGCCATCCTGCAAGCCGCGCTACACCTGGCACGTCGGCACGGCTACACACGCATCACGCGCGCCATGATTGCCGAGCGTGCCGGATGTAGCGCGAGTCTCATATCGGCACATGTTGGCGATATGATGCAGGTGCGGCGCTTGGTGCTCAGAGAGGCGGTGCGTACCGAGGACTGGGTTGTCGTGGCGCAGGGGATTGTGGCGCGTGATCCGGTTGTGGCACGGTTGCCGGTGGCGGTGCGACGGATGGCTTTAGAGAAGGGGGTGGTGTGATGGGTGATTTGGAGTTACGCGCGCAAGAATATGCCACACGTTGTCACGATGCTATCTCGCAGAAACGAAAATACACAGGTGAGCCGTACATAAATCATCCCGCTGCGGTTGTGGAATTGGTGCGCAGCGTTCCGCATACAGAAGCGATGTTGTGCGCTGCGTGGTTGCACGACACTGTGGAGGACACGCACGCGACGCTGTGGGGGATAGAACGAATGTTCACGCCAGAAATCGCGTCGCTGGTTGAGATGCTTACAGATGTGAGTACCACTGCGGATGGGAATCGTGCTGCGCGCAAGGCGCGCGACAGACTACATACCGCAGCGGCATTGCCTGCGGCGAAAACAATCAAACTGGCTGACCTGATCGACAATACGAGAAGCATTACTGCGCATGATCCGGTGTTCGCAAAAGTGTATCTCGCTGAGAAAGATTTGCTGCTTGAAGTTCTACGCGAAGGCGATACAACTCTGTGGGAAATCGCATACGCACAGCTAGAGAAGGGGGTGGTGTGATGGGTAAACTGGCATGGACAAACGATATTCCGACCGTCGAAGGATTGTTCTGGCATAAAGAACATGGCAAAGACGCAACACTCGAAACTGTCGTGATGAGTTCGCGTGGAATGGCCGTTCGGAATGAAGATTCCGACGGATACCCGTGGCACATGGAACTTTCATATTTCGGAGGCAAATGGGCGGGGCCGGTTTTACCTCCGGCAGATGACGACACGGGTGTAGCCTGATGCGCGAGGCGGTGCGCGTTGAGGACTGGGTTGTCGTGGCGCAGGGTATAGTGGCGCGTGATCCGGTTGTGGCACGGTTGCCGGTGGCGGTGCGACGGATGGCTTTAGAGAAGGGGGTGGTGTGATGGGACTGGACACAACAAAATTCGAGGCTGCGTTTCTGGAAATCGTCGAGAAAGATACAGATGCAGCGTTACAGCTTATAACTGGAATTTTCGTTGGACTAACGCTGGAATGTGTGCGCAGGAAAGGTGAAGATGCGTCAAAAAGTATCACGATTGATGGATGTGGGAATCGCAACATCACGATACACCCGCTATAACCATGCACACATCCATCTTCCCAACACTGCGCGCCGACGTGGTGCAGCAGAACGACTTCGACTGGTCGGTAATCGTTGCAATGTGCCAGTCGCCTCAGACGTACCCAACGAAACAAGCCTGCCCACTAATAAAACTTGCCAGCTTCGGCGACAAGCTCTCGCCAGTACGTGTTGATGCAGACGGGCGCAAGCGTGGTGGTGTGCTGCGCCACGCGGCCAACATGCTCGAAGTGTCCGGTGTGGAACTGGACTACGATGCGGAGCAGATGCAACCGGCCGCCGCTGCTGCGATGCTGCAACTCTACGGCATAACCGCCGTTGTCTACACCAGCCCGTCCCACACCGCCACAGCGCCCCGCTGGCGCGTCCTGGCACCATTGTCACGCGCGTACCCGCCGGAGGCCCGCCGAGAGTTCGTCGCACGGATCAACGCCGTGCTGGGTGGCGTGTGTGCCGATGAGTCGTACGTTATGGCACAGGCGTTCTATATCGGCCGCGTGGCCGGGGCAGAATACGAGTGCCATGTGGCCGTGGGCCAACCAGTCGATCAACTCCCAAACCTACCTGTCGTATATCCGGTCGAGCGCACCCACGCGCCAGTCGTGCCGGTGGCCCCGCAGGCGTACCGCGCCGATCCCGAACGTGAGCGTGTGGCACTGGGGCGGATCGAGCGCATGTTGCGTGATGCCGCGCCGGGTGAACGCCATGCAGTCAGGCTGCGGGCGGCGAAACTGGCCGGCGGGTATGTTGGTGGCGGGGTGCTGACCGAGCAAATGGTAATGGATCACTTGCAGCGCGTGTCGGATGACATATCTGACAACGGAGCGACCACTTACACCGAGCAGGAGACGCTTCTGGATGGCTTCCGCACCGGACAATCTGCGCCGATCACAGACGTTCGTGAGGCACTGGATACCGCAGCGATAGGCTTCGGGCGCGGCGTGTCGGTGGCGTCACACAGCGCCCCTACTGCCACAGCCATCACCGGAAGCACACTCGTTCTCGCCCACCAAGCGCAACAGATATTCCAAGGTTGCGTGTACGTCGAATCGCTCAATATGATGCTGGTGCAAGGCGGAAAGATGATCGACAGGCAGCGATTCAACGCCAGATACGGCCCGTACAGCTTTATGCTGGACGACGCCAACACGGTTAAAGCGAAAACGCCGTGGGAGGGATTCCTGAACAGTCAGGTGACGCTGCTTCCGCGCGCGCACGACATCTGTTTCCGCCCAGAGTTGCCGGCGGCCTGCGTCATCCGCGAGTGTGGCGACATTCTGGTCAATATCTGGTGGCCGGTCGAGACGGATCGTATCGAGGGCGATGTGACGCCGTTCCTTGACTACATGCGGCGTATCTTGCCGTATGAGCGCGACCGCGCATTGTTGATAAGCTACATGGCGGCGATGGTGCAGTATCCAGGGCGCAAGTTCTCATGGTGCCCGGTGGTGCAAGGTGCCAAAGGTAACGGAAAGACGCTGATCGGCACCAGCATCGAGCGTGCATTGGGAGACAGGTATTGTCATCGCCCGAACAGCGCGGACATCGGAAACAAGTTCACCGGATGGCTTCAAGGTAAGCTGGCGATCATCGTGGAAGAGTTGTCAACGCACGAAAAGCGCGAGTTGCTGGAAACGCTCAAGCCGCTCATTACGAATCGCAGGGTGGAAATCCAGCGCAAGGGGGCTGATCAGGCCACGGGGGACAATCGTGCCAATTTCATCATGTTCGTCAATGAGCAGGGTGCGATGCCAGTAGATGAGGACGAGCGGCGCTACGCCATATTTCACACGGCGCAACAGTGCTACTCAGACATCGTGCGGGACGGAATGGGTGGCGACTACTTCCCCAGCCTGTACGCATGGGCAGATGGCGGCGGCTATGCCCACATCGCACATTATCTAGCGACATACGCCATTCCTGACGAGATGAATCCTGCGACCAAACTGCACCGCGCTCCGCAAACGTCGAGTACAGGGGCCGCAATCGCCGCGTCGCTTGGGCCATTGGAACAAGAGTTGAAAGAGTACATCGACGCAAATTCGACGCCAGGACTGATGAACGGATGGGTTTCGAGTGCTGCCGTGAAGAAGGTGCTGGAAGAGTCACGGCGCACCACATCGCCGACGTTGCGCGGGCGAATTTTGCGCAATTTGGGCTACGTGGTGCATCCGAATCTGCCGGAGGGGCGCACGTCCGCACCTACTTTTGTCGATGGTTGCAGGCCCAAGTTGTACGTCAAAAAGGGGTCGGATCATTGGAAATTGCACCAACATGAGCAAATTGTTAAGAATTATCAGGATTCACAAATTTCTCGGTAATTTATCGCCCGCAAACGACTGGACGGCACGTCTGCACTGGACGTGCCGTTTTTCTTTGTAAATCAAGCAGTTGAATGGCTTTCGTCCGCTCGTCCA
>Ga0153916_10003655_pt1 | contig 11486 bp, 18 predicted proteins | sample Opewatmetagenome_FD_109642 | JGI IMG/M metagenome (GOLD analysis project Ga0153916, IMG submission 109642) | Freshwater wetland microbial communities from Ohio, USA - Open water 3 Core 3 Depth 4 metaG | ecosystem: Environmental > Aquatic > Freshwater > Wetlands | place: USA: Ohio, Lake Erie...
ATCCGCAACGCGAGCCCCGCAGCGGGAGCCTTCGAGATTGAATCCTACGACCACACGGCCACCACGCTGGCAGCAGACGACCCGGCTAACTACTTCTGGGAGTGCTACGGAGATCAGGCATGATCCTGGCGGACACGGACCATACGCTGGAGATAAAACTTGCCGGGGCCGTGACGGCCAATCAGTTACCGTTCTGCGTGGAGTGGGTGGACACGATTGCGGGTGTTCCCATCCTTGGGCATTCGGATGGACAAAGCAACAACACCACGGCGGTCACGATGGTAGAGGCACCCGCGGCATCCACCCAACGGATCATCAAGCATATCGATGTTCAAAACAAAGATACCGCAGCGGCAATCGTGACGCTTCAGTTCAACCACGGCGCGACCCTGCGCGAGCTGGTGGTGGTGAAACTGGACGCGGGCAACGAGCTGACCTGGAGCCCTGAGCGAGGCTGGAAGGTCTCACAGATCGGGGTGGCCAGCGACACGAAAGCGGGGATCATCCGCATCGCCGGCTCAGGCGAGGTGCGCGGCGGCACCGATCTGCTTACGGTCGTGACCCCGGGCTATCAGGGCTACCACATGGCGATGTGTAAGGCGTGGGGCAAAGCGGCGGGGGCCGGCACACTCACCGTCAGCTACAACGTGACGAGCATCACGGACACGGGTACGGGACGGCTGGGAGTGAATTTCACCAAGGCCGTGGTGAACGCCAACTATTCGGTCGTGGCACAAATCGCCAGGGTGGGAACAGCCTTGACGAATACCACCGTAGATCAGTGCGCGATTCGCCTGGGGAGCCCGATTGTGGCATCCTTCGAGGTCGAGAACTACGACCATACGGTGACCACCCTTGCCCCGCAAGACCCGCAGAGTTATTTCTGGAGCGTCTTCGGAGACTGGTTGTAAAGGAGAACGTATGATACCGGAAACTGTAAAAGTAGCGATTACCCAGGCCGACGATACCGTGGCCATCATGAGTTTCATCACCCTGGGCCGGGGGGACATGCTGCCTTTCGGCGCCGAATGGGCGGACAAGGCCGGGGCGATCTGGATGCGGGAGCCCACGCCGGCCAACCTGGAGCATGAGATCGGGCGCACCGCAGGCCTGGCGCGGCCGGTCAAGGGCTACCGGATCGTCGCAGAGGCCGAGGTGCCCACGGACCGCACCTTCCGCAACGCCCTGCGCGACCGGGGCGGGAAGCTGGAGGTGGATATGCCCGAGGCCCGCAAGATCCACCTGGACCGTATCCGCGTGGCCCGGGTGGCGAAGCTCACGGAGCTGGATGGGGAGTGGATGCGGGCCACGGGACAGGGGAAGAAAGCCGAGGCCGACGCAGTGGAAGTCCAACGGCAGAAGCTACGCGATCTGCCTGCGACCCTCGGCGCGGAGGCCGCGCGGACACCGGAAGAACTCAAGGCGCTGTGGCCAGAGGCGGAATTGGGAATGAAAATCGAATAGCGGAGTATAGGGAAATGGCTTACAAGCTCGATGCCTGGCTCAAGGACGCTTTCATCGCAGGGAGTTCAACCGCGAAGTTCATCATCGACTCTTTTCTTAATACACGATTCGTCGGCGGGGTCACGACATTCTATCAATCTCTCGCTGGCATTCTGGCTGCCGTTGGAACAGCCCTAAAATATACGCAGGTGAAACGAGGCGGCAATCTCGCTTTCGCTGGAATCACTCAGAAATGGACCCTTATCCTCCGCACCGGCGCTTTTACCTTCTCCGGAGCCCTCGCTTGCGCGAAGTTCAGCATGAAGGCGCTGGCCGGCATCCTCGCTTTTTCCGGCATCGCGGCGAAGTATAGCCAGGTGAAGCGCGCGGGAATCCTCGCGACAACCGGCGCGGCCAAAAAATTCAGCCAGGTGAAACGGGCCGGAGCCTTCACCTTCTCGGGAGTGACGGCCAAGACCACCTGTATCTTGCGAACTGGTGTTTTCGGATTCTCAGGGGCCATCAAGAAAACCACGCAGGTCCTCCGCGTGGGAGTTCTCACCTTCTCAGGGCTCGTAGGCCGCATCGTCAGCCGCATCAAGGTGCTCGCGGGCGCTCTTACCTTCGCGGGTTCAGCCATCGGCATCAAGATCACCGCCTACGCAATCGCCCTGGCCGGATCGTTGGTGTTCTCTGGCTCGGTACGCAAGTTCACGCGGAAAATCTTCCAGGGCGTTCTTGGCTTCGCAGGCTATATCCTGTTTCTATTCACAGGATTGCCGCAATCCTATCTCCATCTCATCACGCCCGCCGACAAGCGCATCTTCATCGATGGCCGCGCGGTCGAGGCCCTTTCTCTTGCAACTACCGCCGAGAATGCCATCGAACTCCAGACACCCGCGCAGGAAGTCATTTATCTCCAATGTCCGCCAGTAGGAGGTCCAGCATGGTAAAGGACGACATCGGCACTGCTATCGACTGCAATATGAGGATCGACCTCACGACCTCCACGGTGAGGCAGATCAAGTACCGCAAGCCCTCGGGGACTACGGGCGTCTGGACGGCCGCGCTCCAGGGTGCGCAGAGCCTCCGCTACCTCACGCTATTGGGAGACGTCGACGAGGCGGGACCGTGGCAGTTCCAGCCCTACGCCGAAAAGCCCGGCTGGAAGGGACACGGGCGCATGCAGACGGTCATAGTCGAGGACCACATTTGACGGTGGGGGCGTGAAATATGACGAGGTTTCTGCTGACGAGTGGTGGCCGCTGGCCCGTCGCGGAAACAAGATCGCCTGCTGCGACTGCGGCCTCGTGCATGTCATAGACTGTCGGCTCAAGGGTCGCACGATAGAGGTCCGCTTTGCAAGAGATGAACGGGCCACGGCGGCGAGGCGGAGGAGGAAAAAGATCAGCGGATCAACCCGAGCTGCTTCTTTGCCTCGCGGATGAAGATCTGATTCAGTAGCGATTGCCGCCCGAACTTCTCCACCGCGTCCCGGTGCCAGCGGGTCGGCCTCACGCGGATCCGCGCGGCCTGGATGTCGCGGACGAACAGCACCCTGTGCCTGCTCTGCCGGTAGAAGATGCCCGGCTTCTGGAGAGTCGGCGCGACCATCCTGCCGCGCCGCATGTAGGGACCTCTGGCCGGATAGAGGGTGAAGAACTTGCTGCCTGGCGCGTTGATCGCGCCCATCCGGTTCATCCGGAAGCGGGGCCGCACGATCCCTCGCTTGCTGCCCCCGCGGGCGGCCTTGGTCGGGATCGGGATCCGGCGCCTCCGAGCTCGCACCGTGCCCCCCATCTCCTGGAGCGGCAGGTAAGGCGAGATCGAGCCGACCTCCGCGTATCCGACGCGGCCGGTGGCGCCCACCCGGGCCTCGCTCACCTTCAGACTCCGCTCGGTGTATTGATTGCGCAGGATGAAGCGTTCGCGAAGGAGTTTGTGACTCTGGTGGTCCACGGCGTGCGCGGCGACGTTGGAAGTCGCGGCCATGGCGCGCGGCAGTCGCTGCTCGCCGAGCTCGCGGAGCTGGCGCAGGTACTTTTTCACGTCGGTGCGGACCTGGATATCGAAGCGTGAGGGCATGGGGAAATTGTACGGCGGAATGCGCGATCTTGCAACGCCGAAATCTGCGGCACAATCTGCGGCATGAATATAACAATTATTAGCTATCTATAACACTTCTTAAATATAGTGAAAAATAATAATATTTTATATGGCAATTATTTATATCATGTGGCACTATCACCTATAATGCGCCGCTACCTTCACACGGTAGAAGTCACAAGTTCAAATCTTGTATCGCCCATTATAAGTTATTATGCCATAGGGAAATAGCGAAAGCCACTCCTTGGCTTTATCCTGCCTGCGGCGCGATCTGCGGCACCTTTACAGCGATGCCGGCGCGTGCTATGCTGAGGACATGCGCCGCCCCTATGTGATCTCCCGCCGCCGCTCTGGCCTCAAGTCCTGGGCTTACGAGGTCCAGTTCTGGAATCCCGAGCGCCGCCGTTACATCCGGCGTTCCGCCACCTCGCTGATCGACCAGCTCGGTGATCGCGCTCGGGGCCTCAATCCCGCGACCAAGGCCGGCGCGGACGCGGCCGCGCGCATGGCCCTCGAGGCGGGGTTGCTGGCCTCCAGTGAGGCGCACCTCGGCGCGTACCTCGCGGACTTCTGGGCGGCGGATGGCCTCTATGCGCAGGCCAAGCGCGCGGCCGGCCGGCCGCTCTCCGCGATGTACCTGGCCAACGCCCGCAGTGCCATTGAGCACCACGCGCTGCCGTGGCTCCGACAGACCGGCCAGGAACGACTCCCGCTCCACAGAGTCACGCGGGGCCTGGTGGAGGACCTGGTGCTGCACCTGAAACGCTCCACGAGCCTGAGTCCCGGCCGGATCAACGGCGTGCGCAAGGCGGTCGTGGTGCCGCTCTCGCGGGCCGCGGACCTGGGCCAGCTCCCGCGCAACCCGGCGGCCAAGGCCCTGGAGCTGCCGGAACCGCGCCAGCATCGGCACCTGCTCACGCCAGCGGAGGTCCGCGCCTTCTTCGAGAAGCTCATCGACCCGCGCCACCGGGCGATCAACCTCCTGGCGGCCACCACGGGCCTGCGACTCGGCGAATGCCGAGGACTCCGGCACGAGGACGTGCGCTCGCAGGCCGTGGGCGAGTGGACCTACCACTACCTGGCGCTGCGGCACAACTGGGTCGAGGGCGAGGGCGAGAAAAACCGCCTCAAGGCGGACTACCGGAGGCTGCAGGACTCCGAGATCTTCGAGGAAATCCCGCTGCCGGCGGGCACAGCGGCGACTCTGGAAGCGCTCCGGGACGGCAACCCCTGGCGAAATGACTTCATCTTCTGGAGCCGGCTACGGAGCTCGCCGCTATCGAAGTCTCATATCGAGGAAGTTTACGCGGCCGCGTTGGAGGCAATCGGCATCCCGCGGGAGGAGCAGGAGCGCCGGCGGCTCGGCTTCCACTCCTGGAGGCACTGGTACAACACCATGCAACGCCAGCACGTGGACGACCGACTGCTGCGCAAAGTGATGCGGCATCGGACGCCGGCGATGACCGATCACTATGACGCGCTCACCGATGAGCAGAGAAAACAACTCACAGAGAGCGCGGAAAATCTGCTGGATACTCCTGCGGAAACTCCGCCGAAGCCGGCCAGAACTGGCGCAGGCTCGCCTTGAAAAATAGCGGGACCTGATAGGTTCGGCAAAAGTGGAAGATCTCCTGGAGCCACGGACGCTCGGGCACGACCCGGTCCCGGCGGTTGCCGGTCTCCGCGCCGACGATGATCCAGCGAATATATCGCGCATGATCAGCCAGGCGCCAGATATCTGGATCAGCCAGGAGAGGCTCAAGGGAGAGAAACGCGACGTTGCCGTCGTAAAGTTCTTTTGCGACCGGCAGTAGCGAGTTTGCATTCGTCGCCGAGTAACCGAGCATAGTATTCTTCACGTCAAAGCATTCGCAATTCCACGGCCGTTTGGAAAGGAACAAAAATAGATGCTGCGGATTTTCACGTATCTTGCCGAAAACCTTTCCAGTCCATACGGTCTCCCAGTCCGCTAGGTCGCTCATCGAGTCGACGAAAATCCGCGCCGGCTGTTGCGGCATCGGCCGCAGGAAGTTGCGCTCGATCCACGTCGGGACGAAGTCGTCACGGCCGGCCACCTGTAGGCCGAAACGCTTCGCGATCTTGCGCGCGTAACACCACTCACAGCTATTGCGACAACCCCAGACAGGATTCCACGTCCAATCACACCAGTCGATGCGCGTGCGGGTCATATTTTTGCGACCTGTTCCAGTATCACATCAGGTACGTCGAAAAGTCCTTGCATCCCGCGATAGGGAATAGGCTGTGCTAACGATCGCACATTCTGCGTGATCCACGCCCAGCGGCCAGGGGCGTAGTTGCCAAACGCCTCGTTGAAACGGTCGACTCGGAATGTCCCCGTCGGTTCACAACGCACCAGTTGAACGACCGCGACGATTGCGCCGAAAGGCAAGTGAGCATCGATCCAATCTGAGGGCAACAGGCCATGGCAAGCCCAGATGTAGAATAGGCTTTTTTCTTCCCTGGTCAGTGGCCGCTTTGCCGCGTGGATCGCCAGCGGCCCGCGGTAGGCCGTGGACCAGCTTCGCGTCTCGATAGTCTTCAGACCCGCAGCCATCAGCGAGGCCCAGGGCTGCCAGAGGGAGAGGGCCTTCATGGTGTTACCTTCCGCCCCCGGCTCGGGGCTGGCGTGGGGTCCGTAGCTAGCCGCTGGATTGTTTTGATTGTCTTACCTATTCGCGCCATACCCTTTTCAAAACAGGTCAGACATAACCAAGAATCATTCAACCCCACGATTGCAGGTTGTCCACACTTACACTCATTCACCGTCCATCCTCCTTCGGCGGCTCCGGGTAACGGCGCAGGGCTTCAGCTTCGGCATCATGGGTTAGACCTATATACCTTGGAAAGGTTGGTAATAGATTCTCTGCCCATTGTGCGCCCGATAGGAAATCCTGGCGTCTTTGCGCCGCGCTGTAGTTCTGCGGCTCCCGGCCCTCAAGGTGGGCATCGGCGCGGGCGAGCGCCTTGTCTGCCTCGATTCCGTGTAGATATTTCGGTACTCCCTTGATGGGTTGTCCGTGCCGATACCAGCGGACAAGTGCGGCCAATTCTCGCACTAGGTCGTCGGGCGGGGCGCGGCGCTTATTCATATCTGCTGCCATATTTGATTCTCCCGGGCGACTTGAGCCATTTTTCCCTTCTTGCCCGGATTTGACTGCACAAGAGATAAAAGGCCGCCCATTGCTTCTTGCAGGCAGGACTTGCGTCCATGTGCATGATTTCAACCGCTTGCTGTACGGTCAGTTTCGGCGGCTTCAACGGCTTACTCATTGCTTCGCCTCCTGTGGCTCGGCCTGATTCAAAAAGCCTGTAATCATTTGAGCAGTCGGTTCATCGGGTACATAGGCAACGGTGCTGTCATCTACTCGCGCAATTCGGCACCAGCCGCTTACCGCAAGTCTTTTCGCTTCACTGTTCTGCCCAAACCACCAACCATGCGGGGGAGCCGTTTCGACATGAAATTGTAGGCAATTAACCGTAGGTGCCGACATTATGGTGCCTCCTGCGGCTCGGCCTGCGGTATCCGCCCCCGGATCGCCGCCTCCGGATCGACGATGACCTCAAAATGCAAGTGCTCGCCCGCCGAGATCCCCGTCGAGCCCTGCACGCCTATCGGCTGCCCGCACTCTACGTACCAACCGATATGTACCTTAGTCTGCCGGAGGTGCCCGTAGAGCGTGTACACGCCGCCGCCGTGGTCGATCACGATGTACCCGCCGAAGACGGGGTGCCCGCCATAGGTGCCGCCCTCGGGGCGCGGAGTGCCTGGCGGCGGGTAATGATCAATCACGATCCCCGGAGCGGCCGCGAGCACCGGCGCCTTCTCCGGGCCCACCAGGTCGCAGCCCTTGTGCAGCCCGACCTCACCGCCTCCCATGGGCGACTGCCGCACGCCGGTCGGCGAGGAGATCGCATATTCCGCCATCGGCGGGCTCAGGCGCAGGACCGCGGCATCCGCCCGCGCGCGATCGGCAGCGGCGATATCCAGACGGGCGATATGCGCCTCTTGCGCCGTGGCCCACCTGCGAACGATCATGCTGCCTGCCAGGATCGTGAAAGCGAGTAAAACAATAATGATCGACTTATAGTCGGTCTTCATGAGCTGTCCTCCTCCCCGTCCTCCTTCTTGCGCTCGATCATGCCCTCCTGCACCAGCACGCTGAACATCTGGTCCAGCAACCGGATCCACTGCTGGTCGCGCAACTCCGCGAGGGTCCTGCTGCAGTGGCCCTGCTTTCCCTCGAGGTCGGCGACGTAGGCGTTGACGTAACAGCGGCAAGTGTGCTCGATGTCGCGGACCTGGTGAAAACGGATCGCCAGCGGCAGGAGGCGGATCTTCCCTCCCGTGGCATAGCCGCGGGCGCCGGGGCGGATGGGCATGTTCTGGTGGCGCTGGACTCCGTACTCCCGCCGGCAGCGGATGATCGTGTACTCGCTCACCCCAAGTTTCTTGCGGATCTCCGTCCAGGATTTGTCTTCCCGCAGCAGGCGCATGATCTCGGGAAACTGCGAGCGGTCCAGGGGCTTTCGGGACATTAGAACAGGTCCCCGGGAACCTTGCCCGACTGCTGCGGCTGGGACTGCTCGGGGGCGGAGGTAGGAGTGGGGGTGGAGGCCTTCGCCGGCTCCGGGTCGCCTTCCTTGCGCGGACCGGCCGATTCCCCCGACCCCATTGCCTCCGCTGCGCGATCCAGGCGGTCGCCGACGCGTTCGGTAATGATCGTCTGCGCCGCCTGGCCTTCGGGTTCCTCGGCGGCTTCGCCCTCCAGGGACAGCAGCATCGCCAGCCCCTCGGCCTCGCGCGCGGGCTTGCGCAATAACTTCTTGGCGGCCGTCTTGTCGCGCATCTCCTCGGGGCTCTTGGCGAAGGCGGGCATTAGAGTATTGGCGTTCGTCTTTTGCCGGCTGTAGTTCTGCACGATCTGCTCGACCTTCTCCGCGGTCACGTAGGCGATCTCCACGTGGCCATCGTTGTACTCCAGGCGCATATACCAGCCGGTGTGCTTTCCGCGGTCCTCCCGCGGGTCAAAGCCGTGGCGTACCGCGCCCTTGGCCGTGTCCACGTTGAACTCGTCCTTTTCGTACACGCGCACCAGCTCGGGCGTCGATTTCAGGACCGCGCCCGGCCCGTGAGCCGCTGAGAAGGCGTATCCTTCGGCGGTCACGACCAACTCGGCCTTGCCATCCTTGGGCATGAAGTAGGCCTGCGGGAATACGCCGCCGATCTGCAGGCCCATGGTCGCGGCCTTGGCCAGGCACTTGTAGATCGAGAACATGCCCATTTTCGTAGCTAGCACCGGAGCCAACTCCTCACGGTTGGCGATCTCCACGATCGCCCGCCGGCTCCAGGTCTCCCACCCCTGGTTGACGTTAGGTGCGGCGATCGCCCTGATCTCGGCGCCCATCTTGACGATCATGTCCTCGACACCGCGCCGACCGGTGCTCACGATGTTGAAAAACTCCTTCTCGGTCTGGTTCGGTTCCTTCGATTTCTCAGCCATTAGTTTCCTCCTGCTTTTCTTCATCCCACCCTCTGGGGAGTGGGAGCATGTTGATAATCTCAAGCGCAAGCGCTTGATCCTGTTCAATCACCGAATTCGCCATTTCGAGGCGATCCCGCCGAAATGGCACAATGGGGCGGATGATCTGCTTGAGTTTCCTGCCGATCTCCAATAGTCGCGATTGGGGAATACCGTATTGGGCTTCATCAGCCATGGATTTCCTCCTCATCTTCAAAATCCAGCCCGTCGGCTGGTAATTTTCCTTCTGGCGATTTTCCCGGCGGCTCGATCAACTCCCACCGGCTCACCGGCTGCGGCTGGTCGCGCCGCGCGATTTCCCGCGCCAGCTCCTCGCTCACCGGAGTCATGCAGTAGACCGCCGCCGGGTTGTAGAACTGCGTAGCAGTCCAACTCTCCCGGCCTTGCACGTCAGGCCCTTCGCCCGGCACGTCGATGCGGATGAACGACGCGCCGCCGATGCTGACCTCGCGCACGAGGCCGGCAAGGCGGCGGTGCCCCATCAGCTCCAGGATCGCCCACTCCTCGAAAGCCTTCTCGCTCATTTCTCCATCCTCCTCATGACGCGCGCCGTGACCTTCATGGCCCGGCGTAGTTTCGCCTCGTGCTCCTGCTGCCAACGGCAGACCCAGGAAGCGCGGAATCTCGGATCTATGAACACAGATAGAAAGCGTATCCACCAGGGCACGCGCATCTCGCGCCTCTTGCGTTCGTCTATATCCCTGCGGATCTTCCTAAGCCGGCGGCGGGTGCGTTTCCAGGAGCGATTACTCATGGTGCCGCCTCATAGCAGCCCATTCCGCTCTGGCTGTAACACTGGAAGATGCCGTTGATCCTGCCTCTTCCCTTCCCGCAGAATTGCACCTTTTTGGGATTGCCCTCATTCCCGGGGCCCTCGGTCCAGATCGGCCCGCGCTCCCAGTAGCGCACCGGGCAGTCGAATCCTTCCAACTCCACGATCTTGCAGTCGGTGTACTTGGTCTCATAATCTAGGTGCTTGCACGGTCTCATGGTTCCTGTCCCTCTTTAAAACCTCAACTCCCGCCACTCCGAGCGGGAGAGATACCCACCATCGACCAGCTCCTTGAACAGGTCGGGCTCGGTCTGCTCCAGCTTCTTGACCTCGTGCGCGTACCAGCGGCCCGTCTCCCACGCCTTCGCCAACACCTGGCCCTCCGCCGTGGCGAGCACGGAGTTGCCGCCGATGAGCAGGCCCATCGCGTTCTTCATGTCGTCGAGCCGCTTCTTCATCCTCTCCATCGCCCGCCGCATGCGTTCCGCGCGCTCCTTCATCTGCCGTGCCGCGAGCTCGGCGTCGCCGGTGATCATGGCCGTCGTCGGCTGCACCTGCGGGAACAACTTCCGCACGTCCTCCCAGTTCTCCGGCTTGGGTGGCTCGTCGTGTTCTACATGCCACCAGAAACGCTCGGCGAGCGCCAGGCACTTCTCTTGTGTGCGGGGATCGAAGACTACCGGGCCGTACTTGCGGTAGTCGTTCGTGTTGATCAGCGCGGCCACGTCCGCGACCTCGATGCCGTAGACAAGTTCCTGCCACTGGACTTGGAGGAACACCGAGGCCGGGAGGCCGTTCTGCGAAAAGTCTTCTGTCGAATAACCGAAGTCGGGATCCTCGCCGCGCCGGGCGGAGTGATAGCTATGCGACTTGGCTTCTATGATCGGGCCGGGATCGGTGGTAAAGTTGTCGACGAGCAGATCCGCGTGCGCTAGGCAATAGCGGCGTTCCGGATGGCGGGCCTCCGTCAGCACCTTCAACTCGCCCGTGCTGCGCCCTCGCAACTTGGCCGCGAGGAAGTGCTCGGCGACCTCCTCATCATAGTGGTCTCGCACCCAGCGGTAGAGCACCGTGTTCTCATGCTGCCGGCCCCACCAGGCCGCGTCGTTGCCGGGCCAGGGCGCCTCGCGGCCGGTCTTGACCGCCCAGAGCCCGTAGGGCGTCTGACCGTAGCGCAGGTTGAGCAGGGCGAGGGTAGGGACGTCGCTGGAGCCGACGCCCTTGGCGCGGGCGGCGTGGAAGTCCCGGATGCGGTGGTATGGGTTCATGATACTCTCCTCCTCATCACCTTGGTCCACACGAAGCGCGTCCATCCGCGCCTGTACCCGACCGCCTCCCGCAGGTGGTCCAGCTTCCGCTTGCCCTCCTCGCCCAGCGCCGCCAGCTCGTAGGCCTTGCCCCACATCGCCCGCTGCTGCTGCTGCGGGTTCATGTATTGCGCCCGGGCCAGGAACGCAGCCAGTGCCTCCGCGTCTCCCGGATCTGCGCCGGCCTCAATCAACTCGGCGCGGATCACGGCGAAGCTCTTGGCGCCCTTACGTGGGGCCTGCTCCTCGGCGAAGCTATAGCCGCACTCGGGGCACTGCCGCGGCCGGCCCGGCCAG
>Ga0153916_10003656_pt1 | contig 11484 bp, 11 predicted proteins | sample Opewatmetagenome_FD_109642 | JGI IMG/M metagenome (GOLD analysis project Ga0153916, IMG submission 109642) | Freshwater wetland microbial communities from Ohio, USA - Open water 3 Core 3 Depth 4 metaG | ecosystem: Environmental > Aquatic > Freshwater > Wetlands | place: USA: Ohio, Lake Erie...
GCGAGGGGGAAGACCAAAGGATGCCCCGCCCCGAACAGATGGACGGGCTTGGAGGGGTCGAGACCCTTCTTGGAGGCCACGATGACACGCACCAGGTCGCGGAACCGGTAGGTCTCCATGAGCGGCACGACGCCGCCGATCGCGGCCACCGCGATGTCCAGGGAGGAGACCTCGCGGGCGCACCGCTCGCGGAGGTCCTCGTGGAGACCGCCCTGGACCGCGCCGACCAGCGCGAGGTCCCCCTTGAGTGCCGCGGCCTCCCGGGCCCGCCGGATCGTCTCGTCAACGTCCGCCGCGGCGCGCGTCCGCGGGTGCTCGGGTTCCGAAAAGAGGTCGAGCATGGTCCCGAGGTCCGAGCCGATGGCCTTCTGGAACTCGATGACCTGCGCGTTGGACACCTCCACGTCGCCGTAGACGTGGGCCTGGAACGCGCCCGAGTCGGTCATCACGGCCCCCGGGAAATCCAGGAGCCCGTGCACGCCCTGGCGCAGGACGGACTCGCGGAGCGCGCCCTTGCCGAGGATGTACGCGTTCGTGATCAGGATCTCCGCGCCGAACCGGGTGCCCAGGTCCTTGGGGGGGACCAGCGGCCGGTTCGGATTGACCACGGGAAGGAGGGCGGGCGTGGAGACGCGGCCGTGCGAGGTCTCCAAGACGCCCAGGCGAGCGAGGCCGTCCCGGTCCGTCACCTCGAACACGCGCGGCCATGGGAGGGCCACGGTAAAGGGTTTTGCGGGACCGGGTTCGCCCACCCCGCCGCAAGGGCTATGCCACCGCTCCAGCTCCACGGGGCCGCGATGCTCCGCCAGACCTTCCTCCACGTGCCCGGAGTCGGGTACAGGACGGAGGAGCGGCTCTGGCGCTCGGGACTCGAGTCCTGGGAGGACGTCGGCAGCCCACGGGCGGAGTCCGTCCCGAGGCACCTGCGGTCCATCCTCGAGGAGGAGATCGGCCGCTCGGAAGACGCGCTGCGCCGCGGGAAGTACCGCTACTTCGCCCTGCGCCTCCCGCTTCGCGAACACTGGAGGGCCTGGCCCGAGTTCCGTGGCTCCGTCGGGTACCTGGACATCGAGACGACGGGGCTGGACATCGGCCGAGACGCGGTGACCGTGGTGGGCCTGTACGACGGCCGGAGGAAGCGGTCGTTCGTGAAGGGAGTGAACCTGGAGGACCTCCCCGCCGCGCTGGAGGACGTCCGTCTCCTGGTCACGTTCAACGGCTCCCGCTTCGACGTGCCCTTCCTCCGGCGCGCGTTCCCCCGGATGCGGCTCGACCAGCTCCACCTCGACCTGATGAACCCGCTCCACCGCCTCGGGTTCTGGGGCGGACTCAAGCGGATCGAGCGACGGCTCGGCATCGAGCGCAGCGACGAGACGGCGGGCATGAGCGGCTTCGACGCCGTGCGCCTCTGGGCGGAGTACGAGGCGGGCGACGACGACGCCCTGGACACCCTGGTGGCGTACAACCGGGAGGACGTCGTGAACCTGGAGCCCCTGGCCGAGTTCGCGTACGGCTCCCTGAGGTCCGTGGTCCTGGACCGCGGCTTCGTGACGGCGGACCGGTACGCGAGCGTCGCCTGAGTCGAGCGCGCGGAATCCGCGTCCCGCCCGGTCGAAGCGGGGGGATGCCTACACGTTGGGGCGGGGCTCGTTCAGGTTGATGATCTGCTCGGAGGCCAAGGGCTGCGCGCCGTCGTCGATCAGGATGCTCGCCGTGAGCCGCCCTTCCTCGAGGCTGATCCGGACGGACTTGAGGCGGGAGCGGAACAGCTGGAGGCCCTTCCCGTTCCGGGAGGGCAGGGCGCGCTCGCAGTACACGAGGCCCATCTGCTCGAGCTGCCGGATCCGCCGGTAGCACGCGGCAATGGGGATCCCGAACCGGCGGCTCAGATCCAACGCGGACGCCGCGGCCTCGCACGTCCCGAGCAGGATCCGCGCGCTGTACTGGTCCATCACGGTCTGGCTCACTTCCAAGGCTTGCACGTTTCAGTCCCCCCGCAGCGCTAGGATGCGTTCCACGAAGACGACGACCTCGTCCGCCTCGAAGGGCTTGTTCAAGTAGCCCACGGCGCCGCGGCGGATGCTCTCAATCTCCGTGAAACTGTCCCCGAAGGCGGTCATGAGGACCGCGCGGAGGCCCGGCCGGCGCTTCCGGGCCGCCTCGATCAGCTCGACCCCCGTGGGGCCGGGCATCTTGTAATCGGTCAGGAGGAGGTCCACATCCTGTTCCTCCAGGATGCCGAGGGCCTCCGGCGTGTTCGCCGCAGTCCGCACCTCGTACCCGAGGGACCCGAAGAGTTCCGCGAGGTTCTCGCGCATCCCCTGGTCGTCGTCCACGATCAGGAGGCGGCTCTTCGGCACCCGAACTTCCGGAGCCAGCGGGATCACGTCCTGCACGGGAGTCTTCGATGCGGGAGGGGGCTTTTATAGGCCTTGGTCCAGCCTGGTTGACAGCGACAGCCACGCGGCTCAAGCGGAGTCGAACAGGATGGGCGGACGGCGCCGCTCATCCCCCAGGGCCCGGACCACGCGCCACGCCTGGCGGCCCTCGTCCGTGAGGACGTAGGCACCCCCTTCCGACTTCGCGAGGAGGCTATCCATCTGGAGCTTCTGCAGGTGGAAGGAGAGCTTCGACGACGAGTCGACGAAGTTCATCTTGAGGATGGCGGAGTACGACACCGGCCCCGAGGAGAACACGAAGGAGACGATTGCGCGGCGGATGGGGTTGGCCAGGGACTCCAGCATGCCCTGGAGCCCGGGCTGGGCGCCGGCGAGCCCGTGGCCCGCCTCGAGATCCGAGATGACGTCCGGCGCGAGGCCGTGGAGCACGAGGGTCCCGCCCTTCGCCTCGCAGCGGGAACCCAGATGCCGCACCCAGGCCTCGAGGTCCCCGCGGCCGTGAACCTCCTCGAGAGGCTGGAGACCGGTGGCGTAGACCACGGGCGCCTCCGTCGTGGCCACGTGGTCCTCGATCGCCGCGTTGAGCTGGTAGAGCTGGGAAGGCGTGAACACGTTGGGCGGCTTCGGCTCCTCGTCAATCCGGAGCACGCGGGCGGCACCGCGGGGCGGCGTCCCCTCCGGGCCGACGATCGCGAGCAGGGCCTTCCGCCGCGCTGCGTCCCGCAGGACCGTCTGCACGGCCTCGGTCCCCTGCGCGGGCTGCGACAGCATCTGCTTCGCGCGCCTCTCGTCCGCGATCGAGGCGAGGACGCGCTGGAGCGACTCGATCTCGAAGGGCTTGACGACGAAGTCCACCGCCCCTCCCTTCATCGCCTCGACCGCGACGTCCACGGAACCGTGGCCCGTGATCATGACCACCGCGGTCTCCGGCCGGACGACCTGGAGGCGGTGGAGGATCTCGAGGCCCGTGGCCTTGGGCATGACCAAATCGAGCAACGCGAGCTCGAAGGGTTCCGCCTCCAGGCGCTCCAGGGCCTGGCCCCCGTCCACGGCGACCTCCACCTCGTGGCCGTCGCCGCGGAGGAGCTCCGCGAGTTCCGAGCGGAGCGTAGGATCGTCGTCGGCGACCAGGATCTTCATCACTCGCCCCCCTGCGGAAGGGTGACCGTGAACGCGGTCCCCTCGCCCGGACGCGACGTGAAGTGAATCTCGCCGCCGTGCGCGGTGACGATGTTCCTGCTCAAGGCGAGCCCGAGTCCCGTACCGCCCTTGTGTCTCTTCGTCGATACGAAGGGCTGGAAGAGCCGCAGCTGGACTTCCTCCGGGATCCCCTGGCCCGTGTCCGCGATCGTGACGACCCGGTAGCCGGGTCGCGACTCCACGGTGACGCTCACACGGCCGCTCGAGGTCGCCTCGAAGGCGTTTCGGAGCAGGTTCACGAAGACCTCCTGCATCTGGAGGGGGTCCACGTGGGCCGCGACGGGCGCCTCCCCGAGGTCCGCGACGAGCTCCACCTCGGTGCGGCGGTACGGATCGATCTGGTCGATCGCGGCCGCAAGGACGGCCCGAAGGTCGACGTCCGCGGGCTGGATCTCGCGGTGCTTCGTGAAGCTGAGGAGGTCCGCGATGATTGCGGCCGCCTGACGCCGCTGGGCGTCGATCTTGTCCAGCCGCTCGTGGATCTCCGGGTCCTTGGTCCGGCGCTTGCTCGCCGCGGCCAAGAGGGAGATGTTCGCGAGGGGCGTGTTGATCTCGTGCGCGATGTACGCGGCCATCTGGCCCACGGACGCCAGGCGCTCGCTCGCGACGAGCCGCCGCTGCATCTCCTGCTGCTCCGTGACGTCCCGGATGAGCATCTCGGCGTAGCGTTCGGAGCCGGACTCGGAGACGAGGCGGGAGCGGACCGCGAGGGAGCGGCGGATGCCGCTCGGGAGGAGGACGGGGACCTCGAACGGCTCGGCCGGGGACTCCCCCCGGAAGATGCCGCGGAGATAGGCGCGGGCCCGCTCCAAGTCCTCCGGAGCAAGGAAGTCCTCCATGTCCTTGCCGACGAGGTCCTGGCGCGTCATGCGGACCAGGTCTTCCGTGGCCGGGTTCGCGTCCAGGATGATCCCCTTCGCGTTGACGAGCAGGATGGTGTCCGCCGCCGCCTCGAACAGGGTGCGGAAGCGGAGCTCGGATCGCCGCAGGCTCTCCTCCGCCTTCTTCTGCTCCGTGACGTCGAGGAGGGACCCGATGATCGCGGGACGGCCGTCAAACTCCATCTGGCCCCCATGGACCTCGAGGCTCAGGCGAGACCCGTCCTTCCGCAGCCCGATGAAGGAGTAGTGCAGGCTCCTCAACTCCCCGGAGAACCGACGGCGGATGTTCTCCAGGACGATCTCCCGGTTCTCGGGGGAGACGAGGTCTTCCACGCGCTTGGAGGAGACGATCTCCTCCGGGGTGTAGCCGAAGACCTCCGCGCACTTGGGGTTGACGTACTTGAACCCGCCATCCTGGATGATGTAGATGCCTGTGAGGGAATGCTCCACGAGGCTCCGGAACTTCGCCTCCGCGGCCTCGAGGGCCTCGCGGGACCTCTTGCGCTCCGTGACATCCGTCGCCATGACGAGGACGGCAGGCCGTCCGCCCCAGGGCATCGTGTGGGACGTGATCTCGACGTCCAGGAGACGACCGGTCTTCGTCCGGTGTCTCCAGATTCCGGAGTAGGAGATCTGTTCGCGGGGCTCTCGGACGGCCGCAATGAGCGCCGGGATCGTCTCCGGCGGGCGCACCTCCGTGATCGACATGGAGAGGAACTCCTCGCGGGAGTAGCCGTACTGCGCCACGGCCATGTCGTTCACCGCAAGGAACGCGAGCGTCTCGAGGTCGTATACCCACATCGGGGTGGGGTTCGACTCGAAGAGCATCCGGTACCGCTCCTCGGACTGCCGCTGGGCCTCCTCGGACCGCTCCCGCTCGATCGCCATGGCGATCTGCTCGGACACGTAGCTGAGGACGTCCCGCTCCTCCTCGCCGTACCGCACGCCCTCCGTGTACGCCTGGACGACCAGCACGCCGATGGTCCGGCCGCCGGCGATCAAAGGAACCCCGACCCAGTCGATCGACATGGGTCCTATCCGGACGACCTCGCCGCTCGCCACGAGGCGCTCGTAGCCTTCCGTGGAGGCGTAGAACGGCTTGCCCGACCGGAGGACGTACTCCGTGAGCCCGCGACCCGCCTTGTAGGGCTCCGGGGTGGACTCCTCCTCATCCACGAAGTAGGGGAAGCTTAGGAGGTCCGTCTGGGGGTCGTGGAGGGCGATGTAGAAGTTCTGCGCAGGCATGAGCGCCCCGACGATCTTGTGGACCTCCTCGTAGAACGCGGGCAGGTCTTTCGCCGTGGATCCCGCCTCCGAGATGCGGTAGATCGCGTCGCGGATCTGCTCCTCCCGGCGGCGGCGCGTGATGTCCATGGTGGAGCCGACCATGCGGACCGGCTTCCCATGCTCGTCGTGGATCACGTACCCGCGGTCCAGGACGGTCACGTACGTGCCGTCCTTCTTTTGCCATCGGTACTCCGAGCTCCAGAACCGGTCCGTGCTCGCGATGGCCTCGTGGAGGCTCCGGACGACCCGGTCGCGGTCGTCGGGATGGATGTGGAGCTCCCACCAGGCCCCCGCGGGCTCCATGTCCTCCGCGGAGTAGCCGAACACGGTCTGCAGGTTCTCGTTCCGCCAGATGCTGTCCGTCTCCAGGTCCCAGTCCCACGCCATGTCGCTCGTCGCACGGCCGAGGAGCTGGAAGCGGTCCTCGCTGCGGCGGAGCGCGTCCTCGGCCGCCTTGCGGTCCGTGAAGTCCACGGCCACGCCGATGACGCCGGAGATCGCGCCGTCGGCAGACCGCAGGGGTTCCAGGTGCACGTCGAACCAGTGACCGAACCACTCGAACTCGTAGCGCGCCGATTGACCCAGGAGCACGCGACGGTGCTGGGCCACAGGAGCCGATTCGCCTTCCTCGACCGGGAAGAAATCGCCCACGGACCGGCCGCGGAACGCCCGCGCGTCCATGTGCACGGCGCCCAAGGCGGCTCCGAGGCCCCATGTGAACCGGAGGTCCGCGTCCGTGGTCCACATGATCATGGGGAGCCGGGCGGCGGCCAACCGGAACCGGAACTCACTCTCCTCGGGAGGAGACAGGTCGGACGACATGGGGTCGACGGGCTCGGCCCGCGCGGGATCGCGGGACGATGTGGAGACCCACAGGAGGGGTATAAAGGGCTTCTGTCTCGTTCTCTTGGGAGAGAGATTTTCCCCTCATCCCGAGCCGGAGACGGCCCGGGCGACCTCGAAGCCGCCATCGTCGTACGTGAGGGCGTAGTAGCCCGTCTCGTGCTTCGTGGCCCGCATCTTGACGACGCGGATGCGCCGCTGGACGTACAGGTCCGACGCGGCGTGCATGTCCACCTGCACGATCCCGTCCGCGAGGTAGGCCTCCTCGGGCTGGCGTGAGCCGGACGAGTCCAGGGGCTGCTCCGAGATGAGCAGGGTGAGCGGCCCCAGGTCCCGCAGCCACTCGAAGAGGAAGTAGAGCTCGGACCGGCGGTCCTGCATTTTGGCCATGGTCTCCAGGACCTCGAGGGAGTCCACGACGAGGCAGGAGAGCTTGTCCTGTTTCATGACGTTGTTGCAGTACATCTTGAAGAGCTCGAGCCAGGTCCCGCGGCCCTGAAGGTAGTTCAGGTTCTTCCGGATGTTCCCCATGTCCAGGAGGATGAGGTTCTCCCACGCCTTCTCGTCCCCCATGCCCATGGACGCCATGTGCTCGAGGAGCAGGTCCTTGCTCTGCTCCAGGGTGAAGTACGCGCCCTTCTTCCCGTCGCGGAGGGCGTTCTGGTACAGGATGGAGAACGCCAGGGAGGACTTCATCGTACCCGGAGCACCGGAGAGAAGGACCACGTAGCCCTCGGGGAATCCGCCGCCGACCGCCTCGTCGAATCCTCGGATGTGCGTCTTGATCCGGTTCCGGTCCATGGGTCTCCCCCGGGATGCGGAGGCATAGGCCCGCCGCAAGAAAGACTTACCGGGACGCGGGGAGCCACCGCACAACCTTCAAATAGACTCCGGAGGCTCGCGAGGTGCCGTGGCCGATGCCGTCACCGCCGCATTGCTCGACGTGCTCGGGCTCCTGCGCGTGATCGCTGCGCTGATCCTCGTCTTCGTCCTGCCCGGCCTCCTGCTCGTCAACGTCCTGTACCCGCGCCGCGGGGAGCTCGACCGGGAGTACGACGCGCTGTACCGGCTCACCCTGGGCATCGTCCTCTCCATCGCGGTCACCGTGCTCTGGGGTTTCTTCCTCAACTCGCTCGGCGTGCAGCCGGGCGGGGTCACGGGGTATGTGCAGGCCCCCGAGATCGCGGAAGGGCTCATCGGCCTGAGCGTCCTGTTCTTCGTCCTCGGCTGGTGGCGGGGCGCGTATCCCTGGATGGCCCGCGTCCACCCGTCCCTCGCCCGCGTGCCCAAGGCGGGACCCGAGTCCCTCCTGACGGACGAGGAGAAGGACCACCGGGTCCGGATGAAGCTCGAGGAGCTCGCGGAATCGAGGGAGCGACTGCGGCGGACGATCAAGGACTACGAGCGGCGGATGCAGCTCCAGTCCTCCGACGCCCGCTCCCACTACGAGGAGAGGCGGGACGCGGCTCGCGCGGAGCTCAAGCGCGTGGAGACGGAGCTCCGCAAGCTCGAGGAGGAGCGCGCCACGGAGCTGTACGGATGAGCGGCGGCATGCGGCACAAGCTCGTCGTGGCGGTCCGGGCCGACCTGGAGCTCTCGCGAGGCAAGCTCGCCGTCCAGGTCGCACACGCCGCGGTCATGGCCGCGTTCGACGCGAAGGCGCGTCACCGCAAGGCCTTCTCGGACTGGTACGACGAGGGACAGAAGAAGGTCGTCGTCAAGGCGGCGGACCTCCAGGAACTCCACCTGCTCCAGAACAAGGCCCGGTCCCTCGGCTTGACGACCGCCCTCGTGGAGGATGCCGGCCTGACCGAGCTGCCGCCCGGGACGGTCACGTGCCTCGCCGTCGGCCCGGGGCCCAACGATGTCGTGGACCAGGTCACGGGCCACCTGAAGCTCGTGTGACCCATGAAGCCCAAGTCCCGGTTCCTCGGGATCGACGACGGGCCCTTCCACTTCGGGGACGACGAGGTGCCCTTGGTTGGCGTCGCGGTCCAAGCGCCCGCGTACATCGAGGCGGTCCTCATGGCCCGCGCCCATGTGGACGGACGGGACGCCACGGAGCGGATCCTGGGCATGGTCCGCACCTCGCGGTACCGCGAAGGGCTGCGCATGGTCCTCCTGAACGGGATCGCGGTGGGCGGGTTCAACGTGATCGACGTGGATGCGCTGCACCAAGAACTCGGCGTCCCCGTGGTCACGGTCACGCGGCGGGCGCCCGACCTGGACGCGATTCGTGCCGCCCTCCGGAGGAAGTTCGACGACTGGGAGCAGCGGTGGGAGCTGATCCGGGGCCACAAGATCGAGGAGGTCACCACACGGCACACGCCGCTTCACGTGACCTACGTAGGGGCGACGCGAGCCGAGGTCGTCGAGGCCCTCGCGCTGACCACGGTCCGCGGTGCCCTGCCGGAACCGCTGCGGGTGGCGCACCTGGTTGCAGCGGCGACCGTGAAGGGAGAATCCCACGGACGCGCGTGATTCCGGATACCTGTTTACGTAACGGGGTCACCTGATCGGGAAGCGGAGGAGGGCCGCGACGCCGCCCAGCCCCTCGAGCTTCGCGCCTGCCTCGTGGTGCGAGCTCACGAGGACGACGGTCCCGCGGGCCGCCTCCGCGTCATGCATCATCCGCTCGACCGCGAGGTCACGCACGACCGAATCGCTCACGAGGAGTGTCTCCACGGCGCCCGCATCGATGGCCTGGTCGACCTCCTTCCGGCCGTAGGCGCACGGGCGGTTCGTCGCGATCGCCTCGAGGAGCTTCTCCACGAGCTGCGTCTCCAGTGCGACGCGGTTGTCCGCGAACAGCTTGGAGCCCATCCCGGACCGCAGGGCCTCCTGGATCCCCCGCATCCCCGGCTGGGACGTGCCCTGGCTGTGGATCTTCGCGGCCAGCGCCGGGTCGCGTCCCTGGAGGAACGCGAGGAACGACTCCCGCGTGAAGCCCGGCCCTACGAGGACGAGGGCCTCGCCCAGGGGCGACGTCTTCAGCTTGCCCAGGATGTCCTCGAAGTACGCCGTGACCGCGTCCCCCGTCTCGAACATCTTCCCGTGGCCCGGGGCGTGGATCGTGGCCAACTCCTGCACGCCATATTGGCGGAGCTGCGCCACGAGGGCCTCCTCGTCGTCCAGGCTCAGGAAGGTGACGAGGGGTTTCTGCGTGGCGGCCACTGCCTCGTCGATCCGCTGGAGCTCGTGCCGTTTCCACGTCTTGATGATCGACAGGACGTCGTCCACGGAGACGTTGAGCGTGTGGTGCCGCCCGAGGTCCTGGGGCGCGTCCACGATGACGCCGGAAATGCGCAGGCGGTCCGAGAAGGCCTGGAACTCCGTCTTCTCCACGCGCAACGTCAAGGTGACGCGGACCTTCTCCGCCTTCTCGGGCCGTATCTTGTCCGTTTTGGACTCCTCCCGGCGGTACGTGGATGCCCGCACCTGGTCGCCGGGCTGCACGAGGTTGCTCAGGTGCCAGAGGTCGTCCGCGTTCTCGACACGGAGCTTGATCTCCCCGGTCCGCGGGTCGCGGTGGAGGACGCGCATGGGTGGCGGGCCCAAGGGGCCGGACCTTATTTCTCGATATCGACCGGGGGTGTGCCACCGCAAGATTCATCCTTCCGTGCGGCGAATGGACCTCCCGTGAGGGATCGCTACCTGTTCTCGGCAGACCGCAAGGCGAGCGAGTACCGCAGCCTGCTGGAGATTACGCCCGGACGCGCGCGGCTCCTGACGCCATCGAAGGCGGCGCGGCAGGTGCGGTGGATCGTATCCATCGCCCTTGCCGTTACCTACATGTCCGTTTGGTCCTGGCTGTTTGTGCCGGTGTTGGCCGCCCTCTCGCTCGCCGGAGTGGCCCCCGTCGCGGCGTGGGTGATCCTCGGCGCCTCGTGGGCGCTCTTGTTCGTCGGGGGCTTCCTCCTGTTCTTCTGGTGGGACCGGCGGAGCCTGCCGACGCTTGGGGACTCACCGACCCAATCGTTGGACTTGGTCCTCCTCGGGGCGCGCTCCTTCGGCACATTCCAGGATGTCCGGGCGCGGACTCCGTGGGGGGAGGAGATTCATCTGGTCGTGGACACGCGCGCCCCGCGGTTCTGGGAGGCAGTGCGGCTCCTCGAAGGGAAGGCTGCAAATCCCGGTTAACATGTTGACCAAACGATGCGGGACCGCGCAAGCCGCGCGAGGGCCTGCGTCTCGAGAGAAGTTCGGAAGGCGGGCAGGCAATCCCTTCCGGGTGTTCCTGGCGAGTGCGGCCTCCAAGGTCTGATTCCAGAGCAGGACGACGATGCGTCTGCCACGGAGAGCCGGCTGACCTCTACCCGCCTTCGCGAATGTCGTGGCCGTGGACCCTCATAAGGGGGCGGCCTTGGCTATCACGCGTGGTTCTCGGGCCGCGGTCTACCGGATCACGCCGTAGCCGATGAGGCGCCACTTGCCGCCGATCCGCCGCGAGACCGCGACGCGTTGGCCGGCCTCCGCGACCACGGGGATCTTGAGGGTCATGTCCGCGTAGCTCTCCCGCGCGGACGTCACGACGCCCACGGTGGTGGCCGTTCCCACGGACACCATGAGCGGCTCCGACGTCTTGATGCCCTCCACCTGGAGCTCCTCCTCCGTGCCGACCACGCGCTCGAGGAGGTGGACCTCCACGGACATCTTGGCGATAATCTCGGGCAACGTGCCCGGCGGGCCGACGACGCGGCCCACGAGCCCGTCCGACTTCGTGAGCACGGGGTCCAGGTTCGTGCCGATGGCGATCAAGCCGCCCGGCCGAGCCTCCTTCCGCGACGCGCCGCCGCTGTGCAGGCTCCGGATGGACGTGGTAATGTTCCGCCACTCCGTCTTGTTGCCCAGGGTCACCTGGCGCCCAGGCGAGA
>Ga0153916_10003657_pt1 | contig 11483 bp, 9 predicted proteins | sample Opewatmetagenome_FD_109642 | JGI IMG/M metagenome (GOLD analysis project Ga0153916, IMG submission 109642) | Freshwater wetland microbial communities from Ohio, USA - Open water 3 Core 3 Depth 4 metaG | ecosystem: Environmental > Aquatic > Freshwater > Wetlands | place: USA: Ohio, Lake Erie, Old...
CGGGCTGGCGAACCGTGGAGGTGCTTTCACGGCCGATCCTGCTGGTGCTCCATATGGGATTCGCGTGGCTGACCTTCGGATTGTTGCTGCGCGGGATAGCCGGGCACTCGGATTGGATCTCTGAAATCGATGCCGTTCATGCGGTCACGATCGGCGCGATCGGGACTCTGACACTGGGGATGATGGGCCGCCTGACGCGGACGCATGCGCGGCAACCCGCCGGCGCGAGCCCTGTGGACATCATCGCCTATGCGCTTGTCGTCGCGAGCGCTTTGGCTCGTTCGATCCTGCCAGGTCTGTTCCCCGACGAGCGGCCGGCAATAATCGTAGCCGCCGGCGCACTCTGGATGCTGGCCTTCACCCTGTTCCTGGTCGAGCACGGGTCGGCACTGCTCCGGCGGCAAGAGCGCAAGCACCAAATCGTCAATAGAATGACTGGAATCGACGACCGCTAGAGCGGCGACCCCCCGGACAGTTTCGAGTATCGAGTCTGCGATCGCACCACTACTGGCAGGCAGCGATCGTCTTGAGACCTTCGATCGCGGCCTGTCTCTTGGCCTCGTCCTTCAGCTGGAACGTCATGGCATTCGACAGCGTTTCGCCATTGAACCCGTTCAGAAACGCCTTCGGGTCCGCGATATAGGCCATGAGGTTCTCATCGGTCCAGGTGAGCCCCTTGGCCTGCGCTGCTTTCATGGCCGCCGAGTAATGCGTGAAATCGGCCGAATGCATCGCCGGCTGGCCGACCACACCGACGAGATTCGGTCCGGTAGGCCGTGAGGGCTTGCCGGGCTCGAGCGCGTGGCAAGTCTTGCAGGCGTTAAGCGACGGCGGAATCGTGCAAGCGGCCTGCGCGGAAACGGCGGCGATCGGCGCACTCAGAAGCAACATGACGACGGCCAGTCTCATTCTCATGTCGGCTACCTCACCATAAAATTTTGGTGCCGCAGGCTATCATCGCTTTCGTCGACCCGCGAGTGGATTGTTCCTGCGGCAAACCATCTTCGTCAGGATTCCCCTTGATATCACGAGCGCCCGAATCTCCAGGCCGTCAGACTCTAATTATCGGCGAACTGCGCTCATTCACATGCGCTCATATCCGCCGAGGCTGCGACGGCGATCCCTCTTGCGGACGTCGCCCTTCCTCCTTGAGGGGGAAGGCTTCATCGGAACAGAGCGCCGTCTCGATCGCGCTCTAATCCAGCTCGCTTTTGCGGTAAGAAGCGCCTTCGAGCCAGGTCTTATTGATCTCGACGCCCCAGCCGGGCCCGTCGGGGATCTGCACCTGTCCGTCCTTCGCGACCAGCGCCGGGTGGAATAAATCCTCCTGCCAGGGATAGTAGTCACGACCCTCGATCGAGAACTCGACATAGGGGCCGGCATTCTCGAGCGCGCCCATCAGATGCAGCGTGAAGACCGTGACCATCGAGAGATTGGCCGAATGCGGCGTCACCGGCAGCCCGGCCGCCTTGGCCATCTTCGCGACCTTCAAGGTGCGATCGATGCCGCCCAGATAGCAGACATCGGGCTGCACCACATCGACTGCCCGCATTTCGGTCATGAAGCCCCAGAGAGTCAGATCGCAATCCTGCTCGCCGCCGGTCACGTCGAGAGACAGCGCCTCCGTGACCTCCTTGGTCCAGTGATATTCCCAATAGGGGCAGGGCTCCTCGAAATGGACGACGCCATTGTCCTCGAGCATGCGGCCGACCGCGATCGCCTTCTTCGGCGTGTAGGCGCTGTTCGCATCGACCAGAAGGCGCATATCGGGGCCCAACGCCTTGCGAACCTTGGGCACGATCGCATCCGTGCGGCCCGGCCACTCATCCTCGTCATGGCCGCATTCCTTGCCGATCCGGAATTTGAAGGCGTCATAGCCATGCTCGTCCCGAAGCCGCGCCAACCGGACGGCTTCGTCTTCCGGCGTGATCTCGCCACGCTTCATGCTGGAGGCATAGACGGGAAAGGGCCGGGGCTTGCCGCCGAGCAGCTCGCACACGCTCTTGCCTTCGAGCTTGCCCCGCAAATCCCAGAGCGCGGTGTCGAGACCGGTGATGGCGCGAAACAGATAGGAGCCCGGAAATTTGTGCTCACGCTCCGGAATCAGGGTCACCAGCGCCTCGATATCGAGCGCGTCCGCGCCCAGCGCCCAGCGGGCGACTTGGCGATGAAAGACCTGGCTCGTGATGTCGGCGTTGTAGGGCGAGAGCTGGCCCCAGCCTTCATGCCCATCATCGGTCGTGACGCGCACGAAGCCGACAAATTCCGTATAGAACGTCTCGAGCCGTTTGATCTTCATCGCCGTCTTCCTTGAGTCCTCATGCGTAGGCCGCAAGCGCCAGGCTCGCGAATCCGCGCAGCGGCAATTATTCCCCTGGAATTGGTCGCCGCCTAAGGTCCATTCTGGACATTATGCTAGACCACTTGGCGGCAGGGAGACGGGGACGATGGTCAAGCGGGCCGCGGGCGCGCTCCTCCAGTCGATCGAGATCGACCGCAGCTCGGCGCGGACGATCGGAACGCAGCTCACGTCGAAGCTGCGAAACCTGATCCTTACGGGCGCTCTCAAGGCTGGCGAACGGCTTCCGGCGTCGCGCACGCTGGCGAACGATCTTGGCATCGCGCGCGCCACCGTCATCGACAGCTTCGATCAGCTCATCTCCGAAGGACTGATCGAGGCACGCATCGGCGCCGGCACCTATGTCAGCCAGGCGCTGGGAGCGGAGTGGCCTTCACTGCCGGACAAGCCTCAGAAGGCCGAGCCGGTGACAAGAGCCAGGCTCGCACGGCTGATGGCCTCCGCGACCAGCCGGTTTGCGCATCGCCTGCAGCATGAGCCCCGCGCTTTCACCACGGCCATGCCCGCCTTCGACGCCTTTCCCATGGCGCAATGGGCCCGTCTTTCGGCCAAATATTGGCGCCGCCCTCACTACGCAGCGCTTGGCTATCCCGAACCGCAGGGCTATCGCCCGCTCCGTCAGGCGATCGCGGCACATCTCCGCGCGAACCGCGGCATCGCTTGCGAATGGCAGCAGATCTTCGTCGTCGCCGGCGCCCAGCAGGCCTTCCAGCTGATCGCCAGCATGCTGATCGATCCGGGCGACAAGGTCTGGTTCGAAAACCCCGGCGCCATCGGCGCGCGCAACAGCCTGATCCTTTATGGCGCGAATCTGGTCGCGGTCCCGATCGATCGGAACGGACTGGTCGTGGAGGAAGGCCTCAAGGCGGCGCCCCGCTTCCGCGTGGCCTTCACGACGCCGTCCCATCAGCAGCCGCTGGGCGCCAAGATGAGCCTGGAACGGCGCTTTGCCCTGTTGCAGGCGGCCGAGGCGGCGCGGGCCTGGATCATCGAGGACGATTGGGATGGCGAGTTCTGCTTTGCCGGCAAGCCGCTGCCGACGCTCAAGGGCGTCGATGCCACGGGCCGGGTGATCTATGTCGGCACCTTCAGCAAATCGCTGTTCCCGGCGCTCCGCGTCGGCTTCTTTCTGGCGCCGCCCGCCCTGGTCGAAACCTTCGAGACAGCCTTGGAAGCGTTCTCGCCCGGTGTTCCGACCAGCCTTCAAGCCATCATTTCAGACTTCATCGACGAAGGTCTCTTCGCCACCCATATCCGTCGCATGCGCAAGCTCTATGCGGAGCGTTATCAGGTCTTCTTCGATCATGCGAGCGAGCAACTGGCCGAATGGCTCGAGATCGTGCCGACCAATACCGGCATGCACACGATCGGCATCTTGCGCGGCGGCCTGACCGGAGCGACCGTCTCGGCCGCCGCTGCCGAGCGCGGCTTGACGGTGGCGCCGATCAGCCGCTTCTGCATCGAGCCCATCGAGACCGAGGGGCTGGTGATGGGCTTCAGCGGGATCTCCCCGGCGCAGATCAAGTCCGGCGTCGCGGTTCTGGCAGAAGTGTTGGCCGGTTGCGCCCGAACGATGCCGGCGAAACGGCAGAAATCGCGAAGATCCGCCGCCTGAGGGCGCGTTGGTCGGGCCGATAGTGGTCTGCCTGATTCTCCAGAATGGACCTGACGATCAGACCAATTCGATTTTAGCCTGAATTCCGAGTTGGCAGAGCCAAACCGCGTCCGTTGCAGTCCAGCCGGCGGATGGGCGCCCGCCCGTTATGTCCGGATTTCCACAACGGATCGGGTTCGCTGACTTTCGGCCCAAAAAGATGTGAAGCATGGGAGGCATAGATGAAGGGCATTAGGACATTGATCGTCGGCGCGATCGCGTCGGCCATCCTCGCGGCGGGCGTGCCCGCGAAAGCGGAAACGCTGCGCCTGCTGACCTGGGGCGGCTATGCCCCGGATGCCGTGATCAAGAAGTTCAAGGACGAGACCGGCATCGATGTCGAGGTCACGATCTCGAACAACGAAGACATCATCTCCAAGCTGCGCGCCACCGGCGGCGCCGGCTTCGACCTGGCGCAGCCGAGCCAGGACCGCATCACCGGCCCCCAGACCGAGTACGGAATCTACAAGCCGCTCGATCTCTCCAAGATCGACGCCAGCCTCTTCATCCCCGACCTGCTCGAAGCCTCCAAGAAGAACACCACCATCGACGGCAAGACCTACGGCATCGCCCATCTCTGGGGCACCTCGGGCATGGTGGTCGACCGGTCGAAGGCGCCCAACCTCAAGAGCTTCGCCGATCTCTGCGACCCCGCCTACAAGGGCAAGGTGTCGATGCGGTTGAAGCGCACGGCGCTGCTCGACATGGCCTTCTCCCTCGGCGACGACCCGTTCGCCGCTTACAGCGACCCCGAGAAATATAAGGCCATCATCGAGAAGGCCGGCGCCAAGCTCGCCGAGTGCAAGCCCAATGTGAAGGCCTACTGGTCCGGCTCCGATGATCTCATGAACATGATCCGCTCGGGCGAAGTGGTCGCGGCGGAAGCCTGGGATTCCACCGGCTTCAAGCTGAACACTGAGAACCCCGCGATCAATTTCGTGGCGCCCACCACCGGCGCGCTCGGCTGGATCGACACCTTCGCGCTTCCCGCCAAGACCAAGGCGGAGGACGCCGCCTATAAATGGATCAATTTCGTGATGCGGCCCGAGATCGCCGCGATGATCACCGAATCCGCCGGCAGCTTCTCGGCTTCCAAGGGGGCGGACGACCTGGTCTCCGAGGGCCTGCGCAAGGCCTACAAGGAAGCCTTCACGCCCGAGGTGATCGCGAACATCAAATGGTTCCCGGCCATCCCAGCCGGCCTCGAGGATATGGAAGGCAAGCTTCTGGATCGCATCGCGGCCCAGTAAGACGGCGTGCCCAAGGCATGAGGAAGACGGGGACAAGGGTCCCCGTCTTCCTCGCGCCGGCGCTTCCTTCCGCGGCCACGCCCATGCGTCTAAAATGGGCCCATCCCGCGCCACGATATGGCCTTCCCTGACGGTTCGCTGCCGATGCCCTATGACCTCGAATGCCGGGACGTCGTGAAGCAGTTTGGCGGCTTCACGGCGGTCGACCGCATCTCGCTCCAGATTCCGCCCGGCACCTTCTTTTCGATTCTTGGCCCCTCGGGGTGCGGCAAGACGACCTTGCTGCGCATGGTCGCCGGCTTCGGCGAGCCGACCAGCGGGGACATACTGATCAAGGGCCAGTCGGTGGTGCAGACGCCGCCGAACAAGCGGCCGGTCAATATGGTGTTCCAGCATCTGGCGCTGTTCCCGATGATGACGGTCGCCGAGAACATCGCCTATGGCTTGCGGCGGCGGAAAACCTCGAAGGACGAGATCAAGCGCCGCATCGCCGATGTCCTCGCCCGGATCGGATTGCCGGATGCCGGCAACCGGCGGATCGATCAGCTTTCGGGCGGCCAGAAACAGCGCATCGCCATCGCCCGCTGCATGGTGCTCGAGCCGACGGTGCTCCTGCTCGACGAGCCCTTGGGCGCGCTCGATCTCAAGCTGCGCGAGCATATGAAAGTGGAGCTCAAACAGCTCCAGAGCCAGTTCGACACCACCTTCGTCTATATCACGCATGACCAGTCCGAGGCCCTCGTCATGTCGGACCAGGTCGCCGTCATGAATGCCGGGAAGTTCGAGCAGGTCGGCACGCCGCAGGAGCTCTATTACAGCCCGAAGACCGCCTTCGTCGCGGGCTTCGTCGGCGACAGCAATCGCTGGCGCGGCCGCGTCGTCGAGGCCGATGCTACCGGCGTCAAGGTCGCGACCGACAGCGGCACTCTTTTGACCGGCATTGCCGCCGATGGCGGCCGCCTGATGGTGGGCGCCGCAGTCGAGATCTTCGTGCGGCCGGAATCGATCGCGATCCGCCGGCCGGGCGAGACGCCGCCCGTCGGCGTGCCCTCGCATAATCAGCAAACGGGACTGCTGGACGATCTGCTCTTCAATGGTGCCAACAGCCGCGCCCTGGTGCGAACGGGCAAGGGCGAGATCGTTTCGGTCGCCCTGCCCCAGGCCGAGGCCGCGCGCCATCTGCAGGAAGGCACCGAAATTTCGATGGGTTTCGGTTCGGCACAATGTCTCTGCTTCCCGCTGTCGCCGGCCCGCGCCGAGCCGGCGGATACCGTCCCGTGACCGCCCGCGACCGCCGCAAGCTGACCTTCTTCCTGTTGCTGACCCCGTTATTGCTCTGGGTCGGGCTGCTCGTCGTCATTCCTCACATCGATCTCTTCCTGCTGTCGATCCGCGAGAAGATCGCGCCGCGCCACTATGTGACGAGCCTCGCCAACTATGCCGATTTCTTCGGTGAGCCGGTCTATGTCATGACCTTGGTGCGGACCGTCGTGATGTCCCTTCTGGCGACCGCGATCACCCTCCTGGTCGGATTTCCGGTTGCTTACTACATCGCCAAGATCGCGCAGGGGCGGGCCCGGATCGCCCTCTTCATGACCTGTCTGCTGCCCTTCTGGGTCAGCGAGATCGTGCGCGTGTTCGGCTGGATGATCCTGTTGCGGGAGACGGGCGTGCTCTCAAACTTCCTGCAATGGGCGGGTCTGGTACAGGGTCCGGTGGAGTTCCTCTATAACGACGCCGCCGTCATGCTGGGGCTGGTCTATACCTCGATGCTGTTCGTGGTCGTGCCGCTGGTCTCGACCATCGACAGCCTCGACAATGCCATCGTGGAGGCCGGGTACGATCTGGGCGGCAATGGTTTCGTCGTGCTCAAGGAGATCGTCATTCCCCATGCCATGCCCGGGATCGTGGCCGGCTCGATCGTCGTCTTCATGCTCAGCCTCGGCAATTATCTGACGCCCACGCTGTTGGGCGGCAAGAGCAGCCTCTGGTTCACCTCGCACATCTATTCGCAGTTCATCACGCGCTTCAATTGGGAGCTGGGTTCGGCCTTCGGATTCGTGCTGCTGGTGGCGTCTTCAGCGATCGTCTGGCTGGCCTTGCGGCTCAGCGGCCAGTCGCTCTCGACCACGATCGGGAGAGGCTAGAACGATGCTGCCCTCGCTGCCGCAAAGCCGCTTCGTGCTCTGGTCCTACCGGGCTTATATCAGTCTCTTCCTGGTCTATCTGGCCGCGCCCCTGCTGGTGACCGCGGTCTTCGCCTTCAACGACGCGCTCTACCCGGCGCTGCCCTGGAAGGGCTTCACCCTCGCCTGGTTCTTCAACGACACCGAGCCCAAGCTCGGCCTGTTCCACGACCCCAATCTGATGCGCGGCATTGCCAATTCGGCGATCGTGGCCTGCTGCACCACCGCACTTTCTTTGATCGTCGGCACGACCACCGCCTTCCTGTTCGAGCGCTACGAGTTCCGCTTCAAGGAATTCTTCTACATGCTGATGCTGGCGCCGCTGGTCATCCCCGGCGTCATCCTCGGGATTTCGATCCTGGTGTTCTCGAGCAGCATCGCCAACGGCGTCGAAGATCGCTTCGGCATCGAGCTCGAGGCGTTGCGGCCCGGCTTGGTGCTGGTGGTGCTCGGCCAGTTTTCCTTCATCGCCACGATCGCGACGCTGGTCATTTCGGCGCGGCTTCGGAAGTTCGATCGGTCGCTCGAAGAGGCGGCGCTCAATCTGGGCGGCAGCCCGCTCGAGGTGATCCGCACCATCACCCTGCCCTATCTGAGGCCCGCCCTGATCGGCTCGGCTGTCGTTGCGCTGTTGATTTCGTTCGAGAATTTCAATACCACCTTGATGCTGGTCGGGTCCGATCCGCCTTTGACGATCACCATGTATGATCGCATGCGCGAGGGCTCGACCCCCGTCATCAATGCCGTGTCCCTGTTCCTCATGATCGGCTCCGGGCTGCTCGGCTTGATCAGCGTCATGGCTCAACGAGATCGGACCGCCGAGAAGTCCCCATGAATGACAGATCCTCCCAGCCCGGCGCCCAGGCCGGCTCCCAAGACCGCTATGACTACATCATCGTCGGCGCCGGCTCGGCCGGCTGCGTGCTGGCCAATCGCCTGACCGAGAACGGCCGCCATAAGGTTCTTCTCCTGGAGGCTGGGCCCTCCGACCTCCGCTTCTGGGTCCAGGTGCCGATCGGTTATGGCAAGACCTTCTACAATCCGGCGCTCAATTGGATGTACCAGTCCGAGCCGATCCCCGGCTTGAACGGGCGAACCAACTACGTGCCGCGTGGTAAGATTCTGGGTGGCTCCAGCTCGATCAACGCGATGGTCTATTCGCGCGGGCAAGCCGGCGACTTCGAAGACTGGGAGGCGATGGGCAATACCGGATGGGGCTGGAAGGAAGCCCTCCGGACCTACCGGAAGATGGAGGATCACGAGCTTGGCGCAGGGCCGTTCCACGGCGCCGGGGGACCGCTCCATGTCACCGACATCTCGAAAACCGTCCATCCGCTGAGCCATCTCTATGTGAAGGCGGGGCAAGAGGCCGGGCTCAAATACACGCCCGATCTCAATGGCGAGACGATCGAGGGCGTCGGTCTTTATCAGATCACCACCAAGAACGGCATGCGCTGGTCGTCGTCGCGGGCCTATCTCTGGCCGGCCAAATCGCGCCCCAATCTCCGGATCATGACCGGCGCGCTCGCGACCCGGATCCTGTTCGAAGGCAAGCGCGCGGCTGGAATCGCCTATCGCCGCAATGGCCAGGACGCCACCGCCTTCGCCGATCGCGAGGTGATCCTGTCGGGCGGCTCGATCAACTCGCCGCAGCTCCTGCAGCTCTCGGGCGTCGGGCCGGCCGAACTCCTGAAGCGTGTCGGCGTCGCCCTGCATCACGACAGCCCGGCCGTGGGCCGCCATCTGCAGGACCATGTCTGCTTCGATCATATCTTCCGCGCTTCGCAGCCGAGCCTGAATGAAGAGCTCTATCCCTGGTGGGGCAAGCTTCGGCTCGGTCTGCAATATCTGCTGACGCGGAAGGGCCCGCTCTCGCTCAGCGTCAATCAAGGCGGCGGTTATTTCCGCTCGAGGCCCGATCTGCCGCGCCCCAATATCCAGCTCTATTTCTCGCCTCTGACCTATGAGAAGACGCCGCCCGGCGTGAAGAAGCTGATGGAGCCCGATCCCTTCCCGGGCTTCATCCTCAGCGTCTCGCCCTGTAGGCCGACCAGCCGCGGCCATCTGGAGATCAAATCGAGCGATCCGGATCAGGCGCCGGCGATCCAGCTCAATCTCATGTCGACCAACCACGATGTCCAAGAGCTGCTGGAGGGCGCGCGCTTCCTGCGCAAGCTGTCGGCGGCCCCGTCGCTGGCTTCGGTCATCGCGGAAGAGCTCAAGCCCGGACCCGGCCCCGATTCGGATGACAAGGTGATCGCGGACATCCGCGCGCGTTCCTACTCGGTCTTCCACCCCTGCGGCACCTGCCGCATGGGCCCCGATCCCAAGGAATCGGTCGTCGATCCCCGCCTCCGCGTCCATGGGCTCTCGGGGCTTCGGATCGTGGATTCCTCGATCTTCCCGACCGTGACCTCCGGCAACATCAACGCGCCCTCGATCATGGTCGGGGAACGCGGTGCGGAGTTTGTGTTGGATGAGGCGAAATAATTTTTCTTTCCTCTCCCCTCTTGAGGCAGGGCTGTCCGGGGAATGAGTCGATTGGCCGCGGGCGCATGCCCGGTTTTCCGCGGCGTTTGCGGGTACTTTCTGGTTGTCGAGACTCAGAAAGGGAACCGGGCATGCCGTACATGGATAGCATCTTCGTGAGCCTTCTTAAACCGATCGACCGGCGGCATTTGCGCACGCTGGTGGAGCGCTATGACGGGGATGCTTACGACAAGTCCTTCAAGAGCTGGGATCATCTGGTGACGATGATCTACGCCCAGTTCAGCGACACCGATAGCCTGCGGGGATTGGTGGCGGGTTTCAACGCCAACGCCCATCATCACTACCACCTGGGGGTCGGGAAGCTGTCCCGTTCGACCTTGTCGGACGCCAATGCGCGCCGCCCGGTGGGGGTGTTCGCGGGGCTGTTTGGCACGCTTTCGCAGGCGGCGGACCGGCAGGTGCGCCAGGAAGGCAGCGAGATGCTGCGCCTGATCGATGCCTCGCCGATCCCGCTCGGCAAGCTGTGCGATTGGGCGGACTGGAACGGTCGTATCCGCGGCATGAAGATGCATGTCGTCTACGATCCCAAGAGCGATCGTCCGTGCGCGGTCGAGATCACGCCAGCCACCGTCAACGACATCGAGGTTGGCCGTCGGGTGGCGATCGAAGCCGGGGCCAGCTACGTCTTCGACAAGGGTTACTGTCACTACGGCTGGTGGACCCAGATCGATGGCGCAGGTGCAACCTTCGTCACCCGCGCGAAGTCCCGTATGCGCTTGCGCGCCACCAAGCGCCGCAAGCCCAGGAAGATCATCGGCGACGGCTTCAGGGTGATCGACGACTTCGAGGTCCGCCTCGCCAGCAAGGGCGATTCCAAGCTGGCGATCCCCTTGCGTCGGATACGGATCCGGCGCGAGAACGGCGGCCTCATCACCCTCATCACCAATGATAGGAAGCGCTCGGCCGTGGAAATCGCCACGCTCTACAAGATCCGCTGGCAGATCGAACTGCTGTTCCGCTGGATCAAGCAGCACCTCGATATCCGCAAGTTCCTCGGCAACAACGAAAATGCCATCCAAATCCAGATCCTCGCCGCCATGATCGCCTATCTGCTGCTGCGCATCGCCGCGCGCTTCAACATGATGAAGATCCCCATGCTGCGCCTCATCGAACTGGTCGCTCAGTGCCTCTTCGTCCGCAAACACTTCCGCCAGATCGATCAGCCCCCACCCGTCAACCCAAGCAGGCCAATGCCAAAAACTCCAACCAACCAACTCGCCTTCTGCTATGCGTGATTTTCCCCGGACAGCCCTGCCCCTTGCGGGGGAGGGCTAGGGAGGGGGGTGCCACAAGCTCGATTTTCGATCGCTCTTCAATCGAAGAAAGAACGCCGCTTCCTCCTGCCCACACCCGAACGGCGGCTCCCCCCTTCCTCACATTCCCCCGCAAGGGGGGAAGGGATTGATCGAAGGCTCGCCTGCTTCTTTTAGCCGAGCTCGATCCAGCGCCGCTCCGCGGACGAGCGCAGCACGGCGTCCAGCACC
>Ga0153916_10003658_pt1 | contig 11483 bp, 8 predicted proteins | sample Opewatmetagenome_FD_109642 | JGI IMG/M metagenome (GOLD analysis project Ga0153916, IMG submission 109642) | Freshwater wetland microbial communities from Ohio, USA - Open water 3 Core 3 Depth 4 metaG | ecosystem: Environmental > Aquatic > Freshwater > Wetlands | place: USA: Ohio, Lake Erie, Old...
CTGGTCCCCTGCCTCACAGCCTTCCTTCAAAGCATCTTCAGGATTCCATGCCGGAGGAAATTACTCTTATACCATATGGATGTACAAAACTCAGGATTACCGAATTCCCGGTAGTACTTTAAAAATACGACCACTGTATGAACCAGCTATCCGGTCAACCTCTGACTGACAGTCGGAGGCTTCTTAACCGAGAACCTATTCCTTTTATTATCTTTGTGTCACATTTGAAGAATTTACGATGGCTGCCAAAACCAAACGGAATTTCAGCAATTACCTGGATGATAAGTACCGATTGATAATTTATAACGACGAAACTTTCAAAGAGGTCTGGTACCTGAGATTATCAAAAATTAACTTTATTGCACTTTTTATTGCAATAATTTTTTTACTCTCGGCAGGAATATTTTCCCTGGTAGCATTTACCAGTATAAGGGAAATGATCCCGGGTTATCCTGATGAAAATATCCGGCGAACAATACTTATGAATGCCCTCAGGCTTGATTCACTTGAAGAAGAGATCCGGATGAGAGATGTGTACTTCAAGAACCTAAATGCAATCATAGCCGGAGAAGAACCTGAAGATTTGATGTCTTATGTTGATTCAACACAGGAATATGGCTCAATTGATTTTTCCAAATCCCTTGAAGATTCAATCCTGCGGGTTCAGATCGAGGAAGAAGAACAGTATAATCTTAATGTTATTAAAGATTTCAGGCAACCCCAGGTGGGAATTGAAAGGATTCATTTTTTTGCACCAATTAAAGGTCATGTTACCTATTCCTTCAGCGCCTATGAAAATCATTTTGGAACAGACATTGTCGCCGGACCTAATGAAGTGGTCAAGGCAGTGCTGGATGGTACCATTATCCTCTCTGCCTGGACAGTTGAAACAGGGTATGTAATTGAGATCCAACACAATAATAATCTTGTTTCGGTTTATAAACATAATGCTGAGCTGTTAAAGAAAGCCGGCAATACGGTTAAGGCAGGTGATGCAATTGCTATCATGGGCAATTCCGGAGAACTCACAACCGGTCCTCATCTTCATTTTGAGTTATGGTTTAATGGCACGCCTATTGATCCGGAAGAATTTATTGTTTTCTGAAATCAAAATTGTTTCTTTACTGGTATGAAGAAACATATCGCAATCTTAGGTTCAACTGGCTCAATCGGATCTCAGGCTCTTGAGGTCATAGAAAAAAATCCGGATCTGTTTAGCCTCGAAGTTATAACTGCAGGTAGTAATGCCAGATTGCTGATAAGCCAGGCAATCAGGTACAAGCCTAAACATGTTGTAATTGCTGATGAACGAAAGTACCAGGATGTTTCTGAGGCTTTATCGGGTTATCCTTTAAAAGTTTATGCTGGTCGTGAAGCATTATCGCAGGTTGTTCAGATCGAAACCGTCAATCTGGTCCTGGCTGCAATGGTTGGTTTTAGTGGACTATATCCTACCCTGGAAGCAATTCGTTCAGGGAAAAATATCGCTCTTGCAAACAAAGAAACCCTTGTAGTTGCCGGGAAACTTATAAATCAACTTGCTGACCAGTATAAAATCAATATTTATCCTGTAGATTCAGAACATTCTGCTATTTATCAATGTATTGTTGGCGAGAATCAAAATTCTGTGGAAAAGGTTTACCTTACAGCTTCGGGTGGACCTTTCAGGGGTAAAAGTCATGAATTCCTTGAGAATGTCACTAAAGAAGAAGCTTTGAAGCATCCCAACTGGAGCATGGGCCACAAAGTCACGATAGATTCTGCAACATTGATGAATAAAGGGCTTGAAGTTATTGAAGCCAGATGGTTATTCAAACTTAGACCTGAACAGATTAATGTAATCGTACACCCTCAGTCTATAATTCATTCCATTGTCCAATTCGAGGATGGTTCAATGAAAGCCCAGATGAGTCTGCCCGACATGAGACTCCCTATAAGCTTTGCATTCGGATTCCCAAAAAGAATAAAATCAGATCAGCCACGTTTTCAGTTTACGGATTATCCAAATTTAACTTTTGAAGCGCCTGATATTAAAAATTTTCGTAATCTTGCTATCGCTTTTAAAGCACTTAAAAAGGAAGGCAATTCTCCATGCATCATGAATGCAGCTAATGAGGTCGTGGTGGATGCCTTTCTGAAAGGACAGGTGGGTTTCCTGCAGATGTCTGATATTATTGAAAAGACTCTGGAAACAGTTGAATTTATAGAAAATCCGGATTTTGAGGATTTCATCAGGTCCGACACAGAGGCGAGAAGGATCACAAATCAACTCATCGGAAAACATCCGGCCTGATTTTATTATTAATACCAGGTAAAAACAATATGAAGATTCTTATCCAGGCATCACAATTCCTTCTTAGTTTGTCTATTCTCGTCCTTTTACATGAATTCGGGCACTTTATCTTTGCCAGGCTATTCAAAACAAGGGTAGAAAAATTTTATATTTTTTTTAATCCATGGTTTTCCTTATTTAAAAGAAAAATAGGTGAAACAGAATATGGTGTTGGGTGGCTGCCACTGGGCGGATATGTCAAAATCTCCGGGATGATTGATGAATCGATGGACTTAGAACAGATGAAACGGCCTCCTCAACCATGGGAATTCCGATCGAAACCTGCCTGGCAAAGGTTATTCATAATGACCGGAGGTGTCCTGGTAAACTTTATCCTTGCCTTATTTATTTATGCATCTGTACTGTATGTTTGGGGGGAACAATATCTTCCTACCAAGAATGTAAAATACGGTATCGAATGCGATTCCCTTGCCCTGAGCATGGGACTTAAAAATGGTGATAAAATATTATCCCTGGATAACAGGGAAGTGGAGCGATTTAATATGATCCTTCATGACCTGATAGTTAACAAAACATCGACAATTCAGGTCGAACGTGAAGGGCAGGTGTTAAGCATACCTGTCCCCGAGGAGATAATCGCGCCTTTGTTGAAAAGCACTGGATTCATAACAACCAGAATTCCTTTTATTGTTGATGAATTTACGAAAGAATCATCAGCACCTGCAGCAGGAATTAAGAAAGAAGATCAGATTATCGGTATAAATGATAAAGACTTAATGTTCTTCGATGAATTCAAAGACGAACTTTCAAAATACAAGAACACTACTGTACAGGTAAAAGTCTCACGAGGCAATGAAAAGCTTTCTTTCCCGGTCCCTGTAAATGAGATGGGAAAAGTAGGTATTTACCCGGTAGGTGACCTGTCCAGATTTTTTGAACTCGAAAAAATTGAATATTCCTTCCTTTCTGCGATTCCAGCAGGTATCAGCAAGGGATTCAGCACAATGGTAAGTTACCTGAAACAATTAAAACTTCTTTTCAGGCCAAAAGTAAAAGCCTATGAATCGCTGGGAGGATTTATCAAAATTGGCAGTTTCTTTCCTGAAGTCTGGGATTGGCAATCTTTCTGGAATCTTACCGCTCTTCTATCGATTATACTCGCTATAATGAATATTTTGCCAATTCCTGCTCTTGACGGAGGGCACGTATTATTTCTTCTGTACGAAATTGTAACTGGCAGGAAACCCAGCGATAAATTCCTGGAATATGCCCAGATTGCAGGTTTGATGGTCCTGTTTGCTATCCTGCTTTACGCAAATGGAAATGATGTTGTCCAGCTTTTCAGGAAATAAGCTCCATACTCCGAGTTATTGTAATTCGAGAAATATTAGTACCTTTGTCGGACTAAAACTGAGAAAAACATGTACTCATTTATCTTTCTTGGAGTTATTGGTCCATGGCAGATTGTTCTGATCATTCTTGTAGTATTGCTGCTTTTCGGGGGCAAAAAAATTCCTGAGTTGATGCGTGGTCTTGGTCAGGGCATGAAGGAATTCAAAAAAGCTACAAAAGAAGATACTTCATCTGAAGAGAACAAAGAGGAGGGAATAAAATAATTAATCCTTCCTGCTCCGTTTGCATGTCATTTTGATTTGTCTTTAATAAAAGACAGGTTTTGTTACCATCCTGAATAAAATTCAATCCGCATTTTATAATTCTGGTATAATGTTTGTTATGATTTACTTTTGTAAATTCACAGACCTGTCATGAGAGTGCTATACCCAATTATTCCGGTTTTATTGTTATTACTACTTGCAACATGCAAAAAAGAAAAGCAACCACTGCTTCCTAAGGTAACAGGAAAACCGGGAGAAGTAGTAGTTGTCATTGACCAATATATCTGGGATTCTGAAATTGGCATTTCCCTGAACAACATTTTAACACAGCCTTTTGAAGCTCTCCCACAAACCGAATCTTCCTATGACCCCATCAGGATTCCATCATCTGCCTTTACCAATTTATTCAAATCACACAGAAATATCATAATTGCTAAAATTTCACCCCGTAATAAAAAGCCACGGATATTAGTACAAAGGGATATCTGGGCGAAACCTCAAATAGTAATAAACCTGATAGGTCCCAATGATTCGACTACAGTTGATTATTTAAAGATAAACGGTGAAAAATTACTAAATCTACTTAACCAGGCAGAGATAAACCGGACAGTTATCAACTATCGAAAAAACCGGGCAAAGGGTATCGACGAATCTCTTAGAGAAAAACATCAGGTTTCCATTTCAGTACCAATGGGTTATCAGGTTGGAGTGGATTCATCTGATTTCGTATGGATTTCTCATGAATTAAGTGATCTTACCCAGTCTGTATTAATATATCATTATGCGTATACTGATACAAATACATTTACTTCTGAATACCTTGTCAAGAAAAGAAATGAATTTACAAGGAAATATGTTCCAGGTACTGTAGAAGGCTCATATATGATAATCGAGCCTTCATATCCTGTCAGTTTTCGTGAATATACCCGGGATAATCTCTATTGTGTTGAATTACGTGGATTATGGAGGCTTGAAAATGCCTTCATGGGCGGGCCATTTATTAATATTACTTCCCTTGATGAAAGAAGAAACAGAGTAGTATCTGTCGATGCATTTGTATACTCTCCAAGTCTCGACAAGCGTAATTATGTAAGGGAACTTGAAGCTATTCTTTATACTTTCAGGATAACTCCGGAATAAAAAGTCCTGCTACCATACCTGCTAATATTATAGTCACCTTTTACTATATTTGCAGAACTCCTGTGTGAAAAAATTCCGGAATCATGAATATTGACATTATTAAAAAGTTATCCGACAATGATAACCTGATTATTCTTGGAAGGAAAGAGGATTCATTTGGACAATATCTTCAAAACCAAAATGAGAAAACTTACCTGAAGAGGACATTCGAAAAAAAAGCGAAACCTGTTATCATTAATCAATATAAGAGATGGATTTTTATATTACCTGTTGAAGAGAGTAAAAAGCCTATCCATGAGGTACTGGAAGAAATTCGTAAAGGAGGTAAAAACATTATTTCTGCTCTTAATGAAAATCATTTAAAGAAAGCATGTATTATCGATCTTACAGGGAATCCATCTTTTCTGACAGCTTTAATCGAAGGCATTGCTCTTGGAAATTACCAGTTTAATAAGTATTTCACCAAATCAGATAAAGAAGAAAACAGTCTTAAAACTCTGCTGGTATTTTCAAATGAGCTAAAGAAAAAACAGCTGGATGAGTTGAATTATCTGATAAGTGCAGTCTATCAGGCACGCGACCTTGTTAATGAACCTTTATCCCATCTTACAGCTGTTCAGCTTGCTGCAGAGATAGAAAAAATGGGAAAGGAAGCCGGTTTTTCAGTTGAAGTCTTCCATAAAAAGAAAATAGAATCACTGAGAATGGGAGGTCTCCTTGCTGTTAACAAGGGAAGTATTGATCCGCCAACGTTCTCCATTTTAACATGGAAACCCGAAAAATCCAGGAATAAAAAGCCTATTATACTCGTTGGCAAAGGTATAGTTTTTGATTCCGGTGGTCTCAGCCTCAAGCCGACATTTGAAAGTATGGATTATATGAAATCCGATATGGCAGGAGCAGCAGCAGTAGCCGGAACCATGTTTGCTCTTGCAAAAGCCGGAATTCCTGTTTATACTATCGGACTTATACCTTCGACCGACAACCGGCCTGATGGAAATGCATATGCACCCGGTGATGTGATAAAGATGTTCGACGGTACCACTGTTGAGGTATTGAATACTGATGCGGAAGGCAGAATGATCCTGGCAGACGCTCTGAGCTGGGCGAAAAAATATAACCCTGAACTCGTGATAACAATTGCAACTCTTACAGGTGCAGCACAGGCTGCTATCGGCAATAATGGTATAGTTGCAATGGGAAATTCAGGCAGGGACGTTTTTGATAAACTGAAACATAGTGGTGACATGGTTTTTGAAAGAATTGCAGAATTTCCATTCTGGAATGATTATGCTGAACTTTTAAAATCTGATATAGCAGATATCAAAAATATTGGCGGCAAATATGCAGGTGCCATAACAGGAGGTAAATTTCTGGAACATTTTACTGATTATCCTTTTATCCATCTCGATATAGCCGGACCCTCATATAATAAAACATGCGAAAGTTACAGGGGGAAAGGTGGCAGTGGTGTTGGGATACGATTGCTTTACGACTTCCTGAAAAACATCAGTCTTATTCAGAAACCAGTAAGCAAATGAAAACTCAAAAAATCAGGATAGGAATCACACAGGGTGATATTAACGGGATTGGCTATGAAGTTATTCTAAAGACATTACTTGATAACCGTATCCTCGAAATTTGTACACCTGTTGTATATGGCTCACCAAAGGTAGCAGCATACCATAGGAAAACCCTGAATATCAGCGATTTTAGCCTTAATATAATCAAGTCACCTGAAGAAGCCAATCCAAAACGCGCCAATATTATCAATTGCCTCAGTGATGATATCCGGGTTGAACTGGGAAAGTCTACAGCAGTAGCCGGAGAGGCTTCTTATTTATCATTGAAAAAGGCTGTCGAAGACGCAAAAAATGGTAAACTTGACGCCCTTGTAACAGCACCAATAAATAAATATAATATTCAATCAGATAATTTTAAATTCCCAGGACATACAGAATTCCTCAAAGATTATTTTAATGTAAATGATGTCCTGATGCTAATGACCAGCGATTTTTTAAAAGTCGGACTATTTACGGTACATGTTCCTCTTAAGGATGTTTTTCCCCTGATCTCGGAAGAAAGTATATCACAAAAAATCAGGTTAATGAATCGCTCACTTTCTGAGGATTTCAGAATCAGAAAACCAAAAATTGCCGTTCTCGGATTGAATCCACATGCAGGAGAAGACGGAATGCTCGGCAAGGAAGAAAATGAAATTATAAAACCAGCTATTGAAAACCTTAAAAAAGAAGAACTGCTGATTTTTGGACCATATGCCGCAGATGGTTTTTTTGGCTCGGGTAATTACATGAAATTTGATGGCATTTTTGCGTTGTATCATGATCAGGGACTCATTCCATTTAAATCACTGGTCAGGAATGAAGGCGTGAATTATACTGCAGGACTCCCCGTTATCCGAACTTCACCGGCACATGGTACTGCATTCGAGCTTGCAGGCAAAAACATGGCCAATCATGATTCATTCCGTAAAGCAATATATACAGCATGCGACATTTACCAGAACCGGTTATTCCATGCTGATATTACAAATAATCCCCTTAGCCCAGTAGATCTGAAAGAACTGGAATAGGAAACCGAAATTTCAGAAATCATAGCATATGTACGATTACATTGAGGGAAAAATAATTGAAAAAACTCCCACTTATATGGTAATTGATACCGGGAATGTTGGCTATTTTATCAATATCTCCGTGAACACATTTACCAGGATGCCCGACATGGACCGATGCAGGTTATTCATTCATCAAATTATCCGTGATGATGCCCACCTTCTGTTTGGCTTTATTGATAAGCAGGAACGTGAAATATTCCGCCAACTGATATCTGTTTCAGGTATAGGGGCCAATACAGCACGGCTTATCCTGTCATCTCTCACTCCTGATGACGTCGTGAAAGCAATCAATGAAGGAAATGTTTACCTGCTTAAAAGTGTCAAAGGAATAGGAATAAAAACTGCCCAGAGGGTTATAGTTGACCTTAAAGGAAAAGTGGGGAAAGAGGCTGATATGACTGAAATATTTAAGACTGAAAGCAATACTATCCAGGAAGAATCGTTATCTGCATTAGTACATCTGGGATTTACAAAATCAGTCGTAGAAAAGGTTATTCATCAGATCCTGGCTGAAAAAAAAGATCAAACTGTCGAGGATGTTGTTAAGGAAGCATTGAAACGACTCTGATTACTAAAAATCCCTTTCATTTATTTATTTGAGAATTGTGACCAAATATTTGGCTGCGGGCAGTTTTATTCTCCTTTCTGCATCAATTCTTCTGAATGATGCAGCATTTTCCTTCCCTGACTTGTACAGCCAGTTACCCGATTCTATAGTCCAGGATTCAATTGACCTTAAATATCCCTTCAAAGAAGATCCAACTCTGCCTTTCTCAGATGCAGGTAAAATTTCTCCTCTTTTTCTGAAAAATCCTCCAAATATCTCATCAGATATTGTTTATGATCCTGAATCAAATTCATATGTTTTTTCAGAAAAAGTCGGTAAACTTAATTACAGGCCCAGCACTTATATGACTCTTGATGAGTACCGCCAGTTTGAATTAAACGAAGCAAAACGCTATTACTGGCAAGAACGCAGGCTTGGTGAAAGCACAGATTCCCGGTCTTCCTTTATCCCAAGCATCAACATTGGGGGTGAGGCTTTCGATAAAGTTTTCGGTACGAATACAATCAATATAATACCACAGGGATCCGCTGAATTAATATTTGGTTTTAACCTGTCGAGAATAGATAACCCAACCCTTTCTGAAAAACTCAGAAAAACCCCAAGTTTTACTTTCGAAGAAAAGATCCAGATGAATGTAACCGGTACAATCGGAGATAAAATGAAACTGGGATTAAATTATAATACCGAGGCAACATTTGAATTTGAGAATAAAACAAAAATAGAATATGCCGGGAAGGAGGATGAAATCATCAAAAAAATAGAAGCAGGAGATGTTTCCCTTCCCCTGACAGGCTCCCTGATTACCGGTAGTCAGAGCCTGTTCGGACTGAAAACCGAATTGCAATTTGGAAAACTAACAGTAACCTCAATTTTTTCCCAGCAAGAAGGTGAAACTTCAGTGATTGATGTGCAAAATGGAGCACAGTTAAGCGAATTCGAAATTACTGTTGATGACTATGATGCAAACCGACATTTCTTTCTTTCACAATATTTTAAAGATAATTATGATCAGGCATTACAAAACCTTCCTATTATTAATACCGGCGTTAATATTACTAAAATTGAGGTCTGGATCACTAACAAAACTAGCAATTTTGAGAATTCCCGTAACGTGGTATCTTTCATGGATCTCGCTGAAGGGAACCTAAACATTTATTCAGATTATTTCAATCAAACACCCGGGGAAAGAGGAGCAAATCCCAGAAATGAACTGAATAGCCAGTACGGAGTAATGACCACAACCTATAACAGTATTAGAGATATCAATCTGGTAACCAGCACCCTGCAGGGAGTCATACCGAATTTTCTTGATGGACAGGATTATGAAAAGGTTGAAAATGCAAGAAAACTTTCCGAACGCGAATATACAGTAAACAGGAAACTGGGTTATATCTCCCTTAACAGCGCCCTTAATGCCGACGAAGTTCTTTCTGTAGCCTATGAATACACCTTAAATGGTAGAACATTTAAAGTGGGCGAATTATCTTCAGATGGTATTGATGCTCCTAATAGCCTGATAGTAAAATTACTTAAAGGTACGAACCTGACACCCCGGCTGCCTACCTGGGAATTGATGATGAAAAACATTTATGCTATTGGTGCTTACCAGGTTAATCCATCAGACTTCACTTTCGAGGTCATGTACCAGGATGATAAGACTGGTACTTCTATAAATTATCTTCCGGAAGGTGATATAGCCAATATGGTATTAATTAAAGTACTAAATCTTGATAACCTTAATGAACAACTTGATCCGATACCCGATGGAATGTTTGACTTCATTTCTGGTATCACCGTAATTGAACAGAATGGCAGGGTAATCTTCCCTGTCCTTAAACCATTTGGAGAATACCTTGAAAGAAAGATTAAAGATCCTGTCATAGCCGCAAAATACGTCTTCAACGAGCTCTACGATTCAACTAAAACTATTGCTTCACAGGTTGCTGATAAAAATAAATTCATACTGACAGGAACCTACAAATCTTCATCAAGTTCAGAAATATTGCTAAATGCGATGAATGTGCCACAGGGGTCAGTAGTTGTAACGGCGGGAGGAAGGCAACTCACTGAAAATGTTGATTATACTGTAGACTATACCGGCGGCAGGGTAACTATCATTAATCAGGGATTGCTTGAATCAGGCACACCTATCAAGATTTCTCTCGAGAGTCAATCCTTGTTCTCTATTCAGACTAAAACTCTTTTAGGTACCCATTTGGATTATAAACTTTCTGACGATTTAAATATAGGTGGTACAGTTTTAAATCTTACTGAAAGGCCGTTGACACAAAAAGTCAATATAGGTGATGAACCTATCTCAAATACAATCTGGGGACTTAATGGTTCATACCGTACCTCTTCACAACTGCTCACAACTCTTATTGACCGCCTCCCACTGATCAGCACCAAGGAGACATCAACAATTACAATGGCCGGTGAATTTGCACACCTTATCCCCGGTCATTCCAGAGCAATCCAGAAAGAAGGAATTGCATATATAGACGATTTCGAAGCAAGTCAGACCTCAATTGATATGAAAAATTTTGCTGCATGGGTATATTCAAGTACTCCCTCAGGAAGGTTTGAAGAAGGAACAGCTGTAAATAACAGAAGATATGGATTTAACAGGGCTAAACTTGCATTTTATGTAATTGATCCCTTATTTCTCAGAAATAACTCGCTTACGCCAGCGCATATTAAAGGAGATCCAAATTCGCAATCAAGTCATTTTGTTGAAGAAGTTTTCGAAACTGATATATTCCCTAACAAGGAAAATCCAAGCGGCGTACCTACAAACATAGCTGTATTAAATGTAGCTTATTATCCCAGGGAAAAAGGGCCCTATAACTATTCGACAGACTTCGATGCAAACGGTTTGCTTATTAATCCTGAAAGAAGATGGGGTGGTATAATGAGAGAAATCCAGACCAACGATTTCGAGACTGCTAATGTGGAATTCATTGAATTCTGGCTTATGGATCCTTTTGTTGAAAATCCTGATCATCCGGGAGGAGATCTCTACTTCAACCTGGGGGATATCTCTGAGGACATCCTGAGTGATTCAAGGAAAGCATTTGAAAACGGACTTCCTCCGACTGCAGAAGTCATCCTGGTTGATACAACTACCTGGGGCCGTGTCCCTATAACACAATCCCTTGTCAATGCCTTTAACAATGATCTGCAGTCAAGGCAATACCAGGATGTCGGTCTTGACGGTTTAAGCGATACAGA
>Ga0153916_10003659_pt1 | contig 11483 bp, 5 predicted proteins | sample Opewatmetagenome_FD_109642 | JGI IMG/M metagenome (GOLD analysis project Ga0153916, IMG submission 109642) | Freshwater wetland microbial communities from Ohio, USA - Open water 3 Core 3 Depth 4 metaG | ecosystem: Environmental > Aquatic > Freshwater > Wetlands | place: USA: Ohio, Lake Erie, Old...
CCGGCCAGTTACGAGCCGCGAGTGGTATCGTCCCTTGCCGCCGCCGAAACGCTTCCAATGGTCCTTGCGGGATAACGTCAACTATATGCAGACCGGATGCCTGGCCATCCTCAACTACACGGCGCTTCACAGCCAGGACTTGCTGCGCGACTTCTACCGCAAGAGCTTCGAATCCTGGCAGAAGGGGGTAAAGGGGAAGCCGCGGGCGTTTGTCATCGCGCCAGAACAAGGCGACCGTCGCCGTGTCGCCCAGATGATCAACCTTCTCCTCGGACAAAGGATCGAGGTCGGACGGGCGACCCAGTCATTTGCAGTTAAGGAAGGGGAGTTCCCCGCAGGAACGTTTGTCGTCCGCCTGGACCAGCCCTATCGCAACTACGCGCTGGACTTGCTGGCTCCCCAGAAGTTTCCAAAAGACGCCGAATTTCAGCCCTACGACGATATATCCTGGGCGCTTCCCGTTCACTTCGGCCTGACGGCCACTCCCGTCGAAGACGAACAGATCATGATGGTGCCCCTCGATTCCTTGAAGGAGGACATCAAAGTGACCGGCCGGGTGTCCGGGACAGGTCCAGTCTTCCTTCTCAAGGACACGGGACAGGAAGCGCTGCTGGCGGCGCGGGCGAAGCTGGCCGGATTTAAGGTCGAAATCGCGGAGAAGGCCTTCAAGATCGGAGAGGTCGAATACCCGGCCGGCTCTTGGGTTATGGAGGCTCAGGAGGGCTTGGCCGCCGAGCTCGGGGAAGTCGGCTCTGATTTCGCGCTCGATTTTGATAGCGCTGAGGCCATACCCGATGCCGCCCGGCACGAATCCCGTCTGCCGCGGATGGCGCTCTGGCATCCCTGGGCCGACACGCAGATGATCGGCTGGGTCCGGCTGATTTTTGACCGCCAAGGGATCCCATATACCATCTTACGGGACGACGACATCCGGGCAGGCAGATTGGGGGATCAGTTTGATGTGATTGTCCATGGCGATAGTGAAGAGGACCTGAAACGCCAAATCCACGGCCTCGACCGCAGGTTCTCTCCGCTGGGCTATACAAAAACTGCCGAGTTCCCGAGTCACGGCTCTCCTGCCGCCTCAGACGACATCACCGGGGGGATCGGCTGGTCAGGCATGGCCAATCTTCAGCACTTTATCGAGGACGGAGGGACGCTGATTACTTTGGGCAACGGATCCGCGCTCGCGCTGGATGGGGGAGTGGCTCCTCGCGTCCGCCGCGCCCGCGGCGAAAGCGAGGTCTGGACACCCGGAGTAGAACTGACGGCGAGCTTCGTGCGGCCGGAGCATCCCATTTCCTATGGATACAGTCCGCGGACGTCTGTTTTCCGGAGCGGCTACCCAGTGTATTCTATCCGACGAGCGGATCGGGGACTGATCGTGCTGCAGTGGGGCAGCCGTCCGCCTAAGGAAGAGCGTGACGATGAGGTCGAGGGAGAGCTCGAAGCCAAGGATGACAAAGCCAAGGCCCCACCGCTTCTCGTGAGCGGCGGTATCAAGGGTGAGGACATACTCGAGGGCCGGCCGGCCATCCTCGACATCCCCGTCGGACGGGGGCGGGTGCTGGCTTATAACTTCAACCCTGTCTATCGCGAGCTCAACCACTCGGACTACCGGCTACTCTGGAATGCGCTACTGAATTGGGAGGCAGTCAAGGCAAGTCTCGAGAAGAAATGACCGGGTCCCGCCTACTCCTACTCCCGGAATGACTTGAGTTGTTCCGGGGTAAAAAAGAAGTCGCGAGCGAAAAGCTCCCATAAAAGGTCACCCAGCTCCCAGTACCGCTGGGTTACGGCCCGGGCGAAGTTGCCACAATAGGATGTCAAAAAAGCCTTGGCCGATTCCGGGTCCTCCTGGTAGAGCGCTATCGCTTTTTTTTCGACATCGGGCAACTCGGCAAAGGCCTGATCTTCGCACTCTCTGATGAGCGGTTCGACAAGCTTGCCTGTCATACCCCACTTCACCGCGGCGAGACGGCTGACCCGGCGAAAGGCCCATGATGCCGATTCGGTGGTGAAACCCTGCTGCCCGCTCACCTCGAAGCTCGGCGGCACTTTTGTGATCCCACAATAGAGAGGCATACGCGCGCCGTGGGCCGGATTGTCAAACCCGAACCAGACGATACCGCCGACCGGATCCGGCAGCCAATCCCGCGATTGGATGACCGTCGAGTAAGAGCAGATGTTGTTGGGTATCACGTAGGACGCAGGGACCGTGTAGGGCTTCAGTGTATTGAGAAGGGCCGCGGTATCTCTGAGCATCCAGGGACTCGCCACCGGGCTGGTAACCTTTTTCCCCGTCCGGTCTGTCACTATCAGGTTCCGGGTTTTATCAAAGGGGGTGTTTTCATAAGTGTCGCGGAACCAGGCGATGATATCCCTGACGGATAATTTGCGTTCGGCCCTGACCGAAAAAGGAATCTCGTCAGCTTTAGGGTCGAGATTCAGGGACGGGGCCGCAAGGCTGAGTATCCGCCATTCGCGCTCGGAAAAGCCTATGCCACCTCCATAGACCCGGCGAAAATCGAAGGGCTGACCTGACTTGGGATCCCACCATCCCATCTCCTGTGCCAGGGAATAGATATTCTCCGAGGCCATAAAATAGTCCGGATTATCCAGATCAAGCTTTCCAATCCGCGACATATTTGCAGATACTCCCACATGGTCGTCCGGAATACGCACCGCGGCCCAGACTGCACCGACGTATTTCGGCGTGGCCCCGACGATCTCGAAGTGCCAGACTTCCTTGGGGTCGGCAATGGTCAGACATTCGGCGTTGTAATCGACGTAGCCATAGCGCTTGGTCAGCTCGTCGGCCAGGCGGATCGCCTCCCGGGCTGTCCGGCAGCGCTCCAGCATCAGCCGCTCGATCTCCTCAATGCGGAAGAGGCCCTTTTCCAGGTTCTGGAGCTGCTTTCGTAGATAGATAGTCGTTTCGCCAATCGCCAGCTGGTGTTCATTGACACAGGGATAAGCGGTGTCCAAAAAGGCGAAGCTTTCCGGAATTTCGGGTATCTCTCCGACCACCTTGAGTTTTCGGCGATCCCAGGGACATTTCGTGCCCATTCGGCCTGAATAGATGGGGGCCATCGAACCCGGCTTGTTGATTCTGTGGGGTGATATGTTTAGCCAGGTCCGGAACAGCCCGTCACACGTCTGGGACGTGATCACCGATCCATCCGCGGTGGCCTGGCGGCCCACCATGATGCTCGTACAACCATGGGCGTGCCCAGGGATGTCGTTTCTGCCTGTTTCGCTGTTGGCTCCAAAGTTGGACAAACCAGCCAAAAACAGGATGAGTGGAATAAACCGGAAATTGTTTGATGTGATCAATCGGCGTTTCATGCCTCCCCTCCGCACAGGTCGCTTTATCTGAAGCAAGAGTCCTATTTGGCCCGGCCCCAGCAGTCAGGTCTTTTGTTGTTTTTGTCTTGCTGACATCGAAAGTGACGATATCATACGAAAAAAGATGAAGTCAATTCAGTTGCGGGTACGACCTCTGGCGAGTACAATAAGAACTCCGCCGGAGGGATGGCCGAGTGGTTGAAGGCGGCGGTCTTGAAAACCGCTTTCCGGTTTCCGGAACGGGGGTTCGAATCCCTCTCCCTCCGCCACTCGCTTTTCAACAAGCAGCCTATTGACATCCCTGCGCATCAAGTTTTATCATCCCTGACGATGGGATGAATCGACACCGCCGCACGACTCCCATCCAGCGATCGATCACGCAAATGAGTTTCTTATCTCCGTCTATCTGGAAAATGGATTCCTCTTTGTTGACCGTAGGGAAATCATATGAGCACTAAAAAACCTCAGGTTCCCACCCAGACTATGACTTCTTCTCCTGAAACCTTTGGTTCCGTAGGGCCCTATCGTTTGCTGGAAAAGATTGGCGAGGGAGGAATGGGAGACGTCTGGATTGCCGAGCAGCATAAGCCCATCCGCCGAAAAGTGGCCTTGAAGGTAATCAAGACCGGCATGGATACAAAGCAAGTCATCGCCCGCTTCGAATCGGAAAGGCAGGCGCTGGCGATGATGGACCACCCCGCTATCGCTAAGGTGTTCGAGGCCGGAGAAACCGAGCATGGCCGGCCATACTTCGTCATGGAATACGTGCAGGGCATCCCTATTACTGCGCACTGCGATCAAAACCGCCTGACGACCCCTGAACGACTCGCGCTGTTCAGGCAAGTCTGTGACGGAGTCCAGCATGCCCACCAAAAAGCGATCATTCACCGAGACCTCAAACCCTCCAACATTCTGGTCACTATTCAAGATGGCAAGGCGGTCCCCAAAATCATCGACTTCGGAGTGGCCAAGGCTACGGCGCAAAGCCTCACCGAGAGGACGATGTATACAGAACTCGGGATGCTGATTGGAACGCCGGAGTACATGAGCCCCGAGCAGGCGGAAATGTCCGGCCAGAACATCGACACTCGGACCGATGTCTATTCGCTGGGCGCCATCTTATACGAGCTCCTGGTTGGCGCCCTTCCCTTTGATCCCAAAGAGCTGAGGCGCGCCGGCTTCGACGAGATCCGCCGGAAAATCAGGGAGGAGGACCCGCCGAAGCCGAGCACCAAGCTGAGCACCATGGGGGAAGCGTCGACCATGGAGGCGCAGAAGCGACGGACAGATCCGACTGCACTTATACGACAGGTCAGAGGCGATCTGGATTGGATCACCATGAAAGCGCTCGAGAAGGACCGAACCAGGCGCTATGGATCGCCTTCAGAACTGGCCGCAGACATCGACCGGTTTTTGCACCATCAGCCCATCATCGCCCGCCCGCCGAGCACCTTGTACAAAACCAGGAAATTCGTCCGCCGTCACAGGATCGGCGTCGGCCTGGCCTCCGCAATGGCGATTCTTCTGGTCGCATTCTCCGTTACTACGGCTATCCAGGCCCGCCGTATCGCCCGCGAGCGGGACAGGGCGAACCAGGAAGCGGAGGCATCACGTCAGGTCTCGGATTTCCTGACCGGGCTGTTCAAGGTCTCCGACCCAAGCGAAGCCCGGGGGAACAGCGTCACGGCGCGGGAAATCCTTGACAAGGGGGCGGATAGGATCGCGCGCGAACTCCAGGGTCAGCCTTTCGTACAGGGCAAGCTCATGAATACGATGGGGTTTGTGTACGAGAGCCTCGGCCTTTACGACCCGGCCCAGGCCCTCCTGGAAAAAGCGCTGGACACACGCACCAAAGCCCTCGGTCCGGACCACCCGGACGTGGCGACCACCCTGTCCGACCTCGGCACGGTCGCCTGGCGCAAGGGCGATTTCGCGAAGGCGAAAGCTCTTCAAGAACAGGCCCTGGCGATTCGTGAGAAGCGTTTCGGCCGGGACAGCGAGGAAGTGGCCTCCAGCCTCCATAACCTGGGTACTCTCAACTGGAACCAGGGGAATTACGGCGAGGCCCGCCGCCTCCTCGAACGCGCCCTGGCGATCAGGGAGAAGATACTTGGCCCCGAACACGCGGACGTCGCGACCACGCTCAACTCCCTGGGGGGGATCGCCTACAAAGAAGGTGAGTTAAAGAAAGCCGGGGAGATATGGGAGCGGACGCTGGCGATCCGCGAAAAAACTTTGGGCCCGGACCATCCCTACATAGCCGCAACGCTCAACAACCTGGCCATCGTCCATACGTACACCGGGGATCCCAAAGGTGCGGTGCCTCTGCTTGAGCGCGTGGTCCAAATCCAGGAAAAAGTCTTGGGCGCTAAGCACCCGGACCTGGCCTCGGGGCTCATGAACCTGGGGGATGCTATTTCCTTTAGCGGCGACCCTATCGGGGCGAAGGCCTACTATGCCCGTGCCGTGGCCATCATGGAGACGGCCAGCCCGGGCAACCCGGAGCTTGGCCGTTTTCTCGATCGACTGGCCTATGTCCTTCTTAAAGAGAATGATTTGAAGGGGGCGCAAGGGCTTTATGAACGCTCATTGGCGCTGCGCCAAAAAGCCCTCGGCCCTAGGCATCCCGATGTGGCCGAAAGTCTCGGGGGCCTGGCCGATTGCGCCTCACAGGGCGGCCGCCTCCAGGAGGCAGAGGCTCTTTACGAGCGGGCTTTGTCCATCGCCCGAAAACCGGACGGGAGCTATTATCCCTCAGGCTACGACGTGCTCAAGGGATTCGCGGAACTCCTGCGGGCCACCCATAGGGACGCCAGGGCAGCCGAGATGGAATCAATCGTCCGTTCCATGGAAATTAACCGCTAGTGCCCTTGCCTGGCTCATTCGGGGCTCTTCTTTTTTTGCTGTGATTGTTTGCGAACGTTGCCCGCTGCCCGCTGCCATTTTCAACAGGGGGAAAACGTGCTAAAATAGCTTCGCTACAAAGGCGCGGAGAGGTGCTGGAGTGGTCGATCAGGAACGCCTGCTAAGCGTTTGTCCTGGTTTACGCCGGGACCGTGGGTTCGAATCCCACCCTCTCCGCCACTCTCAAAGACATATCGTTTCCGTTCTGTCGACGGATTTCTGATTGACCTTGCGGGTTGCCTTCCGTCTCAGCCTGTGAATTTCGCACCAAAATAGGGCTTGTCTAATCCTTTCCGTATTGGATAAGATAACGTCCGTGAATCATCCCGCACGATATGAGGGTGGTTCTTAAGCTCTTACCGGAGGAGGGAAAAGATCATGAAAAGAACCCTGGGCCTTTGCTTGGCCGTCCTGGGAACGATCGGGCTGCTCGCGAGTTGCCAGAAAAAAGTGGAGGGCGACACTTATGCCTCCGTCGTTCAGGCGTTCGCCGACCCGCCCTCAGAATATCGGAGCGCGCCGCTCTGGGTTTGGAACGACCGGGTGACCAACGAGCAGGTCGAGACCCAGCTGGCGGATTTTAAAGCCCATGGCATCGGCGGCGTCTATATCCATCCGCGCCCCGGCCTGATCACGCCCTACCTCTCCGAGGAATGGCTCAGCCTTTGCCGCCATGCCGTCGAGGTCGGGAAAGGACTCGGGATGAAGGTCTGGATATATGACGAAAATTCCTATCCTTCCGGTTTTGCCGGTGGACACGTCCCGGCCGAGATGCCCGACTCGATCGGGAAGGGCCTGCGGCTGACGAAGGCTACAGCCATTCCGGGCGGTTCCAAGGAGAAACCTCTCCTTATTCTCAGAAAAACCGAGGCCGGGTTTGAGGATGTCACCGAAAAAGCCGTCCAGCCGGGGTCGGCCGCGGCCCTTGGAAAGGGCGATTTTTATATTTTCGATGTTCAGAAGGCGACTCCTGAAGTCTGGTTCGGCGGCTACACCTATGTCGACCTCATGAGCCGCACCGTAACGGATAAATTCCTGGACGTCACCCTAAACGCGTACAAGCGGGCGATGGGGAACGAATTCGGCCTGACCGTGCCGGGAAGTTTTCAGGATGAGGCCCATATCGGCCCGGTAATGGGCCAGAATATTGTTAACTTTACGCCTTCCATTTTCGATGTCTTTCAGAAAAAATGGGGCTATGACTTGCGGCTCCATCTGCCTTCTCTTTTTGAAGAGGCGGGCGATTGGCGGGCGGTTCGGCACAATTTCTATGCGACAACACTGGAGCTGTTTATCGAGAACTGGGCCAAGCCTTACTATGATTATTGTGCCGCCAACAACCTCTGGCTGACCGGCCATTACCTGGAGCACGAGTGGCCCGGTCCGAACTACACCTCGGATTTCCTTGCCATGTCCGCCCATGCCCATATGCCGGGGATCGACTGCCTGATGAACCAGTGGCAGACTGGCCCGCATGACCAGTTCGGGAATGCCCGTCCGCCAAAGGAAATACGGAGTGTCGCCAACCAGCTCAGCCGCCCCCGCACCATGTCCGAGACATACGGCGCCGGAGGCTGGGACTTGGCGTTCGTCGACCAGAAGAGGATCGCCGACTGGGAATTCGCGCTGGGCGTCAATTTCATCAACCAGCATCTTTCTTACATAACCATCATGGGCGCCCGCAAGCGCGACCATCCGCAGTCGTTCTCCTACCATGAGCCGTGGTGGCATGCTTACAAGGTCATGGGTGACTATCTCGGCCGCCTTTCAGTGGTCACCAGCAAAGGCCAGCAGGTCAACCGGATTCTCGTTCTCGAGCCGAGCACAACCGCCTGGATGCACTATGCCCCGGGAACGCAGCCGGAGCGCCTACAAGCCATTGGTGACGGGTTCACCAGCTTCATCAACCGGCTGGAGGCCGCCCAGGTCGAATACGACCTGGGGAGCGAAGACATTCTCCGGAATCACGGCCGGGCCGAAAACCAGAAAATGGTGGTTGGCGAACGCAGCTACGATGTCGTCGTCCTGCCCGCAGAAGTTGAAAACCTGAACGAACCGACCCTGGAGGTCTTGGCCCGTTATCTCGAAGCAGGAGGCAGGGTGTTATGCCTGTCCGAGGGCGTCCGTTTTGTCGACGGCAAGGCCTCCGACCGGCCGGCACAGTTGGCCGCGGCCCATCCCGCTAATTGGCTGGTCAAGCCGGTGGAAGGAGCGGTCATTTATCTGTCCGGGCTCTGTGCCCCGGACATCCAGTTTTCGGACCTCGACGGCGACAAGAGCATGTTCTTCCATCAGCGGAGGGTACTTGCGGATGCCGAGCTCATATTCTTGGCCAATGTCAGCCCGGACAAGGCCATGAGCGGCCAATTCGTGTCCAGGGGGAAATCGGCGGAGATTTGGGATCCGTTCGGCGGAAAGATCTCATCCTATCCCAGTGAGCCGCTCAAAGGGTCTGCCGCGGTGAGTTTCAGCCTTCCGCCGGGCGGGAGCGCTTTGTTTTGCCTGCGCCCGAAAAAGGCCGGCCGGACTAAAGAACAGGAATACCGATGGGGAGAACTTGTCCCGGACGGCGAACTGGCTGTCGTGGCCGATTCTCCCAATGTGCTGACCCTCGATCACTGTGACCTCAGGGTCGGGAACAAGGTAGAGAAAGACCTCTATTTCTATGAGGCCCAGCGGAAGACATTTCAACATCACGGCCTGGATCGCAATCCTTGGGACAACGCCGTGCAGTACAAGACGAACATCCTCGATTTGGATAAATTCGGGCCGGACTCCGGTTTTGAGGCCGGCTTCTGGTTCGAAGTCGGGCCGGGTGTCGACCTAACTTCGCTGAAGCTCGTGGTCGAGCGTCCTGCTCTATATCAGGTCTCTATCAACGGACGGAAAGTCGTACCGATCAACGGGCAGTGGTGGCTGGACAGGGCCTTTGGTGTTTTCGAGATCGGCGGATTCTGCCAAGGTGGACGGAACAAAATTACGCTCAAGGCGTCTCCGTTTACTATTCACACAGAGCTTGAACCGGTTTATATATTGGGGGACTTCGGCCTGGAAAGCGCAGAAAAGGGATTTCGGCTTATTCCTGCGGCCGCCATGGGGCTCGGCCCTTGGTCAGAGCAGGGGAGGCCGATGAGCGCCGGTGGAGTGAGCTATTCCAAGACGTTTGGCTTGAGTGCGCCCGACACCAAGAAAGAACGAATCATCGTCAGGCTCGGAGAATGGCGGGGATCGGTGGCCGAGGTCAAGGTCGGCGGCAAGAGCGCCGGGTTTATCTTTAGGCCTCCCTTTGAGCTCGACATCACCGGTTTCATAAGCGCCGGCCAGAACGCGGTGAGCGTCACCGTCTTCGGGACGCTGAAGAATACCCTTGGGCCGCATCACAATAACCCGCCCCTGGGCATGGCCTGGCCGGGAATGTTCCAGAAGGGTCCGGAGGGCGGATATCCGCCCGGCTCTGCCTACAGCGTCGTCGGCTATGGGCTCTTCGAGGATTTCAAGCTCCTGTCCAGGACCCTCCAATAGCTCGATCTTTGATTGTGAAGATGAGGACAGGCAAAAAGACGGGCGCGGGGGGCTAAGGGATGAAACTGGACGCCTGGTTGGCCGTGCTTGTCATCTCCATCTCTGCGGCTTTTGCCATCTCCGGGAAATATCAGAAGCCGAAGTTTATCCATTACGCCTTTAAGCCTCTCACGATGATCTTGATTATTTCCCTGGCCTGGGAGCGGGTGACGATCCTTCCATCAGTCTATGGATACTTCATCCTTTCAGGCCTTTGCGTCTCTCTCCTGGGCGATGTCTTTCTGATGCTGCCGGCCAAATATTTCAAGCCCGGCCTTCTGGCCTTCCTGGCCGCACAAATCCTCTATATACTGGCTTTCGTCCGCGGACTCAAAGCCTTCTCCTTTTCTCCGCTTCTCATTATCTTGGCTTACGCCGGGCTGGTATTTCTGTTTTTATACAGGAGCCTCGGCAAGTACCGCTGGCCTGTTTTAGGCTACATCCTGGCCATCTCGGGCATGGCCTGGCTCGCGGTCAGCCGGCATCTGGGACTTCTCGATCGAAACAGCCTCTTAGCCATGATCGGCGCCCTCATGTTTCTGTTTTCGGACTCGGTCAACGCCGTCAACCGTTTCAAGAAACCCTTTTGGCTGGCTCAAATCTTGATCCTGGGGACATATTTTTCGGCTCAGCTTCTTTTTGCCTTATCAATCTAGGCCCCGGAGACGCCAATCGGCCTCTCGGCAAGGGTGGCCAGCCAGCGGTGGAGGGGCGCCAAGGGCTTAAATTTTTCGAAACAATAATCCACCAAGTGAGGGGTGAACAGCTCTTGGGGTATTGTCGATTCCCAACCCATGTGGAGCCCGTTATGCAGAAGCAGGGGGGCGTTTGGGTGGGAAGCGTCATAGCCGGCCGGCACTCGCTTGTAATGCTGGCCGCCGATCTTAAAATCCGTTGTCTCGGAAATTTTCTTGAGGATCGTGGCCAACTCTTTTCCGTACTTGGGATGGACTACCGCCTTCCGGAAGCGCTCCATCAGCCAGTCTGGGAACATATAGTAGCCCGCACCGAGTAAAAAAGTCGGCGGCTCGACGTGGACATAGAAGCCGGGGCTCTCCATCCGGGAGCGCGGCCCTTCCCAAAAGTAGATGCCCAGGTTGGGCTTATAAGGGGATTTGTCGAGGCTGAAACGGGTATCGCGGTTGAGACGAAAGATGGATTTGTTGACTTTGGGAGCGGCCACGATGTTCGGCGAAATCTCTTTCAGCCGGCGGCCCAAGGCCACGACGAAGGCTTTCGTCGGCTCGAGGATATGGTTCTCGTAGATTTCCCGGCGCGATTCGAACCAGTCCCTGCTGTTGTTCCTCTTAAGTCCCCGGAAGAACTTGAGTGTCTCTTGGCTGAATCCCCGGAATTCATATTGCTCTGACATACATCTCTCCTCTCTTAATTATAATACATTTTTTCCACAGGAATCTCACGCACATAAGCGTGCCGCAGACCAGTGGGAACGGTTTTCTTCTTTTGCCCAAGGCGAAGGGTATGGATGAGGAAATCCGTGGACGACTGAGCGGGCACGGTTTCTCGACTGAAGCGGGTTTGCTGATTTGCGGCAGCAAAGCAGCGGGGGTTCCAAGGGGGATGGCCCCTTTGGTCGTAGGACGGAGTCCGAGAAGGGGAGGCAGGGAGCGAAGCGACCGTTGGAAGGGGGAAAGCGAAGCTTTCTCCAA
>Ga0153916_10003660_pt1 | contig 11481 bp, 10 predicted proteins | sample Opewatmetagenome_FD_109642 | JGI IMG/M metagenome (GOLD analysis project Ga0153916, IMG submission 109642) | Freshwater wetland microbial communities from Ohio, USA - Open water 3 Core 3 Depth 4 metaG | ecosystem: Environmental > Aquatic > Freshwater > Wetlands | place: USA: Ohio, Lake Erie...
GATTTGGAAAAGCGCTGATACTGGAATCGTAGGTTGCCAAAGAGTTCCTTCTGGACGAAAAGCCGAACGATTCAGCCAGTTCAAAAATCGCATATACATACTACTGATGTGAAATTCATTAATCCTATATTCGGAGCATGCTACCTCTAATGTTGTGGAATCCATGCTCTCGTTCGAAATATCAGCTATCGACATCGTCCTCTTAGTGATTAGCCTTATTCTTCTATTACTTCATGTCACTAAGCGTATAGAAACACCTAAAAATCGAGCACAAGCCATAGTCGAAAAAGAACCAAAAAAGAGAGAAGCACAAAAAGAAACCGCAACCCGACAAACAAAGCCCTCTACAAAGCAAACCGACGTGAATTTTCAATGTTCACATCAATTTGGCTTCCTGAAACAATTGCCGCGCAACACAGCGGTTCCAGACGAATGTTTCGGATGTCCTAAAGTAATGCAATGCTTATTCACCAACCATTAATTCTCTACGCTGCTTCTCACCCTCAGAGCAATAGAACTCGCATAAACAGTGCACCTACACTAACAACAAGCCACTACTGGAAACCCAAAACCACATCATCACCAGCAAAACAAACCACTTTGACTTCACCACGATAATAGGCGCAGAAGACACAACTCCAATTATTTACACTGTATACGTGTTGAACAACGATACGGCAACGTTTATTAAATATAAATATACAATATTAGGCTGGTGCAACGAGATGGAAAAAAAAGAAATTGTCATTGTGGGTGCCGCCGTAGCGCTTGTTCTGTACACGTTGGTTCTAGGTGCTCTCGGACCCGTAATTTCGGCAACTCAGACAGACAGAACAATCCCAAACGCTGCATCCGTTAAGACTATTGGAGTTGGAGTTTACTGGGATCAAGCATGCAGCAACCGAGTAACTTCGATAAACTGGGGAGTAGTGGAACCTGGCTCCAGTGTCGACAAGACAGTTTACATTAGGAATGAGGGAAACGCAGCATCTACACTCTCAAAGGCCACATCGAATTGGAATCCGGCGAATGCCTCTGGCTATATTGCGCTAAATTGGGACTATGGAGGCCAAACCGTAAACATCAATGAAGCAGTGCAAGTCAAATTCACGTTAGTTGTATCGTCAAGCATTGCAGGAATTACAAGTTTTTCCTTTGACACAGTGATAACGGCAAGTGGATAAGAAATAATCACTATAATATCCTCCTTTTTGTGTGCAAGTCTGGATTAGTAGACGCGACCAATACAGATAGCAAAAATGAACCTGTATTACGTTGCCTCCACCGATGGCAAGGCTCCACAAACAGTTACGATAACGTTGATGGTCCCAGATAACCCTTGAGTAGACGCAAAAGGTAGCATAGAGGTTCAGCTGTATTCATGTGCCAAGGGCAAGTGGACGTATAGATTGCAAATACAAACCGTAATAAAGACGGTACCACATTACACCAGCATAGCTACGAAAACCGAGACGTGTGCTTTAGACTTGAGTGGTTGGCTTGGGACTTCCTACACGTAGTATTCAAGGGGTTCCTGATGCTTCATCAACGCTATCTGAACGAAAAAGATTCCGGTTACATAAATGGTGTTTTGTTTCTCTTACTCTAATTTTAATCATGATTGGCTCATTGTTCATTTACTTCAATTCGACTTCGGACCCGAAAGTGCTTTTTGGAAAAGGCTGGGTGACAATTACAATGGACGATGGAACCATTGGACAATATTCGTATGCTTTTCCCATATTAAGAGCCAGAGATATTCTGGCTACGATTTTCTTGGTTACGAGCAGAATGGAGCCGTCTAGAACTTGGTATATTTCAATCGCTCAGGCATTGGAGATGCAGTCTGCAGGGTGGGAAATTGGAAGCCATAGTAAAATTCATGTTGACTTGACAACGTTGACAGACCAAGAAATACAGGACGAGGTATATTGGTCTAAGAGTCTTCTTGAGAGTTGGGGGTTCAGCATTAGAAGCTTCGCATATCCAGAAGGAAAATACGATATGCGAGTTCTTAGAACCGTATCCCAATCTTACAGCATTGCAAGAGGAGTATCAGGCTCGCATCAGCCTTATGATTTTGATTCCCTAACATTTGAAGATAGATACACGGAGTTAGGTTGGGTTTCTCACAAATCTGTAGCTCAAATAAAAGTACTCATTGACCAAGCAGCAAGTGAAAATAAATGGCTTGTTTTGGGTTTTCATATGTTCTATGCAGATGGGAGAGCAGATGAATGTGAGAATTTCACAGAAATTGCAGATTACATTCACACTAAGGTAGTGTCGGGTGAGCTTGAGACGGTAACCCTTATTCAAGGTTGGAGTGAATGGGCGCATTCACGAAATATAACTATTTGATTAAGGTTTTGCTAGGAGTCCACCAGCAACTAAGCAACTTATGTGTATCAGGTATGCGGGCACGTATGCGAAAAAGGCAGCAAAATCCGAGCATTAAGCTTTCTTAGAGGCGGTGCTATGTATCGCCGATTGTCAATTCATTTCTGTTTTCGACGGAATATCGGTCGATACTTGAGTAGGTATACGGTGCCGAGTTAAGTCTGTGTCCTCTTCATCATTTTCAGCAAGCTAGAGATCTCACCGATTGTGATGCCCTTCAATAACAGAATCAAAATCAAAGAAGACAGCAAGGATAAAAGCAAGCCTCCAAACTGTGAAAATCGACCGCCAACTGAACCGATGACCCAGCCGACGAAGATGGATGCTGAAGATAGGACGATAGGTTTCAATGCTTTAATGCTTAGCCACTTGGAAGCCACGATGGAAGCTATTAGAGACGAGGCTAGTATGGCCAAAGACGTGCTTACAGTTTTGGTAAGCTCCAAAGGGAGGAAAAACATGATTAAAAAGGTGATCAACTGGATTAGACCAAGCTGTATTAGTTGACGAAGTTTTCGTGCATAGTTCAATTTTGACACTACGTTCGAAACAATTATTGTTGGTAAAAGACTGATCGCAAGTATGACAAGAGGAAGACTGCCCGACATGTACCCTTCACCCACCAAGGAAAGTGCAGCCTCTGAAGATGAAGCCAATGCTGCAACAAGTGGTGCTGTGAGGCACAACCCGATCCTGAGAGTTGTCAAAGTAGCATCATCCTCACCAGCATGAGTAATTACTGATGCGGGTATTGCCATTGTGGCTATACTCGTTGCGAAACCGCCTGCAACAAGGCTTATCATTAATGCAATGTAGAAGACTCCAACCGAAGAAGGGTCGGATGCGCTAGCCAACAAGACAACACTCAAGTTGCTTGCAATGAGCACAGAAATTTTTGTTGGAAAGTTGCTGACTCCTATTTTCAACAGATTCTTTAGCCTGCCTAGTCCGCCCCATTTGAATCCTATTGCTTTATAGCACAGTAGAACTAAGCCCAATGCAACTACGCTTTGTTGAAATATGCCAGCAGTAACCATTCCAAGTCCACCAAAACCCATGGTTACAAGCAGTATACCAGTTGAGAGTCTTACAATGGTTCCGGCGACATCGTAGAAGAAAACGTCTTTAGTCCGAAGCAGCCCAATACCTGTAAATTTTGAGACGAAGGCTAAACCAAAAACTATGAAAGCAACAATGGCGAGGGTCATGTAAGGTACAAAGGATGCACCGTAGACAATCCCGCTCACCCAAAATGCAATGGGAGAAACCGCTAGCAACACCATAGTTTCGAAAATCGCTATTGTTCCATATGCGTACCCTTTGAGAAATGAAGTCTCTCTAAGCAAGGCGTAATCTAATCCGAAGCCGAAGATGCCAGTTGTAAGAGTTACAACGCTAAGCGTTGTTGTTGCATATCCTATCTCAACCGGATTCGCGATCTTCGAAAGAATGAGCCAGAAGAACCAGCCTCCTGCGCTTACGACAAAGAGGTCTGCGAACAGCCAGATTCCTGTTTGGAGTGCTTTTTCCTCGCTCAATGGCAACACCTACTGAACAAATCGAGAAGCAGGTTATTTTGCCGTGCCTGTTTTGGCGCGGTTGTTTAAGCCTAATTCTTTTAGCCCATTGATTAATGTGTCTATGTCTTCTTCAGTGTTGAAAAAGTGGGGGGAAACTCTGATCCCGCCCAGCCTTGGTGAAACTATAACCCCCTTTTCATTCCTTAGTACGGCAACTACTTCTCTGCAGTTATTAATCTTGAAATTTACTATTCCAAATCTTTTATCGGATTCCTCAGGGGTCTGCAGACTGAAGCCGGTTTCGTGAAGTTGGCTGATTGAGTACTCGTAAACGCGTTTTATTTTTTCTTCAATGCGGTGAATGCCCTCTTTAAGGATCATATTCATTGAAGCCCAGCTTCCAGCATATGCGGGTCGGTTAAATGCTCCCATGTCATGCCTAAACAGTTTTGACCCGTATTTCAGATTGTACAAATCGAACTTGTCAAAGAGGTTGGTTTCAACAGACTTCGCCTCTAAATTGTGCTCAAACATGAACAAAGGCTCTAACTTTTCAGCCAAATCCTTACTCACATATAAGAATGCCGCCCCTCCAGGACCGAGCAACCACTTGTATGTCCCGCAAACAAGGAAGTCGATGCCTTCTCTTTTGACATCTACTTTCATGGCTCCAACGCATTGAATGCCGTCGACGACGAGGTAAGCTCCCTTCTCATGTGCGACTTCGCTGAGCATTTCAATATCGTGGCGAAATCCATTCCACCAGCCGACTTGACCAATGGTCAAAGCCGCTGTTCTGCTGTCCAGTTTTTTCTTAACATCATCCAGAATAATCTTGCCATTCAGATTTCTTACGAAGCGAACCTGCACTCCCTTTGCTTGCCGTTTTAGCCAGACTATCACATTGGACAGGTATTCCATATCGTTCGTGACAACATTGCTTCCTCTTTCAGTTGCTATCATATTGGCAACTACGTTCAAACCTGTAGTTGTAGTGGGCACAAAGAAAACTTCTGTCTTCTCGCAGCCTATCAGCTTCGCAAATTGCTCTCTGGTTTGAGCAATTCTCTCTTTCCATGCTTCAAGGTCTGATTTCAATCCCATCCTGTCTCGGGCATATTCTCTTGTGTAGTCTTCCATCGCATTGTAGACCGATTTAGCGCCGGCACCATGTACGGCATTATCAAGGTACACGTGGCTTCTCAAAATCGGGAAGTCTTGTCTTATGTTAGTGATGCTTCTAATCTCCTGTATGCTCCCCTTGTCTTCTATTGAAATTCGTTTGATGATGTGAAACGGTTAACTATAGTTGGATGCGTTTCCTTCGGCAATACCATTCAATATACTTTTGTAGACCATCCTCAAACGCTACTTTGGGTCTATAGTCGATTAATCGCTGGATTTTGGAGATGCTAACAATAGGGGTGGACGGTTCCGTGTGGACGAGTCTCTCATGAGGCCTTGGGGGGACATAGATGGGTTTGATTTCATCTTCCTTGTCAAGGAGTTTCAGTACTAAATTCGCTAGTTCATTGATTGAAGAATCTTGCCCAGATGCCAAATTCACTATGTCATTTTGGATCCTGTCGGACTCCGCAGCGGAGACTATCCCATCTACAATGTCTGTAACATAAGTAAAGTCCATTCTCTGCTTACCAGTGCCAAATATCACCGGCGGAAGACCCTTTGTGACTCTCTCAACAAATATGGGAATGACCTCGGCATACTCTGCTTCTTGAGACCTGGGCCCATAGGTGTTGAAGACCCTCAAAATAGTGTAAGGTGTGTTAAAGCATTCGTAAAAGGCTTGAATATACATCTCCCCCGCCACTTTGTCAGCTGCATAAGGGCTTATGGCGCCTAGTGGATGCTTCTCGTCCTTAGGAAGGTACTTAGCTCTGCCGTATACAGCTCCCGTGGAAGTGAAGACTATTTTCTTTATGCTCCTGTTCTTTTGCGCAACCCGGCATATGTTTACTGTACCTCTAACGTTCACTTCAGAAGCCAAGCAAGGGTCTTCAAGTGCAAGACGCAGATTCAGAACTGCAAGGTGAAATAACTCGTCAACATCCTTTGCCGCTGATTGCAAAGACTGGAGATCCCTTATGTCACCGTTTATTACCTTGAGCGCCTGATGATTTTTCACCAAACTGAGATTTTCGGCTGAACCATACGAGAAATCGTCGAATACAACGACCTCATGACCACAGTTGAGCAATGATTCGACCAAATAAGAGCCGATAAATCCTGCTCCACCAGTGACCAAAACTCTCTTGGAATCCATACTCAAGTCACCCTAGTACCCGGGTTCACTTTTTGATGTTATTACGCGGGAAGGATTTTGAGCGCGATGTGTGGATCTTGCGTAAGCCCGGTCGTAGGTTTATTTGCCGAGGCCAATTGCGAAATAAGTTATTTCTTGACTAAATTCGTGGGGGTCATAAATTCTACGGCCATCGATTAAGATTGGCTTTCGCATGCTTTTCACAAAGTCTGTTGGTTTCAGTTTCTTGAATTCATCCCACTCTGTCACCACAATGCAGCAATCTGCATTCTTTATGCATTCGAGAGCCGATGAAGCATAGTTTATTCTTTCTTTGAAAACGCTCTTTACATTCTTGGAGGCTACAGGGTCATATGCAATTACTTCGCTCTTTTCCGCAAGAAGACGTCGAATAATCTTCAAAGAAACAGCTTCTCGAATGTCATCAGTGTCTGGTTTAAACGCTAACCCGAGTAAGGCGATTCGTCTCCTGTTAAGTTTGCCCAGTGCGTTTCTAGCAAATTCTATGGCTCGGTATGGTTGACTTTCATTTACTTTTTCAACAGACTTAATCAGCTCAGGTGAGTATTTTATGCGTTTGCAGAAAGAAATCAGAGCTTTAATGTCTTTGGGAAGACAACTTCCACCATAGCCAAGACCAGCATTCATGTAAAGAGGCCCGATGCGTTTGTCTAAACCGATTGCTTGGGTGACTTTTTTTATATCCGCACCGCTGATTCTTTCACAAATATTCGCAATCTGGTTGGCAAAACTCAGCTTTGTTGCAAGAAAAGAATTGCTGGCATACTTAATCAGTTCAGCAGTTGCAAGATTTGTTCGAATGATGGGGACCTCACCATTTGCACAAAATTCACGATAGAGATTCATCAAAATGCCTCCTGAGTTTTCGTCATATTGTCCGATTACAACTCTATCCGGGTTTAAGGTGTCCCTTAGGGCGGATCCTTCTCTTAGGAATTCAGGACTCATGCATAGACCAAAATCCTTTCCACAACGTTTTCCAGAGTGATCTTCAATGATGGGTTTAACGATGTCTTGTGTTGTACCTGGGGTCACTGTGCTCTTAACGACAACTAAATGATATGATTTCTTCTTACGTAGTGCTAACGCAATTTCTTTCGAGGATTTCTTTACATATTGGAGGTTTATGCTGCCATCAGTCTTGCTTGGAGTCCCTGTTGCTATGAAAGTCACGTCTGTTTCCAGAATTGTTTTTTCTGAATTCAAAACGCACTTAAGAAAACCATCATCGACAACTTTTCTTAGGGCGTCTGTTAGCTCTGGTTCGTAAAAAGGAGAGCGGCCCTTATTTATGAGCTTGACTTTTTCAGATTGATGGGTTGACGTGATAACATAGTAACCTCTCAGAGCAAAACCCAACGCTGTACATAGCCCGACATATCCGGTCCCGAAAATCGAGATTCTACTCCTTTTGCCTGCGTTGGAACTCATTATAATCGCCTATTACTTCTTTGTCCATGTTGCGCTGTAATGCAGACCTGCAATCTTGTTTTCACTAGTATCATTAGTGTTACTATCAGTTTTGCGGATTCTTCTTTGATCCAGAAACAAAGCTACTGTTGCGGATGCAACTATAAAAACAGCCATAGCCCCAACAACCGAGGTTAACCTCAAGCCTCCTGGAAAAAAGTTGACAACCAAACCAATAATGAAAACCAGACCTAGACTCAATGGAATATTCAGTATGAACCCCACTGTCTTGTTATAACTCCTTTCTAAAGAAAGAGTTTTGGCAAAACAGAATCCTGGAAGCCAGCAGAGGAAAATGAGACCTGGAATATATCTCAAATAGCTCAGGGGGAACGCATTTTCAGAAATGGAAAATACGCTAATCAACGTAGCAAGTGTCACTCCCATTGAGAAAAAGTACCATTTTCCCTTTGACTGAAAGTACTCCTTTATTGAACACAGTTTTCTCTGAAGCCCTGTTTCTTTCATGACAAGTTTCACTCGGAAAACTCTAAGTCGTTTACAAAGAAAAAGAGATAGGCAGCCTTAAGGTGTTTCGGTTAAAGACAGGGCATCTGCCTCAAAGGTTCCTTTAACGAACCCAGAAATCCAAGCTGTGGGATTAATTTGAACTTGGATTGAATATGTGTTCGTAGGTATCGTCACCGTAGATTTCGATTGCACCCACGCTGTGTCTAAAAGAGTTACCGTTTGGTAGGCGCCATATCCAATTTGCTGTCCTGTAGCACTGTAGAATCTTATGGCAATTCTTGCTTTCTGAACTCCCTGAACGTTTTTCAGCCAACCGCTCACTGTTAATTTATCTCCATCTTGGAGGTTCATATCGCTTAAGAATCTTTGCTGATTGATGCCATTGTACAGAAGCTCGCTATAGACTGCTGCCGCATAGTCTCCTTCATATACGTCAGTTGACTGTGTAACTTTGATGGTTGGTCTGTTCCAGTCAATTTTCCAGAAGTCTGGTTTCCCATCTGTCCACATTTCGAAATTAGGGTTTAGCAACAATCCGGCAACAGGTTCTCCAGTGAATGTTAGCGTTACCGATGAAGATTCTTGCGATTCAACAATGGCAGTTTCTTCAGTTTCAAGCCCTAGATAAGTTCCTTTAACCTTGTATGTGCCAGGGATAAGTTCTACTGAGAAAGGCGTTGTTTCTGAGGCTACTAAGATTTCATTGTAGTAGACTTTGGCTCCAGCGGTTACTGGTATGCCGTTGTGAGTGGCATCGCAGAGGAGGGTTCCTTCATCCGGCGAAGGTGGTGGTGGCTCATCTCCTTTCCAAATATCCAATCCTTCAGAGAAGGTTACAGCTTTGAGGACGCCTAAGTCAACTTTGGATTTAATGTAGTTCGCTATTTGAAGAAGATTGGCACCTTCGTCGACAGTTCCATCTGCGAAACAGTCATGGAAAAAGAATATCATCCAGCCTCTTTCAGCGATTGCTTGATCAATATACTGCATGGCTTTGCTGGTGCTATCTTCAGTGTAAATATGATATCGACCAAATTGCGTCCAAGGCTTATCTCCATCTGAGCCTAGTTCGCTTGCGGTGTAAGGAAGTCCTGTAGAAGATGTATGAAGAGCTGCCTCATAGTATTTCTTGACTACGGACACAACACGAGTGTCATACTTACCATGAGGATAGGCAAAGGTACGTGGGCTGAATCCATGACTTTGAAGAACTTCTTTGCTTGCCTTGACTTCAGCCTCAAGCTGTTCGTCAGACATTGTTGTTAATGGAAACTCTCCGTGCCCTCCAACTTCCCATCCAGCAACGACCATTTCCTGGAGCTCTGTCACAGTCACATAGTATGGATTCAGAATTCTGTCACGAATGACATATACGCTGGCGGGGATTCCTCTTGAAGAGAGTAGAGGAAAGGCGTTGAGATACTGACCTTTATGTCCATCATCCATTGAAATAGTGACCAAGCCAACATTGAAATTCGTCGTACTTGCCGCAGCAGAAAGTAGTGTACCAATAAATAATGTGCTCAGAATTGCTGCGCATGTAAGGACTATTAGATATTTTCTAGCGAATATGGTAATCCCTCACATATTTTGACTACATGTCAAAGAAAAATAAGCATTAATGCTTTATTAAGGGTTTCTGGATACAGACTCTAGAACAAATCTTGGGTTTTTCTACTTTCTACTAGAATTGCAAACGCAAAAACAAAAAAGAGGAAAGTAGGGTCTCATTGAGAGATCGTGAATCTTCCGTAAGTCGGATGCCCGCCCATAAAGTATGTGCCGTCTGCCAGCTGAGGCACTTGCACATACAATTGGATGTATTGTTCACCTAGGTTTCCGTTGTAGTCAGGATAGAGGTTCACGTGCGCATAATATGCGCTGCCGAGTTTAACTCCGTTTCGATAAACAGTCGTATATCCAGTTCCGCCAAATTGCCCGCTGAACAGTCTCAGTGCGTTGCCGTTTGAAAGTATTGCGAACTGTCCCTCGGTTATTTTCATGATGATAGTTATCTTGGCTGTGTAATCGAAGAAAGTGAACCAACCACACCATGCGACTCTTCCGGTTCCTGGTTCTAGGCATTTTGCCCAAACTGCAAAGCAACAGACATCACCTGTGTAATGGCATTCTTCAACAGTAAGCTTACCTAAGCCACATACCTTGGGCAATTCAGATGTATCGCAAGCGAATGCAGGTCTTGATAGCACTGTGAAGGAAAGAATCAATAGAAGTATCAGAAGGAGTTTTTGTAGTAGATTTTTCCTCATTTTTATCTTCTCTATCAGATATATGTCCAAAAACACACTTAAAAACCCAAAAGAAAGATTCTTCTAGATTTAACTTCTGGTTGTACACAGCATCGCTTAAACTCAAAATGGAAAATAAGTGCCATCGCAAATTCGGTCATTTTTTATTTTACTTCAAGCATACATTACATCGGGAAGAAAAATGTACCTCACAAACGTCAGCAAAATCAAAGAGCATGAACTCAAGAGGGAAGGATCAAAGGGTGTTACAATCAAGTACTTGTTACACAAAGATGTAGGTGCCCAAAAACTGCAGTTCAGGCTCTTCACAATCAATGTTGGAGGACACACTCCTCTGGAAACACATGCTCACGAACACGAAGTCTTCGTACTCCGTGGGAAAGGCCTTGTTAGAGGAGGAGATCAAAAGACAGTTGTCAATTCAGGAGATGTGCTGTTTATCCCTTCGTTTGAAGTGCACCAATTTCAAAATATTGGTGACGAAAAGTTTGAGTTTCTGTGCACAAAGGAAACTCGTTTCGTTGAGGTTTTTGATCTTGCCACCCGCGTTTTGAGGTCAATAACTAGAAAGTACTAGCCTGCCTTTTCTTACATGAGAAGCAGACATTACTTAAAGTTTGGAAGCCTCTATCACGTACAACTTTGCATCTCTCAGAGAAAACTGGTATTTTTTCGCATTATTAACGGAGAAATCAAATTTCTCCAAGATTTCCCCCATCTGAGAAAAATCAATTGGTTTTCGCATTCCCTTTATTCTTGGGTGCACTGGAAGGAGATAATTCCTAACTGTACGTTGTTCTTCGCTTGTCTCCACATCGGCGACGATGAATTTGCCTCCTTTTGCCAAAACTCTGCGCATTTCAGGTAGTGCCTCGTGGAAACCGCTTAATAGGTTAATTACAAAGCAGCAACTGACCCCTTCAAAACATTCATCTTTGAACGGAAGATTTTCAATGTCAGCAGTCAAAAGCGACACTTTGCAATGCTTTCCGCAATTCCTGTGAGCAATTGTTACCATTCGGCTGGAAAAATCAACTCCTACAAC
>Ga0153916_10003661_pt1 | contig 11479 bp, 10 predicted proteins | sample Opewatmetagenome_FD_109642 | JGI IMG/M metagenome (GOLD analysis project Ga0153916, IMG submission 109642) | Freshwater wetland microbial communities from Ohio, USA - Open water 3 Core 3 Depth 4 metaG | ecosystem: Environmental > Aquatic > Freshwater > Wetlands | place: USA: Ohio, Lake Erie...
CTGATCAACAACGCCGGCTGGGGCAAGCGCGCGCCGGTCGTCAAAGGAAGCGTGGACGATTGGGATCGAACCTTCCGCCTCAACCTGCGCGCGCCGATGATTCTCGCGAAGCTGCTCTTGCCGGCCATGATCGCAAAAGGCGAAGGGGCGGTGATCAACATCGGTTCGGTTTCGGGTAAAACCGGCGAAGCCAACGGCGCGGCCTATTCAGCGTCAAAGTTCGGTCTGATCGGCTTCACCCAGTCGCTCTACGAAGAAGTGCGCGAGCACGGTATTAAAGTGGCGGTGATATTGCCCGGCTTCGTCGACACGCCGCTGATCCCGCCCAATCGTCAACTCGACCGGAGCAGGATGATTCAAGCCGACGACATCGCCCAAGCCGTGCACTACGTTTTGACTTCGCCCGCGACATGCTGCCCGGTGGAAATAACCATCAGACCGCAAAGGACGGCGTACCGATGATTGCAATCCCTGGTTGCTTCGAGGTGACGCGATTACATTGAGGTGTTGTTCCGTTCAATCGTAATCGAGCTGAAGAGATTGACTCTGGTCTAGCGGACGAAAGAAGCTGCGGGCCAATGATCTGCCCCATTTTCTGGATAGTTTCCGGCTCTAGGATCGCGATTCAATAGCCTCCTGGTCTTATGGGCAAATTTTTCACAAACCCCTCGTTGACCTTCGATTTTAGATCAAGTAGCCTACTTCAGCCTGGAGGATCGCCCACGTTGAAGGACTTTCCCAACTCCTTCTTTAATTATTAGTTTTCTGGTTGTACTTGTCGTCTTTGGTCCAACAAAACTGTCGGAAATCGGAAAGGGACTCGGGGAAGCGATCCGTGGATTCAAGAAAGCGCTTGAAGGAGACGGATTGGATAACAAACAATCTCAAGATCATGAGAGTGAGAAAAGATGATCGGATGACGACTCGAATTTGTGATGACGCGCAATCGATCGATTGCTTGCGTGATGCTCTTGCCACTTTCAATATATTTCTTCTTCCAGCCGCTAACTGATGACCGCCAAGCAACGCAGGATATTTATCAAAGGGGCGATTTTTGCCCTGATCATTGGACTGGTATTCTTCCTCAGTCGTTACGGTCCACAACCGTTTAGTGTGCTGGGGCCGCAGGGTGAAAATGTTGGAAAGCTGTTTACGAAAAGAAAGAAGCTCGCCAGATTTCTTGTTTCTCTGGGGCCTTATTCTTTTGCCATTTTTATATTGTTGCAGGTATCGCAGGTGATCATCTCTCCAATACCGGGAGAGTTGACGGGCGCTGTAGGCGGATATGTTTATGGAGTTTCGTTCGGGTTTTTTTCTCAACGGTGGGATTAACGCTAGGTTCGTGGGCGGCCTTTGAGATTGCTGATATTTTAGGGAAACCCTTTATTGAAAGATTTGTGAGGAAGGACATTCTAGACAAGTTTAACTTCATCTCATCCAACACCGGCGTGGCAATCTGTTTTTTTCTTTTTCTTTTGCCCGGCTTCCCAAAGGATGTTCTCTGTTATGTTTTAGGGTTAACTGGAATGAGGCTCAGTGTCTTTTTGATAGTATCGACACTGGGCCGCATGCCTGGGACCTACATGCTCACAATGCAAGGAGCGAGCCTTCGGAGTCAAGATTACACTACGGCCGTGCTCATTGCCGTCATTTCCGCGGTTTTTGTTCTTTTGGGCTATCTGTATAAAGACCATTTCGTTCATCGGATGAAACGCACGGCAGGGTGAACGCTCAAACGGAAGGAGAACCCCGGTTGCCGGAAGAGGTGTGGCTTGAAACCGAAGACGTACGCGAGACGCTTCGCGAAGCAACCGAGCGATTGCTAAACTCATCATCGTTATTCTGCTATCGATCGATTTGAAGGCGTCGAAGATACGGTTGTAGACCTCTACGGATCAGTCCGGAATTTCTATTTTCAACGGCGGGCAGCTGATTTGAAAAAATAACGCGGGCCTGTCGCCGGCTTGACCGGACTAAATCTTTTCGTGAACCGACGGACGGAAATTGAGGCAGACTGGCGATGAAGCGTAACTTCGGCCCATTAAAATATTGGAACAGTCGCACTTCCGCCAAGGTGTTGTTATATTCAATCTGAAACGGGGCTAAAGCATGCGCCTCTTACTTGTCGAAGACGATCACATACTCGGCTCCTCTCTGACCAAAGCACTGGAGAAACACGCCTACGGCGTGGACTGGCTGCAAGACGGCGAATCGGCTCTGGCCGCGCTGGCGGATGGCGAATTTGCCGCGGCGATACTGGACATCAACCTGCCGAAAGTAAATGGCCTGGATGTGCTCAAAGCGACACGGCGGAAGAAAAACAAGATTCCTATCCTTGTGCTAACGGCTCGAGATACCTCCCTGCAAAAAGTGGAGGGCTTGGACTGCGGAGCGGACGATTATCTCGTGAAACCATTTGATCTGGATGAATTGCTCGCGCGTCTGCGCGCGTTGATTCGCCGCAGCGAAGGACGAGTCGAAACCCTGCTCAAGTGTCTGAATGTCGAGCTCGACCCCGCCGCCACCGTGGTAAGAAAATCGGGCAAGCATGTCGTGGTGACCGCGAAAGAATATCGAGTGCTCAAACTGCTCATGGAGCGCGCGGGCAAATATGTCACCAAAAGCGACATCGAGTATATCCTTTATAGCGCGGATAACGCCGCTGAGAGCAATACGACTGAAGTCGCCATCTACTCGCTGCGAAAAAAATTAGGCAGCGACTTTATCAAATCCATCCGCGGCGTCGGCTACATGATACCCGCATGAAAAACGGCACCCTCACCCGCAAGTTGTTTTTTCGCATCGCCCCCACCATTCTGGTCACTATTGCCGTCATCGGCGTCTTTGCTTACCACAGCGCGACTCGAGAGATCAATAACGTCTACGATGCCCAGCTTATCAACAACGCCAATGTGCTGTGGATTCTGGTGCAAGGCGAATTTCATGAAGCCGGTGCGGATACACCCAAAAAGATTGAAGACATTGATTTAAACCTGAACAACCAGCGCGCTCTCAATGAAGATGCCGATGACTACGCCGAGGCACGCATGTTGCGAATATGGAAGTCGGGCAAGATAATGATGTTTTCGTCAACGGCTTTGCCGGAGAGCGTTGCGCAGCGGGCTGCCGGTTTTTCACAGGTAGAATACCAGCAGGAGAAATGGCGAATCTATACATTGGCCATACCTCAAACCTCCATTTCTATTGAAGTAGGGGAAAAGAAATCCCTGCGCGACAGCCTGGTTGCCTATATCCTGCTGGATCTGGCCTTTCCTTTGGTCATTTTAGTTCCGATCATCGGGTTTCTAATTTGGCTGGGAATCGGTAGCGGGATCGGCACTGTCCGAACACTGGTGCAGCAAATTCGCAACCGATCACCGGAGGATCTCTCAAGTATTTCAGTCGAAAAATTACCGCGCGACCTGTCACCGTTAGGCCAATCGATTAATCAGTTGCTATCGAAGCTGGACCATTCTTTGACAGCGGAGAGGCGGTTCTCCGATTATGCCGCGCACCAACTTCGGACACCCCTGGCCGGGCTAAAACTACAGCTCCAAATGTTAGCCAAAGCAGAAGATGAGACCGAAAGAAATTCGCTTATCGGTGATCTGACACAAAGCACCGACAGGGCCACGCATTTGGTCGAACAGCTTCTGCGGGCCGCCCGGGTCAGCCATCAGCCCGTGAACCTGAAAGCCGTTCCGCTTTATCACGCCACCGCCTCCGTCATTGCCGAAATGGCCAGCATCGCAGCGGAAAAGCAATTGGATATTTCTTTAGAAGGCCACGAAGAAGCCATTGTACGCGCAGATGAAATGTTGACGAAGCTGATGATCAGCAATTTGATGGATAACGCGATCAAGTACACCCCGGAGTCAGGCAAAATCAAGCTCAACGTGCTGCCACAAGGCGCCCTGTGGTGCCTCAGCATTAGCGACACCGGGCCGGGGATTTCCGAAAGCGAACGCGAAGCGGTGTTCCACCGCTTTTACCGCGCGGATAACGCGGTCACCGACGGCGCGGGACTGGGGCTGGCCATCGTCGGCGATATTATCGATCGCATGTCGGGAAAAATAACCCTGAAAACGTCTGAAAACGGGCAAGGGTTACGCATCGACGTCTTATTGCCCGGAGCCTAATTTTTAAATTTCAGTTTCGCATCATCTTCGCATAATTTCCCCCTCATGCAGCAGTGGTATGCTGCCTTATCTTATTCAACAAGGGGGAGGGATGCAGGTATTTTGCGATTTTGACGGAACGATTTCGATTCAGGACGCCACTGATTTTATCTTAGCCCGCTTTGCCGATCCCAAGTGGCAAGATATTGAAGAACAGTGGAAGCAAGGCGCCATCGGTTCGGCTGAATGCATGCAGCGCCAAGTGGCGCTGATCCGCGCAACCCAACATCAATTGGACGCTGCGCTCGACGCCATTGACATTGATCCATCGTTTGCGGCCTTCGTCGGCTTCTGCCGTTCACGGCGAATCGGTTTAACGGTTATTAGCGATGGAGTCGATTACTTCATCCATCGAGTTCTCGCTCGTCATTTTCTTCCACCGCTGCCGGTCATCGCGAACCAGCTCACGATACGCAGACACAACGGCGGCACGGGCTATCGCTTGGCTTTCCCTTTTAGCCAAGCGACATGTGAATCAGCCGCCGGTATGTGCAAATGCCGCTGCGTGGGCGCTGCCACTGGGACGCGGGTTTATGTGGGCGATGGCCGCTCCGATTTCTGCGTCGCTAACAAACCTGATCTCGTATTCGCCAAAGGAACTCTCGCGGAATTCTGCGAACGACGATCCATCGCGTTCGTTCCGTACCGGCAGTTCGACGATGTCGCGCAAGCTTTGAAAACGAGAATACCGGGCCTTCTACATCGTCCGTCGGAACCGCCAACCCGTGCCTTTGCTTAAGCCCAAAACAAGGAACCTTTATGAAAAGCAATCTTGCCGTTCAACAAAACCAAGTTTCCGGATCAATCCCGACTTCTGAAGCTCAGTTGCGCGCCTTGGAGAAAGCGTACTGTTCCTACGGCGATACCGTGCATTACATGGAGCAGCCGAAGTTTTTCACCGCTTGTGAAGGTTCATATCTCTACGATGCTAAAGGCACGCCGTTCTTGGATTTGCAAATGTGGTACTCAGCGGTCAATTTCGGCTATCGCCATCCACGGTTGAACGCTGCTGCCCATCGCCAGCTGGATATGCTGCCGCAAGTTGCTTCGCAATATTTGCACCGTGAAAAAGTGGAGCTCGCCGCGCGCATCGCGCAAGACGCGGAGCGCAAGTTCGGCATCAAGGGCCGTGTGCATTTCAACGTCGGCGGGTCGCAGGCCATCGAAGACTCGCTCAAGTTGGTGCGAAATTACTCCGGTGGCAAGAGCCTGATGTTTGCTTTTGAAGGCGGCTATCATGGTCGGACGTTGGGGGCGTCAGCGATTACTTCGAGTTATCGTTATCGGAGGCGCTACGGGCATTTTGGCGACCGTGCACAGTTCATCGAGTTTCCCTATCACTTCCGCGGCCCCAAGGGAATGGACAAGGAAGAATACGGCAACTACTGTGTACAAAAATTCGCGCGCCTATTTGAAAACGAATACAACGGCGTCTGGGATCCGAAAACCAACAAGTGCGAATATGCGGCGTTTTATATCGAGCCGATACAGGGGACGGGCGGCTATGTGATTCCGCCGAGAAATTTCTTTATCGAGCTCAAAAAAATACTCGATCAGCATGGCATCTTGCTGGTGGTGGATGAAATTCAGATGGGTGTCTATCGCACCGGCAAGCTGTGGAGCATTGAGCATTTCGGCGTGAAGCCGGATGTATTAGTGTTCGGCAAGGCGCTCACCAATGGGTTAAATCCGCTTTCCGGAATCTGGGCTCGTGAGGAGTTGATCAACCCCGGCATATTCCCACCAGGATCAACGCACTCCACCTTCGCCAGCAATCCGATGGGCACGGCGGTTGCCCTCGAAACCATGAAGATGCTGGAAGAGGGGGATTTTGCGGCCAGCGTCGCGGCAAAAGGCGCGTATTTCCTCGAAGGACTGAAGGGGCTGCAAAAGCGCCATAAAATGATCGGCGATGTGGACGGGCTTGGCCTCGCGCTGCGCGCTGAAATCTGTAAAGAAGACGGCTATACGCCCGACAAGGCTATGATGGACTGGATCGCGGAGCAGGGCATGAAGGGTGATTTGAAAGTGGCTGGCAAAAAATATGGCCTCGTGCTTGATGTCGGCGGTTATCATAAAAACGTCATCACGCTTGCGCCGAGCTTGTTGATTACGAAAGAGGAAATAAATCTGGCGCTTGGCTTGCTCGACCAACTTTTTACACGGGCAAGAAAGCGATAGGTGAGTCCATGCGACTCTATCTGCTCCACCTCGATGATGCGCTTGAATCGCAGCCGGATTTTATCCGCGCTTGCCAGAATGCAGGTGCCGAAGTGATCGGGGTGACAGAGGGCGCAAGGGCCATACGTCTGTGGGGAAAACAGCAAACCCTCGACGATTTTCGTGAAGCGCTCGAAAAGCAGTTAACCGGCGACAGAGCAGAGCCGCGCCTTACGTTCATGGGTTCGGGGGATTTTCATCATCTTACGACGTTCCTGGTGGCGTTGGCTCTGGAAAATCAATCTGCTCCCATTACTCTCATCCATTTTGATAATCACCCAGACTGGGTGAAGTTTGAAAATGGCATGCACTGCGGGTCGTGGATCAACCACGTGCTGGCGCATCCTAAAGTCGAAAAGATCATCACGCTCGGCGTATGCAGCCGCGATCTCACGCGCCCTGAATGGAAAGGCGCCAACCTGACGCTGCTTTCGCAAGGGCTGCTCGAACTTTATCCCTACGATCACGCGCCCAGCCGCGTGAAACGGGATTACGGTTCCTGTGCGAGCTTTGCGCAAACAGACGGTGCCCTGCACTGGAAAACAATCAGCAGCCTTGGCGAGCAGAATTTTACCGACCATCTGCTTTCGCGCATCAAAACCCAATCGGTTTACCTGACCATTGATAAGGATGTGCTTGCCAGGGAAGATGCCATTACCAACTGGGACCAGGGCTCTATGCGGATGCCTTACCTGCTTTCTCTGGTCAAAGAAATCGGCCGGCGCCACGCTGTTATCGGGGCCGATGTGACAGGCGATTACTCCACACCTCGCTATTCCGGCGACCTGTGGACCCGCCTTTCCAAACATGCCGAAATTTTCATGGATCAGCCGCGGGGCAAGCCTGATCAGGCTCAGGCAGTGAACATTAACAGCGCCGCCAATCATGCGCTTCTGAAAGTGCTGTCGGCAGTCATGGCATGAGCACGGGACTTACGACATCGATGGCATGGTTGATCGGCTTCTGCGTCCTTGCGGAAGCGGCGCGGGAGGTGTGCTTCAAGCAGGCTGCGAATCATACCGCTTTGTTCAAAGCCATCCTGAAGCCGATAACCTGGCTTGGGATTGTTTTCTGGGGCATAGAGATCGTCGCCTGGACGCTGGTATTGGAGCAAGCGCCCTTGAGCATCGCGTTTCCTCTGATGGCGCTAAGTTATATTGCCATCGTCCTGGCGGGAGCTTTAATTCTGAAAGAACGGGTTAACGTTCGTCACGCTGTCGGCGCGTTACTCATTACGGCCGGCGTGGCGTGCGTAGGAGTGACGGCACTATGAATAACGACCGAGCCATCTCGCGCATTTTCGCCCACAGCCGCGTGGACATCCTCCCCGTGCTGGCGGCAGTGGCGCATCTGGCCTTTGATATCTATTTAATCGTCGGCTTTGAGAGCAGACCGCTCTGGTCGTCGGCTTTGCTCGGCGGCATCTACGCGGTTTCAATTTCGTGGAACATCAACGGGGTTTCTCACAATTTCATTCATACTCCCTATTTCAAGGCGGGCTGGATGAATTACGCCTTCAGCCTGCTGGAATCCATCGCCATCGGTTTTTCGCAGACCTATTACCACTGGATTCATATGCGTCATCATACCGGCAACAGCGACCGGCAGAACGAGCAAGGCGATACCATCGATTGGCTTTCCATTTACCGTCACGGAAAAAACGGTGAGCCGGAGAGCGTGTGGGGCTATACCTTCATCAGTTTCTTCCGTGACAGTATAGGCGATGTGCACGAAGCGATAGCCAAGCACCGCCCATTCGACGCGCAATGGGGAAGACTCGAGCTTTGGGTATTCCTCGCGTTGCTGGTCGTCGCCTTCGTCTATGATTGGCAGGCGGCGTTGTTCTTTGTGCCGTTTTACTATTTAGGCAATTGCCTGTCGTCGCTAAATGGCTACTACGAGCATCTGAACGCCAACCCCGATGTGCCGATGGCCTGGGGCGTGAGCAGCTATAACAAATTCTATAACTGGCTGTGGTTTGGCAACGGCTATCATGCCGAGCACCATTACCGCCCGCGCCTGCACTGGACGAAGATGTGCCGGTTCCATGAGCAGATAAAAGACGAACAAAAAATGACGGGTGTTCATACCATCAGCACCTGTCACGCGCTGGGTTTTCTGGCGAAGGAGAACCGGCGAATGGTTGCCGCATGAGGGACCACAGTTTTTATTGGGAGGGAAGCAGCGGCAAGGGCGTACTGCTGGTACACGGACTTACGGGCTCGCCGGCAGAGATGATGTTTGTCGGCAAGCAGCTTAACAAGCGCGGCTATAGCGTTCATGCGCCGACGCTTCCCGGACACTGCCGGGACGAAAGATCATTGCTGCGCACGACGTTTGAGGATTGGCTGGACGGGCTGCGGGAGTCTCTGCGTGAATTCAGCAAAAAAGTCAAAGAAGTGCACGCAGCAGGTATTTGCGTCGGCGGCGGCCTGGCGCTTTATCTTGCGCATCGGGAACCGACGCTGTTGAAGAATGTTGTCATCTATTCAGCGACGCTCAATTACGATGGCTGGAATGTCCCTTTCTATTATCCCTGGGCGCCTTACGGTATTCCTTTGCTTGTAAAGTTGCCCTTCATGAAACGGCTTGGATTCCGCGAAACCGCGCCGTACGGCATCAAATCAGAGCGCGTGCGCAAGGCGGTCGTCGGCGATGGATCGGCGATCGAAGGCGCGTTGCCCAATTTTCCAATGGGCGCGCTCTATGAAAATTACCGTCTCAATGCGGCCCTCAGGGAGGCGCTTCCGTCCATGCGAACTCCGACGCTGCTGATTCACGCGAAGGACGACGATGTCAGCCATCCGCGCAACGCCGAGCGGATTCAGAAACTTCATGGCGGCCATTGCGAGGTCGTCTTGCTCGAGGACAGTTATCACATGCTTCACGTGGACCAGGAGCGCCATAAGGTCGCAGACTTGACCGCTGATTTCTTCGAGAGGAACAATGCCTGAGTTTCGTGTCATCAATTCATTGCATGATATTGATAGGCGGCAGTGGGATCTGTGTTTTTCCGGCGAAGTGGAAAGCTACAATTATCTGTTGGCGATTGAAGAATCGGCCCTCGCGGGTTTTTCGTTCCGCTATTTAACCGCGTGGAACGGCAGCGTGCTACAATCGGCAACCCCGATGTTTCTCACTCATTACAGCCTGGACACCACCTTGCAGGGAGTTGGCAGAAAACTTATCGCCAGCATCAGAAAAGCATTTCCGAAACTGTTGACGCTTAAACTTGCCTGTATCGGTTCGCCATGCACGGAGTGCGGCGTGATCGGGTTTCACCCGCAACTGGACGAGCGGGAAAAGCGCTCGCAGATTGCTGATCTGCTCATCTGCTTTGAGACCTACGCGGGATCACAGTCGTGCCACCTGCTCGGTATTAAAGATATTCCGGAGCCGTTTCAACGGCGCTTCGGCGATCAATTCCGAGACGTAAAATTCAGCACCGTGCCTGGTATGCCGACCGCTTCGTTGGATATTGATTTTACTTCCATCGACGAGTATCTAAGGCGGCTCTCCTCCGGCACGCGCAAAGACATGCGCCGGAAGCTGCGCTCACTGGATCGTCTGCGGGTTGAATATAAAACCAATATCGACGATATCTTGCCGGAAATAATGACTCTCTATCATGACACGAGAAATCGCAGTGAATGGCAGTTTGAAGAACTGACGCCGGCTTATTTTCAAGGCGTTCTCGCCGGTATGCCGGAGCGCTCTTTCTGTGCCTCGTATTACGTCGGCAATCAGTTGCTGGCGGCCAACTTGTTGATTCACGATGGGCACACCCTGATCGACAAGTTTTTCTGCATGAACAGCGAATATGGGCGCCCTTATAACCTTTACTTCCTGAGCTGGTTTACCAACATCCGCTTTTGCTTGGAGCGTGGCCTGACGCGCTACCAGAGCGGACAGGCGTACTACGAAAACAAGCTGCGTCTCGGCAGCAGGCTCACGCTCAACACCATCTATTTCAAGCATCGCAATATGCTGGCACAAGGCTTACTCAAGTTTGCGGCGCCTTTGCTGGGCGCCGATGAGACGCTGAAGAAATCCGCGTGAAGAAAGTAACGTTCTATTCCTTGTGGGTTGGCCTGCCCCTGTTGTCCGCCCTGTTTCAGGCGAGCGCTAAAATGCTTGCCGCTGAGATGCGCGACATCCCTTTTAGCTGGAACTGGCTTGCGCAAGCCAGCAATTCGCCTTGGACGTTCGTCATTTTGTTGAGCGAGGTTGTGAGCTTCGGCCTTTGGCTGAATATCTTGAGCAACATCCCTTTGAGCAGAGCTTTCCCGATTACCGCGGTTGCTTACATTTCCATCCCGCTGATGAGCTGGACGTTATTCAAAGAAACCGTCATGCCGTTGCAAATTCTTGGCAGCGCGCTCATTCTTGCGGGCGTATGGTTTATAAGCAGCGCAGCCGGCCACGAAACAACGGAGAACCGTCATGAGGCCTCTATGGGTAAGAGTTCAAGCCTTACGGGCTAGATCAGTTAGAGATATTGAGTTGACCGTCCCTGTTTATTGGACCAACTGATTGACTCAAGCGTTAGAAAGCAACCGTGTAATCCAAAATGAGGCAGCTTCCGTTTGCCAAGCGGAAAAAAATGCCGCCTCAATCCTTCCTTGACCGGCAAAATTGATCGGTCTCATTCATTTGTACAGCTGCTTGCCAATCACTCGGAAAGACAAAAAGGGGATAAATCCGATTATCGGCTCGGTTGCCTGACAACCGGTTGGCAGCCGACAGTCGCAAAAAACTCGCGCGGATAACCGAGCTATCCGCCTCCCTTCGAGAGATGCTTCCTCAACGGCCCCGAGAACCAGATGCCAGTCTGTAAAATCGCTTTCAGGAGCGTTCCAGGTGCGGTGGCGATTTCCTGTTTGCTTGATCGACGATGATCTTACGGGCAGAGGCTTTGAAGGAACTTCAGCTTGACCTCTGCGAGGCTTTTGACTACGGCGGTCGCTTCGTTGAGTAGCTCCGGCGGATGGGAGTTGGTCACGGCCAGACATTTCATACCGGCGCGCCGGGCGCCGCGGATGCCTTCCTTGGAATCTTCGATCACCACGCAGTCGGCGGCC
>Ga0153916_10003662_pt1 | contig 11478 bp, 9 predicted proteins | sample Opewatmetagenome_FD_109642 | JGI IMG/M metagenome (GOLD analysis project Ga0153916, IMG submission 109642) | Freshwater wetland microbial communities from Ohio, USA - Open water 3 Core 3 Depth 4 metaG | ecosystem: Environmental > Aquatic > Freshwater > Wetlands | place: USA: Ohio, Lake Erie, Old...
CCTCGAGCTCGCCGGAGGCGCGCGCCACGTACAGGACGACCGACTCGGCGCGATCGAGCCGCAGCAGGTGGAGCCGCTCGAAGGGAATGGCCTCGCTGAGGGCCCGCGCGAGACGCGAGACCGTGTCGCCGAGCGTCGGCGCCTCCGCCACCGCGCGAGCGGCGGCCGTGAGCACGGCCATGGATTGCGGCTGAAGCATCTGCGTGGACTGACCAGTATAATCCGGCGCTCCAATGACCAGGCTTGCTGCAGGGCTGTCGTGGGTGGATCTCAGGTTTCTCGGGCGTGCGCACGCCATTGCCACGGCCGTCATCAGCGGCGGCGGGGAAGTGGGGCTGGTCGACCCTGGGCCAACGCCCTGCCTTGAAACGCTGGAGCTGGGCCTTCAGGCGCTCGGGCTCCGGCTTGCGGACGTCACTCACGTCCTGCTGACACACATCCACCTCGATCACGCTGCCGCCACCGGCACAATCGTCCGGCAGCACCCGCGCGTGAAGGTCCTCGTGCACGCCCGGGGCGCCCCGCACGTCGTCGACCCCGCGAAACTGCTTGCGAGCGCCACGCGCCTCTATGGCTCGCGCATGGACGAGCTGTGGGGAGAAGTGGTCCCTGTTCCCGCGGGGAATGTGGTGGCACTCGAAGGGGGAGAACGCGTCGCCGTCGGTGGCCGCACCTTCGAGGTTGCGTACACGCCCGGCCACGCGGTGCATCACGTCAGCTATTTCGATGCATCGAGCGGCGTGGCGTTCGTGGGCGACACGGCGGGAATTCAGATCGACGGCGGGTATCTGCTGCCGCCCACGCCGCCGCCCGACATCGACCTCGACGCGTGGCGTCAGAGCGCGGCGCGCATCGAAGCATGGGGGCCGCAGCCTCTGTTCCTGACGCACTTCGGACCGGCAGCGGGCTCGGTGCGGGCACACCTGCAGACACTGCTCGAGCACCTGGACACGTGCGCGCGTTTCGTCAGGGCATCGCTCGGAGAGCCGGGATCGGACGAGGAGCGCGCGAGCTGGTTCGCCGAGCAGGTCAGGCGCGAGTTCCGCCGGACGATGAGCGAGGGCCAGCTGGCGTCGTACGGGCTGGCGGCGCCATTCGAGTTGTTGTGGCTCGGCCTCGCCCGTTACTGGCGGAAAAGAGGAGTGTAGGCGGACCAATCGGTCCGCCCGCCAGGCGCGCTCAGTTGGCGGCCGCGGCCACCGGCTCGCGTGCCGGCACCGCAACACGCGCAGGTTCGACCAGCAGGCGCAACGCATACCCGTGCGGCGTGCCGGTGGATGGCTTGTAGGCGCCCACGCGGTAAACCGCGGACAACACCTTTCCCTGCTGCAGCGCACGCGGCAGCTCCGCCGTGCCCCGCGCCGGCCGCTCGATCTGGAAGTGCACGAGGCGGTACATCGGGATCGATGCGGGCATCTGGCATTCCACGAACACATCGACGTCACTGACGTCGCGTGTCATCACCGACACGAAGCGAAGCGTGCCCGAGGCGTCGCGCCAGGTCAGGCGCCCGGGGACGGCGAGCCGGCGACGGTTGCCGATCCGTTCACGACGGCTCGAAGAAGGGGTCTGCGACGATGCGGTGGTTGAAATCACCCTGGTAGCTCCCTGAGAAACGGTGGTTACCCGAACCATGTATCAAGCTTGAGGCCCCTGTCGCTGGAGTCAGTCGAAACTCTTCATGAGTTTCAAACTGTTTTAAATCAACGAGTTGCGAGTGATAACGCCAGTCGTGACCCGCCCGATGTGGATACCTTCTATTCATGACGCTGTATACATGGCTACTAGGTATCCGCGACAACGCCATCAAGTCCCAGACGCCGCATCTTCAAGTAGAGGCCGCGTCTGGTGAGGCCGAGCACCCGGGCGGTTTCCGAGATGTTGCCGCTCGTGCGCGAGAGCGTGGCGCTGATCATGTCCCGTTCGACCTGCTCGATGGCCATGGCGAGGTTGCCGCCCGCCAGCGGAACGGTGACGGCCGACGCGCCGCCCGCGGCGGCCGGGGGCGCGGCGAGATCGGCGGAGAGGTGCTCCGGGTCAATCGTGCCGCCCGGCGGGCTCATGGCGACCGCGCGCTGAATCTCGTTCTTCAGCTGGCGCACGTTCCCGGGCCACCAGTAGCGCGCGAACAGGTCGAGCGTCGGGGAACTCAGATGCACGTCCGGCTTGCCGAGCCGCTCCGACGCTTCGCGAAGGAAGTACGTACTCAGGTGCGGAATCTCTTCGCGCCTGTCGCGCAGCGGCGGCACGTGGATCCGGATCACACTCAGGCGGTAGTACAGGTCCTCGCGAAACTTGCCTTCGGCCACGCGCTGTTCGAGGTCCGCGTTGGTGGCAGCCAGCACTCGCACATCGACAGCCTGCGGCCGCGAGTCGCCGACCGGCATGATCTCGCCCTGCTCGAGGAACCGCAGGAGCTTGGGCTGGATGTCGAGCGGCAGGTCGCCGATCTCGTCGAGAAAGAGCGTGCCTCCCACCGCCGATCGAATCAGCCCCTGCTGATCGGTGATCGCGCCGGTGAAGCTGCCGCGCCGATGTCCGAAGAGCTGGCTGTCTGCGAGGTCGCGGGTGGTCGTTGTGCAGTTGTAGGGGAGGAACATCGCCGTGCTTCGCGCCGATCCCACGTGGATCGCGCGGGCGACGAGGTCCTTCCCTGTGCCCGACTCGCCGGTGATGAGCACCGTGAGGTCGAGCCCCTGCAGCCGCTGGATCTGGTCGGCGACGCGGTTCATCGCCGCGCTTGCGCAGATGAACCCCGGGAGCAGCGGCTCGAGCGGCCGCTCGCCGCCCTGTTCCACCGCCTGCGGCGGCCGTTCCCGGACGCCACACAGTTCGAAGCCCTGCCGCGCAATCGCCGTGAACATCCGCAGCCGTCGCGTCGCCACATCCGAGAGACGCCGGGCCGCGACGAGGGTGCAGGTGCGCGTGCCGTCGTAGTCGCGTCCGAGCGGCTCGCTCAGCAGCAGGCCATCACCGAATTCCCGATTGCCCTGGGATGCGGAGCGCGCGAGCGATCGAGCGACACCGGTATCGCAGCCCGCCGCGGCCACGACCCGCACGTCGCCCCCGGGTGTGGCGACGAAGACGACGGCCGCGTCGGCTTCGGTGGTTTCGAGGAGCGCGGCCGCCGTTTCCCGCGCGAGCAGGTCCGGAAGGACCGCCGCGTCCACGAGGCGCCGCACGACCTCTTCCTCGGCGTCGGCCGGCGAGGCGACGAACTCGGGCAGGCGTGCCGTCTCGAGCAGCGCGCGCGCGGCGCGCACTTCGTCCAGGTCGCGTTGTGCGCCGAGCGTGCGGAACACGCCGGCCGCCTGGTCCAGGTACCGCTCGGCGACAGGGCGCGAGCCGGACCTGGCGGCAACCCGGCCGAGCGCGAGGTGGCTGAGGGCCGCGTGATAGCGCTCGCCCAGCAGCTCGAACACGTTCGCGCTCTGCGCGAAGTCGTGGTACGCCGCCGAATAGCGGCCGGATCCTTCGTGCACGGCGCCGCGCGTGCGCAGGTACTCGCCCCAGTTGCCCGGGGACGTGCGCGGATCCAGCCGGCCTTCGCACGCCTCGAGCCGCTGCTCGGCATCGCCGATGCGCCCGGCCGCGATGAGCGCATCGCACGCCGCGAGGTCCGCCTGGATCGCTTCGAGCGGCGGCACCCCGGGCGTCCGCGTGAGCTCCTCGGCCATCGCCAGCGCCTGCTCGTGGTCGCCGCGCCGGATCGCGAGCTTGACGGCCAGCACCTTGAGCGACCACTCGTACCAGCGCATGGTCTGCGTGCCGTACGCGCCGTAGGCGTCGCTCGCATGACGCAGGTATTCGCCGGCGCGCTCGTACGACCCGCGCATCATGTGAATCTGCGCGAGCGTGTCGAACACGGCGCCGGTCGTCTCGTGGAACTGCACCGGGCTGCGCACTTCGAGCGTGCGCGTGAGGATCTGCTCGGCGCGTTCGAGGTCGCCGAGCTGCACGTAGATCTGGCCGAGCGTGGCCAGCGCGACCGCGAGCCCGTGGCCTGAGCCGAGACTCTGATGCAGTGCGACGCTTCGCTCGGCAAGGGCGAGCGCTTCATCGTGATGATGGCGCATCAGTGCGACGTTCGCCTGGTTGTGCACGATGCCGGCCAGCACATCGTCGGCTTGGATCGCCATCGCGAGCCGCTCGCCCTGGCGCAGCGCGTTGGCCGCCTCTTCGACGCGCGCGGCCTGGGCCATCAGCACGGCGGAGAGCGAATGCACGAGGCCGAGGTGACGACGATCGCCCGCGGCATGAAGCGCCGAGGCGGCTTCAGTCAGATGCTCGCGGACGATGCCCGAGTCGCCGACCTGCTTGTAGCAGAGGGCCAGCTCGTAATGTGCGAGGCCGATCGCCCGCGAGTCGTGCGCGAGCTCGGCGTGCTTGAGGGCTCGCACGTGCAGGGCGATGGCGCGCGACTGCTCGCCGCGGGCGAACGTGATCCGGCCATGCAGGCGCCAGAGCGTGGAGCGCTGGGCGTCGTTGATCGTCTCGCGCAGCGCGTCGGGTGGACGGCCGAGCGCAGACGAGGCCTGCACGAGGTCGTCCTGCAGGAGCCACGCCTCCGCGAGCGCGGCGCGGATCGAGAGCTCGTCGTCGCGGGCGTGCGAGCCTGCTTTGAGCAGCGGCGCGAGGAGCTGCGCAGCTTCGGGCCCGCGCCCACGTTCGAGCGCGGCGTTCGCGCGAAGCAGCGTGGCCTGAACGGTCGGCGGCGGCACGGCAGGGAGTATACAAGGTATACATCCGCCTGACTGCCCGAGTTTGTCTTACGGATTCAGCAAGATCTCGAAGGCGCGCTGCAGAATCGCGGGGTCCCGCCAGGGGAGTTGCACGAGCAGGGCGCGACGTCCGGTCCGGTCGAGTGAGTGAAAATCCCCGAGCGCCTGTGCCAGCTCCAGGGTCCCGAACGAGTATGGCTCGCCGGGGATCGCGAGGTCCTCGGCGGCAGGGGCCGTGACGATCACGAACACGCCGTTGTTGGCGCCCCCCTTGTGAAGCTGTCCGGTGGAATGCAGGTAGCGGGGCCCATAGCCCAGCATCGTGGCGCACCCGCCATGCGCGCCGAGCTTCGCCCGAAGCGTGACGAGCGCCTCTTCGAGTGCAGGGTCCTGCGGCGGCAGGTACGCGAGCAGCCCGACGTAGTCGCGTGGTGCGACGGCGTCGAGGAAATGGGCGGGGCTGAGCCCCTCCAGGTGTTTCTGCGCGGCGTGGCTCTGCGTGAACCGGATGCCGTCGATTGACAGGTGCGGCTCGGGAGTGGGGAGGTGCTCCTCCTCTACGTAGGTCTCGAGCAATTTTCTCGTCGCGTCCTTGGCCTGCTGCACGTTCGGCTCGTCGAACGGGTTGATGTCGAGCAGGCGGCCGGCTGCGGCCGTTGCGACCTCCCATCGGAAGAATTCGGCGCCGAGGGACAACACGTCGGTCAGCTCGATGTCCATCATCGGTGTGCCGGCGGCGCGCAGCCGATCGCGCAGAGCCCCGTCTGCCGGATCGCCTGGCAGGTGCACGAACACCGCGATGCGATCGTCTGCCAGCGGCGCGTCGGTGCGCTCGCCCGTGATGGGGACGATGCCTTTCCCTTCCTTGCCGGTGCTCTCTGCGACGAGCTGTTCCACCCAGAGGCCAAACGACGCCAGGCGGGGAGGCACGACCAGCGTCAGCTTGTCGCGTCCGGCTTCTGCGCCAGCCGCCATCAGTGCCCCGAGCGCGGTGCCCGGGTTGGTGTGGACATCAGGCATGAAGCACAGCTCTTCCATGTCCGACGCGCGGGTCAGCAGCGCCTCGATGTCGAGGCCCATCAACGCGGCAGGTACCATGCCGAAGAGGGAGAGCGCCGAGTACCGTCCGCCGATGTTGGACGGGTTCAGGAAAATCTCGCGGAACCGTTCCTGCTGGGCGAGCGTGTGCAGCGCGGTCCCCTCGTCCGTGATCGCGATGAACCGCGAGCCCCAGTCGTCGAAGCCTTCGATCTGCAGGCGCTGCTGCGCCTCCGACGCCATGGCGTTCGGCTCGATGGTGCCGCCCGACTTGCTGGCGAACACGAAGAGCGAGGTGGCGGCCATGCTCATGGCGTCGCGGACCGCGTCGGGATCAACCGAGTCGAGCATCCGGAAGCGCGGATACCCGGGGGCCCCGCCGATGCACTGGCGCAGGACTTCGGGCGCGAGGCTCGATCCGCCCATGCCGAGCAGCACCACATCGGTGAAGCCGTCGCGGCGCACCGATGCGGCGGTCGCGAGCAGGCGGGGAAGCTGTGCCCGGGCGAAGTCGATCGCTTCGACCCATCCGAGCCTGTTGGCGATCTTCGTTCGCAGCGCTTCGTCGGCGCCCCAGATCGCCGTGTCACGGTCCTCGAGGGCCGTGGGGAAATGGAACTGCTCGAGGCGCGCGAACGTCTTACCAAGGATTGCTTCGAGGCCTGCAGGGCTGATGGTGAACTGGCTCACACGACCGACCATATAACATAATGAGTCCGCAGGACATGTTCAGGCGTACGCAGGTTTTTCTGGCGGCCTTCGCGATCGCCGCCGCGGCGTGCGCGCAGCCCGATCGTTCGGCCGGGCCGGCCGCCGCGCGCGACACGGCGCCTGCGGCCACGGCTCCGGCCGCCGCGCCGCCCGCGGCGGCCGCGGCGCCCTCGGCATCCCCCCGCCCGCGCATCGTGTTCCTGGGCGACAGCCTCACCGCCGGCCTCGGCCTGCAGCCCGATCAGTCGATCCCGTCTCTCTTCCAGGTGCACCTCGACAAAGCCGGCTACGCGTACGAGGTCGTGAACGCGGGCGTGTCGGGTGACACGTCCGCGGGCGGGCTGCGTCGGCTGAACTGGTCGCTGGACGGCCCGGTCAAGATCCTCGTCGTCGAGCTCGGGGCCAACGACGGCCTCCGCGGCCTTCCGGTCGCGGAAATGCGGCGCAACCTCGAGCAGATCATTACCACCGCGAAGCAGCGCCACATCACGGTCGTTCTCACCGGGATGGAGGCGCCGCCGAATTACGGCGCCGCCTACACGACGGAGTACCGGCAGGTGTTCAGCGATCTCGCGAAACAGCATCACGTGTCGTTCGTGCCGTTCTTCCTCGATGGCGTTGCGGGCAACCCCGGTCTCAATCAAGGCGACGGCATCCATCCGAACCCCGAGGGCGCCCGCATCGTCGAGCGCACGATCTGGCAGGCGCTCCAGCCGCTGCTGGAGAAGGACTCATGATCGAGCTGCGCGGCGTATCCAAGACGGTCACCAGCGGTGACCGTCCGTTGACGATCCTCCACCCCCTCGACCTCACGATTCCCTCCGGACAGTTCGTCGCGATTGTCGGGCCGTCGGGCAGCGGCAAGTCGACGCTGCTCGGGCTGCTGGCCGGGCTCGATGCGCCGTCGACCGGATCGATTAGCGTCGACGGGGTCGACATCACGACGCTCGGCGAAGACCGACTCGCGCGCCTGCGCGGCGAGAAGATCGGGTTCGTCTTCCAGTTCTTCCACCTCGTCCCGTCTCTCACGGCGTTCGAGAACATCCTCGTGCCGATGGAGATAGCCGGGAAGCGCGACGCAACTGTGCGGGCGCGCCAGCTGCTGGAGGAAGTGGGGCTGTCCGATCGCGGACATCACTATCCATCGCAGCTGTCGGGCGGCGAGCAGCAGCGCGTCGCGCTGGCGCGCGCGCTGGCGAACGATCCGCCGATCATTCTTGCCGACGAGCCGACCGGCAACCTCGACTCGGTGACCGGACGGCATATTCTCGATCTGCTGCTCGGCGTGCACCGAAGCCGCAAGACGACCTTGATCCTCGTGACGCACGACGCCGAGCTCGCGGCGCTGGCGGACGAGCGGCTCGTGCTGCGCGACGGCGCCCGCGTCAACCCGTCCGCGGAGGTGTTGCGATGAGGTTCATCCTCAGGATGGCGCTGCGCGAGATCCGCGCCTCGTGGCAGAGGCTGCTGTTCTTCTTCATCTGCATCGCGATCGGCGTGGCATCGATCGTTGCCATCCGGTCGGTGATCCAGGGCGTGCGCGTCGCGCTCTCGGCGGAAGCACAGGCGGTGCTCGCCGCCGATTTCGTCGTCTCGAGCAACCGTCCGTTCAGCGACACCGTGCTGAAAACGCTCGCCGCCGAGGAGCGCAGCGGCCACATCACGGCGCGGGCCGAAACGGTGGAAGTCTCGACGATGGTGCGGCCGGCGGATCCGTCGAGGCCGGTGACGAAGATGGTGGAGCTGCGGGCCGTGCCGCCGGAGTTTCCGTTCTACGGACGCATCGAGCTTCGCGACGGCCGGTACTCGCACGAGATGCTGAAGGGGCGCGGTGCCCTCGTCCGCCCCGAGCTGCTTGCGCAGCTGGGCCTCTCGGTTGGTGACAAGCTGACGATCGGCACGCAGGAGTTCGAGATCCGCGGTGTCGTGCTGTCGGAGCCGGGGCGCCAGCTCGGTGCGTTCACCCTCGGGCCGCGCGTGTTCATCGATCGCGACGACATCGACGCCACCGGCCTGCTCGGCTTCGGCAGCCGGTCCAACCGCGAGATCCTGCTGCGTGTGCCGCCGGCGCAGGTGCAGCCGCTGCTCCCGAAGCTGCGCGAGGCCTTTGCCAACGACTTCGTTCGCGTCCGCTCCTACCGCGCCAGCGAGGATGACCTGGGGGAAGACCTGACGCGGACCGAGAACTACCTGAGCCTGGTCGGCCTCGTCGTGCTGATCCTTGGCGGCATCGGGGTGTCGAGCGTCACGCGCGTGTTCGTGCAGCAGAAGATCAAGAGCATCGCGATCCTGAAATGCATCGGCGGCACGTCACGCCAGGTGCTGGCGGTGTATCTCACCCAGGTGGTGCTCCTCGGGTTCGCGGGAAGCGTGCTGGGCGTGGCGATGGCCGGCGCGGCGCTCCGCGCCATCCCCTCGCTGCTGGGCGACCTGACCACGCTGCTGCCGGTTGACTACAGCCTGACCGCGGCCGCCGTGGCGCAGGGGCTCCTCATCGGAGTCCTCGTGTCGGTGCTGTTCTCGATCGTGCCGCTCCTCGAAGTCCGGCTGGTGAAGCCGTCGCTGCTGCTGCGGCAGGATATTCCGTCGCCGGCGCGGTTCGACTGGGTGAAGTGGACGATGACGGCGGCGGTGGCGGCGGCGCTCGTCGCGGTGGCGTCGTGGCAGGCCGGGTCATTGAAGGTCGGTCTCGTGCTCTCGGGCGGGTTCGTCGGCCTGGCATTCATCCTCCACCTGGCCGGCGCCGCGCTCATCCGCGCGGTGCAGCCGCTGCGGTACTCGCGTTCGTTCGCGCTCCGCCAGGCGGTGCTGCACGTGGCGCGCCCGGGGAACCAGACGCGCGTCATCCTGCTTGCCGTGGGGCTCGGCACGTTCTTCATCCTGGGCGTGCAGAGCCTGCAGGCCAATCTGCTTCGCGACTTCTCGCTGCAGGTCGGTCGCGACGCGCCGGACATGTTCCTCATGGACATCCAGGCGGATCAGGCGGCGGCCGTGTCGGCGTTTGTCGACAGCGCGAACGGCGCGGCGCCCGCACCGCGGGTCATCCCCATCCTTCGCGCTCGCGTGGTCGGCGTGAAGGGGCAGGAAGTGGACCTCGACAACTACCAGGAGGTACGCGGGCGCGGCGGCATGGCGCGCGAGTACACGGTGACCTATCGGTCGACGCTCGAGTCCAATGAAACCCTCGTTGCCGGGTCGTGGTGGAACGACACGCCGGTGACGCCGGAAACAGCGGAGGTATCCATCGAGGAAGCGTTCCTGAAGCCGGGGGGCAACGGTCCCTTTGGCCGGCGGGGCGGTGGTCCGCCGGCGGCGGGGCAGGTCGCGCCCGCGCGAATCCAGGTGGGCGACCGCATGCGATTCGACGTGCTCGGCCGCGTGATCACCGCCCGTGTGGCCAGCGTGCGGCGCGTGCAGTGGCAGGACTTCCGGGCCGGCGGCTTCATGTTCGTCTTCCGCCCCGGCTCCTTCGGCGAGGCGCCTCACACCTTCATTTCCACGCTCCAGGCGCCCCCCGATCCCGATGCCCGCGCGCGGATGCAGGCCGACCTCGTGGCGCGGTTCCCGAACGTGTCGGTGATCGACCTACGCGAGGTGCTCCAGACCATCCAGGGTATCGTCCAGAATGTCACCCTCGCGATCACGGTCGTCGGCGGCCTCGTGCTGTTCAGCGGGGTCCTCATCCTGATCGGCGCCGTGTCGATGACGAAGTTCCGCCGCGTCTACGAAGCGGCGATCCTCAAGACCCTCGGCGCCAGCAGCCGGCTGATTGCGACGATGCTGCTGCTGGAGTACGGCGTGCTGGGTGCCATCGCCGGCACCGTCGGCGCGCTGGGCGCCATCGTTCTCAGTTGGGCGGTGGCCCGCTATGCGCTCGAACTGCCGTGGGATGCGACCCCCGGTATCACCGTGGCGGGCATCGGCGTGACGGCGCTGCTGGTGGCGGCGATAGGCGTGCTGGCCAGCATCGACGTGCTTCGCAACAAGCCGCTCTCGACTCTCCGGGCGGAGTAGGGAAGTGCTAAGATCGCGTTTTGTCCAACCCAGGGAGTGAGTAGCCAGATGGACGAGGCGAACTACAGGGACGCGCTGCTCCGGAAACGGGGAGAACTGCTCGGCGGTACGGCGGCGAAGCCCCTCCAGTGGACGATGGAGAACAACTCGGGCCGGCAGGGTGACATGGCCGACCAGGCGAGCGGCAACAACGAAGTTCACATCCAGCTGAAACTGAAGCAGACCGACGCGAAGATTCTCCAGGCGATCGAAGATGCGCTGCACCGCATCGACAGTGGCACTTACGGCGTCTGCAAGGACTGCGGCGAGCCGATCGCCGAGGCCCGGCTGAACGCGATCCCCTGGACGCGCTCCTGCATCAGCTGCAAGGAAAGACAGAAGGCGTAACCACCGTGAAGCAGTCCGACCTCCAGCCGCTTCTTGCCGAGTTTGCCGCCGACCGCGTCTCGCTGCTCAAGCGTCATGAAGCCGCGGCCGTGATCGTGGCCCACTACGACTTCAACAACACGTATCAGTACGTGATCAACCGCGAGGAGACCCACCTGAAGTGGGTGCAGGACGCGCTTGCCGAATTCGGCGCGCCGCTGCCGCCGTCGTCGCGCGAGCTCACGGTGCCCGCCGTCAGGAAGACGAAGAAGGCGGAGCCGTCGGCCTATCGCGATGTCGTCGAGGATGATGCGCGGCAGCTCGGCGCGTTCGTCGAGCGGTGGAAGCCGAGGGTCGCCGCGATGACCCACGCGCGCCACCGCACGATGCTGCAGGTGATCCTCGGCGAGTCGCTGGAGCACAAGCGGCTCTTCGAGCAGGCCGGCGCGGGCTTCGAGGACCTGCTGGGGCGCCGCACGGGCGGCGTCGATCGGCAGGGCGGAGTGCTGCCGACACGCTGGCTCGAGTAGTTCCAGTCGCGATCGCCCTGGGCAGCAACCTGGGCGATCGCGAGCACCACCTGCGCGAGGCGCTCGCCTCGCTTGCGCCGCACGTCACCAACCTGCGC
>Ga0153916_10003663_pt1 | contig 11477 bp, 9 predicted proteins | sample Opewatmetagenome_FD_109642 | JGI IMG/M metagenome (GOLD analysis project Ga0153916, IMG submission 109642) | Freshwater wetland microbial communities from Ohio, USA - Open water 3 Core 3 Depth 4 metaG | ecosystem: Environmental > Aquatic > Freshwater > Wetlands | place: USA: Ohio, Lake Erie, Old...
CGCCCATGAGCATCCCTTTCTCGCCGACGAACAGGACGGCCGCGCCCCAGTCGGGCAACTTGGCCTCTTTCTGGAGCGGCGGCCGCTTGCCGCCGTCGTACCAGGTGAGCTTGAGCGGCGGCAAGTCTCCGCGGGCGGGATACTCGTAGCGGACGATCAGCCAGGGGGGGCAGGAATCGGGGTGCGGCGGCCGCGGTCCCTCGGCCTCCACCGAGAGTGGGTAGCGGAGCTTGAGGGCCCAGAACGCCAGATCGGTGTAGTGGCAGAAGAAGTCGCCCAGCCCGCCGGTGCCGAAGTCGGCCCAGCCCCGCCACGCGAAAGGAGCGTACCGGGGGTGATAGGGACGATACGGGGCCGGCCCGAGCCAGAGGTCCCAGTCGAGGTGCGGGGGGACGGGCGGGGTGTCCTTAGGCCGATCGCCCCCGGAATAGCTCGCCCCGCACCACACGTGGACCTCCCGGATCGGCCCGACCGCTCCCGACTGGACCAGCTCCACCACGCGGCGGTAGTTCTCGCCCGCGTGGATCTGCGTGCCGATCTGCGTGGCCAGCTTCTTCTCCTTGGCCACCTCCGCCATCACCCGCGACTCGTAGACGCAGTGCGTCAGCGGCTTCTCGCAGTAGCAGTGCTTGCCGAGCTTCATCGCCATCACGCTCGCCGGGGCATGGGTGTGATCGGGCGTGCCGACCACCACCGCGTCGATCTGCTTGTGCATCGCGTCGAGCATCTTGCGGAAGTCGGCGTAGGTCTTGGCCTGGTTGTACGTCTTGGCGGCTTTGGCCAGGTTGTTCTTGTCCACGTCGCACAGCGCGACCACGTTGACGAGGTCCTTGTACTGGGCACACTGGCCCAGGTCCCAGCCGCCCTGGCCGGCCACGCCGACCGCCGCGAGGTTGAGCTTCTCGTTGGGCGACTGGCCCTTCGCCCAAGAGGGCAGGACAAGAATCTCCGAGCCAAGGGCCATGGCCGCTCCGGCCCCGGCGGCGGATCGGCGCAGAAACTGGCGACGATGAATGCGGTTCGACACGGTCGCGTCCTCCTGAGGGTGGGAAAGAAACATCGCGCTCTCCCAACACCATAGTCCGCGGACCCGCCCGGCTCAAGCGCCGCTGGGGATTTTCGCAGGACCGGCATCTCCGCGGTCGCCGCCGTCTGCGAGCGTGCCTGAAAAAGGGCCGTCAGCTCTCAGCCGTCAGCAGTCAGCCAGGTGCTTGCACGGCGCTGGCGGTGTTCCTAACGGAGTGTCACGTCAACGTTTGTGAAGCTGAAAGCTGATGGCTAAGCTCACGCAGGCTTTGCCGCGCCGGCCTGGATCTGCTCCAGGGTCCGGCCGAGTTTCCTCCGGGAAGTCTCTCCGCCTATCCGCGGTGGCTGGGCCCCGGCCCCCTCGTGTTGGAGGAAGCTCATCAAGCGCTGCTGGACGTCATCCCCCTCGCGCGGCGTGCCAAGGTGCGTCACCGCGTCCGAGACCCCGAGCAAGACCGATTGCCTGACCCCGTCGCGGACCCAATTGAAGAAATTGAAGCTCATCGGATTCTCCCTCCTCCATGGTTACGGGTACCCGCCCTTGTCGGCCGGAAGGCTGTCTGGGCTCGAAGGATCGCCGGTCGAGGGCGGGAGGTTAGCGGGCCGGGGGCAATCTGTCCAGAGTAGTTGGGCGCGGCACCCCTCTACGGAGGACGCGGACCGCCTGATGGGCTGGGTTTCTTGGTCGGCAACCCCGGCCAATGAGCCCCCAGGTCCTAAAATGAATAGAATGGGAGTTATGAAGAAGAGAAGGGCTCGGGTAAAACAGTGGCCGCACCAGTAGATGGATGCGGCCGGCATGTCTCGCCCAAAGCTCGCAACGGTCTAGCGGTGTCGGCTTGGGGGAAAAGAGACAACTACCGGTTAGGATAGCACTCCGCCCGGAATTGTCAATCGCCCGTGTCCTTCGTCAGCGACCTTGCCTTGGAGGAGATTTCCGCTATCGTAAACTGCCGGGGCCAGGGTTGGGATGGCCCCGATCGCAAAACCGACATGGGAGCAAGGACCATGGAACACAAACTGCCCGAGTTGCCGTACCCGTACAACGCCCTGATCCCGCACCTCTCCGTCGAGACCTTGCAGTACCACCACGGGAAGCACCACGCGGCGTACGTGGCGAACCTCAACAAGCTCATCGTGGGGACGGAGTTCGACGGCGCCTCGCTGGAAGCGATCATCCAGCGGGCGTCGGGCCCGATCTTCAACAACGGGGCCCAGGTGTGGAACCACACGTTCTACTGGAGCTGCCTGGCTCCTAATGCCGGCGGCGAGCCCACCGGAGCGCTGGCCGAGGCCATCGGCCGCCAGTTCGGCTCGTTCCTTCAGTTCAAGGAGAAGTTCACCGCGGCGGCCGTTTCCACGTTCGGCTCCGGCTGGGCCTGGCTGGTTCGGGACGCCGCCGGGACGCTGGCCATCGAGAGCACGAGCAACGCGGGCAATCCGCTGCGGGAGGGGAAGACGCCGCTCTTGACCTGCGACGTCTGGGAACACGCCTACTACATCGACTACCGCAACGCCCGCCCGGCCTACGTCGACGCCTTCTGGAAGCTCGTCAACTGGCGGTTCGTCCAGTCGCGCTAGGGCGGAGGAGGCCGCGTGAAGCTGATCATCGCCGTCATCCAGCCGACCAAGCTCAAGGCCGTCCGCGAAGCCCTGGAGAAAATCGAGGTCACGCGGATGACGGTCTGCGACGCCCAGGGCTTCGGCCGCCAGCGGGGGCAGCGGGAGCTGTACCGCGGGCACGAGTACACGGCAACCCTCCTGCGCAAGATCGCCCTGGAGATCGTGGTCAACGACGATTTCCTGGAGCGGACCGTCCAGACGATCGTGCACGTGGCCCGCACCGGCCCCGAGGGCACCATCGGCGACGGCAAGATCTTCGTCCTCCCGGCCCAGGAAGCGATCCAGATCGACGACGGCTCCCGCGGCCCCGGGGCGGTGTGACAGTCGCGAGGCTGCTCCTTCCACCCCCGCTTCACCTCGCGGACCAACTCATACGACGCGGCGGCCTCAGCCCGTTTCCCCCTCGGACAGCAGCCTTTCCGCGCAGAGAATGCAGCCCTCGGCCGCCGCGTTGCACAGGGCGGCCGGTCCTTCCTTGAGCGTGTCGTGGAGGACGGTCCTTGCCCGGTCGTTGCCGATCCGTCCCAAGGCCACGGCCTGGATGCTCCAACCGCGTGGGAGGCCAAGACGCGAGCAGTGACATGACCACCGCAAGTGCCCTGTTTTCCTACATCTCCCAGATTTTGCGGCCGTCACCGTTTCCACCGTTCGGAAAAGGGGAAAGGTCAGGCAGCGTTTTCTGGCCGCCGTGGCCGGCCGCGCGGGCGAAATGCCGATTCCAAACCAAACCGCTTCGTCATCCGCTCCACCCACTCGGGCGTGCCAAAGGGCTGGCCGCGGTTCGCACAACGCCGCAACGCCTCCAACTCCCTGGCGCTTTCGGCGCGGTTGACCCGCGACGCCCAGTCTTGGGTCGAAACCAGAAAACGGTTCCTGACGCCTTTTCTGGCAGCCAAGCCCCGCTCTCAGGCCCGCAAGCGCCGCCGGCAGAGGAATGGCAAACCGCTGAGCGCGAAAGTGGCCACCAGGACAAACGTGGCGGGTTCGGGCACCGCGGTCATGGTGAACTCGTCCATGAAAAACTGCGTGCCTCCGACGTTTCCGCTGGCCAAACTGAGTTCCCGGAAGTAATCGGCGCGGTTGTCCTCGGTGTACCAACCGTACCACGGCCCAGCGTCGCCCACGCGTACCCGGTATTTCGCCGGCTGACTGTTGAGGTCGATTTCCAGGAAAACCTGCCTCCATGCGTCGAACGGGATGGCTGCCGGCAACTCGATCCAGCCACCGGACGTCTTAACGTCGAGGGTGGTGTTGGAGGTGCCCATGCGCGTCGAAAGACCAGCAACTTCCCGGACGACCATCCCTCCGTCGAAGTACCATCCCTTGACGAAGATGTCCCACGTGCGCTGCTGCACGTCCATCCACCAGGAAAGCTGCACAAGCCCGCCATAGTCGGTCCCGGTATCGTTGCCCCAATTCACGTGGCCCCAACCGCCCCAGAAAGACCATACCGAGCCAACTTGAAGCGCTTTGGCGCCACTGTGCGCTGGATTGGTGACGACGTTGCCTATTGCACCACCCCAATCGATCCCCGCAGGCTCGACGTACCACGTGGTGCCGAGCGTGTTGATCGAGCCGGCGGGATAAACCTCGAAGCCCTCTCGCCAGACGTAGTCCGCTCGCATCTCCGACTGACTCGCGAATACGAACGCGAGCGCTAAAAGGAACGAAAGTGAGAAACGCATCGCTGCCTCCTTTGATGAGAGGTACACCGGCGGCAGGCGACGGCCTGACCACGATGCCATGCCAAAAACAATCGACCTGCCTGCTCACGACGCCGCCGTCATTTCACGTGTGATCGCATGACTTCACCTCGCGTCTGCATTTTGCTTGTCGGCAGGGGCCGACTTTGGCCGATTCGGAACCAGTACGTACGTGCGATTGAGAGGTCGTTCGCCGACGCTCTTGAAATGTCCGCCGCAGAAGTAGACCTTGCCGGTGTCCGGGTCATAGGCGTGGCCCGGCAAGTTGCACGTTCTTGAGAAAGAAAAGCCGTCACTGACGATCCTGAGGTTGCCGCTGGGCACCTCGAACGACCAGAGTTGCGGATCGTCGATAGGTCGGGTGAGATAGATGAGGTCGCCGGGCCCCGGCCACACGTGCGGCGCCCCCATCGGCTGAGGCAGGGAAGCCGCGGCGATGGCGCAGGTGTTGCTATCGGGATCGTAAACCTCAATCGTCGTCTCCCCGCGGTGGCCCCCAAACATCCAGATGCAACCGTCGGTTCCCAGGATCGCGGAGACGATCCTGCCCCGCCCCGCCAGATTGCAGACGTGGGCGAGTGAATCCGTGGCGGGATCATACCGCCAAATCTTCTTTTCCTGGCCCAGCCCGGCCGCGCCGAACCACCAGATGACGTTCCGGTAGGTCACCGGACTAAGGCCCCAAATGATCGCTCCAAAGGACGCCTTCTCGACGGCGGTTTCGGTCGCCGGATCGAACTCAATGATCCTATGGTGTTGTCCCCAGCCGTTATTGCGCCGTGGCCCCAAGTCCGGGGTGATGTAGATCTTGCCGCCGCAAAGCGCCGTACCGTTGCTCCGGCCGACGTAGGCATATGGCATTTTCCCGGCGGCCTCGCGCCAGGCGTCTTTCGCCGTGTCGTAGACCAGGATCGTATCCACCATCAAATCGTTGCCGCGATCACCCCCGAACGTATAGAACCTGCCGTTGAACACGTCGGAACAGGCGAAGCCGTGGATCGCCAGCGGCATGTCGGCGCAGGGACTCTCGCGATAAACCCCGGTCGGCAAGCCGGGGGGCGAAGGCGGCGGTTTCGCCGCGTGGGATCGCCCCTCCGCCGCACCCGCCGCGACCCCAGCGTCTTCGGTGCGGGAGATCTCGACTTTTACTTTCTTCGACGTGATCGCAACGGTGATGATCACGCCCGCCAGCACTAGCGCCGCAGCGCCGGCGGCCGCGAGCAAGAGACGAAGGGTGCGGCGCGGGCGGAGAACGGTTACCTGAAACGTCCCTTCCAGGTACTGTTCCAGCGCCGCGGCCAGCTCGGCCATGCTCGCGTGGCGGTGTTCCGGCCTCTTGGCCATCGCTTTCAGGCAGATCGCCTCCAGGGCGGGGTCGAGCCCGGGGCGGAATTGCGACGGCCGCGGCGGCTCGACGTGCTGCACTTCCCCCAGCACCACCGCCGCCGATCCGTGGAAAGGAAGCCTTCCGGCCAGCATCTCGTAGAGGATCACCCCGAGGCTGTAAATGTCGCAGCCCGGTCCCGGGGCTTCCAGGTCCCCGCGGACCTGCTCGGGGGCCACGTAGGCGGGCGTGCCGAGGAAGTCTCCGGATTGGGTCAGCCGCGGGTCCCGGCCGCCGGACCGCCAGGCCAGCCCGAAATCGACAATCACCGGCTCCCCGTTGCGGTCGATGATGATGTTCGACGGCTTGAGGTCGCGGTGAACGACGCCCCGGGCGTGCGCCTCCTGCAATGCCCGGGCGAGCTTCGAGATCACGCCGGCAGCCTGCTCCTCCGGCAATGGCTCTCCGGGGCGAAGGAGGTTCGCCAGCGGGCTCCCTTCCAAGTAAGCCATGGTCAGGTAGCGGATCCCGCCAATCTCGCCCACGTCGTAGAGCGGGCACAGGTTGGGATGCTGAAGATCGGCGGCCGCGCGGGCTTCGCGGTAGAAGCGCTGCTGGATTTCCGGGTCGTCCTCCGGCGAGAACCGCGGGACCTTCAACGCCACGCGGCGATCGAGCTGAGGGTCGTAGGCGAGGTACACGGAGCCCATCCCCCCGTGGCCCAGCTCACGCAAGATGCGATAGCGGCCGAACTGCTCGGGCAGCTCGACCGCGGGGGGCGCGCCGATCTCCACCGATGTGGGGACATGACCGTGCTTCGTCCGGGCGTCCTGGTTTGCGCCGTCGAGCTCCCCCTCGTCGAGGACCTGGCGGGACTGCTCGATCAGCCGCCGCAGTTGGTCGGCCTGCCGCGGGAACCGCCCGGCAAAATCGGCCAACTCGGCCATCGCCCCGAACTGCCGGCGGACCTCGTATTCCGCCTGGATCAGGTCGGCCGGCACCGTGTCGACGGTGCCAAGCTCGGGATACGTCTCAAGATAGGCCTCGATCGACGGCTGCTGGCCGCGCTCCCACTGACGTTCCAGGTCGATCTTTACCATTTCGACCAGGGCGGCCAGTCGCCACGGGCTCTTCGCGCAAGGGGGGCTCCGCACCTGGGCCGCCAACCGCTCTTCGCTCCAGGAGCAGTCGAACTCGACCAGGTCGCGTTCGAGCTCCCGCCGCTGCTGGTCCGATAGCTCCAACAGGTTGGCGTTCGCTCCAGCCATGGCCGGCCCCCGTAAGGCGCTGCGCGCGTAACAACCCCTATTGGCTTAAGTGCGCCCCGGCGCGAAACTGTCACATCGGGGCTACGAATTGCCTGCCCCAGCCGACGCCGCCCCCCCAATCAGACGATGCCTGAACAACTCCAGCGCCCGATACACCGTCTGGCGGGAAACACCCAGGGCGCTGGCGATCTCGGCCACCGAGTATCCCTCCAGCCGCCTGTGCAGCACCTCCCCGTAGATCGCCGGCAGACCGCACAGCAGGGCCCTGACATGGTCGGCCAAGACGGCCGTTTCTTCGGGACCGGGTTCCCGGGCGGCCTCCTCCGCAAGGAGGGCTTCCTGGTCGGGCACCTCGACGTGGGCATCGCGGAGCCCGGCCGTGTGATGGCGGGCCTTGGCGCGGGCCTTGTTCAGCGTGATCTTCACCAGCAGTCGCCACAACTGCGCGCGGCTGTCAATGTGAAACTCCCCCTGCGCACAACGCCTGAAGAAAGAGCGGAGAGCGGATTGGACCACGTCCTCGCCGTCCAGACGGCCCGCCAACCCGCCGCGCAAGTGCCCCGCGGCCAGTCGCGCCAACCTTTGCGCGTACTGGGCAAAGAGCTCTTCGGCAGCCTGCGGGTCGCCCTCTTGCAGGCGCCGAACAAACTCCGCTCCGGAAGGGCTCTCTTGTTCAGCCATCGAACCACACCATTCCAGGTGGTCCGCCCACACACCCTGACAGGGCCAGCCTAGATGCGTGCCGCCGGCCCGTCAAGAGTCTGAACACGAAGCGGACCGCGGACGCATCGGCATCCTTTCGCTCGCCGCCTTGACGCCGCGCGCCGGCCGGGCTAGCCTGAACACGACGCCCTGGAGCCGTGTTGTCGCGGCCGTCCGAGTCTCCACCGCCATCGAAGAATTGGGAGGGTTCTACCATGAAGACGAACAAAGGGGTCGGGAGTCGTGTTCCCGCTTGCGGCTTGACTCGACGGCTGAGGTGCCGGGAGGAAAACGGCTCCCGACCCCTTTACTCTCGTCGCGAGCTGGTCAAGGGCGCCGCGCTGGCCGGCGTCGGCTACTGGGTTTCGTGCGGCAGCGTCCGCGCGAGCCAGTCGCCCAACGAGAAGCTCAATGTCGCCGCCGTGTGCGTCGGCGGACGCGGCGGCGGCGACATGATGGAATGCGCTAGCGAGAACATCGTCGCCCTGTGCGACGTCGACGAGCGCCACCTGGCCGCGGCCGCCAAGACCTTTCCCAAGGCCAAGACCTACCACGACTACCGCAAGATGTTCGACCAGAAGGACATCGAGGCCGTGGTCTGCGGCACGACCGAGCACACCCACGCCCCGATCAGCCTGATGGCCCTCCGGCTGGGCAAGCACGTCTACTGCGAGAAGCCGATCGGCCACACCGTGCACGAGTCCCGGCTCTTGCAGGAGGCCTGCCGCAACGGCAAGCTTGCTACGCAGATGGGCACCCAGATCCACGCCGGGGACAATTACCGCCGGGTGGTGGAGCTGGTCCAGTCCGGGGCGATCGGCACCGTCCGCGAGGCCCACGGGTGGTGCGATCGGGTGCCGCTGGGCTCGCGCGAGCGGCCCACGGGCGATTTCCCCGTCCCGCCCTATCTCCACTGGGACCTGTGGATCGGCCCGGCCCCGATGCGCCCCTATCACCCCGAGTATTTCAAGGGGGGCTGCCTGTGGTGGGACAAGTGGTGGGACTTCGGCAACGGCACGATCGGCGGCATGGCCACGCACATCCTCGACCTGGCGGCCTGGGCCCTCGATTTGCAGTTCCCCACGAGCGTCGAGGCCGATTCGTTTCCCAAGCGGGGCTATCCCGAGGTCTACCCCGAGTGGCTCACGGTCCGCTGGGAGTACCCGGCCCACGGCAAGCGGCCGCCGGTAAAGGTGTTCTGGCACGACGGCGGGAAGAAGCCCGAGTCACCCCGCGGCGTGGACCTGAAGCAGTGGGGCATCGGCGTGCTGTTCCTCGGCGACAAGGGGCGGCTCGCGGCCGACTACGGCCGGCACGTGCTCCTGCCGGTCGAGCAGTACAAGGACTTCCAGCCTCCCAAGCCCTCGATCCCGCCCTCGATCGGCCATCACAAGGAGTGGATCCGGGCCTGCAAGACCGGCTCGCCCACGCTCTGCAACTTCGACTACTCCGGCCGGCTGAACGAGAACCTGCTGTTGGGCACGGTGGCCTGCCGCGTAGGGAGAAGGCTCCACTGGGACGCCAAGAATCTCAAGGCCACCAACTGCCCCGAGGCCGACCAGTTCATCCGCAAGCAGTACCGGCCGGGGTGGGAGATCTAAGAAACAAGCGCTCGGCGCGGGTCAAGCGCTCGGCGCGGGTCTCCTGACCCCGCCGACGGCCTGACCGAAGGTCTCCCCAAACCAGACGTGCGTCAGGCACGCCGTGCCTGACAACTGCGGTCGGACGCTACCGGCGTGCCCCGGGGAAGCAAGCGCAGGGGGTTCTGTTCGGCCTCGCAACCGATAGGATCATGCGCCGTGCGGGCCCAGGAACGCGTCGCGCCTTCACACAACAAAACGGCTGCTTCCCCGGGGTGCAAGTCTCCGTTTGCTGCGCGAACGTTCTCGTGCGCGATCACGGCCGTCAGGCACGGCCCGGGAATTCCGGGGACCGGGAATTCCGGGGGGAATTCCGGGGACACAATACCAATACTGACAAACTGGGATGGTTTGAGTGACTTCCGCGTATGGCAAGATTTGCACGATTAGTGGTTGCAGCGTCGGAGCGCACCTGGCCATTAGGCGTTTCCGACGGGCTATCCACCAATGACTCAGTGCGCTCTGACGAGGAATCCTCCGCCGAATCGCCCTCACCCTGACCCTTTCCCCAAGGGAGAGGGGACTTGTCGTTGGCGATTTGAACACACGCTCTTACCGCGGCTTGCTCTGGCCCATGCCCCGCAGGGCTGAGGTCTTCAGGAGCGGGTCCTGGGTTGCGTCGTGGAGCTCCTTGAAGATCGCGCAGGCCGCGTCTTTCTCGCCCCGAGCGACCATCCGGTCGGCGCAGAGCAGCCGGGCGTGCAAGAGGACGGCTTGGCGCGTCTGCGGAGCCGTTTTCGCCGCGGAGGCCAGCGCCGCAGCGGCCTCGGCGGTGGCGATCCTCCCCAGGGCCATGGCCGCCGCGCCGGCGATCTCGGCGTCCCGGTTGTCGAGCTGGCGAGCCAACAAGGCGGCGGCCGACTTCTCCCGGCGGCGTCCCAGGGCATGGATCACCGCGACCCGCCACGCCGGCTCCTCCGCCTTCTCCAGCGCGGCAACCATGGCATGGGCGGCCGCGGCCGAGGTGTTCGACTCCAACGCCCCCAGGGCGTACTGGCGGAGCGCCGGCTCCGGGTCCGTCAGCAGGCGTGCGAGCGGCACGACGGCCTCCTCCCGGCCCACCACGGCAAGCTGCCGCACGAGGAAGATGCGGTCGTTCAGCCGGTCGCTCGACTGGAGCACGGCGAGCATCGCCCGGACCAAAGCCGTCCGCTGCGACTCCCGCCCCGGCGCTCCGGCCGAGACGATGATCTCTTCGAGGATCATCTTCGGCGGCCGGGGCCGGTCCGCCGACGCGGGGTCGGGATACATCGAGGCGGAAAGGAGCGTCCGGAGGAGCCGGCCGTAGAGCTTCTCCCACTCCTCCGGCGTTCGCGCGGCCGGGGGCGTCTGGGCGGCCAACTCCCGGATGAGCGCAACATCGGCCGCGTCCGGCCCCGCCGCAGAGACTCTTGCCGCGCCGTCGGATCCGCTAGCGTCCATCGGTCCTTTCCCCGTTTCCTGGTTCTCTTCCTGGGTCAGTACACTTGCCACGGCGAGCGCTTGGGGGTATCCAGCAGCCGGTTGGCCTCGTCGTCGCCGGAGAACTCGGCCTTGACCGGGTCGTACTTCAGGGGGCGCTGGAGGCGGTCGGCAACGGCGATCAGCATGCACAGCGAGCCGGAGCGGTAGGCGACCTCTTCGTTGCAGATCGTCTTCTCGCGGCTCCGCATGCACTGGAGCCAGTTGCCGTTGTGATCGTTGCCCCGGGGCCGGTAGAGGACGACGTCGCCGGGCCCGAGCGGCCTGAGCTGGTATTTCTCGCGGATCTTCGGCCCGCCGAAGATGATCTTCTGCCCCTCGGTGCCGTAGACGGCCGTGTTGGCCGAATCGCCCGGCGTGCGGGGGACGCGGATCTCGACCCCGTCGGCATAGTGGAGGGTCAGGGGGCGATCGCCCTGGGGTGGGAGGATCTCGACCGGCCCCTCCCCGTCCTTGCCGAGGGCCCACTGGGCCATGTCCAGCACGTGCGAGCCCCAGTTGCCGATCGAGCCCAGGCCGAAGTCGCGGATCCCTTGCCAGTGTCCGACCCCCATCCCGCCGGGAAACGGCCGCCACGGCGCCGGCCCCAGCCACAGCTCCCAATCGAACTCGTCGCGGTCGGGGAGTTTGTGCCGGGCGGTGTAGTCGGGGAAGTCGGGCCGCGGGGAAGGGCCGACCGTGACCACGGCATGCGTCACCTTGCCGATCCGGCCGCTGCGGACCATCTCGC
>Ga0153916_10003664_pt1 | contig 11476 bp, 11 predicted proteins | sample Opewatmetagenome_FD_109642 | JGI IMG/M metagenome (GOLD analysis project Ga0153916, IMG submission 109642) | Freshwater wetland microbial communities from Ohio, USA - Open water 3 Core 3 Depth 4 metaG | ecosystem: Environmental > Aquatic > Freshwater > Wetlands | place: USA: Ohio, Lake Erie...
CACACGGTGGACGGCGTGCCCCCGGGTTGCCAGCGGATGTCAGACGCTGTCCGCATCGTGGACAGCGAGTCGGACGCCTACGACCGGGACGACATCCCGCTCGCCCGGGTGGTGTCCGACGGGCAGATGGACATCGCGGTGCTGCGCGCGAGGACGGCGCTGCCGGTCATGCCCTGGAAGGTCGGCCGGAGCGCGGCCCTCCGCGAGCGGAACGCGGTCGACGTGCGCGGGTTCCCGCTCGGCGTCCTCCGCACCACCAACGTGGGCAAGGTCACCTCCGCGTACGAGCACGACGCCGAACGCGAGTGGGACCACGACGACTTCGTCATCGACGCGCTCCTCTCGCCGGGGAACTCCGGCTCGCCGGTGCTCGCGGTGTCCTGCCGGACGGGCGAGTTCGAGCTCGTGGGCGTCTACCACGCCGGCTACGTGCGCGGGAGCGCGCTCAACGTGGTGGTCGGCATCGACCAGCTCCGGGACCTGCTCGAGTCGCTGAAGCGCACCCCGCGGCTGCGCCAGGACCCGGTCGCGTCGCTCGACGCCGCGGCGCGGGGGCGGGTCGCGGAGTGGGCCCGGTCCGGTCCCGCTGCCGCCTTCCCGTTCGGAGCGACCCTCGCGACCGCGACGCTCCGCGCGGACGGCGCGCTCGTCTTCGCCGTCATGGGGCGCGACTTCCCCGTGCGCTCGGTCCCCGTGCTGGTGCTCGAGGATCTCCCGCCGGAGGGCGACGGGTTCGGCAAGGCCGGCCGCGTCTGGGCAGGGAACGGCTCGGGGCTCCGGGCCGTCGAGCGCACCGCGCTCGAGGCGGAGCTCCAGGCGCACCTCGCGAGGCTGCTCGACGCGCTCCGGCGGGACGCCGCCGTCGCCGCCTCCTTCCGCGCCGCCGCGCGGGTGCAGGTGTCCTCCCGCGAGAAGTGGGAGGCGGTCTCCCGCCTCGAGCGCAGCGTGAAGAAGCTCGTGGACGCGAGGCAGGACCTGTCCCAGGCCGCGCTCGACCTCGCGGATCGCCTCGCTCCGAGCGACGCGGAGCTCGGCGTCCTGCTCGCGGACACGCTCGTGCCGCTGCCGCCACCGGCCGCCCCGCGGGTTCCCCCGCCCGCTCCGGCCGGCGCCGCCGTGCTCGCCCCCGCCGTGAAGACCGAGGGCCGGCCCGGCGCGGCGCAGCCACCTCCTGCGCCGGCGCCTCCCGCTCCTTCCAGCGGGGCCGCGGCGCCTTGACGGCGCGCGAGGCGCCGGGCGGGAGGAGCGGCTACCCCCGCCCCCGTCGCCAGCCCTCGAACCTGCGCATGAGCTCCTGCTCGAGCTCGGGAGGGACCTCGGGCGGAGGAAGCCTGCCGAGCGCACCCGCCGTCGCCTTCACCTGGCGCACGTAGGCCCGGCAGTTCTTGCAGAGGCCGAGGTGGAGCTGGAAGCGCAGCCGGTCCCTGAGAGACAGCCGCCCCTCGCTGTACTCGGTCACGAGCTCCGTGATCTCCCGGCAGGTGAGCATCAGCGCCCCCCCTTCATGTGCCGCTCGATGGCGAGCCGCACGCGGGCCCGCGCGCGGTGCAGGAGGATCCGCTGGTTCCCGTCCGTGAGCTCCAGGAGGGCACGGATCTCCTCGGTCTCGAGCCCCTCCACGTCGCGGAGCACGAGGACCGCGCGCTGCGCGGGCGGCAGCGCGGCGATCGCCGCCTCGATCGCGCCCCGCGTCTCGGCGCGCAGCGCGAGGCGCTCCGGGGTCTCGTCCGTCCAGGCGTCCACGGGCTGGCGCCAGTGGCCGCTCGCGTCGAAGCGCTCCGCGTCCTCCGCCGGCCGGTCGCCCTCCTCGCCCTCCGGTCCGAGCGCCGAGAACGGCACCGTCCGACCCTCGCGCTGGAGCCGGGACCTCGCCCGGTTGGCGACGATCCGGAAGAGCCAGGTCTTGAACGACGAGCGGCCCTCGAAGCGCTCCAGGCCGTCGAGGGCGGCGATCCACGTGTCCTGCACGACCTCCTCGGCCGCCGCCTCGCTGCGCACGAAGGTGCGCGCGAACCGCAGGAGGGCGCCGCCGTGACGCGAGACGAGCGCGGCGAACGCCTCGCGCTCGCCGCTCCGGACGCCGCGCACGACCTCGGCGTCGTCGAGCCCGGCCCACCGGCGGATGGACCCGGCGCTCCTGGCGGGCGTCGGCTCGGGTGGCATGCGGACGGAGGGCATGATGGCCCGCGCTCCGGGGAAGCACCACGGAGAGCTCGGGGCGTCACGCCGCGCTCCGGGGACCCGGCTCCACGCCGGCGATCCATCCATCGTCCACCCAGCTCGAGAGCGCGGCGAAGGCCGCCTCCGCGCCGTCGGCCCGCCCGCCGAACGGCGCACAGACGCGCTCCAGCGGCTCGCCGGCGAGGGCGCTCTCGAGCGCGGCGGCCTCGTCGGGCTCGAGCGCCGCGTGGAGGACGTCGAAGCCGTTCCGCCACACCGCGACGGCCCCGGGCGCCGCGGCGGGGGGCGGCGGCGGCTCGCCGGCCTCGAGCGCGCGCCAGAGCGGCGCGGCGCCGTGGTGGACGCGGACCAGCCGGAGCGCGGGCACGAAGCGCAGCCTCGCCGCGAGGAACCCGGCCGGCTCGAGCGCGAGGCCCTCGCGCCCGGCCGGCTCGACGTGCGCCTCGAAGAAGACCTCGCTCCGCGCCCACTCCAGCGCCGCGAGGTCGGCGAGGTCCGGGCGATCCGGCGCCGGGAGCAGGCGGAGGAAGCCGGCGAGGTGGCGGCCGAAGCGGCCGATGTCCGGGTGGTCGGAGGGGTGGGCGCGGGCGTAGGCCTCTCCGAGCCCGGCGAAGGACGTCTCGCCGAGGAGGCCGCGGAGCTTCGGGAAGTCCGCGGCGAGCGCGTCGACGAGCCGCGCCGCGTACATGCCGGCGTAGATCCCGACCCGCTCCTCCGCCTCGAGGCCCGGCGTGGACACGACGAGCCTCCCCGCGTCGCCCGCCGACACGGCGCCGCCGGTGGCGAGCGCGTGGAAGAGCGCCTGCGTCTCGGCGAGGGTCACGCGGCCTCCGTGCGCCGGAGCCGCCGGGCGTCCGCCTCGACGTCCCGCGCGCGCTCCGACTCCTGGACGAGCCGCCCGAGCGGAGGGACGTGGTCGTCCCACTCGACGAGCGTCGAGACCGGGCCGACGCGCGCGAGCGTCTCCCGGTAGAGGTCCCAGACCGCGGCGGGCACCTCGTCGTCGTGGGTGTCGAGGAGGTAGCGGCCCCGGTCCGAGTGGCCGGCGAGGTGGAGCTGGCCGACGCGGTCGGCCGGGATGCCGTCGAGGTAGTCGATGGGATCGAAGCCGTGGTTCCTCGCCGAGACGTGGACGTTGTTCACGTCGAGCAGGATCCCGCAGTCGGCCCGCCGGGCCACCTCGGAGAGGAACTGCCACTCCGGCATCTCGGAGGCGCGGAAGGAGACGTACGAGGACGGGTTCTCGAGCAGGATCTGCCGGCCGAGGCGATCCTGCACCCGCCGCACGCGCCCGACCACGTGGCGGACGGCCTCCTCGGTGTGCGGCAGCGGCCAGAGATCGTGGGCATAGCGGCCACCGTGGCTGCCCCAGGCGAGGTGATCCGAGATCCAGGCGGGCTCGATGCGCGCGGCGAGCGCCGCGAGCGCGCCGAGGTAGCCCTCCGAGAGCGGATCCGTCGAGCCGATGGAGAGCGACACGCCGTGCAGCACGACCGGCACCTCGCGCCGGACCTTCTCGAGCACCGCGAGCGGCCGGCCCCCGGCGGACATGAAGTTCTCGCTGATGGCCTCCACCCAGTCCGTGGGCGGCGGTGCGGCCAGCATCTCGGGGAAGTGCGTGGTGCGGAGCCCGATGCCGTGTCCGATGTGCTTGCGCGTGAAGGCCATGTTCCCGTCCTTGCGAGCGCAGGGCCAGCCGGATGAGGCCGGCCCGGAGCGAGCGGGGGGCTGGGGGGCGCAGCCGCATCGCGCCCCCCAGCGAGATCGGCTCCTACATCTTGGCGGCGACGATCTTCCCGCCCTTGTCCTTGCACTCCTTCTCGCTCTTCGTCTCGAGGAAGCCCTGCCCCTTGCAGGCGTTCTGGGACTTGCAGGCGTTGTCGGCGCCGGCGCAGGCGCCCTGGCCCTTGCACGCGTTGATGCCGCCGCAGTGGACGACCTTCGCGGCCTCCTTCGTCTTCTGGGCCTTCTCGCCGGCGCGGGCCGCGCCCGCGACGAAGAGGGAGCACACGGCGCCGGCGATGACTGCACCCTTCACGGCTTCGCGGATCATGCTGCGTTCCTTTCGGTGGATTGCTGCGTTGAACACTCGTGATGCCGGGCCGAGATCGAGGATCCGGAGAGGGGCCGAAGACGAAAATGCCGCTTCGTGGCGCCCTATTCCCGCGCCGGGCGGCCCGAGTTGGGTTCACCTCGCGAGCGGAGCGGGCCGGGCGAACAGGGTGAGCTCCACCGTGCCCTCCTCGGCGACGACCTTGGCGAGCGACTGCACCCGGGCTAACCAGCCCTCCGTGTATTTCGGCCCGATCTGGTATGCGTCGCGGTCGAAGCGCTCGACGGTGGCGCGGACGCGGATGGTCTTCGAGGTGCCGTAGCTCCCCGGCGGGAAGAGGACGGCGGTGCCCCTGACGAGCTCCTTCCGCCCGTCGACGGGGCCGCGGCCGCACACCGTGAACGGCACCCTCGCCCGGAAGGGCACCGGCGCCTCGGCGACGAGCTTCCCGAGCTTCACGCCCTCGAAGCGGGCCTCGAGGCGGCAGGCCCCGGGCTCGCTCTTCTTGTTGGTGGCCCAGTCGCGGAAGTGCTCGGACTTGGTCGGCTCGTTGTCGACCACGATGCTCCCGAGCGGGACGGAGCACGTCCCGCCGGCGAGGCCCGCCTGCTCGTCGAACGCGACCTCGCAGCCCACCGCCGAGGACTGGGCGGTGATCCGCTCCCCGAGCTTCGCGTCGAAGACCGCGCTGAAGGTGCTGTTCCCGGCGTCGGGGTCGACGCGGAGCCCCTCGGCGAGCGCCGGGAGGGCGGGGACGAGAAGGGCGAGGATCGGGGCGAAGCGCATCGACGTCTCCTGGGTCCGACGGTCCGTGCTGCTGCGGGTGCTGACCGGCGAGGCCCGCGGGCGTTACGGGGCGGTGCGCTCCCCGTTGGGGCGTCGAGCGCGAGGTGCCGTGCGCGGCCGGCCGGCGACGGCGCCGGTCAGAACGTCCGCGCCGCCACCTCGGCGACGGTGGTCTCCTCGAGCTCGCCCGCGCGAAAGTCGAAGAGCCGAAACGCCCCGCGATCCGCAGCCAGATCCGGCACCGGCAGGCCGGCGCCCCGCAGCGCCAGGGCCGCATGGCCGCGCACCGACGGATCCGGATCGCCGAACGAGGCGTCGAGCTCCCGGGCCGACGCGCGGACGACCTCCGGCGCGACCTTGGAAAGCCGCCAGAGCCCCCAGCGCGTCCCGGCGCGGAACGGCTCCTCCTCGAGGAAGCTCGCGAGCACGCTCCCGAGCTCCCCGCACAGGGCGGGCAGGTGGGCGAGGACCGCGCCGACGACCTGGGGCCCCTGCCAGAGGAGCCCGCCGGACTCGTCGTTCATGAGCCAGAGCGTGCGCCGGACGAGCTCGCGCACCGGCTCCGGGCCTCCGCGCCCGAGCGCCGCCGCGACGTGTCCCATGGCCTCGACGGCACGCCACGCGACGAGCTCGTCGGCGTCGAAGAGCAGGCGCTGGAGGGTGTGCGCCGCCTGGGGCTCGGCGGCCGCCCAGCCCCCGACGCCTTCGAGGTCGAACCGCTCGAGGAGGCCGCGCGCCGTCTCGCGGCGGCGCTCCCGCGCGGAAGGGCGGATGCCCGGCCTCACGCGCGGGAGTATACGCGAGCGAGTGCCCCGCCTCGGCGTGGTCACGGCTTGCGTGCGAGGGTGGGGCCCTTCGACTCCGCGCCGCCGCTCCAGCGGCGGCGCTACGCTCAGAAGGGCGAACGGCCGTGCTGATGCCCGTTCCGGTCGAGGCGGTCAGGCGCCGCGCCACCCCTGCACGCCCGTGAGGACGGCCGCGAGGACGAGCAGCACGCCCACCGCCCGGCCGAGCGCCGCGCTCCCCGAGGGATGCGCCTCGAGCCACCCGCGCGTGCTGGCGGCGAGGAGCGCGACGCCCCCGTAGACGACGGCCTGCGTGGCGGCGGTGATGGCGGAGAGCACCACCGCCTGGCCGGCGATGGGGCCCGCGGACGGCCGGAGGAACTGCGGGAACACCGCGAGCATGAAGACGTACGCCTTGGGGTTGAGCAGGCTCGTCGCGACCGCCTGGCGGAAGCACCGGGCAGGCGACGGCGCCGCGGAGGCGGCTGCGGACAGCGCGGCGCCACTCCGGAGCAGCGAGATCCCGATCCACGCGATGTAGGCCGCACCGGCGAGGAGCAGGGTGTTGAACGCCGCGGGGGCCACGGCCAGCAGGGTCGCGATGCCCGCCACGCCCATGGCCACGTGGCAGAAGCCGCCGGTGACGATGCCGCCGACCGCGGCGAGGCCCGCCCGCCTCCCGCCGACGAGGGCGCTCGCGAGCACGAAGGCCATGTCCATGCCGGGCAGCACGATCACGCCGAGCACGACGAGGAAGTAGAGCCACGGGTGGGCCGGGGAGGACATGCCGGGACGCTAGCGCCGAAACAGGACGTTTCCCGCCCTGATTCACGCTACCGTGCGGGGATGCCCCATCCGGCTGCGCGCGTCCTCGCGGTGCTCGAGCTCCTCCAGGCGCACGGCCGCCTCAGCGGCGCCGAGGCCGCCCGGCGCATCGGGGTCGACGTGCGGACGGTGCGCCGCTACGTGGCGACGCTGGAGGAGATGGGCATCCCCATCACCGCCGAGCGCGGCCGGAACGGCGCCTACCTGCTCGTGCCGGGCTTCAAGCTGCCGCCCCTCCTGTTCACGGAGGACGAGGCGCTCGCGATCTCGGTGGGCCTGGTGGCGGCCCGCGGCCTCGGGCTGGCGGGGGCCGGGCCGGCGGTGGCGAGCGCCCAGGCGAAGCTCGAGCGGGTCATGCCGGAGCGGCTCCGCCACCGGGTGCGCGACGTGGACGAGACCGTCGCGCTCGATCTCTCGCGCTCGGCGCCGTCCGGCGACGACGCGGCGCTCGTGGCCTTGACCCGGGCGGCGCAGGCGCGGCAGCGCGTGCGCCTCCGCTACCGCGGGGGGCACGGCGAGGAGAGCGAGCGCGCCTTCGACGCCTACGGCCTCGCCCATCGCGGCGGCCGCTGGTACGCGGTGGGCCGCTGCCATCTCGCGAAGGGGCTGCGGTCCTTCCGCCTGGATCGCGTCCTCTCGGTGGAGCCGCTCCCCGCCACCTTCCGCCGCCCGGCGGGCTTCGACGTCCTCCGGCACCTCACGTTCTCCGTCGCGGCGCTGCCGCGCGCCTTCGCCGTCGAGGTGCTCCTCCACGCCGACCTCCCGGCCGCCCGGCGCGAGATCTTCGGGGCGCTCGGGCTCCTCGAGCAGGCCGGCGCCGGCGTCCTCCTCCGCGCGCAGGCCGACGACCTCGACTGGTTCGCGCGCGAGCTCGCGCGCCTGCCCTTCGCCTTCTCGGTGCGGAGCCCGGCGGCGCTCGCGACGGCGGTGGCGCGCCACGCGGAGAGGCTCAGGCGGGCCGCGCTGGCGGGTCGGCCCCGCAGGCGCGCGAGGCGGCGCGCCTCCGCCTGAGGGCGGCGGGTCCACGGGGACGGCGCCCCGGGCCTCCCTCCGGGCCGCCGCGCCCGCTGCTGCGCGCCGCCCTTCCCGGCGACGGGGCCGTTGGCGCCCGGCCTTTGACACCCCGCGATCCAGGGGCGACGCTTGGGCGGTGACTCCGGGTCCGATCTGGCTCCTCGCCTCCGCCCTGCTGCACGCGGGGTGGAACGCGCTCCTCAAGCGCGAGCGCGAGCCGCAGCTCGCCGCCCTGGGGGTGCTGGCCGCCGCCGTGGTCATCGCCGCGGCGCTGGCCCTCGCCTGGCCGGGCGGCGGCCTCCCCACGCGCGGCGCGCTCCTGTGGGGCGTCGGCGCGGGGATCTTCGAGGCGATCTACTTCGTCACGCTGGGCGCGGCGCTCGCGCGGGCGACCTACGGCGCGGTGTACGCCATCGCGCGCGGCGGGGCGCTCGTCGTGGTCTGGCCCGTGGCGGTGGTCTTCCTGCGCGAGCCCCTCACCGGCCGCGGCGCCGCCGGCGCGGCGCTCGTCACCGCGGGCGTCGTCCTCGTGGCGGCGGCGGGCCGCGAGCACGCCAGCCGGGGGGGCATCGCGCTCGCCGTCGCCTGCGCGGCGAGCATCGCCGGCTACCACGTCTGCTACGACGTGGCGCTCGCGGACGGCGCGGGCACGGCGCCGCTCTTCGCCCTCGCGTTCGCGGTCGCCCTCCCCCCCGTGTGGGCCTGGTCCCGCCTCACGGGCCGGACGACGGCGGGCCTCGACCGCGGGGCCGTCCTCCGCTGGTCCCTCGCGGGTGCTCTCGCGACCGCCTCGTTCCTCCTCTTCCTTTCGGGCCTGGCCCGGAGCGGCGCGGGCGTCGCGCTCACCCTGAGGAACACCTCGGTCGTCTTCGCCCAGCTGCTCGCGATGGCCATGGGCGAGCGCGTCCCTCCCCGGCAGCTCGTCGGATCGGTGCTCGTGGTGGCCGGGGCGGCGCTCGTCGCCGCGAGCTGATCGCCGCGCGGGACGCCATCCTTCGGCGGGGCCCGCCCGGGATCCGCCGTGGGATCGAAATATTCCGGAAACAAACTCCTATTCCCCGCGGGGCGTTCACTTTCGCGAGCGCGCGACCCTGCTGGCCGATTATCGTCGCGGCCTCGATTTCCACCGAGAGCGTGAATGATGAGAACCAGGAAGCTGTGGCTCCCGATCACCGTCGGGCTCGTCGTGGTCGTGGTCCTCCTCGCGGGGGTCAAGGCCGGTCAGATCGTCACCATGGTCCGCGCGGGCGAGAAGTTCACCCTCCCGCCCGCAGCCGTCTCCTCCGCGAAGGTCGACGCCGTCGAGTGGGCGGCGAGCCGGCCCGCGGTCGCGACGCTGGTCGCCGTGCACGGCGTCACGCTCGGGGCCGAGCTCCCCGGCACCGTCCGCGAGGTCGCCTTCGAGTCCGGCGCGTCGGTGAAGAAGGGCGCCCTGCTCGTCCGGCTCGACACGTCGACGGAGGAGGCGCAGCTCGGCGCGGCGAAGGCCGAGGCGGCGCTCGCGAGGCTCAGCCTCCAGCGCGTCCGGACCCTCCGCGCGAGCGGGTCGAGCACCCAGGCCGACCTCGACACCGCCGAGGCGCGGGCGCAGCAGGCGCAGGCGGCCGTGGCCGCCCTCGAGGCGAACATCGCGAAGAAGGTCATCCGGGCGCCCTTCGACGGCCGCATCTCCATCCGTCAGGTCGAGCTCGGGCAGGTCCTCTCGCCGGGGACGCCCATCGCGTCGCTCCAGTCGGTGAGCCCCATCTTCGCGGACTTCTGGCTGCCCCAGCAGGCCATCGCGGACCTCACCCCGGGCCAGCGGGTGACCCTGCGCACGGACGTCTTCCCGGACGCGGGGTGGGACGGCGAGCTCACCACCGTGAACCCCGAGGTCGACGTCGCCACCCGGAACGTCCGCGTGCGCGCCACCTTCCCGAACGGCGACGGGCGCCTGCGCCCCGGCATGTTCGCGAACGTGGACGTGGTCTCGGGCGACAGGAAGCCGGCCCTGGTCATCCCGGCGACGGCGGTGCTCTTCGCGCCCTACGGGGACTCGGTGTTCGCCATCGAGAAGGACCCGAAGGGCGGCCCGGCCACCGTCGCGCGCCAGAGGTTCGTCCGCCTGGGCGAGCGCCGGGGCGACTTCGTCGCGGTCGTCTCCGGCCTCTCGGCCGGCGAGACCGTCGTGAGCGGCGGGGCCTTCAAGCTGCGGAACGGCATGCCGGTCGCGGTGAACGACGCGCTCGCGCCGGGCGCGAAGATCGACCCGAAGCCGGCCGACCAGTAGGGCCCGCGGAGCGCACGACATGAAGTTCACCGACCTCTTCATCCGCCGACCGGTCATCGCGATCGTCGTCAACCTCGTGATCCTGATCGCGGGGGTCCAGGCGATCCGCTCCCTCAGCGTCCGCCAGTACCCGCGCAGCGAGAACGCCGCCGTCACGGTCACCACCGCCTACGTGGGGGCGAGCGCCGACCTCGTGCGCGGCTTCGTCACCACCCCGCTCGAGCGCGTGATCGCGGCCGCGGACGGGATCGACTACATCGAGTCGCAGTCGAAGCAGGGCCTCTCCCTCATCACCGCGCGGCTGAAGCTCAACTACGACGCGACGCGGGCCCTCGCCGAGATCGGCTCCAAGGTGGATCAGGTCCGGCGCGACCTGCCGCCCGAGGCCGAGGTCCCCATCCTCAACGTCACCTCGGCGGACACCCAGTTCGCGAACGCCTACCTGTCCTTCTCGTCGAAGGCCCTCAAGCAGAACGAGATCACCGACTACCTCGTCCGCGTGGTCCAGCCGCGGCTCACGGCGATCGAGGGCGTGCAGCGCGCCGACATCCTCGGCGGCCGCACCTTCGCCATGCGCATCTGGCTGAAGCCCGACCGCATGGCCGCGCTGAACGTGAGCCCGGCCCAGGTGCAGCGGGCCCTCGCCGCGAACAACTACCTCGCGGCGGTGGGGCAGACCCGCGGCGCGCTCGTGCAGGTGAACCTCACCGCGAACACCGATCTCCGCTCGGTGAAGGAGTTCGAGCAGCTGGCCGTCCGCGAGCAGAACGGGGCCATCGTCCGGCTCGGCGACGTGGCGAACGTCGTGCTCGGCGCCGAGGACTACGACGCCGCCGTGAACTTCAGCGGCGAGACCGCCGTCTTCGTCGGCATCTGGTCCCTGCCCAACGCCAACGCGCTCGACGTGATGAAGCGGGTCCACTCCGAGCTGGGCGCCCTCCAGAAGGAGATCCCGGAGCAGATCACGGCGCGCATCTACGACGGCACGGAGTACATCAAGAGCGCCATCCGCGAGGTGGAGCAGACGCTCGGCGAGACGCTCCTCATCGTCGTCGTCGTCATCTTCCTGTTCCTCGGCTCGTTCCGCTCCGTGCTCGTGCCGGTGGTGGCCATCCCGGTCTCGCTCATCGGCGCGGTGTTCCTCATGCAGGTGTTCGGGTTCACCGTGAACCTGCTCACGCTGCTCGCGATCGTGCTCTCCGTCGGGCTCGTGGTGGACGACGCCATCGTCGTGGTGGAGAACGTGGAGCGCCACCTCCGCGAGGGAAGGAAGCCGGTGGACGCCGCGCTCCAGGGCGCGCGCGAGCTCGTCGGCCCCATCATCGCGATGACCATCACGCTCGCGGCGGTCTACACGCCCATCGCCTTCCAGGGTGGGCTCACCGGGTCGCTCTTCCGCGAGTTCGCGCTCACCCTCGCGGGCGCCGTGACCATCTCCGGCGTCGTGGCGCTGACGCTCTCCCCGGTGATGTCGGCGAGCCTGCTCCGGCAGGGCCAGGAGGAGCGCGGCCTCGCCGGGCGCATCAACCGCGGCTTCGACTGGCTCAAGCGGACCTACGCGCG
>Ga0153916_10003665_pt1 | contig 11474 bp, 11 predicted proteins | sample Opewatmetagenome_FD_109642 | JGI IMG/M metagenome (GOLD analysis project Ga0153916, IMG submission 109642) | Freshwater wetland microbial communities from Ohio, USA - Open water 3 Core 3 Depth 4 metaG | ecosystem: Environmental > Aquatic > Freshwater > Wetlands | place: USA: Ohio, Lake Erie...
TACGCCGATGCGGCGACCGGCCTTCTGGACATCGCCCGGCTCTCCGACATGCTGGCCCGTGTGGCGGGCAACCTTGTCGTGCGCGATCTCGACCGGGTCTCGCCCCTGGCGGTGCCGGCGCTCCTCGAAATCTCCAAGGAGATGGTCGCGGGCGAGGCGCATGAGGATATCCTCCACGAAGCCGAGGAATCGCTGATCGCGGAGGCGATGCATATCGATGACGCCGGTGGATGAAATGCGCATCCGCGTGAACGGGGAAATCCTCGTTCTCGATGCGACCGGCGCCCTGTGGTGGCCGGATGCGTCGACGCTCGTGCTCGCCGATCTGCATTTCGAGAAAGGCAGCGCCTACGCCCGCCACGGCACCTATCTGCCGCCCTACGACACGCGCACCACGCTCAACCGCGTGGCCGCGCTGCAGGCGCATTACCGCCCGGCGTGCGTGATCGCGCTGGGCGACTCCTTTCATGACCGCGGCGCGGACGAACGGCTCGACGTACACGACCGCGAGAAGCTTGCGCATCTCGTCGCAGCGCAGGACTGGATCTGGATTGCGGGCAACCACGACCCCGAACCACCCTTATGGCTCGGCGGTCGCGCCGTGTCGGAGCTTGCGATCGGCGGCCTCGTCTTCCGGCACGATCCCTCGATGCGGCCCGAGCCCGGTGAGATTGCCGGCCATCTGCATCCCTGCCACACGGTGACACGCCGCGGCCGCTCGCTGCGCCGCCGCTGTTTCGTCTCCGACGGAATGCGCATGGTGCTGCCCGCCTTCGGCGCCTATGCGGGCGGGCTCGATCTCTACGACGACGTCTTCGAGCGCCTGTTTCCGCGCGCCTTCCGGGCCTACATGCTGGGCACGAAGCGCGTCTATGCCGTAGCCGCCTAGCGCCGCTGGAACGCGATCGACGAGATCCAGCCGAGCATCAGGGCGATCAGCACGGTCGTGAGGCCATAGAACAGCGGCCAATGATGCGCGAAGCTGTAAAGCCGGCGCTCGATTCCCGTTTGGTCGACGAACAGCGGCGTCGACTGCGCGCTCACCACATTGCCGTCCCGGAAGAGATAGACTTCGGCGGTATATTGTCCCCGCGGCACGCCGGCGGGCACCGGCACGCGGACGCGGAACAGCGACGCGCTCAGGAATTCCACGCCGTCGGTCGCCTGAGCGTAGAGGCCCTTGCGCGCCTGCTGGCGCACGGCGGCATCGGTGTATATCTGCGCTTCCTGCGCGCTGTGGGTCGAATAGCTCGCCGGCTGCAGGTTGCTGAGACCGAGCTGGTAACGCTGCAGCGTGGTGCGCAGGGCGATCTTCTCCAGCGGCCGCGTGCTTGCCAGATAATAGTAGCCGGGCATGGCGCGGAGCGCGGCTTCGTGTCGGTTGATCCAAAGCCCGACCACGCGATCCTTTTTGCGTACCGTCATGTCCTGATCGGGGCCGCGCACGACCACGACCACGTCGCGTTGCACGCCGATCTCGCTCGCGTGCGACTCGATGGCCCCGAACACCACGAGATCGGTGCCGGTATAGTTGGAGGTGATTTCGATCTGGTCCTGGGAGAGGCCGGAGACCAGATCCTCGGCGCGCGCGCTCGCGGCCGGCAGCGCGAGCAGGCCGGCCAGGATTCCCGCAATGCAGGCCGCGCGCTTCATGGTTCACCGGTCCTGGTTGGGCACAAGGGGAAGCCCACGGCCGCACCCATCGCGAGGATCGTCAGCCAGTGGACCGACATCTCGGCGATGGGAATGTGGAGTTCCATCGTTTCGAACTTGAAGAATGAAGCTGCAATGGCAGCGAGTCAGCGGATGCGCGCGACTGTGCGCGCCTGCGCAAGACGGGTCAACCGTTTGAGGAATATAGGATTACCTGCCGTCGAGGAAGGCGGCGTGAGGGATCAGAGGTCGGCCTGGGTCGGCGCCACATTGGCGGTGCGATCGAGCGGCGTGGGTCTGAAGGTGTCGGCCCAATGCTGGGCCGCGGCGCGATCGTCGGGGCCGAGCTGGGTGGTGAGCGCCGCCACCCGGGCCTTGGATTCCGTGTCGCCCAGCGCGGCCGCCACGGCATACCATTTGTAGGCGTCCGTCAGGCTCTGCGGCACGCCCATGCCCCGCTCATAGAGAACGGCCAGGTTGAACTGGGAGTCGCGCAGACCCAGCGTGGCGGCCCGTGTGAACCACTGCGCTGCGAGCGTGAAGTTCTTCTTCACGCCGGCGCCCTGCGCGTAGGCCACGGCCAGATTGTGCATGGCCTTGCGGTTGCCGAGTTTGGCGGCGGCTTCGTACCAGGCTGCCGCCTGCTTGGCGTCGGCGGGCACACCGTGGCCACGTTCGTAAAGCGTGCCCAGGCGATATTCGGCGACGGGCTGACCCTCCTTGGCCGCGCGTTCCAGCCAGCGCGCGGCTTCGGCCTCGTTCGCGGGGATGCCGTCGCCGTCCAGGTATTTGAGGCCGAGCACGGTTTCGGCGACGACGCTGCCGGCCTTGGCGGCCGACATGAGCCGGTCCATCGGCGAGATCGATGCGGCGGATTGGGCTGCCGGCTGCGGCTTGTCCTTGGCAGGCTTTGCGGCTGCAGGCGGCTTTGCCGGAGTGGATTGGGTGGCGGGTTGGGCGGCTGGCGCGTGCGCGGCGCTGTCCGTGTTGCTCGCGGCCGTACCCACCGTGTTGCTGTTCGGCGGCGGTGCCTCGGCGGCCGGTGCGACAACAGGCGGTGCAACGACGGCCGGTGCGACGACGGCCGGTGCAACGACAGGCGGTGCAACGACAGGCGCAGGCACGGGATGCGCAGCCGCCGGGGCCTGATGAAAAGCTGGCTGGGCCGGTTGCGGCGCCGTGGCGGCGGTGCGGAACAGCATCGCGCCGGCGACCAGCGCGGCCACCAGGATCGCTGCGATTCCGCCGATTAGCACATAACGGCTGCGTGCGCCCTCTCCGACCTCCGGGCCGGGTGTGCCGGCGCCCCAACTGAAGCCGGCCGGAGCCGCCTGCGCCATCGTCTGGCCATCGGCCGCGGCGCGCGCCGAGCGGCGGGCGGCGGCGATATAGGACTGTGCGCTGGCGTCTGGCGCGTATTGCGGCTGCTGGAACGCTGTGCCGTTGACGGCATGGTTGTCGAAGCCATTGCCCAGTGTGGTGTCGAATTGCTGCACGCCGCTGAAGTGCTGTTCGGCCGCGAATCCGGGCGCGGGATCGAACGGCGGCGGCGGCGCGAGCGCGTCGGCACCCATCTGTGCGAAACCGGGGTGGCTGCCGGCCGGCTGCGGGAAGGGCGGCGCGGCCTGCGCGTGCGGAAAGGGCGGCAGGTCGAACTCGGCGGGCGGCGGGGGCGGCGCCAGCGGCGCGGCCTGCGCGAAGGATGCGGATTGCGCGAACGGCGCGGAGGCAGGGACGACGGCGGGCTGCACGAACGGTTCGGCCGGCGGCGGTGGCGTGCGATCGGTCTCGGCAGCCTTGAGCGCGCTGCGCATCTCGTCCAGATCGCGGCGGTGCTGCCGGTCGGCGGCCTCCATGCGATCGGCCAGCTCGCGCAGGCTTTCCTCGATCGCTTCCGTTGCGCTGCGGGTGTTGTGATCGTAGCGGCCGGTCAGATCGGAAAGCGCCTGCTCGATGCCCTGCAGGCGGCGGTCGACGCTGGATTCCTCGACGCGGCTCTGGAGCTTGGAAACGGTTTCTTCCAGCCGCGCCATGGCCCCGCCGGTTTGCGCTTCGTTTTCGGAGAGGCGCGCGTTGAGCCGCTCCAGCGTGCTGCGCAATTCGCCGAGCGCCTGCGACGGTCCTTCGGTTCTTTCGATCGTCTTGACGCGCTCGTCGACGCTGACGAGGTGATCCTTGAGCGCCCGCGATGTCGTCTCCGCGTCGTGGCGGGCCTGCGAGAGGCGCCCGGCCAGCGCTTCCACGTTCTGGGCCAGTGTCGCGATCTGGTTGGCGGACTGGTTCGCGGTTTCGGCGATCTGGTCGGCGAGGCGGGACAGACCGGTATGCAGGCCCTTCACCGCATCCTTCAGACCGGTCGCGGCCGCGTGCTGTTCGACGCGCGTCAGCCGGTCGGCGAGAGCCATCACATGGCCGTCGAGCTGGTCGAAGGCTTGCGCCTGTTCGCGCGCGGCGACGTTGATCTCCGCGGCGGCTTTGCTCATGACGCGATTGTTTTCGGCTTGGCTGCGCTCGGCGGCGTCGAGCCTGCGGGCCACACCCTTCAGGTGATCTTCGATTCGCCGGGTGGCCGACTGCGATTCGTCTTCGCTGCGGGAGACGCGGGCCAGCATGTCTTCCGTGTCGCGCGTGGCGGCGGCGGCGCTATCGGCCACGGTGCGATAGGCGGCAGCGCTCGATGAAACGGCGTTGCGCCAATTTTCGCTGGTGGTTTCGCGGCCGCCGGCGGCTTCCGTCAGGGTGCGCAGGATCTTGCGCGTCAGCCATTCGCCGACGGACAGGCCTTCGCGCCTGGCTGCGGCACGCGCGGCTTCCCGCGCCTCGGGCGGGATCCCGGCCACATTCCAGGGTAGATCAGGCTGCATATCGATTCGCCATTCGCCACACCCTCAAAACAGGCTATCGGCGCCAAGATATTGTGTAAAGAAACGATCCTGCCCCCGACTCCCTGTAGGTCCCAGCAGGGCCATTCCATGCACAGCATAGTTGACGAGGAGCGTTAATAGCTGGTTAGCGCTGGGCAATCCCTGCCTTGTCCAGCTCGTCGTCGATCTGGCCGGAGACCCAGGCCCAGGCCATGCGGTACTCCGAGACCAGCGACCACACGGGATAGCGGAAGGTGGCCGGCCGGTTGCGCTCGAAGAAGGCGTGCGCGAACCACGACGGGACGTAACCGGCGATCAGCGCCGTGGGGAGGAACCAGGGATTGCCGCTCACGAACATCGCGAACAGCGCCACGGTCGCCACCGCCGTGCCGCTCAGATGGAGCGCGCGCGTATCCGGCCTGGAATGCGCGCGCAGATAATAGGTCCAGAATTCGTCAAAGCTTTCGATTCGGCGCGTGTCCGTCATGACCCCGCCTCCTGCGTCAATTTCCGCCGGCCGCCGGCGCGTCCACGCCCATCGCGCCACGCAGCCGCAGATCGGGCTTCACCGGTTCGCTCGTCTTCGCCGTTTCGGGATCGGAGAACTGGGAGACCTTGCGCGGATCGGGTCGCGGCGTGACGGGCGCTCCGGCTGGCGGCGGCTTCAGTCCCAGGTCCGTCGAGAACAGCTGCGTGACATAGACGGTGTCGCCATCGACCGCGGCGCCCACCCCGGTGTGGTCGTATTCCGCGAAAGCGAGATTGTCGCGATGGCTTTTGCTCGCCATCCAGGTGTCGACAAAGCGTTTGGCGAAGGTTTCGACGTCGACGCCGGCCCTTTCGGTGTAGTGCTGTGCCGCGATGTTCTCGCCCAGGAGCCCCTGGAAATTCGCGTCCTCGGCCATGATCAGCGTGGCCGAGGTGTCGCCGTTGGGTGCCGTGTGGGCCATGTAGTGCTTGGCGGCCATGTCGCCGCTGCGTTCGCGCGCAACCCCGGTCAATTCGGAATCGAACGACAAATGCTTCGCCTTCGGATCGATCTTCTCGCGCTCCTGCTCGATCATTTCGTAGATGCGCTGCTCGAGCGCCGCCATCTGCGTCTTGGGATCGGGCGGCGGCGCGGGATGAATCGTGTTCTCCAGCGCCGTCAGCGTCGTGCACGCGGCCAGGAGCGTCGCGGCAATCGCCAGACACGCGGCCCGCGAGACTGTGGAGCGGAGCGCGGTCAGGGCAGGATCTCGAACAGGCCGGCCGCGCCCATGCCGCCGCCGATGCACATCGTCACGACGCCGTATTTCGCTCCGCGCCGGCGGCCCTCGATCAGGATGTGGCCGGTCATGCGCGCGCCGCTCATGCCATAGGGGTGGCCGATCGAGATCGCGCCGCCATTGACGTTGAGCTTTTCGTGCGGAATGCCGATCCGGTCCGCGCAATAGAGCACCTGGCTGGCGAAGGCCTCGTTCAGTTCCCACAGATCGATGTCGTCGGGCTTGAGGCGGTGACGCTGCAGGAGCCGCGGCACGGCGAAGACGGGACCGATTCCCATCTCGTCCGGCTCGCAGCCGCAAACCGCGAAGCCGCGGAAGATGCCCAGCGGCTTCAGCCCTTTCTTCTCGGCGGTCTTGGCCTCCATCACCACGCTGGCCGAGGCGCCATCGGAGAACTGTGAGGCGTTGCCGGCCGTGATGTATTTGCCTTCCTTGACCGCCATGCCCCCCTGGAACACCGGCTTGAGGCTCTGCAGGCCTTCCAGCGTCGTGTCGGGGCGGTTGCATTCGTCGCGGTCGACCACGGCGTCGACGATCGATTCGGTGCCCGTTGCCTTGTCGACCTTCTTCATTTTCGTCTTCAGCGGTACGATCTCGTCGGCGAACCGGTTGGCCTGCTGCGCGGCGGCGGTGCGGCGCTGGCTTTCCAGAGCGTATGCGTCCTGGCGTTCGCGGCTCACGTTGTAGCGCTCGGCAACGATCTCGGCGGTCTCGATCATCGACATCCACAGCGCCGGCTTCACCGCCATCAGGTGTTCTTCGGTGATGTTTCGCGTGTTCATTCCGCCCATCTGCACCAGCGAGATCGATTCGACGCCGGAGCCGATCGCCACCGGCGTCTGTTCGGTCATGATCTGCTGCGCCGCCATGGCGATCGCCTGCAATCCGGAGGAGCAGAAGCGGTTGATCGTCGTGCCGCCCGTCGTCACCGGGCAGCCGGCCCAGATCGCGGCATTGCGCGCGACGTTCATACCGGTGGCGCCTTCGGGCTGGGCGCAGCCCATGTAGACGTCTTCCACCTCGCCGGGATCGATTCCCGCCCTGGCGATGGCGTGCTTGATCGCGTGCCCGCCCATGACGGCGCCATGGGTCATGTTGAACCCGCCGCGCATGGACTTGGCGAGCCCGGTCCGGGCGGTCGAGACGATGACGGCTTCTCTCATGGCGATCCTCCGCTGCGGAGGCGAACCCTATCGCGGTGGGAAGTGGGCGCAAAGCCCTGCCCACCGTGCGCGAACGCCGCGGCCGCTGGGGGAATCGGAGAACCGCGATATTTCAGGATTTGTGCGCTGTCCTCTGGGCCGCAGCGCCTTTGTGCCCGTCATTCCGCTGGGCGAGCGTGACCGGATAGCGCACCGTGAAGGCGATCGCCAGGCCGAGCGCCGCAAGGCCGACCGCGATGTCGAGCGACAGCGGAACCTGGGCGATGAACACGCTGGCGATGTCGGCCGCCGTCATGACTGCGAACCCCGCCGCCCATGCGCCGGTGAGAATGTAGTTGGCGCGCAGAAATGCGGGCGTGTTCCACACGTCCTTCGGCAGATGTTCATGGCCGTAATCGACGGTCACGGGGCGCCGCAGTCCCAGCGATACGAGCGCCATGCCCAGGAAGCTGGCATCCACGACCAGTCGCACGGATTGCAGTGTCAGGCTGGGCTCGATGAAGCCGGTGAAGAGCGCCATGAGGCCGAACAGCGTGACCGATCCCGCGTCGAGCAGGCGCAGCGTCGGCGATTCCACGAAATCGCGGATGGTGATGACGAATGCGGCGGCGAATGCCAGCCACAGTCCCAGACTCACGGATACACTGGTCAGCAACGCGAACACGATGAAGGGCGCGAAGCCGAGCAGGATGCCCATCCGGCGTCTCTCCTGGGCGTATTGCGTGGCCGACCATGGCACCGCCGGTGGGCGATGGCCAGAGCGGCTGGCGCCGGGCGACAAAGTTCTCCCCAGCGCAGAAAGAGAAACCGGGGCATCGCTTCCGATACCCCGGTTTCGTTCCGTCTTTGGCCGGCGCGTCCCGTTATTGGGCCGGTGCGGTGGAGACCTTGGCCTTGTGCTGGGCGAAGAGGTCCCACAGATGGGCAGCGGTCGCGCGCGCGGGCGTGCCGTCGACCTTTGCCAGTGCGGCCTGTGCGTCGGCGGTCTTTCCCTGTGCGGCCAGCGCGATGCCAAGAATGAAGTTGCCTTCACTGGGGTCCTTGACGCCGCCCTTGGCGATGCCGCGGCGCGCGACCGTTTCCGCATCGGCATAGCGGCCGTAGCCCCAATAGTCCTCGGCCAGCTTCACGTCCTGCTCGCCCTGCTTGCTGTGCTCGGCCGCACTGGCGATGGCGCTCAGCGAGCGCTCGTCCGCGCGGGCGCCATCACGCGCCTGCTGGAGCTGGGCTCCGGCCTTGCCGTCGCGCGAGATCTTGCCGGCGGCCAGGCCCTTTTCGAGAATCGACTGGGCTTCTGCCGGATAGCCGCTATGCAGCGCAATGCCGGCGGCGATCGTGTAGTCGTCGGCTTCCGTCGTCGCCCCGGAGATGAAGCGCAGCCGATAGAGATAGAGCGCGTCGAGCTCCTTGATCCCCTTGGTGCCGAGTCCGTGGTCGATGAGCTGGCCCCAGTCCGACGCGCCGCCGTAATTGACCGCGAGATCCTCCAGCGTCTTCAGCGCGCCGGTCTGATCGTTGCTCTTGGCCTGCGCGCTCATGATGATTTCGAGTGCGGCCTCCTGCGGCTGCTGGCCGGCGGCCTTCGCCATGTCGACGGCCCGCTGCGCGGCCTTCTGCGCGTTCGCGTAGTCATTGGTGAAGTAATAGGCTTGGGCGAGAACCGCGAACGTCTTGTCGTCCGCCGCCTTGAGCCCGTCGAGCATGTTCGCATCCGCGATCACCTGCGGCCAGTGTTTGGCCTGCGCGCTGAGCAGGATGCCGTTGTGCAGCGTCGTCTTCTTGTCCGCGTCTTCGATGCCGGGGAAGGACGGGGAGGAGATCATCGACTCATACGCCGTTGTCGCCGTCGGATAGTCCAGCTCCTGGATCGCGAGGAAGGCCCTGATCTGGTTGATCTTGAAGACGTCGAAGTCCGACTTGCTGGCGACCGCATCGGCCTCGCCGAGCTTTTCGTGCGCGGTCTTGAAGTCCTTTGCCTGGATGGCGGCGATCGTATCGTTGAGCGGCTTGCCGACGTCACGGCTCACCTTGTCCTCGGCCATCGCGATCGTCGTCGTGGCCATCATGGTCGCGCCGGCAGTGCCGCACAGAAGTACGGCGGCGAGCGCGGCGCGGGCGAAATGCTTCTTCATGGGATTCCTCTTGCTCTCGGGCGGCAGCGCCTGGTCCTGCTGGACCCGTCGCGCTCCCGCTGTTCTGGCTATGGCGCCACCGGAGTGTGGCCAATTCATGTTGGACATCGCACGGGGCCGGGGCCGTTCCGGCGAGGGGCCGGTCGCGTTGCGCTGCCGTGGGAAACCGCCTATCAGGACTGAACCACAAATTCCAGTTGCCAGACATGTCGGAAATTCCCCCGGGCCTGCCAGAGGGCGCCGAACCTGCGTCCACCGGAGGTTTCAACCTCTACATCGGGCCCCTCTATCGTTTGCCGGACGCCGAGAACGGCGGGCTCAAGCGTTTCGCCTTCATTGCGGCGGAAAAGCACATGAACGCTGCGGGCACGGTCCATGGCGGCATGCTGATGAGTTTCGTCGACGTGGCCATGAGCCGGACCTCGCGCCTGGTCACCGGGGCGCCGCGCTGCAGCACGGTGTCGTTAACCACGGATTTCGTGGGCCCGGGCCGTCTCGGTGATGTGATCGAGGCCCGAATCCGCGTCACCCGGCAGACCCGGACCATGCTCTTCCTCTCGGGCGAGGTCGTGGTCGGCGACCGCACGCTTCTGATCGCCACGGGCCTGTGGAAGGTCGACGGCGACACATGATCGCGCCCGCCATACCGCCGGGATACCGCGAAACCAGGCTGGTCGATCCCTTCGAGATCTTCGTGGGCCCGGTCTACGAGACGGGGGAAGGCGCCTCCCGCCGTTTCGTCCTGGTGGTGGACGCCCGCCACGTCAATCTGCGCGGCGGCATCCATGGCGGCATGCTGATGACCCTGGCCGATCTGACGCTGGGGGCTGCGGTGTGGGACGCGACGGACAATGCCGCCTGCGTCACCATGAGCATGCAGACCCAGTTCCTGAAGGCGGCCAGGGAGGGCGACCTGATCGAGGTCTGCCCGCAGATCACGCGGCGCACCCGCTCGCTGGTCTTTGCCCGCTGCGATTTCACGGTGGCCGGGGAGCTCATCTTCACTGCTGCCAGCGTCTGGAAATTGCTGGGCCGGGACTGAACGGCGCCCGCCTCCGGTAACGCCTTTTTTACCGTGTCCTGAGAGCCTTCGGAGGCAGGGGAGGGGGAGGCCGCCCGTCATGCGCGCGCCACGCCCGGCGGAACTGGTTCTTGGAGCCGTGCAGTTGGGGCTGCCCTACGGGGCGGCCAACCGCACCGGTCAGCCATCGCGGGCTGCCGAGCTTGAACTCGTCCATCGCGCCGCCGACAGCGGCATCACGAAATTCGACACCGCCCGCGCCTACGGCGACAGCGAGGATCGTCTCGGCGAGGCGCTGGGCACACATCGCGCCGTCCATGCCATCACCAAGCTTTCGCCGCTTGCCGATCTCGCGGGCGATGCACCGCGCGCCGTCGTGCGCCGTGCTGTGGACGCCAGCATCGAGCAGTCGATGGCCGCGCTGAAGCGCGAGCGTCTCGATTGCCTGCTGCTGCATCGCGCCCAGCACATGACTTCTCATCAGGGTGCGATCTGGGAGCGGCTGATCGAAAGGCTGGAAGACGGCACGCTGCTGTCGCTGGGCGTCTCCGTGCAGTCGCCGCAGGAAGCACTGACCGCGCTGGATTGCAGGGATGTCCAGCACCTGCAGCTGCCGTTCAATATTCTCGACAGGCGCTGGCAGCGCGCCGGCGTCGTCGACGCCATCCGCGCGCGCGGTCATGTCACCATCCATGTGCGCAGCGTGTTCCTGCAGGGCATCCTCGCCGCCAACGACCCGAGCGTGTGGCCGAAGCTGCCGGGCTACAGCGCCTGCGAACTCGTCGACCTCATTGCCGAACTCGCCGCGGGCTTTGGCCGGGAAAGCGCGGCCGATCTCTGCCTCGCCTATGCCCGCGGCCAGGACTGGGTGGACGGCGTCGTCGTCGGCATGGAGACAGAACGCCAGCTCGACACCAATCTCAGGCTGTTCGTGCGTCCGCCGCTGGCATCCGAGGACTGCGCGCGCATCGCGGCCTGCATTCCGGAGTTGCCGGTCGCGCTGCTCGATCCCGCGCAGTGGCCGAAGACGTCATGAGCGCCGAGCCATCCGCCGCATCGCTCTTCCGTCTCGACGGGCGCGTTGCCTTCGTCTCGGGTGCCGCCGGGCACCTCGGCCGTGCGATGAGCACGGCGCTCGCCGAAGCGGGCGCCCATGTCATCGTCAATGGTCGCAAGGCGGCGCGGCTCGAAGCCTTCGTGGACGAACTGAAATCCGCCGGCCTTTCGGCGGAAGCGCAGGCCTTCGACATGGGCGACATCGCTGCCGTGCGCGTCTTCTTCGCATCGCGCCCGCGGCTCGACATTCTCGTCAACAATGCCGTCAGCATGACGCCCGCGCCGTTCGACGCGCTCGACGCTGGCGCCTTCGAAGA
>Ga0153916_10003666_pt1 | contig 11474 bp, 9 predicted proteins | sample Opewatmetagenome_FD_109642 | JGI IMG/M metagenome (GOLD analysis project Ga0153916, IMG submission 109642) | Freshwater wetland microbial communities from Ohio, USA - Open water 3 Core 3 Depth 4 metaG | ecosystem: Environmental > Aquatic > Freshwater > Wetlands | place: USA: Ohio, Lake Erie, Old...
CCAGGATTTTGAAGTGCGGGTAGATGCGCTCAAGCAATTGCCGCTGCGCGGCCCCAGCCGACACCTGTCAGCCGCCGGCGGCAATGTGATATACGTCGATGGGACGGGGACGATAAAAGGCGCGGCTGGGCGGCCGCTGGATACCAGTCTCTCGCTATCCGGCCAGGACCCACGCCAAATTCAAACTTACGGCGATGCCAACTTGTTGTTCATCTCGGCCGACGGAGCTGTGCTTACGTACAACTACCAGGCGGCTGCTGCGGGACAGGTGCCCACCACCCTTGTCGAAGGGCGCACCCTGAGTGGCGTTCAACAAATCAGCACTTCTGCCAGTCAATTTGGCCGTACCAATCTTTTCCTCCTCAATCGCTTTGGAATGATTTTCTGGTGCGACCTCGATGCGGGGAGTGGCGGCGCGAGCGCCTGCCCTCCTCGTCAACCTCTCGTGGACAGCTTCACCACCGTGCGGCAGATTCTGGCAAGCGAGGACCGCTTCTACATCCTGGCCTCTGATGGGGCGGTGTGGTATACTGAGGTCAACGTGAATGGGCAAGCCGCCTTTGCACCCCGCCAGCTCACTCCCCCTGCCCCGGCACAAGAGATTTCTGTGGCCAGCGATAGCACGATATATCTGCTCCACGACAACGGCAACGTCTGGCGCTACTACGATGACCGGCGGCCAGAAACCGAAGACCTGCGCTTAATTGACCCGGGGACCGGAACAGCCCAAATCTTCACAGCAGGCAATTTCCTCTACGTACTCAAAAACAACGGAGCTACATGGCGTATCGGCAATCCACGCGACCCAATCTCTGGCAGTGACTTTACCGAAATATCGGTCCCGCCGCAAGACATGACCATCCAGGAGATGTTTGTTGCCACGCCACTTGGCGACCAGGCTGCCTCAAACAGCCGCAGTCTTTATCTGCTCACCGCTCAAGGTGTGCTGCTACAAGGGACTGATGCTGGCGACATGCGGGTGACATTCACCCCCGTCAATATGCCCACCCCGGCACCATCATCCGCTACTCAATAGTCAGGAGCCGGCACCCATGCAAGACATACCGGATCATTTAAGGAGTTTAGGAATGCGAGAACATGGCATCCGAAGCAGTAAATATGGATTAGACAATCACGGTATCACCAACGTCAACGACGTTTATTGGAATTTGGCTACGCCAGCCCTTTATGAAGAGGCAGTACGGCGGCGGGAAGGCTTGGTCGCGCATTTGGGTCCCCTCGTTGTACGCACCGGGCATCACACCGGCCGGTCACCCAACGACAAGTTCATCGTGCGCGAACCTTCCAGCCAGGATCACGTCTGGTGGGGCAGCGTTAACCGCCCCTTTGATCCCAACCACTTTGATCGCCTCTGTGCCCGATTGCTGGCCTACCTGCAGATGAAAGACGTTTTTGTGCAAGATTGCTTCGTCGGCGCCGATGCGCAGTATCGAATTCCGATCCGTGTCATTACCGAATCGGCCTGGCACAGCCTCTTTGCCCGCAACATGTTCATCCGGGCTGAGCCCGAGGAGTACGCCGATTTTGTTCCCGAGTTCACCATTATTAATACCCCCCGTTTCCACGCTGTCCCTAGCGTGGATGGCACCAATTCAGAAGTCTATATCATCGTGCACTTTGGAAAGAAACTGGTCATCATCGGCGGTTCCAGTTATGCCGGGGAAATCAAAAAGTCTGTCTTTACCATTCTCAACTACTTGCTGCCGTTGGAAGACGTCCTGTCTATGCACTGTTCGGCCAACGTAGGCGAAACCGGTGACGTAGCACTCTTCTTTGGCCTGAGCGGCACTGGCAAAACCACTCTGTCTGCCGATCCCAGGCGCCGCCTCATCGGCGACGACGAACACGGCTGGAGCGATCATGGTATATTCAACTTCGAAGGTGGGTGCTACGCCAAAGTCATTCGCCTCTCCCCTGAAGCCGAGCCGCAGATTTTCCAGACCACCCGCCGTTTCGGGACTATTCTGGAAAACGTGGCGATAGAAACCGACTCCCGCCGCATCGACCTGGACGACGACACGCTCACCGAAAACACCCGCGCCGCTTATCCTCTCACCTACATTCCCAACATCGTCAGATCCGGCATGGCTGACCACCCAGCCAACATCCTTTTTCTCACTGCCGACGCCTTTGGGGTCATGCCGCCTATTGCCAGGCTCACTCCTCAGCAGGCGATGTACCACTTTCTGTCAGGCTACACAGCCAGGGTGGCCGGGACTGAAAAGGGCGTGGTCGAGCCCAAGGCAACTTTTAGCACTTGTTTTGGGGCACCCTTCATGGCTCTGCACCCCTCAGTTTATGCCAGGCTGTTGGGCGAAAAGATTGCCAAGCACCGGGTTCAATGCTGGCTGGTCAATACCGGTTGGACAGGCGGCCCATATGGTGTGGGACATCGCATGAAGATTGGTTACACCCGGTCCATGATTAACGCCGCTCTCAACGGCGAGTTGAAGGGTGCTGGTTTTGAGACTGATCGTGTGTTCGGCGTCCAAGTGCCCACCGGCTGCTGCGGCGTGCCCGAAGAAGTCCTCAAGCCGCGCGACACCTGGGCCGACACGGCCGCTTACGATCAGCAAGCGCGCAAGGTGGCCCATATGTTCGCCGAGAACTTTCGGCAGTTTGAAGACGTCGTCACGCCGGACGTGCGCGCCGCCGGCCCTCGAGTAGACTAATTGCGCCCGATCATTCCTTCACTTGCCGTAATAGTACATGTGGGCTATAATGCCAATCGAGCCTGAAATATTATGTTATAATATCCGTAGCTAGATTGCTTCTCCAATCGGTGAACAGGCAGGGAATGGATAGGAGCAGGCCAGTGGAAAAGCCAGATGCGGCTACCATACGCAAAAAGATCGTGGGCGTGTTGCTGAAGAATGCCCGCATGCGCGCCGGCATGAACCTTAAGGATGTCAAGAGGGCGACCGGCCTTTCATCGAGTGCGATATCCGCTTACGAGTATGGCCGACGCGATATCTCGCTTCCTCACCTGGAGGTGTTAGCTCACACATATCGCGTGCCGATAACCTATTTTTGGTCGGACAATCCCATCCTGGATGACGATGACCACGACTGGCCGGCCCAGAAGGCGCTAGAACTGCGTCGGCGTATCATCGGCGTCTTGCTGCGACAGGCCCGCATGGAAGCAGGTTATTCACAAAAGGACCTGGCTAGAGTGCTCGGGTGTACCAGTGGGCGCATCACCAGCTATGAATTAGGGCGCACCGACATCTCTTTACCGGATTTGGAGAAATTGGCCAACTTTTTGGATGTGCAGCTCTCATATTTTCTTGATCAGGGGATCAAACCACGCGGTGATCGGATAGCCGGTATGGACGAACTGGAGCGTTTGGCCCAACTGCCCCAAGATGTGCGGGAGTTTATGCTCCAGCCAGCCAATCTGCTTTATGTACGAGTAGCCATGCAGCTTAGTACTCTCTCAGCCAAAGCGATGCGCAACATCGCCGAGGGGTTGTTGGACATCACTTATTAACGTTGGACCACTTTCTACTCCGCCTTATTGGAGCCAATTGGCTGAAAAACTGGCGTAGCTTATGGCCGAGATAACACCCCATCCCTCGGTTCTGTCTAGTTCCGCGCCCGGTGATTCCACCCTCCTGGGCATGTGGCTCGAACTGGCCGCTACGCGGGACTTGAGCCAGTTGTTGCAGCGTGCTTTGGAGCTCCTGATGCATGCGTTCAGCGCCAATGCGGGCTCAATCCTCTTCCAGGCCCGCATACCACAGCGATTGCGGGCGGGTACCTTCTCCTCGGAGGCGACGTCTGTGGTTGACCGCTGGGAGACGGTGATCGAGCGCCGTCTATTGGAGGGGACCTGGTGTATCCCGGCGACCGATAAACTCCCTTCCTCGATTAACCGGCTGCCAACGGAGGGTTTCATCTTGGTTACCGCCCCGTTGGTGCGTGACGAGCGCGTTGTCGGCTGCGTAAGCGTGATATTGCCGGCGGGCCAGCCATTTGGGCTGGCTCAACACCATATGCTGGGACAATTTGGAAGAGCAGTGGGACAGCTCGTTTCGCTGACCGCCGAACTCTCGCTGGCTCAAAAGAGCCTGAATCGGCTGGGGCTCTTTTACCAGGTGGGCCAGGTACTGGTCACTAATTTCGACCTCAACGAGTTCTTGTCCAATACCATGCAGCTTGCCACAGACGTGCTGGATTCAGCGGCATCCTCCCTGATGCTCATCGATGCAGCCAAAGGCGACCTGGTGTTTGAAGTGAGCCATGGTGGGAGAAGTGACATCCTGCGTCGCCAGCATATTTCCATCCACGAGGGGATTGCCGGCTGGGTGGCGCGCCAGGGCAAACCGGCAATCGCCAACGATGCGCGTGGCGACCCGCGCTTCAATTCACGAGTAGACGTGCGGACAGGTTTTCTCACCCAGTCCATCGCGGCAGTGCCTCTCAAGCTTAAAGGGCGCACCATCGGTGTGCTGGAGGTACTCAACAAATACTCCGGCAGCTTTGACGCAGAAGATCTACGCCTGCTGACCTCCATCGGGGCGCAAGCTGCCATCGCCATCGAAAACGCGCGCCTTTATACCAGCGTGCGTGAGGAGCGCGACCGTATTATCCAGGCCCAAGAGGATGTACGCCGCGAACTGGCCCGCAACCTGCACGACGGCACTGTGCAGATGCTTTCAGCCATCAGTATGAGCATAGACCACCTGCAACGGCTGCTCGAAGTAAAACCCGAAGCCGCTCTCGCCGAACTTAGCGCGCTGCGCAGGTTGGTCCACCAGGCTGCCCGTGAAGCACGTATGGTCCTCTTCGAGTTGCGGCCTATCATTCTTGAGACTCAGGGCTTGGTGCCCACCCTGGAATCTTACGTAACACAGCTCAACGAAGCTGAGGATTTTGCCGTGCACCTTGAGCCCGCGGTGTTGCCGCGCCAATTCGATACCAAAGTAGCCGGCACCATTTTCTCTATTGTGCAAGAGGCCATCAACAACGCTAAACGCCATGCAGCCGCCCACAATCTGTGGATCAGGATGGCGGCTTTGGATGATACCATCGTCGTGCAGGTGCGCGATGATGGCCGTGGCTTCGACGTGAGCGACGTAGCCAAGAGTTATGAGCGGCGCGGAAGTTTTGGCTTGTTGAATATGCGGGAACGAGCCCGCCTGATTGATGGCCGCTTGAGCATTCAATCCAGCACCGAACCGCCCAACCGTGGCACCGTCATCACTTTGCGCGTCCCCTTGCCTTGGGTTAAGGATCACGAGACACACCGTCTGCCAATGGTTGATGGATTATGAAAGACCCGATCAAACTGCATGGGCTAGGGATCACTCATTTTCGAGCAGGGCGCTTTGCCGACGCCGCGCAGGCTTTTGCCGAGGCTTATGCTGCAGTCGAGGAGAGCGGGGACCGGCATCGGGCAGCCGAAATCCTCAACGACCTGGGAGTGGCCCGCCGCGAGCTGGCCGAATGGGTACAGGCCGAAGCCGCGCTAGAAAAAGCCTACGCCCTGTTCACCGAATTGGGTGATGTCAAAGGCAAAGCCCAGGCGATGGGCAACGTCGCCAGCGTTTTGGAGGGCCAAGGTCAATATGAAGAAGCAGCCGACGCTTACAAACAGTCGGCCAGCATGTTCGAGAAGATCGGCGATGGCGACTCTGCCATGTATGTCTGGCAGGCACTCAGCCGCCTGCGTATGAAGCAGGGCCAATGGCTGACAGCCATTGCCGCTTACGAAGAGGGCATCGAGAACTTGCCCGACCGGTCGCTCAAGAAGGGGCTCCTCAAGCGCATCCTGCAATTGCCCGGCGGTCTGCTGCGTGGGCGATAAGCTTGCCACTCAAAACGAACTGCTCGTGATCCAGTCCCGTCTTACCACGCTCTTCGAGGCCATGAGCAGTTCCAAGCGTGCCCTGATCCTCCCTCACAACGACCCCGACCCGGATGCCATCGCCAGTGCGGTTGCACTACGCCACCTGTTGGAACAGAGATCGGTGGCGCAGGCCGACATCGCCTATAAGGGCATCATTGGCCGAGTTGAGAACAAGGGCCTGGTGCGTTATCTGGACCATCCCCTGCGCCGGCTGACGAGCGCGGACCTTCGCCAGCCCGTCGCCATCGCTCTGGTTGACACCCAGCCTGGTGCCGGAAATAACGCATTGCCACCTCAAATCACGGCGGCCGCCGTGATTGATCACCATCCCTGGCGTGAAGGCACAGCCGCTGCCGCTTTTGCCGACGTACGCTCCGACGTAGGCGCCACTTCGACCATCCTGACCGAGTATCTCCAGGCTGCTACGCTGGAGCCACCTCCCCGACTGGCTACCGCCCTATTTTACGGGATCAAGACCGACACCATGGGGTTGGGCCGCGGCGCCAGCCAGTCCGACGCAGCCGCCTATTTCTACCTCCAGCCACGCATCGACGTAGATTCTCTGGTTGAGATTGAACGGGCCCAGGTGCCACCTGAGTACTTTATGAGCCTGACGGCGACTTTACAGGCTGCCCGACGCTATGACGACGTGGTCATCTCCTATGTGGGACAGTTGGGTTACCCTGACCTGGCGGCGGAAATGGCCGACCTGCTGCTGCGCCTGGAAGGGACGCGCTGGGTCGTCTGCATGGGCGTCTACCAAGACAGCCTGATTCTGGCGGCGCGGACTCGCAGCCGGCGTGGTGGGGCCGGCCAACTGGTGCGGGCCATAGTCGCCGCACGCGGCATGGCGGGCGGCCACGGGACTATGGCAGGCGGGCAGGTGCAACTACAGGGTGAGGATCCCACGCAACTGGCCCGGGAATTTGGTCAGCGTGCCCTCCAGTTCCTGCAAGTCCCCTCGGAGATAGTCGGCAAGCCAATCATTTAATACCCTTACCTTGCGAAGGTTTGAAGGCTAGACTTGTGGAAGTCAGAATCATTCGCAGCCAGCGCCGCAAAAAGACCGTGGGCGCTCACCTGGAGTCGGGGGTGTTGGTGGTGCATGTCCCGGCCGGCCTTTCCGACGCCCAGCTCAGCCCTATCATTCAAAAACTCAAGCACAGGGTCGAGAAGAAGCTGCGCCTCAGCCAACAGAAAAGCGACGAGGATTTGGAAGCCCGTGCCCGTGAGTTGAACCGTCGCTACTTTGAGGGGAAACTATCCTGGCAGTCCATCCGTTACGTCACTAATCAAACCAAGCGTTTCGGCAGTTGCACCCCTGGCTACGGCACCATCCGCATCTCACACCAGGTAGAGCATATGCCGGCCTGGGTGCGCGATTACGTCCTCGTCCACGAGCTGGCCCACCTGGTCGAGCCTAACCACTCGTGCACTTTTTGGGACCTGGTCAACCGCTACCCGAAGGCCGAGCGAGCTCGCGGCTACCTGATCGGCGTCGGCATTGCTTCGGACGAAGAGATATGATCCTGTGGGCTTGCACAAACATGCGCATCACAGGACGCGCCGGTAGATGCGATGCTGCTTGTACCAGCGCACGCCAAGCACAGCCATTTCGGCCAGGCTTTTGGCGTTGCCCTCCTCAACTTGCACCACGTCGCAATGCTCAAAACCGAATTCCCTCACGCTCTTGGCCAACTCGGTGTAGAGCAACGCATTCGCCCCTACGCCTCGGTGCTGCTCCAACAGGCCCAGGCCGTTCAGATTTGCCCAATTGGTGCGCTTGAACTCGCGCAGTAGATGTATCCACCCCAGGGGCCAGACGCGGCCTTTGGTCCTCTGGATGGCGGCTGAGATGTCAGGGAAGGCGAAAACGAATCCGGCGATCTCGTCTCCCTTCATGACCAGCTTCAAGAGGCGCGGGTTAGAGATGGCCAGCAGCCGGTCGGCGACCACGTCCATCTCCGCTTCGGTCAATGGGCAGTATTCCCAGTTCTGGGTGAAGGTGTCATTGTAGACTTTGCCGACGCGGTGAATCCAGGGGCGCAGTTCCCTTTCGCTGGTGAAGGATTTGATCCAAAAGCCACGCTGCGCTTTAACTCTCTCGGCTATGTCGTAGAAACGTTGCGGCAACTCGTGATCGCCGGGCAGATAGCCGGAGGAGTAATCCGTCTCCTTCTCAAAGCCAGAGGCTTCGACTAACGCCGCATAGTACGCAAAATTGTACGGGATGCCCATCGCCGGCCGGTGATCGAAACCGTCTACGAGCATGCCCAGGCCGTCGCCTTGCAAGAAGCCTTTGGGGCCGACGAGTTGATCCAACCCGCGCCGGCGCGCCCAGTCGCAGGCGGCGTCGAACAGGGCGCGGGCAACCTCAGCATCCTCAACAGCCTCAAACAAGTAAAAAAAGCCGTGCTTCAGCCCGTGATGCGCATTATAGTTGCGATTGTCCATCACGACGATGCGCCCCAGAGTCTGGCCCCGGCTCTCGGCGACGAAGAAATCTGCCTCCGAATGGCGGTAGAAGGGATGCTTGCGGCGATTCAGGACCAGCTTAATCTCGGGCAGAATAGGTGGCACCCATTGGGGACACCTTTGATATAGCTCAAAGGGAAAGCTGATGAACTGACGCACTTCCCGCGCCTGTGTGGTGTCCAGCTTGCGGACCTGCATACGGCATACTCCCCGAATATTTGTTTAGCGCCAAGTACTTGTCCACCAGCAGCCCCCAGAGGGGACCTTGCGGGTGGACAGGTGCTAACTGACGAAGAAGCTGACGCCCAATACGCCGGGCCCGGCGTGGGTGACAATAGCCGGCGGTACGTCCAGGATAGGGATATCGGACAGGCCGAGTTGGCCACCCAGGTCGTCCGCCAGGGCCTGCGCCTCCTCCGGCACCCCGGCGTGTAGCACCGACAGGTAGCCGTGGCCGTCGCGCGGAATGTGTTCCAAGACCAGATCCTTAAGACGAGCCATCGCCCGTTTGTGCGTCCGTTCCCGCTCAAACTGCTCCACCCGCCCGTCGCGCAGGGTGAGGATAGGCTTGACCTGCAAGACACCGCCCAACAGCGCTGCGGCGCCTCCGATGCGCCCCCCCTTGGCCAGGTATTCCAGAGTTTCCACCATAAAGTAGATACGACAGCGCGGGATGAGCGCCTTCACGCGAGTCTCGATACTGTCTGCATCTAGGCCAGCTTCAGCCCATTCGGCCGCCAGGGTCACCATGGTGGCCAGCGGACTGGCCACCAGGCGCGTATCAATCACGCGGATGTCGGCCTGCGGAAAATCCTTGGCGGCCACCATGGCCGAGCGAACCGTGCCGCTGACCTCGGCCGAGGGGTGAATGCACAGAATTGGCTCACCCTCTGGGACCAGACGCTCAAACTCCTTGACGAACAGTTCGGGCGGCGGCGCCGCTGTCTTAGGCAACTCACGCGCGGCCTTGAGCCGCTGCATAAAGGTGGCGTTGTCCATCTCGACGCCTTCCAGGTAAGAGTCATTGCCGAAAATGACGACTTGGGGAATGACCGGAATGTGATATCTGCGGGCGGTTTCGTCTGGCAGACCAGCCAGGGTGTCGGTGATGATTTTGACCATGAGGCCTCCCCTCCTGCTTCAAAATAAACCGAATAAGACTTGCAAAGTCTTTGAGACTTTGCAAGTCTGTCCATGGCGGGCACGCGGCCCTGAGCTACTCCCCGGCCCCCCCTTCGGTCATTCGGCACGGGTCGAGCAGGCGGTCGAGTTCCTCCGCCGACAAACCCGTCATCTCTGCCGCAACGTCTTTCATGCGTCGCCCCTCGGCATAGGCCCGCTTGGCAATCTGAGCCGCCCGGTCGTAGCCGATCACCGGGTTCAGAGCAGTCACCAAAATTGGGTTCTTCTCCACCAGTTCGGCCATCCGCTCCCGGTTGACGGTAAAGCCGGCCACCGCCTTGTCGGCCAGGACGCGCGCCGCATTGCCCAGGATGGCGATGGAGCCCAGGAGGTTGTGGGCGATGAGCGGCAACATCACGTTCAGCTCAAAGTTGCCCCACTGGTTGCCCAGGGTCACCGCCAGGTCGTTAGCCATCACCTGGGCACAGGCCATCATGGTTGCCTCGCAAATGACGGGGTTGATCTTGCCGGGCATAATGCTCGAACCCGGCTGCAGCGCCGGCAGCGTGATCTCCCCCAGCCCGGCAATCGGACCGCTGTTCATCCAGCGCAGGTCATTGGCAATCTTCAACAACGCCGTGGCCGCCGTTTTGAGCTGGCTGCTCAGTTCGGCAGCGCTGTCCATCGCCGCCTGAGCCGCGAAATGCTGCGCGGTTTCTACCAATGGCAGGCCGGTGCGTTGCGCCAGTCTGGCCGCCACCCGTCTCCCGAACTCGGCGTGGGTGTTGATACCCGTCCCCACCGCCGTGCCGCCGATGGCCAGTTCCGCCAGGCGGGGCAGGCAGTCCTGGATACGCTGGATGCTTTGGGCCACTTGGTAGGCCCAGCCGCCGATCTCCTGGCCTAGCCGCACCGGTGTGGCATCCATCAGGTGCGTGCGGCCGGTCTTGACCACGTCGTCCAGCTCGGCCGCGCGTCTCTCCAGGGCCGCCTGCAGGTGGCGCAGCCCCGGCAGCAAAGTCTCTTGGACCTCGAGCAAGGCGCTCAGGTGAATTGCGGCCGGGATGACGTCGTTCGACGACTGGCCCATATTGACGTGGTCGTTGGGGTGGACCGACTTGGAACCTAACTCTCCCCCCAGGATCTGCGTCACGCGGTTGGCGATCACCTCATTGGCGTTCATATTGGTCGAGGTGCCTGATCCGGTCTGGAAAATGTCAATCGGAAAGTGCTCGTCCCATTGGCCGTCGGCGACCTCCTGAGCCGCCTGGGCGATGGCACGCGCCACCTCCGCCTCCAATAAGCCCAGCTCGAGGTTCACCTCGGCGGCGGCAGCTTTGATCAGGCCCAAGGCGCGGATAAAGACACGCGGAAAACGCAGGCCGCTGATGGGGAAATTGTCCACCGCCCGCTGCGTCTGCGCGCCATACAGCGCCCAGCCCGGCACCTGCACCTCGCCCAGCGAATCGCGCTCGACACGCATGTCGGTCTTTGTTGACATCCTGGCCTCCCTGACCCGGGGTCTGAGGACCCGATCTTGGCAACTAGATCATTCTACCTGAATCGTACCTTCACGTCAATTGTTTTCTACCGTATCCCGGCGGCCTGTCCCTCGTCTCCATCCTTACTCCACCCCTGCCTGCATCGCCCGCGCCGCCTCCTCCGGCGCCATGTCTCCCTCCAGCACCGCGCGCAGCGGCTCGCGCATGGCGTCGAAAATGTGGTTGGCATCGGCGCCCAACAGCAGCCCACGCCCGGCCTGCATCTGTTGGGCGCTGACGCCCAACCGGGGGTCGCCCACGATGGCCGAGTCTTGCAACGCCTCCAGCCGGGTCGGCAGCGCGCCGAACTGGGCCGTCCAGGCCAGTTGCCGGTCCGGCCGGGTGATGAAGGTCAGAAAGTCCAGCGCCGCCTCTCGTTCTGCCTCTGGCAGGCCACCTGCCAGCAACCAGTAACGTCCCGCCACCAGCGGCGCTGCCGGCTGCTTGGTCTCGCCCACCGTCGG
>Ga0153916_10003667_pt1 | contig 11474 bp, 7 predicted proteins | sample Opewatmetagenome_FD_109642 | JGI IMG/M metagenome (GOLD analysis project Ga0153916, IMG submission 109642) | Freshwater wetland microbial communities from Ohio, USA - Open water 3 Core 3 Depth 4 metaG | ecosystem: Environmental > Aquatic > Freshwater > Wetlands | place: USA: Ohio, Lake Erie, Old...
CGAGTATTTCATCCTCAGCGTGCCGGTCGGGGCTTATGACCTGGCCGTCTCGCACGTCGGCTTCGAAAAGCTGACCAAGAAGCAGGTGCGCGTGCTGGTGGACCTCACCACGCCCGTGAACTTTGAGATGACCCAGATGGCGGTCGAACTGCCGACCGAAGTGGTCGTATATGCGTCCGCTCCGATCATTCAGAAAGATCTAACCGCCTCGCGGATCATCTTTACCGAGGACCGGCTGCGCAACCTGCCCAATATCACGACGGTCCAGGCGGTGCTGACCAATTATCCGGGTGTGGTGGTCGATGCGGATGCGCAGATGCACGTGCGCGGCGGGCGCTCTGGCCAGATTTCGTACTACTATGACGGTTTCTCCATCGAGGACCCGTTCAACGCCACGGCCGGCATCAGGATCATGCCCTCCGCGCTCGAAGAGCTCTCTCTGACCTCCGGCGGATTCACCGCCGAGTACGGCGAGGCCCTTTCGGGCGTCGTCAGCGCGGTCACGCCTGAAGGCGGGCCGAATTACCGCGGACGGATTCGCGTCTATCAGGGAGCTACGCATCCTTACGACGTCAACACCGGGCGCTGGGGTCCGCTGTCAACTTTGCCCAACCACTCGGCCAGCTTCAATCTCTCCGGTCCGCTGCCCGGCTTCGACCGCAAACATTACAACTTCTTCGCGGCCGGCGAGTACCTGCGCGACGACGGCTATCTGCCGCACAGCGGCAATACGTCCTACACCGGCACGGCCAAGCTTTCGATGGAGCCGACCGGCTACCTCAAGATCAAGTCGAACTTCACCTATAGCGAGTCCGACGGCGGCGCCTACACTCACCGTGATGTCAATGGCATCTCCTACGATTTCAATCTCGACGGGCTGCCGGTCTGGAAACAGAAGGCGTACTTGGTCGGACTCTCGAGCAACTATGCGCCGAATGAACGGGCCGTTTTCTCGCTTACCCTGAACCAGTTCTACACGCGGCTCTTGAGCAGTCCGGAACACCTGAAGGGCGTTCATTGGCGTGACTGGCCGGGCTATTCCGAGGACGCCAACGGCGTGTACAACGGCACCATTGACGACGACAACTACTGGGCCGACCCCGATTTCTCGGACCCGATGGAGGCCGTCGGCTTTACCGCGGGCGACGACTACAACCCAACCTACGCGTTCCGCGAAACGCGCTACACTTCGGTGGCCGGCAACGTGGTGGCGCAGTTGACCAAGGCCAATCAGTTCAAGTCCGGGTTTGAGGCCCGTCGCTACGACATTCAGTGGGACAAAAAGCAATTCTTCAACGCATACCCTTACGGGGAGTTGTACTCGAGCAACCCGATCCATGCCTCTTTCTTTGTCGAGGACAAACTCGAGTACCGGGACTTCATTCTCAACCTGGGCGTGCGTTACGACTACCGCGATGCGGATATTGCCTACAACTACACACCCGAGGACACGATCGCCCGCTTCCGGGAAGCAGAGAGCAAGTCGCAGTTCTCGCCGCGCGTCGGCGTGTCGTTTCCGATCTCCGAAAAATCGGCCATGCACTTCAACTACGGCTTGTATTACCAGGCGCCGCTGTACCGCTATCTCTATTCGAACCTGACGGGAGATCGCTCCTCCGGCCTGCCGATTCTGGGCAACCCGGACCTCGACCCGGAGCAAACCACCTCCTATGAGCTGGGCGTCGATCACCTCATCGGCGAGAATCTCCGCATCGACGTGACCGGGTACTACAAGGACGTCGACGACCTGGTTTCGACCCGCGAGGTCGGGCGGGTCGCGGGCCAGCCGGTCACACGGTACGTCAACGCCGACTACGGACGTGTCACCGGCTTTGATATCGCGCTCGAGAAGCTGCCGGCGTCGGGTTATCTGAGCGGGTCGGTATCCTATGGCTATATGATCGCCACGGGCAATGGGTCCAACGCCGACGAACCATATTACACGTACATAACGTCCAACCAGGACACCCTGCCGCCCCTGACCGAATACGCTCTCGATTTCGACCAGCGCCACACCGTCACCGCGGTGCTCGACTACCGCGTGCCGCCGGCGTGGTCGGCCAACCTGTTCGGGCTGAGGATTCCGGGCGCCTGGGGGCTGTCGTTGGTCGGTTACTACGGATCTGGCCTGCCATATTCGCGGACTGACGCCGACGGCAACCGGCTGGGCGAGCGCAACGAAAACCGCCTGCCTGCCGGCTACTCCGTCGACATGCGTTTCAACAAAGACTTCTTTTTCAAAGGCCCCGAGCGCATGCTGACTTTCTTTGTGGAGGTTGACAATCTCATTAATCGCCACAATGTCCTGGACGTCTATTCCCGGACCGGTCTCCCGGACGACGACAACAACGTGATCGGATCCGGCCTCGCTCTGGAGGCCGAGGAGGTCGCCAGGTACGACTACCTCTCCGACCACGACCCGCAGAACTATTCACCACCCCGGACGATTCGGACCGGGTTAGAATTCACTTTCTGAGCCGGAGTTGTTAAGATGTCACGCTCACGAATGATATTTCGATACCTGGTCCTGGCAACCGTGGTGGCGGTCGCCCTGGCCGCCTCGGCTGCTGCAAAAATGCCGGGTCTGGCTCCCAAGCCGGGCATTGCGCAATCCGGCGAAGGCGGGCTGCTCATGTTCCCGTCGCCGGTCACGGTCGACCAGATCATTCACAACCAGGGTAACATCATCACCACGGTTGATAACTGGGGCTATATCGGTGGCAATCGCTACTACGGATTGCCGTCGGGCGAATGGCCGCGCAACTCCGGACACGATTACATCGGCGAGATTCAGTACTGGATGGGTGCCACGACCGCCGCGGGGGATACTCTGGTGGCCAATACCCTCGACGACTTCCAGGGGATTCCGTCGCTGATCACCGGCGTGGCCCAGAACAAGATCCTGCTCTCTACCGACACCACCCGCTATTTCGATTACGACTTGACCGACACGGTCGGGGCCGGATACGGCAATCCGGCGCGCGGCTGGCGGATCTGGGACGGTGAACTGAACGACTGGGTCTACACGCAGAACTTCAACCCCGTCGATTCGGTTTTCTTCCCCGGCGGCCCGGTGTCGCTGCAGGAATCGCACTACCGTTTCGCGGACGACGCTCTGGGCACTTCGCTCATGGGCCTTGAAATGACCCACACGATCCTGCAGTGGAACTACTGCTACAACGAAGATTTCATGTTCATCATCTTGGAGATCACCAACACCTCCAGTGAGGACTACACTGATTTCGCCTTCGGCCTCTACATCGACATGGACGTCGGCGGATTCGACGGCACGGGTGAGAACGGCCGGCTCGGCGATCTGGTCGCCTACGATGCCACTGAGAACCTCGGCTGGATTTACGACGAAGATGGGTATGACCCTGGCTGGGGGCGCGATGTCGAGACCGGCATCATGGGCACAAAGTATCTCGAGACGCCGGACGACGTCGGCATGACCGCTTTCCGCACCGGAGACTGGGCGCTGGTTCCGGACGACGACCCGGGGCGCTACGCGCTCATCAACAGCACCGATTTCGATTCGTCGCCGCCACCCACCGATCAGTACTACATCCAGTGCACCCGCGGCATCAATCTGACCGCGGGCAAGACGGTAAGGGTGGTGTACGCCCTCGTGGCGGGGCAGGACGAGCAGGAGTTCCGCGATAACGCCGCCCTGGCGCAGCAGCTTTATGACAACTACTTCATCGGCCCGCAGCCGCCGGCGACGCCGGCCCTGAGCGCCATCCCCGGCGACGGCAAGATTTACCTGACCTGGAACGATACCGCTCAACAGGGAGTCGACCCGCTCTCGGGCGAGAATGATTTCGCCGGCTATAAACTCTATCGGAGCGACAACCGCGGCCGGACCTGGGGCGACCCGGTCTACAACACCGGCAACGACTGCCTCGACTTGGACTACGAGACGATCGCCGACTGGGCGGTGAATAACCCGGCCGATCCCATACCTCACAGCTATGTCGATACCGGCCTCATTAACGGCGTCGAGTACTGGTACTGCCTGGTGGCTTTCGACACCGGCGCCAGCGCCACCGGGGTCGACATTCTGCAGAACGGCTTCGGTTCGCCCGGTTCGTCCGGGAACGCCGCGGCCACTCGGCCTCGCACCGACCCGGCCGGCTTCCTGCCGGCGGCTGGCACAGTCAGACACCTTTACGGCGGCTCGGGGTTACCGTCTGAGGGAAGCGTCTACCCGACTATCTTCGATCCCAGCCAGATCTTGGGGGCGGAGTACCGCGTGACCTTTGAGGACACCCCTGAACAGACCTTCTGGCATTTGATCAACAGCACGACCGGTGACACCGTGCTGGCTGCCCAGACCTTGGAGAATGCCGAGCCCGGTCTGTACGAAATCGCTGAGGGCCTGCAGGTGGTCGTGCGCAATGCCGACAACTACCCGCGCTCCATGGGGCAGACCGCGGTCGGCGGGGCGGAAGCGACGCTTGACGTCCCGGACGGTTATTTCTACGGCACCGTGCCGGAGTACTTCTTCAGCGTCCGGTTTGGCGGCGAGCATTACCGCGCGACCTATGAACTGCGCTATACCGGCGACAACACCGCGGCACCCGCGCTTAATGACGACGTCGGGATGGGCATGGCCTGGTCGGTGCCGTTCGAAGCATGGAATGTGACCACCGGCCAGCGCGTGGCGCTGGCCGTGTACGACTTCGGGCTGGACGGCTCCTGGGATCCGTGGGACCTTATCATCATCATCAATTATCCTTACAGTGCCACCGAGGATCCGTTCACCACCGCTTGGCCCACTTATTTCAGCTGGTTCTTCGGCTTCGACGAAACGATTTACAATCCATCCGTCGGCGACGTGTACACCGTCGAAGGCGCGCCGCTCAACGGACCGGATGACCAGTTTGTCTTCAAGGCCGACGGCGTCAACGCGGCGAAAGCCGGGGCGCAACTTGGCAACGTCAGGGTGGTGCCCGATCCGTACTATGCCTACGCGACGCTCTGGGAGCTCGGGCCGGGCGACTCACGTCTGCAGTTCCAGAATTTGCCCGACCAGTGTACGATCCGCATCTACACTCTGGCCGGCGACCTGGTGCGCACGCTGGAGCACACCGACGGCAGCGGCACCGAGGAGTGGAATCTCCTGTCGGAACGCCAGCAGCAGGTGGCCTCGGGCATTTACATTTACCACCTCGAATCCCCGTACGGCGACCACCTGGGTCGCTTTGCGATAGTGAAGTGAGGGAGGCGAGTCGTGAAAAAGTTGCTTAGCCTTGTGATGTTCCTGGCTCTGGCCGGATCGGCGCTCGCCGAGCAGGCCAAAGTGGGTTCGGCCGGCGCGCAGTTCCTCAAGATCGGCGTGGGACCGAAGTATCAGGCGATGGGCGAGGCGTCGGTGGCCACCGCCACCGACATCTACGCCGCTTATTGGAACCCGGCCGGACTGGTCGAAGTGGAGAACTGGGCGGTCAGTTTCACCTCGGTCAACTGGCTGCTCGACGTCGACCTCAATTACGTCGCCCTGGCCCGGTACTTCGATGATGTCGGCACCTTCGCCGTGTCCGCAACCGTCCTTTCCATGGAGGACCAGGAAATCACGACCGTTATGGAGCAGGACGGCACCGGCAAGACATACTCCGCGTCGTCGTACGCCATCGGGCTCTCTTTCGCCCGCCAGTTGACTTACCGCTTTGCCTTCGGCGCGACCGTGAAGTACGTCGGCGAGCAGATCGGCGAAGTCGATTCGCGTGGCTACGCGCTCGATTTCGGCACCCTTCTCTATACCGGCCTCCGTTCGCTCAGGATCGGCATGTCGATTTCCAATATGGGACCCGACCTGGAGTTCAGCGGCAACGCGCTGAAAGTTGGATACGACGACCAGAGTGGCCAGGGGTCCAATATGCCGGTCGACGCCGAGTTGAGCACCAACCCGTACAACCTGCCGCTCGTTTTTCGGGTCGGCCTGGCCTATGACATCGAGTTCGCGCCGAAATCGATGGTGACCGTCAGCACCGAATTCAAGCATCCCAATGACAACGACCAGCAGGCCTCGATCGGCGCCGAGTACGGCTATGATGACCGCTTCTTCCTGCGCGGCGGCTACAAGCTCAACTATGAGGAGGAGACTTTCGCACTGGGCGGCGGTCTCTCCGCACCGGTAGGCGATTTTACGAGGATTTTGGTCGATTACTCTTGGCAGGATTTCGGGCGGTTGGAGTCGGCCCAACGGTTCTCGATCGGATTCACTTTCTGAAGCCGACCACGAACGCCAAGAGCCCCGCCGGCGGGGCTCTTTTTTTGCCTCGGCGGCTGGACAGCGATGGTAAAAGGGAGTATGATTGGCCCCGTGATCCGGCGACGAGGAACTCGACTATGAAATTTCTTCTCAGGTTGTGCATCCCGATCCTGATGATCCTGTCCGGGGGGGCGGCCGCCGACGAGATTGCCGCCACCAGGGCGGTTGCCCTGGAAGCGATCACCGAGTATTTCCAGCTGGTCGCCGACCGCCAGTTCGAACTGGCCGGCGACATGTGGGCCCCCGAGGCGCTTGAGCGCTCCGCTCGCTTCGGTATACAATACGGCGATATCCCCCTGCGCGTCGACTGTACCTCGCCCGCGGTGCGCCTCCTGGAGTTGCGGCAAACCGATCCGGCGGTGGTGGTGAAAGACGCCGTGGCGCTCGACGACGGCTCCTGGTACCGGATCGAGTTCGCGGACGTCATCGGCAGCCGGCTGGTCAGTCACAACTACCACGCCCAGAAACGGGGCGACTGGTTCTGGCTTTCCTATCCGCAGGATTATTATGCCGCCGCCTGGCCGGTCATCGAAACCGACTTTTTCCGTATTCACTCTCATCCCGACGTCCGGCCGTTCCTCAATCCGGCGGTCCTCGCCGAAACCGATCGCTTCGTGCGCGCCCTCGCCGACACGCTCAAGTTGCCCGCGGCGGCACTCGACGAGTTCAAGCGGCTGAAAATCGAGTATTTCTACTGTCCCAACGGCGAGACCTTTACGCAAATCACCGGGCAGACCGGCGAGGGCATTGTCGATCTGGCCGCCAATGACATTATTTCGGCCACTTTTCCGCATCTACATGAGATCGCCCATCTGATGATCAACGTCAAGTTGCGTACCCTTCCGCTGTACACGCTGCCGCTCATCCGCGAAGGGATGGCGGTACGCTTCGGCGGGCGCTGGGGCAAACAGGCCTCGGCATTGCTCGACCTGGCGGTGTTTCTCGACAAGGAGGGGTTTGTCCGGCTCGACTCCATCCTGACCTGGGGCGGCTTCGAGGCTGAGGCCGCCGCCGACCTGGTATACCCGATGGCCGGTTTGTTCAGTTCGTACCTGGTGGACCGGATCGGGGTCGAGAAATGTCTGCAGCTCTATCTCGATCTCTCCGGCAGCGACGAGGACTTGCGCAACCTGACGGCCGACCAGGTCGGCGCGCTGATCACTCAAGCTGCCGGGCAGAAGAGCTGGAACGATCTGACCGCCGATTTCAACGACTTCATGACACGCCGGCTCGACCGCCACTTGGGCGCGCTGCCGGGGGGCCTGGCGAACGGGAAGACGCTGCTCGACGACGGCCGGGTAACGGTCACGCAGGACAAGGAATGGGTGGCGTTCCGGTTCTCGTTCGACAGCTCGGTCACTGCTCCTGCCGGCAACCTGCTGTTCGCGCCCGAAAGTGCCCTTGTCGGCCAGACCTCGTTTCTGTTCACGTCGCAATATGAAGGACAGGTGCCGTTCGAGGGGCACCGGTACGGCGTCAGGTTCGACCAGTACGAGGCCGGACTGTACGACTACGCCAGCAACCAATTGGTCGCCAAGTACATCTGGGGCATCACGCCGTCCGATGCCTATTACGACAGCTCCGGCCGGACGATCACGGTACGCTTTCGGAAGACGCTCATGAACGGGCAGCTTCCCGACCGCGCTACATACCGTCTGCTGCCGATGTAGGCCTCGCCCGGCTGCGACGCCGGGTCAGAGGCGATTTGCGGCTCACGTGGGGGCGGCTGAACAGATTTGGCTTGACATCCGTCCATATTGTGGATAAGTTTATATAAGAAGGGGTAATGGTTGCAGGGTCAACCGGCCGGGTCACCTTGGTCACGCCTCACCGCAGCCTCCGGCCGTATGGGAGATGTGACATGAAGTCAATCAATCTGATTCTGGTTCTGGTCCTCGTCTCATTCCTATTTGTGTCTGAGGCGTGGGCTGAGGGATGCTGCTTGGGACGGGTGGGTAATGCCAACGGTGAGGGCGGCGATGAGCCGACCATTGGCGATGTCAGCCTCTTGATCGACGGGGCATTCGTCTCGGCATCTGTGGATCCGCTACTTGTTCCTCCCGCATGTATCGAAGAGGCGGATATTAATCTGTCCGGTCTGGCTCACTGGCCGCCGGTATACGACGACATCACGATCGGTGACATTTCGGCTTTGATCGACGCGTTGTTCATCACAGCCGATCTAAGCTTACTGCCGGATTGTCCTTTCTCAAGTGGACCCGCCGGTGAGATCGTGGATCACAGCAGCTGCAAGTCGCATGCGGCGGCAACAGCTGACAACGAGGATTGCCTGGTGTACAGCTACGATGGAGTCGGCCGCCTCAGCTTGAATCACGTCAACGCCGGTTTCAACTGCTGCCCGGTGATCGCCGCCAACATTAGTGTTGAAGGCGAACAGATCATCATCGAAGAACTCGATTCGCTTGATAATGGTGGGTGCCTTTGCTTGTGCCTGTTCGACGTGAACTACGAGATAATCGGCCTGATACCGGGAAACTACCGCATCAGCGTTATTGAACCTTATGCGGGTGGGTATGATCCGCCGCTCGAGTTCTGGGTGGACCTGTCGGGCGCGACCTCCGGCCAGTTCTGCGTGCCGCGCACGACTTACCCCTGGGTGCAGTAAGCGGCGAGAGTCGCGAAGTACCTTCGACGTACGTGACGGGAGAAGTGACATGAAGTCACTCAATCTAATTCTGGTGTTGGTCATCGCCTCTTTCCTGTTTGTTTCTGAGGCGTGGGCCGAGGGATGCTGCATTGGGCGGGTGGGTGATGCCAACGGCATGGGCGGCGACGACCCTACCATAGGCGACATCAGTCTGATGATCGATGCGCTGTTCATCACTGCAGCCATAACGCCGCTGATTACGCCGCCGGCCTGCATAGAGGAGGCCGATGTGAACCTGTCGGCTCTGAAATCACCGGCGCACTGGCCGCCAGTGTACGACGACATCACGATCGGTGACATCTCTTCCCTGATCCGTCCATTATTCATAACGGGTTACCCTCCACTACCTGACTGCCCCTTCTCTGGTGGGTCCGCTGGTGATATTATCGGCCACAGCGGCTGCAAGTCACAGATGGCGGTTACAGCAGACAACGAGGATTGCCTGGTGTACAACTATGACGGCGTGGGCCGCCTGACCCTCATCCATATCAACGCCGGATTCAACTGCTGCCCGGTGATCGCCGCCAACATCGGTGTCGAGGGTCAGCAAATTCTCATCCAGGAGCTCGATTCGCTCGATAACGGCGGGTGCCATTGCCTCTGCCTGTTCGACGTCAGCTACGAGATAGTTGGCCTGACACCCGGAAGCTACGACATAAGCGTGATCGAGCCGTTGCGGTCAGAGTCCGACCCGCCGCTCGAATTCATGGTGGACTTATCCGGTGCGACCTCCGGCCAGTTCTGCGTGCCGCGCACGGTCCAACCCTGGATGCAGTAACCGCCGGCGAGCGCAGATTCATTTCGCTGTAATTGTGGGAACGGGAGAGTCTGTCCGTTTACGGCCGCATCTCCTGGCGGCCGTCGAGTGCGCGCGACAGCGTGACCGAGTCGGCGTACTCAAGGTCGGAGCCGACCGGCAGCCCGCGCGCGATGCGTGTGATGCGCGGTCCGAGCGGGGCGAGCAGCTTGGCGAGGTAGAGAGCGGTAGCTTCGCCTTCCACGTCGGGATTGGTAGCGATGATCACTTCCTTGACTTCCGTGCTGATGCGGCCCAAAAGCTCGCGGATGCGGAGGTCGTCCGGGCCGATTCCGTCCAGCGGCGAAAGCCGTCCGCCCAGAACGTGAAACAGGCCGTTGAAACCCTCCGCCTTGTCGACCGCGGCGGCGTCCATGGCGTCCTCGACCACGCAGATGATATCGCGCCGCCGGGCCGGGTCGGAGCAGGTCGTACAGGGATCGCACTCCGAGATGTTGAAGCAGGTGGAGCAGAAATGGACCTTCTCCTTCACTTCGCGGATCAGGTCGGCCAATTCGAGCGCTTCCTCCGGGGGGAGTTTCAGGATGTGAAAGGCCAGGCGCGCCGCCGACTTGCGCCCGATGCCGGGCAGCCGTGCGAGCCAGTTGGCCAGCCGTTCCACCGATCCCGCCGATCCGAACATATGTGTCGCTTTCCTAAAAAGGCAGGTTGAGGCCGGGGATATTGAGGCCGCCGGTCAACCCAGCCATCTGCTCCTGCTGCGCCTCGACCGCCTTCTCCTTGGCCTGTCGCAGCGCGGCGAGAATCAGATCCTGGAGCATCTCAACATCGCTCCTGTCGACCACCTCAGGATCGATCGTGATCGACTTGATATCGTTCTTGCCGTTGACCGTCACTTTTACCATGCCGCCGCCGGCCGTGGCTTCGATAACCATACTTTCCAGTTCAGCCTGCATCTGCTCCATTTGTTCCTGCATGCGCTGAACCTGTTTCATCATGTCGCCCAGTCCGCCTTTGCTCATAGTCCTTACCTCGATGCGCCGACAGGCGCGTTACTCCTCTATTTTTCGGACCCCGACGACCTCTCCATTAACCCGCTCCACCAGACTCTTTAACCGCGGTGAGCGCTCTAGCAGTTCCTTCGGATCGACCTTGTTCTGCCGCCCGGTCCGGTCCGCCTGCTTTGTCTCGGCCGCTCCGCGCTCGAATTTCAACTCCACCCTGAGATTGGTCCTGTAGTGCTCGCGGAGCACGCGGATGATCAAGTTCAGGTTGTCCGGCTTTCGAGTCAACTCGTAAGAGGCCTCGCCGGATGGCGGGAAGAATAACTCGATCAAGTTGTCCTTGATCGATCTGAGCTCCGCCATTCCCAACTGCGAGGCGAGCATCGGGCTGTCCTTGCGTAAGAGCGTCAGAAACCCCTCCCAGCCGGCGGCCAGTTGCGGCATATTCAGCATCACCCTGGCGCCCGGCGCGGCCCCGCCGCGTTCGGCAGCGCTGTTTGAGGCAGGCCCGGGGGTCGACGGCCCGTTCTTGAAGAAATCGCGCGAGGCTGACGGCTTGGCCGGCGGAACGCTCGGCGCCTCGGCCGTCTGACCGGGATTTGCCTGCTGGTCGCTCAGGCAGGCGAGAATATCTTCGAAACGAACGGTCGATTCTAATTCGGCCATCTTAACTGCCGCCGTCTCCAAAAGCAGTCGCCGGTCCATGCCGCTCTTGAGGTCGCCGTACAAGTCGCCGGTTATTTTGAGAAGCCGCAGGATGTCGCCCACCTC
>Ga0153916_10003668_pt1 | contig 11471 bp, 11 predicted proteins | sample Opewatmetagenome_FD_109642 | JGI IMG/M metagenome (GOLD analysis project Ga0153916, IMG submission 109642) | Freshwater wetland microbial communities from Ohio, USA - Open water 3 Core 3 Depth 4 metaG | ecosystem: Environmental > Aquatic > Freshwater > Wetlands | place: USA: Ohio, Lake Erie...
AGTCCACCCCGGCGTAGACGATGCTGCCCCGATCCAGGTGGGGTTCGTACTCCCCCCGTTCCTCGATGGAGCAGTGGTAACGATCCAGGTCGCCATAGTCGGCGAACCGCTGTACCGCCTGAGCCGCCAGGTCGCCGTACGGCATGGGGTGACGCACGACCACTAATCGCTGGCCCATCTCCTTGAGAATCTCGCACACGCGGCGCGTGGTTTGACTTTTGCCGCAGCCGGTACGCACCGCGCCGATAGATACCACCGGCTTGCCGCTCTTGAGCATGGTATGGTTAGCTCCCATCAGCCAAAAGTCTGCGCCGGCGGCCAAAACTTGTGAGGCTTTGTGCATCACATATGCGTGTGTTACATCTGAGTAAGCGAATACGACCTGGTCGACCTTCAGGCTGTGGATAAGCTCCTTCAATTGGTCCTCCGGGTAGATGGGGATGCCCTGAGGGTAGCGCGACCCAGCCAGTTGGGCCGGGTAAACCCGGCCTTCGATGTTGGGGATTTGGGTCGCGGTGAAGGCTACGACCTGGTAACCCGGGTTATCTCGGAAGAATACGTTGAAATTATGAAAGTCGCGACCGGCGGCTCCCATGACCAGCACGCGCGTCTTCTCCACAGACAACTCTCCTTTCAAACGGGCTGTTGAGTTAAGGTGTACATTTTTAGCGAGGACGATAGGTTAAGCGTGAGAGGAAGACTCCCAGCTCATAGAGGAGCATCAACGGGAGCATAACCAGCAGCATATTAACGGGGTCCACGGTTGGGGTGATGGCGGCGGAAATGAGCGCGATGCCGACGACGGCGTATTTGCGGTTCTGCCTGAGTGACTGTGGCGTGATGACCCCCAGCCGGGCCAGAAAAGCCAGGATGAGGGGAGTCTCGAAACTGACGCCGATCCAGAAGGTCAGGCGCGCCACAAACCCAAAGTAAGACTGGGGCCGGGGTCTGGTAGGGATGTCCAGAAAGCTTATCAGGAACGGTACCGCAGCCCGCAGCAACACAAAGTAGGCGAAGGCCACCCCTATCAAGAAAAGGAGCGAGGCGCTGGGTACAATTATCCACAGAGAGCGGCGCTCTTCTCGCGTCAGGCCGGGCACGATGAAACTGATAAGCTGATAGACGATGACCGGCATGGCCAGCACCAGCCCGCTGATGAGGGAAACGCGCATAAAGACGCCGATATTCTCGGTGACGTCGATGGCTTCCAGCGCCTCTCGCCCTCCGACAGGGATGGTCAGAATATCTACAAGTCGGTCGGCGAAGATGAAACTGATAGCTGTAGCAATCAGCAGGGCAAGGGAGGCCCGGATGAGGCGATTACGCAGCTCTATCAGGTGCTCCATCAGCGTCATTTGAGCCTCGCCTGCCTCATTCGGGAGCGACCTGGTGCTGGGAGGAGAAATGGTATCAGGTGTCGGCATGGTCAACGTCGTCGTTTAGCGTATCAGGTAGCGTCTCAGGCTGCTTGGGGGGTGCAGGTTGAGGAGAGACCGGTGTGGGCGTTGCACTGGAAGGCGTTGTAAGCGGTGCGCTGAGGGCTTGCTTAACCTCGGCCTGCACTTCTTGAAATGGCTTGGTCAGAGCCTCCTGCAATCCCTCACCTGGGTCAATGTCAGATATACTGCTTATCTCTCGCTGCCATTCAGTCGTCAGGCCCTGCGACATAGCGCGCAAATCGCGCATCGTCTTGCCGATAGATTGTGCCAATTGGGGTAGCCGTTCCGGGCCAACAACGATCAGCGCAATAATTAAGATGACGACAAGTTCCATTGGGCCAATGCCCAGAAAATCCATAGTTCATGCCTTAGATGTTTGTGGAATCAGTCGCGCCAGGACATGCTCGGGTCCACGATTGGCCAGGCTACCCAGCACCCCATTTACGAAGCGCGGCGAGCTGTCGCTGCCAAATGTCTTGGCCAGTTCAACGGCTTCATTAATGGCCACTTTGGGCGGTGTATCCATATCAAAGAGGAGTTCGTAAATGGCGATGCGCAGGATATTACGATCGATCACTGCAATTTGATCCACCGGCCACTCAGGCGCCAGTTCTGCCAGCACCTGGTCAAGGTCTGGGACATGGTCTCTGACCCCTTCTACCAGGTGAAAGGCAAAAGCCGTGGCGGCTTCTGGCAAAGGGTGCTCTTTGATCCGACAGCCCAATACGTATTCCGGGCTGTGCTGGGTGAAATCAAGTTCGTAAAGTCCCTGAAGTGCGATTGCACGGGCGCGACGACGTGCTTTCATACTCGCTGCCCTCCGCCGTGACATGTGAATGTTGGCGCCCCCTCGAGCATTGTGCACGGCCAGGACGGACCGGCCTGCTCTGGAGAGGGTCTATCCAAGTGAACTCAGTAACTCCGCGTGAGAGGGAAGTCAACATCCTGGATGTGGACGTTCACTTCCAACACCTCCATACCGACCATGTCTTGAATAGCGCGGCTGACCTCGTTTTGCAGTGTTTGTCCCAGCTGCAGCAAGTTGACCTCAGGTTCGGCAACCACATAGAGGTCAACCGTTACGGCGTTGTCTTTGATGGAGAGGTCTACGCCGCTTCCTCGCCCTGGCCGGCCCAGCATCCGTTCCACGTGCAGTCGCCATTCGTCGCTCATGCGAGCAACCCCAGGCATTGCCAACGACGTAAGGCGGGCAACGGTAGTGAGCACAGTAGGATGAATTGTTACAGTACCGAGAGCTTCTTCCATAAGCCCCTGCTCCAGAGGAGCATGATCGGATAAACTATCTATTACGTAAAGAGCCTGGCCTGAAATCTCAACCGCAGGTACCAGGAACAACCACTATATTTATGCTTACTATATTACCACGGCCCAACAGACTATGCAAACGCGTTCAGCGCGTCTATTGCATGACCAATCCGCCGTCCACAGAAAGCACCTGTCCGGTAACAAAGCTGGCTTCGTCGGAGGCCAAGAAAGCGACGGCATTCGCCACATCTTCCAAGTTTCCCAGGCGGCCCAAGGGGGTCATCTGAATAGCAAGTGTCCGTTGCTCCTCGGTGAGTACATCGGTGAGGGCGGTAGACACAAAGCCTGGGGCGACGGCATTGACCGTAATCCCTCGAGACCCGACCTCCTTGGCCAGCGACTTGGTGAAGCCGATGATACCCGCTTTGGAGGCAGCATAATTCGTCTGACCCGCTTGACCGGCCAGCCCCACAACTGAGGTGATGTTGATGATGCGTCCGTATCGTTTGCGCATCATGTGCCGTACTGCCGCTTTGGAGCAGTAAAAAGTGCTGTTCAGGTTGGTGCGGATGACATTATCCCAGTCATTCTCGCTCAGCATCATGATCAGCATGTCACGGGTGGTGCCGGCGTTGTTGACCAGGATATGAAGCCCACCCAGGGCATCAATCGTCTCTTTGATGAGGCGTTGCGCCTCAGGGCTCTGACTTACGTCGGCCTGAATGACAAGTGCTTCGCCGCCGGCGGCGCGGATGTGGGCGGCGACTGCCTCCGCTCCCTCGGCGCTGGCGCGATGATTGACCACCACTTGAGCACCCTGGGCGGCCAGCCGCTGGACGATACCCGCTCCGATACCTCGGGATGCTCCGGTGACGACGGCCACTTTGCCGCTCAGATCAATCATGTTTCATCCCCCCGCACCTGGACACGAGCCAGATCTTCTAACACCGTTACAATTGCCGAGTTATCCAGGTCACCCCGACCGGCAGCCATGAGGGCCGAATAGAGCTCGCGCACGGTTCCCGTAACAGGCAGAGGCACCTGGTACGTCTTGCCCGCGTCGAGCACGATGTTGAGGTCCTTGTACTGCATGTAGGCCTTGAACCCCGGCTCCAGCTCGCGACGTAAAATGCGCGGGGCTTTCACATCCAACGCCCAACAGCGCGCCGCGCCTCCTCGGATAGCTTCGATGATGCGTGTCACGTCGGCCCCGGCTTTGGTGGCCAGCACCAATGCCTCACTCATAGCTGCCATCGTGCCCACTACCACAATTTGATTGCAGGCTTTGGCCACCTGGCCGGCCCCGTTCGCGCCGACATGCACAATGTTCTTGCCCAGAGCCTGGAACAGGTCCAGGCAGTCTTGGAAGACTGCCGCGTCGCCCCCAACCATGATAGACAGCGTCCCTTGCTGGGCGCCGATGTCGCCGCCGCTGACGGGAGCGTCCAGACAGTGGATGCCCCGTTTCGCCAATTCAGCGGCAATATGCACGGCGGCGGCCGGAGCAATGGTGCTCATGTCGATAACCGTCAACCCGGAGCGTCCCCCTTCGATGATGCCATGGGGGCCAAGCACCACCTGCTCTACGTCGGGCGAGTCGGGCAGACAGGTGAAGACCACGTCCACCCCTTCGGCGACCGCTTTGGGTGAATCGGCTGGAGCGGCGCCTTCGGCCGCCAGCTCATCCACCGGGCCACGGCTCCGGCTGTGGACGGTCAGGGGATAGCCCGCTTTCATCAAGTTGCGGGCCATCGGTTTGCCCATCAAGCCCAGGCCGATGAAACCTACGCGTTTCATAATTTCCTTCTTACCTGTTACCGGCGATCAATGCTTGTACGCCGTCCGCGGTCCCACAGGCTACAGCTTTGACATCCTTGTTGATGCGTCCGACGAGCCCGGTTAGCACGTCCTTGGGGCCGATTTCGACGAAATTCTTCACACCATGGGTAACCATATAGCCCACCGAGTCGACCCAGCGTACTGAGGCGGTGAGTTGGGCTAGCATCTCATGGCGGATATCGTCCAGAGTGTTCAGGGGACGAGCGGTTATGTTGGCCACAACCGGCACGCCGGGCGGCTGGATAGGAGTAGCTTCCACGGCCTGGCGAAACTCGTCGGCGATGACCGCCATTAGCGGTGAATGGGCGGCAATGCTGACCGCCAGCCGCACCACGCGCCGGGCCCCGGCTGCCTGCGCCAGTTCCATGGCTGTGTCCAAGGCTGCATTGTCTCCCGAAATCACTACCTGGCCAGGCGAATTATAGTTGGCTACCTGCACGACCTTGCCAGTCTGCTGACTGGCGCGCCGGCAGATGTCCACCATGGTTTCATCGTCCACTTTGAGGATGGCGGCCATCCCACCCGGACTGCGCTCGCCGGCTTCTTTCATCAACCGACCGCGCTCGCGCACCAGGCGCAGCCCGTCAGCGAAAGTAAGCGCGCCAGACGCAACCAAGGCGCTGTATTCACCCAGGCTGTGGCCTGCTACGAAGCTTGGCAACACTCCCCATCCCTCGCCACGTAACACGCGCAGGGTGGCCACGCTGGTAACAAAAATAGCCGGCTGGGTGTTGATGGTGTCATTCAGGCTCTCCTCTGGCCCTTCAAAGCACAGGGGTGACAGGCGGAAACCCAATAGATCGTCGGCCTCCGAAAAAGTGTCACGGGCGATTGGGTACTGCTGGGCTAGGTCCTGACCCATCCCCAACGCCTGCGACCCCTGACCTGGGAACAGGAAAGCAGCCGTTTCGGTCATAGGTTCGACCGCTTCGGGTGCCGGACATAACAATGACCGTGCCTGGCTGGCGTCTTGCTCGAGTCACCGGTACCCCTTATGAGGTATTCGCTCCCCTTCGGGGACCTGATTGCCAGGCACGGCCTGCTGAACTGCAATCCTATATGCATGTTATGCGGTCTTTTCTTTATCGATTTCGATGACCTCGATTCCTTTGTACGTGCCGCAATTGGGGCACACGTGATGCGCCAGCTTGAGCGTGTGGCATTGAGGGCAGGCAATCATGGTTCCCATTCTTACCCGCAGGTAATGCGCACGACGACGGTCACGACGGAGTTTAGAGATTTTTCGCTTCGGTAAGGCACCCACGACTCTGGTGTCTCCTTTCAATTGGCCTTTTATTGAGTAAAAGGCATTATACATCTAAGCCAGTTAGCAGTCAACTTACCCAGACATTTCCGAAACATTTCCAGTTGGCGCTGCATGCCCTTAGGACGTATAATTGATCATTGTATAAAGTATTTGTCCGTTAATGGCTTTTCATTTTTTGTCGGCTAATCAGGCGTAAACTGGTTGCAAAAGTTAAGTCATTTCTGGTCAAGTACAAAGGAGTCCGTTATGTCCAGCCCCCTGCGGGTTCTCATCCTTGAAGACCGGTCCGATGACATGGAGTTGATGTTGCACGAATTACGCCGGGCTGGCTTTGACCCGGACTGGCGGCACGCCCAGGCCGAAGGAGACTACCTGACTAATCTGGATGAGGGACTCGACGTGATTCTGGCGGATTACACCTTGCCCCAGTTTGACGCATTGCGTGCATTACGTCTATTGCAGAGACGCCGCCTGGACATTCCTTTCATCGTCGTCACCGGTAGTATCAGTGAAGAGGTCGCCGTCGAGTGTATGAAGCAGGGTGCAGCCGATTATTTGCTCAAAGACCGGCTGGCGCGATTGGGGCCGGCGGTTACACAGGCCTTGCAAGCCAAAAAGCTGTCTGAAGAGAAACGCAGGGCGGAGGAAGAAATCCGCCGCCGCAACCGGGAATTGAGTCTGCTCAACCGGATCATCGCAGCCTCAGCCGCGGGCCTGGAACCCGAGTCCATTTTAGAGACGGCCTGCCGCGAACTGGCCATGGCCTTTAATATGACTCAGGCGAGCGCTACCCTGCTGAATGAGGAAAGAACTGCCGCCGTGGTGGTCGCCGAGTACAGGGCTGAGAACCGATCATCGGTACTGAACCAGACCATGTCTATCGCTGACAATCCAGCGTTCCAGTATCTGCTCGCCCACAAAGCGCCGTTGGTCGTGGAGGATGCCAAAAGTGATCCTCGGCTGGCTGCGATGCACAGTCTGGGCTATCAGCAGGATACTATTTCATTGCTGCTCATCCCCCTGATCATAGGGGGTGAGGTAATGGGTAGCTTGGGCTTGAGTGCCTCGGAATCGCATCGCTTCTCAGTCGAAGAAATCAACCTGACCTGGAGCGTGGCCGATCAGTTGGCGGGAGCGATGGCCCGCGCCCGGCTTGACCAGGTGCGCCGGCGGTTGAGCGCAGTCATCGAGCAAACTGCAGAAGGGGTGGTCATCACGAATACTCAAGGGACTATCCTCTATGTCAATCCCGCCTTTGAACGGATTACCGGGTATGATCGCTCCGAAGCTGTCGGGCAGTCCCCGCGGCTCCTCAAGAGCGGCAAGCAAGATGCCGCGCTGTATAACGAGCTGTGGACGACCATTACCGCTGGCCAGGTATGGCACGGACGCCTCGTCAACAAGGGGAAAGACGGAGCTTTTTACACCGTGGATACCACAATCACACCGGTACGAGATGAGAATGGTCACATTGTAAATTACGTAAGTATTCAGCGCGACGTAACCCGTGAGTTACAATTGGAGGAGCAATACAGGCAGGCCCAGAAGCTGGAAGCGGTCGGTCGACTGGCGGGGGGCATTGCTCATGACTTTAACAACCTGTTGACGGCGATTGTTGGCTACACTCAACTCCTCTTGCAGGAAATGTCCCCCCAAGATCCTGGTTATCACGACCTGACCCAAATTCGCAAAACTAGCGAGCGAGCTACCACCTTGGTCCGTCAGTTGTTGACTTTCAGCCGTAGAGACGCCAGCCGGCCGGTCGTTCTTAATCTGAATGAGGTTATCAGCGATTTGCTCAAGTTGCTGGGCCGAGTCATCGGTGAAGACGTAGAAGTAACCAGTAGTCTGGCCCCGGACCTGGCTCAGGTGCAGGCCGATCCCAGCCAGATGGAACAAGTGCTGATGAATCTAGGGGTCAATGCCCGCGATGCAATGCCGGCAGGGGGTCGGCTGATCATCGAAACGGCCAACATAAGTGTGGAAGGAGAACACGCCAATACTTACCTCGAGATGGAGCCAGGGGAATATGTGATGCTAGCTATCTCTGATACGGGTATTGGCATGGACGAGGAAGTGCTTAAACACATCTTCGAACCTTTCTTCACTACCAAACCAGCGGAAGAGGGGACGGGCCTGGGACTGGCCATGGTGTACGGTATCGTCAAGCAACACCGCGGTCACATCCACGTGTACAGTGAACCTGGCCATGGCACCACCTTCCGTATCTACATGCCGGCTTATCGTCCTGAGCGGGGCGGACAGCCACAAGTCAGGGAGCGGGAGGCTCCACCCATGGCTCGCTTGACAGGCAGCGAGACGCTCCTAGTTATAGAAGACGAGATGCCGGTGCGTGAGTTGGTGCAACGCGCGTTGGAGGGTTTTGGTTATACTATTTTGGTCGCGGCCAACGCTCAGGAGGCAAGTGAGTTGTTTCAGGCTCATCAGGCCGATATCGCTCTCATCGTCAGCGATGTGGTCATGCCGGACATGACCGGCCCTGCTCTTTACCAATCCCTAGCGGCGCAGGTGCCACATCTGAAGGTGTTGTTCCTGTCCGGTTACACCCCCGAGGTCGTGCATGGGCGCGGCCTTTTGCAGGATGCGCCCTTCTTGCAAAAACCTTTCACTCTGACGGACCTGGCGCGCAACGTCCGCCAGGTACTAGACAGCTGACCTCTATCCCATCCTTATCATCGCTTCACGTTCTGGCCCTACCGAAACCCAGCGGATAGGTGCGCCAGCTAGCTCCTCAATGCGACGCAGATAACGTTGTGCCTCAGCCGGCAGATCCTCCCAGCGGCGAGCCTGGCTGGTTGAGCTATCCCAGCCCGGCCAGGTTTCATAGATGGGCTCTACCGCGTCGAGAGCCGCCGGGTCAGGCATGTGAGTGGTAACCTGGCCCGAAGGGAGCCGATACGCAGTGCAGACCTTTAATTCGGGCATGCCATCCAACACATCCAGCTTGGTGACTGCCAGACCGGTGAAGCCGTTGAGCCAGTTGGCGTAATCCAGGGCAACTCCGTCCAGCCATCCGCAACGGCGCGGCCGGCCGGTGGTGGCGCCGTATTCGCCGCCCACTTGGCGCAGACGGTCGCCGACCTCGTCGGTCAATTCGGTAGGCAGCGCTCCCGCACCGACAGCGGTGACATAGGCTTTGACCACGCCGATGACTTGGGTGACGGCCCGCAGTGGCAGCCCGGCGCCCACCGGCCCAAAGGCCGCTATGGGATTAGAGGACGTAACATACGGATAAGCGCCCCAGTCCAGGTCGCGCATCACCCCCAGTTGGCCCTCTAACAGCACGGCCTGGTCGGCCTCGACGGCGGCCCGCACCAAAGGCAGGCTGTCGGCAATGTGAGGGCGCAGCCGCTCAGCCCAGAGCACGCAGTGAGCGCCAAGAGCCTTCAAGTCAACCGGTTGGCCGCCATAGTAGGAAATGCTCAGGTTTTTGCGCGGGAGGAGGGCAGCCAGCCGTGCGCGAAACCAGTCAGGCCGGAGCAAGTCGCCGACGCGCAGACCCCAACGGGCGGCCTTGTCGGCATAACTGGGCCCGATGCCGCGCTGGGTGGTGCCGATGGCTTGCGTGCCGCGGGCCGTCTCCTCCAGGCCGTCGAGCTGGCGATGGTAGGGTAAGATGAGGTGCGCCCGGCTCGAAATGAAGAGGTTCCCCAGCGACACGCCTGCCGCACCCAGCGCATCCATTTCGGCGATGAGCGCCTCGGGATTGACCACACAGCCGGTCCCGACGATGCAACGTGTGCCCGGGTTGAAGATGCCGGATGGCACCAAGTGCAGTTTGAACGTGCCGAACTGGTTGACCACGGTATGCCCGGCGTTGTCCCCCCCCTGGAAGCGGATGACCATATCCGCCGGCCGGCCGTCTCCTCCGGCAGAGGAGGCCAGGTAATCTACCACCCGGCCTTTGCCTTCATCGCCCCACTGGGCGCCGACGATGGCGGTTACAGGCATAGAACGACCTCCTTGCAGTGCCCACATAAACTGGCAGTCAAATCCCCGCGGTTGCGCTATCCCTGGTTAAGACGGGTTGCCCCTGTGGGGACAGGCCAACCCATCCTACTGGGGCCTGCAAGCGCCATTATAGCACGATGGTTTCAGTGAGTAAACCGTGCCTTGGTACGGAAAATCCGACTGTCTCAGTGGACTTCTATTGGCAAGTCGGGTATACTATGTCAGGTTACCCAGAAATGTGTTGCACCTTATGTGGAGGAGGTTGGCGTTGATAGATAGCGATGTCGTTGAGTTTCAACTGCAAAATGGCCTCAAAGTGCTGCTCAAGCCGGTGCGCAGCGCGCCGGTCGTCAGCAATTGGATTTGGTACCGGGTCGGTTCGCGCAACGAGTTGCCGGGCAAAACCGGCATCTCGCACTGGGTGGAACACATGATGTTCAAAGGGACACCCAGCTTCCCCAAGGGGAGTATCATGCGCCTGGTGAACAAGAACGGCGGGACGCTGAATGGTTTCACCTCGTATGACTATACTGCCTATTTCGAAACGCTCCCCGCCGAGCGCTGGGACCTGGGCCTGCGCATTGAGGCGGACCGCATGGCCAATTCCGTGTTCGATCCGAACGAAGTCGACTCGGAACGAACCGTGATCATCTCCGAGCGGGAGGGCAGTGAAAACTCGCCCAACTTTTTGCTGCGCGAGGAGTTGATGTCGCTGGCCTTTCGCGCCCACCCTTACGGACACCAGGTCATCGGCTGGAAAGAAGATTTGCGCCAGCTCACCCACGCTGATTTGTGGAGTCATTACAAGACGTATTATGGACCGCACAATGCCGTGTTGATCGTCGTCGGAGACATGGATCCGGCCGCCGCCCGCACACGCATCGAGGAGTTGTTTGCCCCCATCCCGGCCGGTTCGCCCCCGCCCCCGGTCGCAGTCGTCGAACCAGGCCAGACCGGCGAGCGGCGCGTGGTGGTACGCCAGCCGGGGACGGCGCAATACTTCCAGGCAGCCTTCCACATCCCGGTTGGGCGTCACCCGGATAACTTTCCCCTGATGGTGCTCGATGCCGTATTATCCGGCGCCAGCCCCATGACGTTCGGCGGCGGCTCCACGCCTACCCACCGCAGCGCGCGCCTTTACAAGGCGCTGGTTGAAACTGAGCTGGCCACGCGCGCCGGTTGTGGCTACACACCCAGCATTGATCCTGGCCTCTTTCACTTCCAGGCCACGGTGCGTGAAGGACATGCTTTGGAAGAGGTGGAACAAGCCATGTGGGCCGAAGTCAGGCGCATACAGGACGAACTGGCCAGCCAGGAGGAGTTAGTCAAGGCTCAAAAGCAGGCTAGAGCCCAATTCGCCTATGCGCTGGAAAGCGTTACCAACCAGGCTCTCTGGTTAGGCATGACGGAGATGGTGGATAGCTATACGCGCTTCCACACCTTCTTGGACGATCTGGCGGCTGTAACCGCGGCCGACGTGCAGCGGGTCGCCCAGACGTACCTCGTCGAAACCCAACGCAGCGTTGGCTGGTTTGTGCCGACCGAGTTGGCCCCCGGCCAAGGGCCGACCGCCGCTGGTACCCCGTCAAGCATGGATTGATGGGTGATCATGGCCGCATGTAAGGCAAGATGACCCATCAAAGCACACTTGACGGAGTACTGGCTGACACTATACGCAACACGCAGTA
>Ga0153916_10003669_pt1 | contig 11470 bp, 10 predicted proteins | sample Opewatmetagenome_FD_109642 | JGI IMG/M metagenome (GOLD analysis project Ga0153916, IMG submission 109642) | Freshwater wetland microbial communities from Ohio, USA - Open water 3 Core 3 Depth 4 metaG | ecosystem: Environmental > Aquatic > Freshwater > Wetlands | place: USA: Ohio, Lake Erie...
AAAGCTTCTTGGAAACTTCTGACAACCTTCTTTTCCAAAAGCACATTGGCAAAATGAGGTCGCCCAACCTGCCCTCCTCCAGAGGCTTTCAGCACCTCTTCGTAGGTAACTTCGATTCCTAATTGGTTTAGTTTCGCAACCATCTTCGGATTTCTTTCTGCCCTTGCCTTTTGAAGATATTCCAATCTCTCATTGAGGAGGGGATGATGGAGATCAAGAAAAAAACCAAGGATATGCATGGAACCGGGTGAATACTCAGCGCTAATTTCAATTCCCGGGATCACTTCAAAGCCAATTTTCCCTCCTTCCGATAACCCCTCCTCGCACCCATCAATGGTATCATGATCCGTGATGGCAATGGCTTGAAGCCCTTTCGCTTTTGCATATCTGACGATCTCTGCCGGGCTCAGCACCCCATCGGAGGCGGTTGTATGGAGGTGCAAGTCCACATATCCCGTAACCATTCTTTCGACCCTTCATAGAGAAAGGAAAATAGAGGAATCATCCAGGTTTAAATTTTATAAAAGATGCCCCAGCCAAAGTCAACCCTTCGACCCAATGGCCTGAAGAGCGAAACTTGATCAGGATTGCCCCTGAGCGGCACCTCCCTGTTCCCTTTGTAGTCGGGGCCCCTCGCCATCGTTGGGCCAAATCTAAAGAGCCTATTGAAAAACTTATTTCTTGAGGCTGATAAAAAATGCCCCTGCCTTCGTCCCGCAAGGGCGGGACCACGCGCAGGCAGGCAGATGCAAGTTGAGCCTTCGAAATCCCGTTTACGGGGGGCTCCCGCGAGCCTTTCACCTGCCGTTCAGGCAGGCAATCCTGAGGAGTGAGGCGTACTTGAATGTACGCTGCAACAAGCCTGCCCCGAGCTTGATACGGAGAAGGATGAGGGGAACGCCGCAGATGGGCGTTTTTTATCAGCATGTAAAACCATTACTGTTCTTCCTACCTGAAAGAAGAGGATTTTATTCTCATTTTTTCATTTCCTGAATGCTATGCCTCCTCCCTGAGAAATTTACTTTTTTTCATATAAAAGCTTAGAATTAATCCTATATGAATATAGGTATATTTAGATGGTGATTTATAAGTAATCGAAATTAATTGATAATTTACCAAAAAATAATGCTTGACAAAGCTTACTCATTTTAATATATTAGTATTAAGGATTAAGCAAATTACGTCGGGAGGTCCCTTCGGCCGGTCAGGGTTTTTAGGCAAAATAAAATTGAATAAATTCACCCTTTCCATGGACGAAGAGTGGAGAGGGTTTTTTGTTAGAAAAAGAAAGGGGCAATTTTCTGTGAAAAATAATAAGGCAGTAAACAAGAATAGGGAGGATTTGGCCCTTGAGCCTGTTCAATCCTCACCCCTTTTTGCTGAACTCCCAACCTCTATGCCACCCATTCACCCTACACCCTACATAGAGGCTGAAGCAGAAGGGACTGTAGAGGATCTTGATCTCCAGGCGGAGGAAGCGGAATTAGCAGTTGAGGAAGAGGAAGAAATCTCAGCCGAGCCAGTTCCTCAGGAAGAAACTATTTTTCAACCTCAGGATATCACATGGGAATATTTGAAAGGCCTTGAAAAAATATCCCTTCTGACGCCGGAGAAGGAAGTCGAATTGGCAAAGAGGATCAAGGAAGGTGAGCGTCAAGTCCAGATTCTCGAGACAAAGGCCAATCGTCTAAAAACCCAACTATATCCCCTTCCGATCCCGAGAAATGGAGGTAAACGCACTCACACCCATACCCGGCAAGGATATAAGTTAAAGGGAAAGAACGGTAAGAACGGGAAAAAATCAAAACCAAGTCCTTCAGAAATGAGGGAGAGGCATCTTGTTTACAAAAAGACGTTGAATCAGTATCAACGGGCAGTTCTCGATCTTCAGCAGGCAAAGAACGAATTGATCCAGGCCAATCTCCGGTTGGTGGTCAGTATTGCAAAACGATATGCGAATCGGGGGCTTTCTTTTCTGGATTTGATCCAGGAGGGAAATCTTGGATTGATCCAGGCCATGGTTAAATTTGATTATACGAAAGGCTTTAAATTCAGTACCTATGCTTCCTGGTGGATTAGGGCAGCCATTTTGAGGGCTTTTGCGGAGAAATCGAGAACGATTCGAATTCCCAACTATCTTTTTGAGATCAAAGGAAAGTTGATGAAATCTTTTAAGGATCTCGTGAAGAAGTTGGGTCGCGAGCCTACTTCGCAGGAGTTATCCAAGGACAGCGGGATTCCCCTGCACGATGTGGAGAAGATTCTGAATCTCATTGAAGAACCGATCTCCCTCGATATGTCGATTGGAGAAGAGGATAGTACACTGGAAGACCTAATCCCCGATGAAAAGAGTCTCTCGCCCAGTGATTCTCTGTTGGAAAAGGATTTGACTCACCAAATCCAGAAGCTTTTATCCGGCCTTTCTCCGAGAGAAGAAAAGATTCTCCGACTCCGTTTTGGCATTGGAGAAGACGGGGAATGTACCCTTGAGGAAATCGGTAGGCAGTTCGGTCTCAGTAGAGAGAGAATTCGACAAATCGAAGCCAAAGCCCTTGATCGCTTGAGAGATCCCAAACGCTATAAGGAAATTAAAGAATACTTTGAATGATTTTTTTGAAAAGAGAATAAGAGAGGGGCGCTCCTTGCTTAACAAGAAGCGCCCCTTTTTATTCGTGTTGCGAGAGACTCATTCCTCTATCTGGATGGCCTCTACCGGACAATTTTCAGCAGCCTCTTTACATGTCTCCCGTGCATTCTCAGGGACCTCATCTACTTTGACCTGAGCCTTGTCATCATTCATTTCAAAGACTTCCGGGCAAGTCTCTGCACAAAGTCCACATCCGATACAGGTTTCCTCGTCTACGATTGCTCTCATTCACCCTTCTCCTTTCCGTTTTCTTCCGTTATTTCATTATTCATAATCACTTTCTTGAAATCAAGTCGTCCTTCTAAATTTATAGTAGAGGTATCCGAAAGCCGCGACCATCCCGATCAACATGACGATAGAGACGATCGTCTCCACCGAATTTAAGCGGGTGGCTGCTTTTTCGTAGGTGGCACCAATCCACCATCCAAAAAAACCTAGGGAAAAACACCGGAACATCGAACCGAGAAAGGTATAAATCGTAAAGGGTTTGATCGGAATGCGGAGTAAGCCGGCAAGAATAGAAACCAAAGAGATGGGGAAGACAGGAATCGCTCGGGAGAGAAAGATGCCCAAGGCTTCTTCTCTCCCATGAAATCGTTTCTCCAGCCTCTCTATCCGATCCCAGTCAACATCTAAGAAACGTTCGAGCTTCACAACCAGGGCCTTTCCTCCATAAAAACTGATCATATATCCAATATAGGAACCCAGTGTAGAGGCGATGGAACCGGGAAGGACAATGGTCCACAGAATCTGAAGAAAGGCATTGGAGATAGAGATCCCGGAAGGGATGAGAACGGCCCCCGCACCCATAATGATCAAAGGGGATGGGATCGGGACAATGATTTGCTCAAGGATCACGCCGACAAAAACCGAGAACTGGCCGTAGGTCCTCATCGACTCCACGATCCCCTGAGTAATTTCTGAGATCAAGAATGACCTCCGTCCCTATTTCATTTTAATCCCGCTACGCCGCCGTTGGGTGAGCATTAACCTCTCTGCGATCCTCTAAGCATCCAACCCTTGCGACGTGCAGGCCGGAAGTTCGCATTTAGGAATCTATATTCGCCTCTGCCGTGACAGCTTTTCAATCATCCATCGCCCTCAAACCCGAATCTAAATGCCGATGGGTGATACTTCATAACCTTAGTCAAAGTTTCCGTCAAGCGATTTCTGTCGTTTTTTGAGACATTTTAAGAGTGGGATCCCTCCCTTTACCCCGTTAGAAAGCCCCGCTGCAAGCAGCGGGGATGAAAACTATTCCTTTTTCAACGAACACGGGGTTTAATGCCCCGTGTGAGCCTTCTTGTTAGAAAGCAGAAGACTTTGCAACGGGGTTTACTTTTCATTTCCTTTCTGGTAAAAATAGGCCGTATGGATACGATAAAACGAGTGGCTTTGATCTTTGTGATCATCTCCCTTTTTACGGGGGTGGTCATAGGATTGATCGTCAATTCTGTCATCACCAACCGCGTGATCCATGAAACCCAGGAGAGGGTGAAAGAGGCTCTGAATACAGCTCGATGGGTTTATGCTTCCAAATTAAACGACATTGACCGGATAATTCATTTGACTTCCATCCGATATATACTGAAGGAGGCACTCGAACGGGATAAGGTCCTATCCATAAAAGAAGATTTGACCCGGTTGATGACGGAGGAAGGATTGGATTTTCTAACCTTGCTGGACCGGAAGGGAACCGTTTTACTCAGGGTTCATCATCCTGGAATGTCTGGAGATAGTTTGAAGGATGATCCTTTTGTTAAGGAGGCCCTTCATCATAAAGGCGTTTCGGGAACCCAGGTGCTCTCGAGAGATGAATTGTTAAAGGAAGGGAAAGCTTTGGCGGATAAAGCCGTATTTTCCCTCGTTCCGACACCCAAGGAAAAACCGATTGAAAACCTATCTCAAACTTCTGGAATGTTATTGAAATCGGCTTATCCAGTCGTGGATGCCAAGGGGAAGGTTTTAGGCGTTCTAGTGGGTGCAATCCTTCTAAACCATAATTACGAAATTGTGGAACGGATTAAGAACATCGTTTTCAGAGATGCAAAATATAAAGGGAAGGAAATTGGGACGGCTACCATCTTTTTGGGGGAGTGGAGGATATCCACCAATGTCACAGACAAGGAAGGGCATCGGGCGGTTGGAACCCGTGCCATGAAAGAAGTTCAGGAACAAGTCCTCCAGAACGGATTGCCCTGGGTGCAGAGGGCCTACGTGGTCGACGATTGGTACATTACCGCCTATGAACCCATACGCGACTTTCGAGACAAGATAGTTGGAATGCTTTATGTCGGAATACTGGAGACGAAGTACACGGTGTTAAAAGAAAGGCTGATCCTCCTCTTTATGTTAGGCATGCTGGCCTCCGTGGCCATCTCCTCCTTCCTCTCCTTTAAGATTCTAAAACGAGAGTTTTGGGAGAATCTGAAATCCGATCGGAAGCAATAACGACGTCATCCCCCCAGGTTCTTCACAATTTTTCCAACTTTATTCACATTGTAACCCGCCCAGAAAGTTGATAGATTTAAGGGTATAAAGGAGAGTTTATGAAAATAGAAATCTGCCTCCTTGATTTGGATTACGAGGAGATGGATGGAAGTATCTCCATCATCCTTTACGGGAGAACCCCTGATCATAAGAGGGTGGTCGTGGTAGATCCGACCTACGAGCCTTATTTTTACGTTCTTCCCAAGAATCTGAATAAAGCCAAAAGAGAGACCGAGGCCACCCTTAAAAAGGGAAACATCAAGGTGAAAAGGATTGAGGAGACGAGAAAAATACTTCTTGGGGAAGAGACAGAGTTCATCAAGGTCTATTGCTTTATGCCCCAGGATACCACCAAGGTGAGGGATGTGATCAAGACCCTGGAGGAAAGGAGAGGGGGATCTGGAAGCATTCTGGATGAGTATGAGTACCAGATGGGGTTCTACAGAAGTTATCTGGCAGATAGGGGTATTTCATCTCTGGATTGGCTTGCGGTGGAAGGAGAAACCTTTGACCTCGATTTTGACGCAGACCTCAAGGTGAAGGCCAAGGTCATTAAGAAAATGGATAGAGACTCTATGCCTTTTAAGACCCTTGCTTTTGATACGGAAGTGGTGGAGGAAAGGAGAGGAGAAAGACAGCTGGTGATGATCTCTCTTTACGGAGAGGAGATGAAAAAAGTCATCACCTATAAGAAAGGGAAGTTCCCGAACGATGTGGAGGTGGTTAAAGATGAAAATGAGCTTCTCAGCCGATTTGTGGAGTCTGTCAAGAAATACGACCCGGATATCGTCACCGGTTACAATTCCGACCTTTACGATTTCGACGTCCTCCGGGAAAGGGCGACTAAATTAAGGGTAAAACTGGACAATCTTTCTGTGGATAGGTCAGGAGTGGCTCTTTCAAAAAGGGCGCGGGTTTCCGCAGCACGGCTTAAGGGAAGAGTCCACATAGACCTCTTTCATTTCATAAACAATATCCTGGCATCCATCCTCCAGACGGAAGTCCTCAGCTTGGATGCGGTCTCAGCGGAGATCCTTGGGGACGAAAAGATCGAAATGGAGTATGCAGAGATCGTGGAGACATGGACAGAAGAAAAAAACCTCGAGAAACTTGCCCAATACTGCCTCAAGGACTCAGAACTGACCTTTAGGCTTTCAAAAGTGCTTTTGCCCCAGATCTTCCAATTGACAAAAATTGTGGGGCAGAGCCTCTTTGACACCTCCCGGATGATGTATGGCCAGCTCGTGGAATGGTACTACACCAGGAGGGCAAAGGAGATGGGAAGAATCATTCCCAACCAACCCAAGTTCGAAGAGATCCAGAAAAGGCAACTGGAAACCTATACGGGAGGTTATGTGAAAGAACCCGAGGCAGGCCTTCATGAAAATATAGCCGTGATTGACTTCGCCTCTCTTTATCCCTCCATCTCGTCAACCTACAACATCTCCGTAGAAACATTGAACTGCTCGTGCTGCAAGAAGGACGGCCATAAGGTACCCGAATTGCCTTTCTGGTTCTGCAAAAGAAAGGAAGGATTTGAATCAAAAGTCGTAAAGGATCTTCTCACAGAGAGGGAGACGCTGAAGAAAGAGTTGAAGAAATTAGCTCCTCATACCCCTTCATACAATCTCATCAATACGCGACAGATGGCCTTAAAGACAGTTGCGAATGCAAGTTACGGCTACTATGGTTTCGCTGCAAGCAAATGGTACAGCAAGGAATGCGCCGAATCCATCACGGCTTTTGGAAGATATTGGATAAAAAGAATGATAGAGGAAGCTGAGAGAAAGGGATTCCAGGCCCTCTACGGCGATACGGATTCTGCCTTTCTGGGTTTAGGGAAGAAGAGGGAGAAGGAACTTCTCCACTTCCTCGAGGGGTTGAACAAAGAACTTCCCGGAATCATGCATATCGAATTGGAGGGCTTTTATCGGAGGGGGATTTTTATCCCAAGGGAGGTCGGGGGAGGCGTGGCCAAAAAGAGGTATGCCTTAATGGATGAGAAGGGCAACTTGAAAATCAGGGGATTGGAGAAAGTGAGGAGGGACTGGTCCAATCTTGCAAAAAGGATTCAGGAAGAAATTCTTAAACTGATTTTGGGCAAGAAAGATATCGAGGGAGCTGTGAAACTGGTAAAAGATGGGATAAGGATGTTGAAGGATCGGAAGGTTGAATTGAAGGACCTCGTGGTCTATGAGCAGCTGACCAAACCCATCGGGGAGTATAAATTAATCTCGCCCCACATCTCCGCAGCCAGGAAACTGACGGCGAAAGGCATCTCTGTCAACGCAGGAAGCGTGGTGGGATTTGTGATTGAAAAAGGTTCGGGTTCCATCAGTGAGAAGGCTCAGCCGATCGAATTCGCAGACCTGAAGAGAATCGATACTGATTACTACGTCCATCACCAAATCCTGCCCGCTTCTCTGAGAATTCTCAAAGTCTTGCGGGTAGATGAGAAAAGGTTACTGTAAAGAGAAACAACTATAGTTGTTCTTTGATCCACTTTTCTTCGTTGGGTTGAGTCTCCGACATAACCATTTTCCTGAGCTTTATATTGCTTCTACATTTTCGTAAATCTTAAGCAGAGAGCGACCTCCCCCTCATTTCCTACTTCAGGTCAAGGAGCAGCCGTCGGAATTCTGCAGATTCCGAAAGGATACGGTGGGCGGCATCCCGCGATTTGTCCACCTCCTCAGGAGACAGCTTCAACGCGGTGGGTAACCTCTTAAAGTGCATTCGCTCGGTTTCATCCTTCAAGGCATCAAACTTCACTTCAACGACATATGGAGGACATATCGAACCGGAACTTGGGATCGACGTGATGACCATCCTGGAATGTGTCCGGGGGAAGAGAGACAGGCGCAATTTGTCGGTTACTGGAGTGGGTTGAAATTGAGCATAACGAGGATGGCAAGGCGTGCGACCTACGCGTTCTCTTTAGCTCCGTGTTGGCTTCCCTCTCTTAACCCTTCTGATGATTTGTCCACAAACCTCCTCTTGAGAAAGGCCCGCGCAATCTACCGTCACATCTGCGTACTTTCTATAGAGGATGATACGTTCCTCAAACAGATCAGAAAAACTCTGATCCGGCCGTCTAGCAAGGCCTCTCGTGTCAAAATCATGAATTCTCGATTCCAGTGTCGGCAGATCCACGTCAAGAAAAACGACGATTCCGTTCGACTTCAAGTGTTCCATTGCAACAGGACTGTAAACGGCGCTGCCTCCGGTAGCGATGACGTGATGATCACAGTGCAGATCTAAAATGATGTCCTCCTCAATTCTCCGCAAGGCCATGTAGCCTTCCGTATCAACGATGTCTTGCAGCAGCCGGCCTTGTGAAATCTGGATAAGAACGTCCGTATCAATGAAGTCCCGTGACGTCAGCTTGGCCAAAATGACCCCCACGGTGCTCTTCCCTGCTCCCGGCATCCCGATCAAAACAATGTTAGATTTGTCTTCAGACACGATTTCCACCTTAGAAAGTTGACGCTGGGGATCAGGCGCGAGCTATTGTGAGTCGCCTGCCTCCGTTCTGTCGGACGGCTAGTTGCTTAGCTATTTTTGCAGAAAAGGCCGTATATGTCCCCCTCACCTAAAGATTCGCATATGAATTTTTGTTTCAAAGACTTATATCACATAAATACGATTACAGGAAGTTCTGTTGCGCGAGGGTCCTGATCAAAAAGGGGATAATGCTGTAGTTTGGGACGAGGAGGTAGGAACTATAGGGAGGTTCGTGTGGGACGTGCCTAGCCAGGCCGATATCTTGATCTAACCTATTCCGAAAGCTGCTTCCCGTCCCCTATCATTTTTTTGAACCTTATCAACGTTGACTATCAATCTTACAGTTAAGTTTAAATATACTTTTCTCATGTTCCTTCATATTATCCAGAAGTACAATACGATCAGGATGATTGATGAGTTGATTAGGTATCCCATTTACTTAGCCTCCGCTTTGGGGATTGCGCCCTTTAAAGCTTCAATGTATGTTCCATTCAATTCTTAGACTTCTTCCGCAACATCATCATTTAAATCAGCTTCAGACTCACTAATGTAATGAACCAAAACAAAACTAATGCTAAGATCACTTTAGAGATGACATCTATGTCCACAGAGATTCTTTCCAGCATCTCCCTTCTCTAAGCAATTTTTATACCTAAATGTGTCAGAATCTCCATTCGTGTCAATTGTTGAAAGAGCGCGATAATTCATGACGACTCAAATAAAGTTTTCTGAAATTCCTGCTGTCATTAGAGAAGCTTCAAAATGGAAGAGATTTTCCTAAAAGCTCTAAATTATTTCTCCAATAAACCGAATAAGGTTTTTAAATTTTATTCATCTCCATTTGAAATCCAGTATAAAGAACGAGAGGTTTGAGTTCTAACCTTCAGGAATTACCCTTGCGGGGGGTTCTGGTTAAATTGAGGAAATACTCTAGGTGAGGCCTTATAAGGGTTATGCATTTGTCTTTGTCTAAGCATTATCTATTCTCACACATAACATTATTTTTTGTGCTGCTTCTAGATTCTTATCAAATCTTAAACCAACAAAGCCTCTCCTCTACTCAAAAGGGCTCGAATTTCATATTATTTATCCAGAAAAGGTCGTTTCAGATAATACTATATGGAATCGAGTTAATTTCAGAATGAATTATCCGCCGGAGTTAAGGTACCTTCATATCCATTTGATGACATTCGTTACAGGCATTCACGGAGGCCTTGTGAGCGTGGTGACACTTCCCGCACTCAACCTCCCCCAGATGCGAGTCATGGGGATTCGGATCGAGTTTGTTTGTTTTCGCCGCCACCTTCCAGTAATCTTCGTGGCATCCCAGGCAGACCTCCATCGAAACATCTTGCTTCGGGGGGCTTTCCTTGTGGCAGCCTGAGCAGTCCATGCCCCTATTCTTGTGTTTGTATGCCAGGAAAAGGCCCTCGGCGGCCCAGGTCGGACCGGACGGCGGGAGCACGAAAACCCCCGAGAGCCACAAGACAGTTATTGCGGGGATCAAGATCCTGAATTGAATGTGAACTCTCGCTCGTGTGAAGCTCTCCGGCCACAGGCCGGGGCTTCCCGGTAAGGCAATTTCGTTTCATATTGTGCCTCTTGACCCCGCCTACAAGGCGGGGGTTGCAGGGCACGTTCCGGCCAAGGCCTATCTAGCCATAGATTCGGACTTGCGCCCGGCTGTTGGCCGGGCACCTCTGAAGGGAAGGCGGGCCGGGGTAACCAGCTTGCCCTGTGTGATCCCTCATCCAGGAGCAATGTTACGCCAATGGTTTTTCCGCGGCGGCATTTCTGCCCGCGATGCGGCCGAAGACAACGCATGTGGTCCAGCCGCAGCCCCCGTCTCGTTCCCATCCCTGGAGGTTTCCGATCATCTCGCCCGCGGAATAAAGCCGGGGGATGATTTGATCATGCCGATCCAGGACCTGCGAATTGACGTTGATGCGTACCCCGCCGAGACTGGCATGCCGATAATAAGTCTTCGGCATGGCATAGAAAGGCCCGACCTCGATTCTCTGTTTCAAAAACCTCTTGAACTGACCGAAATCCGCGTCATAGCCTTGGTCCACAAACTTGTTGTAGCGATCCACGGCGGCAACGAGGTTCGCGGCAGGGACTTTGATGATTTCTGAAAGCTGCGGCAGGGTATCCGCCGTAAGGGCGCTTTTGGTCTCGAGGGCGCCCTTGAGATGAACCTTGTTGGCAGCGGTGGAATCGCAGATGCCCCACCATTGGTAGAAGCCCTTTTCATGCAAAATGGTGAGCCGGGCCTGGCGGTAGACGCTCTGGTCACCACCTTCCATCCAGAAGCGATTGCCCACGTTGTCGACGTCGATGTAGGTCCCGTCCTTGTCCGCGATGAGCGCGGACCCGGGACCGCTGAAGGCGATCGCCGATCCCGACATCCGGAGCTGCTGCATATTCAGGAGTGCGGCGTCTGCGCCCGCGTCCATGGCGGCCAGAATAACCTCTCCGGTGCATCCGGCCCCGGGCTTACCAGTCGCCTGGCAGGAAGCCCGAACTGCCGGGTTCAAGCGCGGGTCATAGCGGTTGCACAGTTTGCCGTTGGCGGTAAAGCCGCCCGCGGCGAGGACCACGGCCCGTTTCGCGCGGATGAAGATCTCTTTGTTCGCCGCGATGTCCTTGACCTTCACGCCGACCACATCCCCCGACAGGCTGCCCTTCCGGATGATCTCCAGGACTTCCATCTGGTTCAGGATCTCTGCCCCCCGTTTTTTAGCATGATCGGACAGACACATGATGCCTGCCTCTCCGTTGAGGTAGTCCAGGTATTTTCCCCCGGTGTGCTGCCTGCCCTTGGTGTAG
>Ga0153916_10003670_pt1 | contig 11468 bp, 4 predicted proteins | sample Opewatmetagenome_FD_109642 | JGI IMG/M metagenome (GOLD analysis project Ga0153916, IMG submission 109642) | Freshwater wetland microbial communities from Ohio, USA - Open water 3 Core 3 Depth 4 metaG | ecosystem: Environmental > Aquatic > Freshwater > Wetlands | place: USA: Ohio, Lake Erie, Old...
AGCAACTCCACCGGTCAACTGGGTGATGGTACCATGTTGCCCAGCGAGAACCCGAAGCGGATAAGGCTTTTGAGGACAATGGTATGCATCGATTTCTGTGAAGGGGCCGCAGCTGCGGCAGATATGAGCGGCAACATATGGTTCTGGGGCAACCGACTAATATGGGAAGAACCGCCTGGATACGATACCATGGTGACGATACCTCAGAAGATCTCCTTCCTTGCAGGGATTAAACAGCTGTTGATGCGTGGAGTATACATCCATCTTCTGAATGAGGACGGAACGGTCTGGCGACTGACCTGGGACCACAACGCTCCTACGAAGTATCTCTTCCCTGAAAGAGTTCCCGGCTTGGAAAGCATCGTAATGATATCCGGATCCCTTGCCCTGAGGGTAGACGGGACAGTCGCCGAGTTTCCTGAAGATGCCTGGGTCGGACCAGAGTGGGGAGGTTTAGGAGATGAGGCCGTCAGCAATGTCTGTATGCTTCAAAATAGGTCAAGAACGCACACAATTGTCTTGAGAGACGACAGTACGGTGTGGGCTTGGGGGCGAAACAAGGGTGGGGTCTTAGGGAACGGAACATACATAGATAGTCCGGTTCCTTCGAGAATTGACACACTGAAGGAGATTGTAGCCATTTCGGCAAACGGCGCACGATGTCTAGCCCTCAGGAAGGACGGGACAGTTTGGTTTTGGGGGCTGGTCCATCTGGATCTTGATCAGGGACTTGAAGTTTACCAAAACAAACCTATCCGGTTAGAGGGGCCGGAGAATGTGGCCATGATCCATGCAAGCGCTGTCTGGGGTCTGCTCTTTATGAGAGAAGACGGAAGCTATTGGTCCGATGATGTCTGGACGAAGGAGTTACGGCGGATTCAGCTGTGACATCTCGATCAGGAAGTCGCCATACTCTTGAAGGTGAAAAGGATCCGGGCCATCACGAAATGAAGTTCGATGGATCAGGACTTGCGTCAGGGATTTACTTTTGCAGGTTGACGGCAGACAACTTTGTCCAGACGCGCAAATTGCTTTTGATTCGGTAGCGGGTCTTTTGAACCCTCTTGGCTCGCATCTAGGGTTGTTCTCCGGAGGCAAACACCATGACGAAATTCTTAGCTTCAATATTCTGCGCAGTGTTGATACTTTCCATCCCAGCTCTCAGCCAGTCCGTGGCAAATTATCCGGGCGCAGGAGTGATCCAAGCAGGAGATGCCTGGGAATCGTTTCTTCCCCAGGGTTATGGCCCGAACTATACCGAAGCAGCAACGGCTGCCACCCTCGGGGTCCGACGCTTTATCCAGATGGGCAACTTCGACCGCAACTGGAGCACGCCAGCCACCCATTGGCCTGCAGCATTCTACCTGACGCCGTACTGGTTGAAAGACAACTGGGTGACGGTGTACGACCCCGACACGACCTGGAACCGCGGGCCCTCCACTTCGAACCCCAGCTTCTTCATAGGTTCGCGGGCCTACCCCGGCGCAAATTACAGCAACCACGCGCAACTGACGTATAAGTCGACCCTGAACGGGGCGAGCGACCCGGCACGTCACTACAGTGTCGAGCCGTATTTCGTTGATGGCACACTCCGCCAGCATGTCGTGTATGAGGCGGCGTGGCCAACTCAGCTTGGCGTCGATGTCAAGATGCGGGCACACGGGTTTGCCGCCCCGAACTGGAACAACCTGAATGATTACGTTATCGTTGAAATTGAGTTGAAGAACACCGGCTACCTTGACATCAACATGGACGGTGTTGCCGAGCAGATAAACCATGACGTCGAAGCCCTGGCCTTCATGATTGAGGAAATGGCGTACATGTCGATCTCAAGTTATGGAGGGGGCGGAAGAAACCTCAACGATATTGTGCCGACTATTATTGCACGCCAGGCGGGGTTTGTGAATGACGTCGATTCAACCGGCGCACCTTGGGCATTCAGCATGGTTTTCCCGAGCGCGACAACATACAACCCGACACCCGGCACTGGAAATACCGACCTCGGGTTTAACGGCGGCTTGACAAAGAACTACATGGACATTCATCACGGCTGGGTCATGCTTGATGTGAAAGCCGGCGGTCTCCCTGGTGATCGTTCGCTGAGCGCATCCGGGTTTCCTTCCAAACTGACGCTGTTCGGAACCCACCCCGTCGGCCAGGGAGCCCAGCGGGGATGGTATATGTCCGGCGGGAGCAGTTACTGGGCAGGTGCATCAAGCGACCCCATGAAGGTCTTCTATATTTCAACGGGTGTCTGGTATCAGAACGGCGGTCAGTTCTCCCATAACAGCGACTTCACCCAACTGAATCTTTCGCCGAATTCCAACTTCTTCGCCTCCGGCACCGCAGGCAATCCTTTGACATTTGTCACGAAGGCGTCACCCACGAAGCCGAATGGCGATTTCAAGAGCACGAACACATTCGACCAGGTCTCGTTCGAAGACGGGAAAGCGGATGCGACAAAGGACTATCCCACCGGCTGGGGGAAATGGTCTCAAGGATGCTCTCACACGGAAAACTTTGACGATTTCATGTTCTCCGGTGTTGGGCCGTTTTCGCTGAATTCAGGCGAAACCATCACCATCGTCTATGCCACGGTTGCAGGATACCGGCTTGAGGGAATCCAACGATCCGTGCGCGCCGCACGGTGGGCCTATGAACAGAATTTTACCCTTCCCCATCCCCCGCCGGTGCCGGAGGTGCTCGTAACGAAACTCCCTATCGGGTACGTCACGCTAGAATGGGACACCAGGGCGGAGTCCGACGGGGAGTTCGCCGGATACAAGATCTGGCGGGCGAGCAAGGCAGACACGCTGAACTTCCTGGATGAAGGCATGCGGGTCGTCGATCGCTACCAGGAGCAGGTGACGCCGGGGTCTCGCCCCGCCTCCGTGTACAAGCCGGTCAACCCGAAATTCGACGCATTTGCCAAAACCCTTGCCGCGAGCACGCATGGCACGTATACTCCTGACACATGGGGGACGTGGACACTTCAAAAGACGATCCTCAAGAGCGACCTGGGATCAATGGCATCAGCCACTTCACCCGGGTATACATACAAGTGGATCGACAGTACCATCCGTCTCGACCGTTCCGCCTGGTATTATGTGTCGGCCTTCAAAGAAGGTTCGTACACGGGACCCGGGGGCGAGGTAAGTAACCGGATTGAAACCCACTCGACGAACCGGAACGGAGCAACTGGGCTCTGGAATCTCACGTATCCCTTCGGATATCTCAACACGAACTTTCCCAAAGATCCTGCCGGACTGAAGGACATAGGCGCAGGTGTGCTGATCCAGTCTCCTCTCACGGCGCACCGACTCAATTTCGGTATAGTGAACTTCGGCTCATCTCAGACTCTCGATGTCAGGATTGTGAACTCGGCGGATGATTCCCTGAGGGTCAATCTGACCAGCGATCAGGGCTCGTTCGTCCCGATTCCCTCGTCACTGGTCATCAGCCCGGGGAGTGATACGATCGTCGTCATCAAGTTCACCCCGAGCAGGCCCGGCCTGGATTCTGCAATTGTTATCGTAACGATCAATGGTCGGCCGCAGGTCGACACAATCGCGGTCTATGGATCAGGCGGTTCAGGAACCAGGCGTGCGACCATCGCATGGGATCGTTTCCCCAGTATCACGACGGACATTGTCGGCGGCGCGTATGTGGCGTGGAATCCATCCGGAGCCATCACTGCGGCACAGATCGACAACTCCGCGACTCCGACAATGCTGCGGCTCATTACCTATGATTCCGTCGGGACGACACTCTGGAGCGCGCGAGACACGATCCTCACCACTCTCCCTGCCATCGCCGGCCTTCATGGTAATACAGACGGCTCCATCTACACCGTGACGAATGGCTCCCCAAATTATGAAGGGTTGAAGTTCAACACCGCTAAATACAGTGCCAGCGGCGAGAGGATCTGGCGTGGGCTCTACGCCCCCTTCACGATGCAACAGGTTGCGGTCACGGGAACTGCAGTGGATCGAACGGAGAATATTTATGTGACGGGTCACGCCCAGCGCTACCCGGGAAACAACTATCAGATCGTCACGCTGAAATACGACTCCTCCGGTACAATGCAGTGGAATGCAGCGTTCGACGGTCCTGTCATCGGCGGCGATTCCACTGACTATGCCAATGCCATCGCTGTTGATTCTGCGGGCAATGTCTATGTGGCAGGGACGACCGGACCATGGTCCAGCAGCAACATGGTGGTAATCAAGTGCAATCAGGTCGGTATCCAACAGTGGGTTCAGTACTACAATGGGCCCAGCGACTCAACAGACGCTGCATCCGACATTGCGGTAGACCCGAGCGGAGATGTATACGTGGTGGGGCGCAGTAATGGTCCTGGCACCGGAAATGACATTACCGTACTGAAGCTGCGCGGGTCCGACGGGACGCTGCAGTGGATTGACCGGTATGACGGGTTGGGTCACGGGGATGATCTGGCAATAGCCTGCATCTTCACAGGAGAGGCCCTCTACGTTTCCGGCAGCGTGAGCGCTGAACATAATCTCAGCAACGCCATCCTACTCAAGTACGGGTCGAGCGGCTCAAGGTCCGTGTTGCTCCAGTATTCGGGGACGACAGGAATTGCCTATGGCGGGGGGCTATGCGAGGATCAGATGGGATTTCTGTACTTCGGCGGCCGATGCTTTGGAGCGCTTGGCAATGATGAAAGCTATGCGTTCAAGCTCGACAAGTCCGGGGGGATAACGTGGGAAGCCCACTACTCCGTGAACTCCGCCATCCCGACCTTTCCGGTTGATCTGGTTTCAGTCGGTAACGGAGGGCTCGCGGTTTCTGGCTATTACGGGACCTCCGGATCGTATCGGTACTTTGTGGCGAAGATCGGGGAGATCCCTTCTTCTGTACCTGGGGATATTGGCACTCTGCCCGTATTGGCGGAACTCTACCAGAACTACCCGAATCCCTTTAATCCGTCGACGTCAATCCGCTACGGGTTGCCAAGACAATCCCATGTGAGCCTGACGGTGTTTAACATACTCGGTCAACGGGTCGCACAGCTGGTCGAGGGGGAAGTCGAACCTGGATACCATGATGTGAAGTTTGACGCAGCGAACCTTTCAAGCGGCGTGTACTTCTACAGGCTTCAGGCGGATGGTTTCATCCAGACCCGCAAATTGCTTCTTTTGAAGTGACCGGTGTGTGGTTCTACCGCCGCGGCTTATCGCCGGCCGTTAGGCGCCGCACCCGAGGAGAGATGAGATGAATGCACGTCGTAGTCTGTTGCCACTGGCATCATCATTCGTCATTGTCACTTTTTGCCTCTCCCAGGATTCAGGTCGCCCTTGTGATGAAGAATTGGAACGTGTTGTCGCTATCGCGGGTGCTGGCGAGTTCTCCCGAGCGATTGTCTTGGCAGATTCGATGTTGCGCGGCTGTCCGGATTTTGCTCCGGGCTGGTGGACTCTAGGCCACCTGTTCACAGAGATCGAGAAACCGGAATCGGCGGCTATCTGTTGGGAGAAATATCGCCGCCTCGCACCCGATGACTGGCGGGTACTTCCCGGCCTCATTCAAGCATACCAATCCCAGATGGATTCGGTCCGACGAGATGAGCGAAGGGCACTGCTCCTCCGGATGTTCGAAGACGGGAAAGATACCTCGCTTGCATCACGAACGGAATACCTCCGTGACGCATTCAGAGTCGATACATCCTCGGTCGAAGTGTACGAGCAATTCAGGCCGACAGGGGATCGGCAAGTATTCATTTACTTCTATTGGTTTGACTCGGCAGGGAAACAGATAGCAAACTTCAGTCTTGGAAGCTATGAACGAGACAACCAATTCGCGAGGGAACTGGGGCGGATAAAGGCAGGAGAGAGAATCTATCATCTCGATTTCAACGCGCCCAAGAGTCACGCCACATATGGCATGTATTACCGCAGCCCTAGCTACGATGGTCTTCGTGCAATTGTTATTGGAGCAATCCGGGGCACGATTTCGCCGTATTCAACAAGCACATTCAAGTGATCGTTCGGCGCCTAACAAGCGGCTGCACCTGACACCGCGGTGTGGGGTCGCAAGGGCGGTGCTCAGCAAGAGGTTATCGTTTTCAGTTCAGTAGTCGTTACCCGCGGCGCAGGTGAGCCGCAGCCGTTATGGGGTGTCCTCAACGGTTAGCGAATTGTTCACCATAATCAGTGCGACCTCAGTTCAGCTTCATCTCGTGTATTGGCGATTAGGGCGCCAGCATGTCGCGTAAGCTGAAGGATGATGTCTTACCCCTATACTCCCAATCATCCCACAAGTGATCGGGAGGGTGGTGCCAGCCGCGTTCTTCCGTGGTGTTGGCGGCGCAATGAGGTAGACTCAGGAAGGCAATAGAAGAGGTGGGACCATGCATTTGCACAGACTACTCAGCGTCGGTTGTGTCGCCACATTAATCACGAATTCCTTCGTGAGCGCACAATGGGTGCAGACCAATGGGCCTTGTGGCCGGGGAGGTCCAGCGTATTCCATATGCGTAATGGACTCTGACATATTTATTGGCACGAGGAACTGTGTCTATGTATCCTCGAACGGTGGGACGCGCTGGCTGGACGTCACGCCGAATCATCCCGCAGCCATAGAGGCGTCGGTCCTCGGTCTGCTTGCGAATGGCTCGACCCTCTATGCCGGAGTCAACCACTACGGGGTGTTCGTTTCATCGGACGGAGGGACGAGCTGGTCCGATGCGGGGATTCCGAACACGGGAGCTCTGTCGGAGTGGGCTGCAAGTGGAGATTGGATGATAGCCGGCAATCGATCTGCACAGAGCTATCAATCCATTGACCATGGAGTCAGCTGGGCCCCCCTGGCCGATCCAGTCGCTGCGAGTTCGGTGTGTATCCGGGACAGCCTCGGCTTCATCGGCAACTGGGAAGGGATCTTCCGTTCCACTGATACGGGGACGACCTGGACCAATGTCCGCCCGACGGGGCGCGAAGTGAGATCATTGGCCATTTCAGGGCAACGCGTAGTTGCAGGAGTGGACAACACCATTTTGAGTTCTTCCGATGCCGGACTCTCCTGGAGCCCAGACAGCACGATTTTGGAGTGTCGATTCGTCAATTCTCTTCTGTTCGTTTCAGCGGAGTCAGGGTCAGAGTTTGTCTTCGCTGGGACGGACTCAGGGGCATTTCGGTCATCGGACAGCGGCATGACATGGCATCCGGCGAATTCGGGGCTCACATCGAAGGCCATTAACTGTTTCGCCTTTCAGAAGCGGGGATTTGAAGGGAATCCGGCCCTCTACGCTTGTTCGGGAGGCGGCGTTTTCCGTTCAACCGACTTCGGTGAGACCTGGAGACCTACGGGGACGCCCGAGGGAACGTGGAAGATCGCCTCATCTGGGAAATCCTTGCTTGCAGGTTCTTCCGTTATGCAGTTCTTCGGACCCTCAAAGTACGATTCGTCCCCGGCTTACTCGCGGTGTGCGACGTATCGGTCCGATGATCTCGGGGACACATGGACGGAGCGCGATTCCGGATTGGTGGAGCAATCCGGCTGGATGCTTTCCTCGGTTGCCATACATCCAGTTGGCGGGGGTGGCCATCGCCTCTTTGCCGGACTTTCGAGCACAAACCTGTGGGGTCTCGGAGCCGTCCTGTCGTCTACCGACGATGGGTTATCGTGGTGGCCCGTCCTCACGGATTCGAGCTCAGCTTCATTCCCGACAGTCGTCTCGATTTCTTCCGATCTGCTGGTCGGCCTGACCGAAGATGGAATCATTCGTTCATCGGATAATGGAACCACCTGGTTCCCCTCCGACTCCGGGATTTCCACCCCACCGTACGATGCGGTGCCCCCACGGGCCCCAATCAATGCCTTCTCCGTCGATGGCACCAGGATTTATGCGGGTTGCGGCAATGCACGTATTGCATGGGAGGGGCCCATCACAGGGCGCCTGCTCCTGAACTACATCTTCGCCTCCGGCGATGGCGGAGCCACATGGGAAAGGGTCGATTCGGGGTTCACGAAGATCCTGTTTTCCACAAAAGACACGGGTTCTGTACTCGCAAGCCTTTACGCCACCGGTTCGCACATCGTTGTTGGCACGCGGCAATGGAACCAATCCGCCCTTCGACTGGTCAGCGGGGGCATTTACCATATCGTCCATACTGGTGCTGGCTGGACTCTGGTAGATTCGTCGCTCATGGGGATTCAGGTGCATGCGCTCGTCGGCACCAATTCCGATTTCTTCGCCGGCACGAGCAAGGGAGTGTTTCATTCGACAGACCATGGATCCACTTGGGATAACGTAAGCTCCGGGATGGCCGACACCGTCGTGACTTCCTTGACTATCGCGGAGGGATATCTCTTTGCCGCGACTTCGAGCGGGATTTGGAGGCGTCCTCTTTCCGAACTCACAGCAGTAGACATTGGTGTATTCAGCGGGTCGCTCCTTAGGGGCTTTCGCCTGGATCAAAACTACCCTAACCCCTTCAACCCTTCCACGACGATACGCTACGGGCTTCCCGTCAAGTCCCACGTGACATTGACGGTCTTCAATACTCTCGGCCAGGAGGTCGCAACGCTTGTTCAAGGCGAAAAAGAGGCTGGATATCATGAGGTGAAATTCGAGGCATATGGTCTGTCATCTGGCGTCTACTTCTATCGATTGATAGCTGGCAACTTTGTTCATACGCGCGGATTGCTCGTGATTCGTTGAGTTGTGCGTGCCGTGTCAAGGCGCGCTAGCAGTGTAGCAGTAGTGGGTAATTCAATAGTTGTGGGCTGCAGGTGAGGCGCGGCGGTTGGCCGGATGATGTGAACATGCAGACTCTATCGAAAGAACAGTCGCGGCTGCGGTGGTCCGAATTGCGGGGAATGCTCTGTCAGTGGGATCCGATTGGTGTGATGGACGATCCCAAGTGGCCGCGCGATGAGTACGACTGCATGATTGGGCCGCTTCTGCGGCTGCTGGAAAGCGGTAGCTCTGCGAAGGACATCGCCGCCTATCTGCGCGCCCAGATTACTGAGCACTTCGGCTTGTCTCCTGAACACTATGACTTTGCATCAATCGCCCGACAGATCCGCTCTTGGTTCGGTGGGCGCGAGGGTAGAATGCTGGTTGACAAAGCAATGACCCCGACGAAACGGACGCAATCCGGGAAATAACGATCGTTTACCTGTCGCAGGTGAGTAGCGGCCGTTAGGTCCTGTTGAGGCAGGTTTTTTCTACGAAAGGTTATGAAAATGAAGGCTAAGGTGATTATAAGCTTGGTCGCGCTAACCGCGATCAGCTCTTGTTCGAGAGAGTCAAACCCCGTCGGACCCTACGAGTTTTCGACATTGATCGGTGGTCTTGGCTCGACTCGCTCATATGTCAGCACCGAAAGCTGTACCCAATTCAACAGCGATTGCAGAAGCAGTTTGCCCCAACTCACAATGACGAGAGCAAGTTCGACTCTCTTAATCAGTGGGTTGGAGGTCCCGCCTTCCAGGTCTATTTTGCGGGGCAGGATTCTCGTTCCGGCAAACACCTTCTTTTGACCCGTAATCTCCCAACTCCTTGCGCACGAGCGCGAGTCTTTCCTGGCGGGGCGGTCCAGGGGAAAGTGACAACCTCGGTGCTGGCAAAGGACATGAGATTCCGGGCGAGAACGGGACACCCATGCGGGGAAGATTCCGTCGCATCCGCCTTCTTTCACTCGCACGCTGAATCCCAGTGGCGGAAGCCGTTCTTGAAGGATATGAAGGTGTTTCCGTGGACGTTCTTTGAGGCGAAGAGAAAGTAGTTGACTCTGAGCCCAGAAAACACAGTACTTACAGAAGGAGAATTTAGGAATCGTCCGATCATGTTGGCGGATAATTGTGATCACGTTGTCTGAATAGTACTTGGAGCGCAGCACTTGCAGATTCAAAACGTTCATACGTTTCACATTCCCGTTCTTGGACTGGCATTCTCCATCGACACACCTCTGCGGGTTGCGCGTTATGGTATTGCCTCGGTGATTTCCATCGTCGACGACATACTCATCGAGCGGATGCGGAAGCACTACGCGAGCCTTTACGGCAAGCCGTACACGGCCATCAATCAGAAAGAGGAAGATCACCGTGCGCGGAGGATTACCGCCTACCTCAATCTTGTGAACCAGATCGTCCATGAGCAGACGACGAAGCTCAAAGCCTCTGCATTCGAGCAGGGGAGCGAAATCGTGAAGTACTTCGAGATGCTTGCTGAAAACTCTCCCTTGAAGGCCCTCTACCGGCGATTCGTGGCGGCGCGCGGCACGGTCCATCGTGCCTACCTGGAAAACGAACTCCGGTCCCGGATTGTCCCGGGCGCGATCGATGTGAACATCATGACGAAAGTCGACAACGTCAACCGCGCAAGGCACGTATCGGAACCGCTTCCGGACTCATCAGATGCCGTTGCCGCTCTCCGGGGCTTCGTGCGGAGTGAACTTGATTCCTCCGTTGTGCTCTCTGCAGGCCTCAATCCGCGTCTGTTCAGCTACATGGAGCGTTGCCCGGAGTTTCTTCCGGGTGCGGAGGGCGCATCGCGGAAGAGAGTAATCCTGAAAGTCAGTGACTACAGGTCCGCCTCGATCCAGGCAAGGATCCTGGCGAAGAAGGGAATCTGGATTTCGGAGTTTCGCATAGAATCAGGCCTGAATTGCGGCGGGCATGTCTTTCCGACTGACGGCAAATTGCTCGGACCCATTCTGCAGGAATTCAAGGAGAAGAGAGAAGCCCTGACCTGCGAATTGCACGCGCTCTATTGCGCCGCGCTGCAGGGAAAAGGGCGGAACGTCCCTGCGGAGTCCAGGCCGGTTCGCATCACGGTCCAGGGAGGCATCGGGACGACGGCGGAAGACGAATTTCTGCGTGAGTTTTTCGAATTGGACGGCACGGGATGGGGATCGCCCTTTCTTCTGGTTCCGGAAGCGACAAACGTTGACGAACGGACCAGGGCCAAACTCGCTGCGGCCGGTAAAGAAGATTACTACCTCAGTGATGCATCGCCGCTCGGCATTCCCTTCAACAATCTCCGGGGCAGCGCGAGTGAAGAGCTGATTCGACGACGTGTCGAGGAAGGAAGGCCCGGAAGTCGGTGCACCAAAAAGTATCTCGTCTCCAATACCGAGTTCACGAAAGAGCCGATTTGCACGGCGTCGCGGCAGTACCAGTCGCTGAAGATCAAACAGCTGCAAGGCATGGATCTGCCGGCGGAGGAGCTCGAATTCCGAATCCAAAAGGTTGTGGAAAAATCCTGCCTCTGTGAGGATCTTGCCGCGTCACCGTTTGTCGGAAACGAAACGGAGGACAAACGCGCTTCTCATGCGGTTGCGGTCTGTCCCGGTCCCAATCTTGCGTATTTCTCCCGCATTGCCACGCTGGAGGAAATGGTGGGGCACATTTACGGGCGGCTCCAATTGATATCTGTCTCCGATCGGCCAAACATGTTTATCAACGAACTGCGGCTCTACATCGATTACCTGAAGAAC
>Ga0153916_10003671_pt1 | contig 11467 bp, 11 predicted proteins | sample Opewatmetagenome_FD_109642 | JGI IMG/M metagenome (GOLD analysis project Ga0153916, IMG submission 109642) | Freshwater wetland microbial communities from Ohio, USA - Open water 3 Core 3 Depth 4 metaG | ecosystem: Environmental > Aquatic > Freshwater > Wetlands | place: USA: Ohio, Lake Erie...
CTCAAAACGAGTGCATTCGTCAAGGGCGCAAGCGACCAGGCAGTGTTCGACACGATTGCACATGGCCGCCTCGAGAAGGGCATGCCCGCGTGGTCGAGCGCCGCAGGCGGAGTGCTGTCCGACGATCAAATCCGCGACCTGGTTGCGTTTGTACGGGACCTCCAGGGCTAGCCGGAGCTCCACCGGCCGGAGCGTCAAGGCAAACTCCACGGGCTGGGAACATCCCAGCCCGCGTGTTATCGGGGAACAGCGCGCTTCGATGTGTGCCAGACATTATGACAGTGGCAGAACGGGTGATCATAGTCGAGAGGTGTGAATGAACGGGACACTGGCGCTCGTTGGCGCGGGCGAGTTTCTGCCAGCCATGGAAGACTGCGACCGAATGCTTCTCGAGCGATCGGGCGGCCGGAGTGTGGCCATCGTTCCGACGGCCGCCGCACCGGACGGCGCTGGAGTCCCGGAGCGCTGGGCGGAGCAGGGCGTGGCGCACTTCCAGCGCCTGGGTGGGCAGGCCTTTGGCGTGCTGGCCCTCACGCGCGAGAACTGCAGCATGCCTCGTTTTGTTCAGCCCGTGGCGGATGCCTCCTTGGTCTACTTCTCGGGCGGCAAACCCGACTTCCTGGTGAAGACGCTCGGCGGGACACCGTTTTGGGAGGCGGTTCTTGGCGTTTTGCGGCGCGGCGGTGTCGTTGCCGGATGCTCGGCCGGCGCGATGATCATGGGTGCGCTGGTTCCAAATTTCGGCGCGCGCACCGGCCTTTTTGGATGGAGCGGGTGGTTGCCCGGGCTGGGACTTGTCCCGGGCTGGGTAATCATGCCCCACTTCAATGAGATCCCCGAGCTCCTGGTGCGACTTGCGCTGCGCCCGCCTCGAGAAGCGAACCGACTTCTCGGCATCGATCGCGATACCGCATTGGTGAGCGAAAACGGAGACTGGCGGGTGTGTGGCAGCGGCAGAGTCTCGCTCCTGCGCGGGCGGCGGGCTCAGCGATTCCGCGATGGCGACAGGGTCGTGCTCGAGTAGGCTGCCCGCTATCCCCGTTGAGGTCGCCTCGGATGTCGAATCGAAGGGTGCGTATTCCGAGGCACAATACGACGGCCCCCTCCGTTGAGTGAGGGGGCCGTGCTGTCTGAGCCCCGAAATGCGTTGGGCAGGGCGTGAGTTGTGAGACCCTTACGATGGACCGGCTGCATCGGGCGTTGTCGGCTCCTCAGCATCCTGCATTTGCACGCGCCCTTTGAGGAAGCCGCCCTCCTCGGTGCTCAGGCTTCCCGTTGTGACATCGCCCCACACGCGGCCGGTGCGTGTGATGTGAACTCGTGCCGCGACAATGTTGGCCTGAACCGTTCCGGCGACCGATACGGACTGGGCGCGAATTTCCTCTGAGATGATTTTGGCGGTCTCTCCGACCACGAGCAACCCTTCCAGCAGAATCTTGCCTTCGAAACTTCCCTCTAGGCGGACGCCACCCTGTCCGGTCAGTGTTCCCTGCAAAGCGATGCCCGGACCGACGACCGTTTCGACCTTGGCCGCCGGGCGGATAGTATCCGGGACTCTTGGATTCTCTTTTCGCAACATGCCGCCTCCGCCGGCTGAGTGGTGCCGGTTGACCTCGTTGAGAGTTCCGAATTGCCGCGTCTCAGCCGCCGCCGATAGCCAGGATGAGGTCGATCACATCCCCGTTCTGGACGAGCGGCAAGGCATCCTTGCTGCGATGCCACTGGGTGCCGTTGATTGTAACAACCAGGTGCTCGGCCGGCTGGCCGTCGGCCGCCAGGACGGATGCGCCGAGTTTGGTGTGCTTGTGCGCGATCATCTCGAGCACCTCGTTGAGCGGGAAGGGGTGCGCGAGTTCGATGGCCACGGAGCGCGTCCCGGCCTGCAGGCGGAGAAAGGAATACAGACGGACTTCCATGTCGGCAGGATGATCCCATCCCCCTCACACGGGAAAGAAGCTGACCCCCACGGTGCCCGGGCCGGAGTGAACGGCCAGCGCAGGCGAGAGGCTATTGGTTACTACTTCGACACACTCGATAACGCTCTCGAATTTGCGACGCAGCTCGCCGGCCTCCTCGGGCGCGCCGACGTGCGTGAACGCGGCGCGCACCTTGGCGCCCTCGCCGACGAACTTCTGTGCCATTTGGACAATGCGCGCGTAGGCGGTGGGCCGGGTGCGCGCCGCTCCCAGGGCGACAATCGCGCCTTGCTCGATACCGATGAGGGGTTTGATATTGAGCAGCGAGCCCACCAGGTGTTGGGCGCGCCCGATGCGCCCGCCCATGTACAGATAGCGCAGCGTATCGGCAGTCATGATCATCGTGGCTTTACGCGCTACTTCCCTCGCGCAGCCGGCCACCTCACGCAGCCGCAATCCCTGCGCGGCGGCGCGGGCCGCCTCCACCGCCGCCCAGCCATGCGACATCGCCACGCGCAGCGTGTCGACGACCTCCACCTGGACTTCGGGCATCTTCTCCCGCAGCATCTCAACCGCGGTCTTGCACGATTGGAAAGCGCCGCTGCCTTTGGAAGTCATGGTCAGCGCCACGATCTCGGTCGTATCGCGGGCCAAGTCCAACAGGGCGGCCAGGTAGTCGCCGGGGCTGGGATTGGCGGTGGTGGGCAGGGTGACCGCCTGCCGCAGGTACGCCACGAATTCATCCGGCTGGATGTCCACCATATCGCGCAGCGTCTCGAGTCCGCGATGTACAAAGTAGGGCACCAGGCGGATGCCGAGTTGTGTGATCATCTTCTCAGGAATGCTGGCGGTCGTGTCGGTCAGAATCCCAACAGCGGGCATACAGGGTCTCCGGGTCCTACGGGTATGCTGGCATCCGGGCATGTGCCCAGCAAGGCGCATTAGTTGTCCCAACGGGGAAGTATAGCGCAAGAATTCGAGGGTGATTGTTGTGTCCACCTCATCGGCATGTGCGCGCTGCCACAGGAACAATAGGGTCGTCGAGGCAAGGCACTTGAACTCCTCGATCGGATTCTGGGACTGAGCGACGCTACAGGCACGGAGATTCTAGGCCAATCACGAAACGATGAATGCCTGTCGCGAAGAAGGGCTGACTCGCCCTGCATGCCGTTCCCAGTCGACCCTTGCCCCAAATGCATGCAACGCCGCATGAGCATCGCATTTCAGGGAGGCTGCAGGACCGCTCCTTCCCCGAGGAGCGCGGGCAGGTTCGGCCTGCTCGTTGCACTCGAAGGGTAGAGCAGCCGTCGGGCACGACTTTCAGGAATGAGGTATTCTTAAGGGTAGGCAATGCAGGAGCCGGCAGCTGTTTGTGAGTGTCCCCCAACCCATCGCTCCGGTTGGAACATGGTTCCGGAGCCCAGCCACCAAGTTCCCGAAGCGGAGGATACGATGAGGCTGATAGACATCGAGGGGATCGGACGAGCCTACGCCGCCAAGCTGCGCAAGGTGGGTATTCGCAGTGTCGAGGGCCTGCTCAAGGCCGGCGCGAAGCCGAAGTCACGCAAGGAGATCGCCAAGGCGGCCGGCTTCCAGGCGCGGACGATTCTCGAGTGGGTCAATCGGGCGGACCTGTATCGCGTCAAGGGCATCGGCCGCCAGTACTCGGACCTGCTCGAGAAGGCCGGAGTCGATACCGTTGTTGAACTCTCCAAGCGCGATCCTAGGAAGTTGTTTGCTACTATGGGCGAAGTGAACCTAAAGAAGAACCTGGTCAATCAGATGCCGACCAAGAAACAGGTCGGTGCCTGGATCCGGCACGCGAAGAAGTTGCCCCGGGTGGTTAAGTACTAGCCAACGCCACGGGCGCCCGGTTTCTAGGGGGGAATACGCCGCGATCTGATGCACGCCCTCGCGGCGGCCTGGAGTTTACACAACGCCGCGTGTGTCTGTCTCGATGACGCCCACCGGCGCGAGCTGTTCGCGAGCAACCGCAATTGGAAGCCGGGGCCAACTTGGCCCCGGCTGCTTTGTACTCAGGTTCATGCGGCCTGCGTTGCCCACGGGCGGATCTCGCTGCGACTTGCGCGCCGGTCCGCTTGCAAGCGCCTGACCCAGCCGCGCAAGGCCGGTCATGAATCCGACACGGCAGTGTGACCGTCTCATTATAGCCGTGCGAAGTGGGCCGACTCGGCTGCGCGGCTTGTGGACCTTGTCTGCACACGCTAGTTGCGCAACACGAGCGGCAGCATCACAAGCCAAGGCACCGGCATGTACGAGAAGCTGGATATCTCATGACGTGTTCCTGCATCGTCTTCATCGTACAGTTGGACCGAGTTCTGGCTCTGGTAGACCTCGCCGGGAAGCGGCGGTGTATGGTGGAAAAGGCCCGCAAGGTCCATGGGAAGCTCATTGTGGTAGAGAGTGCCGGCGATTTCAACTTCCAAGTAGGCAACGTAAGTCCCCTGTGCTGATCCTGTCGGGCTGAAGGGCGGCAAATCAAGGGTGCCAGGCGTGTTGTTTGCCAATTCCTCGATCTCGCCGACCGTTGCCTGGTGGGGCGAAAGCGATGCGCTGCGCAGCCGTACGAGGACGTTGCCGACGGCACTTGTGCCGCTCAGATTGAGAGCGACGAAGGTGGCGCTAACCTGGTCAAGCCCATCAATATCTGTGTCTGAGGCTTCCCCCGCGCCCGAAGTGGCGAGAAGGTCGGACGATGTTCCGGCGAGCTCAACTTCCACCGGAACGCTGTCCATCGAAAGCAGCAGCGTGCCCCTGGCGTGAAGGAACCCGCGCGGAAGAGCCACAGGGTCGGCCGGGGCTTCAGATCCCTGACGCAGGTTATCTTCCCCGCTTCGCGCACTGGCGGCGAGAAGGGGGGAGAGGCTACCGGATGAGGCATGGATTGGAGTGGAGGAAGTGATGACAAGTGCCACGATCAGCACGGCGGCGATGCGTAACGCTGCTTTCATGTATGTTCTCCCCGGTGATTTGTGCGCTGCGAAGATGCGACCGAGACGTCCAATCGGTGGGCGAGATTGTCGACAGCAGCACGGTCTGGCGGCGGCGTTCCCTCACTCCGAGCGAGAGGATACAACGCTGAGGATCGGGCTGTACTGATAATCGCAGTTGGAAATCGGTCCGGCAATCGTGCTTCCGGTGAAGTTGATCTGCGGGATATGCTGCCAGGACGGAGTTGTTCAGGGGCAATTGAGGTTTCTCCCCACCCGGCGCGGGATGGCGTGGACGGTCAGCGGCCAAGCTGTGCGGAGCGGGCGGAGTATACACCCGCTCTCCGGCATGAGCTTGCCGCCAACGGCCGGCTCACAGGGGAGTCCGTGCGACGATCCTCGCTGCCACGCGATGTAACCCTTCGGCGAATTCGGCGACGGGCGTCAGCAGGCTGAGCACGAGATGTTCCCCCTGCGGAAAATCGAAGAAGAACCCCGGCTGGACGACGACCCGATCCTCGACTAGCAGTTGATAGGTAAGATCCTCCTCGTCCTCGCCCTCCGGCAAACGAAGCACCAGGTACCAGCCGCCCTCGCGCGGAAGCAAGTGGGCGGCCGAACCCGCGGCGAAGGATTGCCCTGCAGCACGCTGGTTTTCGCCCAGGCGCTCGCGGATCTTGGCCTGCAGGGGGCCGCGCACCGGTAGCAGAACCTCAGCGGCGAGCTGGGCGGGCGTCGAGGCGGAGAGGTAAGCGTCGGCGATGAACTCGAGCCGCGAAGAGGCCGCCTGCACCGCCGACCGGGCACCGCTCATCCGCACCCAGCCGAGCTTGATCTGCGGCGCGCCGATGACCTTGGAGAGACCGCTCAGGCGCAAGACGAGGCCCTGAGTCTCCTCGCTGGCCGTGCCCAAGGCAGAATACCCTTCGGCCGGATAATCGTGAAAGACTTCGTCCAGAATCAGTGGGCAGCCCTTTGCGGCGCACACCCGCTCAAGCGAGGCGAGCTCCTGCGGGGCGAGATACGCGCCGGTTGGGTTGTTTGGGCTCACCAAGATGACTGCGCGTGTGCGCGTTGAGAATGCCTGCCGGAACGCCCGCTCATCAATCCGCCAGCCGCTCTCGGGCGAGAAGTAGGAGGGGAATCGCGTCAGACGGCAGCCCTCAAGGGCCACCAGCATGTCAAACAATGGGTACGATGGTTGCGGAACGAGGATCTCATCCCCGGGGTTAGCGAACAGCTTGATGAGTTCGGCGTACGCCTGGCTGGTGCTCGCGCTCAAGAAGATGGCCTCAGGCTCAGTCGGCAGACCACGATCCGCGTAGTAGCGTGCCACCGCCAGCCGGGCGCCACGCATCCCGCGCGGGTCCGGGCTGTACTCCGCAGCGCGCGGGACCGCGAGGGCTCGGGTCAGTTCATCGGATGCGGGCCCCAACCCGCACTGAGGAGGATTCGATCGCGTGAGATCCAGGAGCGGCGCGCCGGATGCCTGTAGGCGGTCGAGCGCGCGCTGCAAACGTCCGGGGGTCAAGTCGGCATCTAGGCGCGATGAAAACATGAGGGCCTGCCCTTCACGGCAGTTTGTCCCGGGGGACTTGCCGTTTGCCGATCGAGTGCGCTCACGATGGATGCCACAAGCACATCCGCCGGCCGTGAGGCATCCAGCCTCAGTACGTCGGCGGGCTCCTCGAGCGTGGCGAATTGGCTTTCGAGGATCGCCTGCGTAGCAAAGTGATCGTGACGCGCGGCGAGCCGCGATCGCACCAGGGTCGGATCCGCGCGTAGATACACCCACACAAGGTGCGGCGAGCAGGCAGTCAGCCTGTCGCGGTAGCTCTGCCGCAGCGCTGAGCAGGCCACCACAGCGCTGCCGCTGCGTGTGTCGAGATCGGCGATGAGCGTTCCGAGCGCATCGAGCCAGGGCGCACGGTCGGTATCGTCGAGCGGCTCGCCGCGCGCGATCTTTTCCCGATTGGCGTCTGGGTGCAGATCGTCGCCGTCGACGAAGGACCACCCCAGACGGCTCGCAAGCGCGGTGCCGACTGTCGTCTTGCCGGCTCCGGCCACTCCCATCACGATAATGATCATCGCTTTGTGCACCGCTTCGCCGCACGCCTAGGTTGTTCGCGGAGGCTGGCGTGCTGCTCCTCTGGCCGCAAACTGGGGCTCACTCTAGCCCTCCTCGGAACGGATAGCGCGCGCGTCGCGGGTGCGCTTTGTTTGCGAATGCAGCCTCTTTTCACGCAGGCGCTTCTCACGCGAGGCGTGCGAGGGTTTCGTGGCCACGCGCGTGCGAGGCGGCCGGGCAGCCCGCTCGATGGCCGCCGCCAGCTTGCGCATCACCTCACGCCGGTTGGCCTCCTGCGTGCGGTGATTGTGCGCGACGAGTGTAAGCACGCCACGGCGGCTGACGCGTGTGCGTTCGAGATGGGCGAGCCGGGCGCGCACGCCGGCCGGCAGAGAGGAACCGGCGATATGAAATCGTAATTGGGCGGCGGTGGCTACCTTGTTGACGTTTTGCCCGCCCGGGCCGGGCGAGCGAACGTATTCGATGGTCACTTCGTCATCGCGTAGTCGCAGGGTTGTGTTGATTTCGATCATTGCTGTGGCACCATCCGGGCCCATCATTCGTGCAGCCAATTCTACCTGCATGGCTATCAAGACACTTGATCAGTCGGCACACGATTTGGCCGTGTGGCTGCGCGCAGCACAACCCAGTAAGGCAAGTCCCTCAAGATGCAGAGCAGGGGGCGAGGCAACGCACATCTCCATGAGCCTTAGCGTACGCTTTGGGATGACTGGGGTGAGTGTCATCCAGAATTGATCACCGTGGAGATATTGGCCATCAAGATTACGCGGAAATGCGTATTGACAGGGCTGGATTCCAAGCATAATATCCTGGTAGTTATCTCTATCACTACTAAGGAAGTGGCGGTGGCGCTGGATGATACGGTAGTGCGGTTGACGCATTTGGGGCTGAGCGAATGGGAGGCCAAGGCATACCTGGCGCTCCTGCGCAAGAGCCCGGCCAACGGCTATCAGGTAAGCAAAGAGAGCGCGGTGCCGCGATCGATGGTTTACGAAGTGCTGGCCAAACTTGTCAGCCGGGGCGCGGTGCTGCGCACGCACGAAGCCGACAATGCGCTCTATGCGCCTGTGCCGCCGGTGGAACTCATCGAACGATTACAGCGTGAACACGAGGAACTCACCGAAAGCCTCAAAGCGGATCTTGGCGCCGTGTCACAGTCGGCTGAAGAAGAGTACGTCTGGCATATCGAGGGACGCGCCAACATCCTGGCACGAGCGGAAGTGCTGATCGAGGAGGCGCAGACAACTCTTACTGCGCAAGTTGTCGCGCAGGAGATCGAGGAATTGCGGGCACCGCTGGAGGCCGCCGCGGCGCGCGGGGTGGCGGTGGCAATCGTCTGCGACGAGACGGTGCGCATTGCCGGAGCGCGCGAGGTTGTGGTGCCGCCGCTCATTCTGCCTGGCGAGGCCAGCCCGTTCGAGATGATTCTCGTGCGCGACCGGGCCGAGGTCCTGATCGGGGACCTGGGCGGCGCGGATGAAGAGAGCGCCTCGTGGACGCGCAACCGCCAACTCGCGCTGATGGCCGAGGGTCACATCCGCCGCAGCCTAATCCTGCCCGCGATGTACCGCGCGCTCGGCCCACAGGGCGTGGAGGCACTGATGAACGGCGATGAGCAGGGGGTCCTGCGTGCGGTCGGGGGCCTGGCGCCGAAGCGATGAATCACCCGGTCTCGGGCGAAACGCAGGCCGGCCGATGGATGAAGGAGGTGACAGGGGCGCATAGAGAAGTCGGAATGACACCCACAGTGTTCCAATCGCCTGGGCTGGCGCGTGCGGGGGGACTCGCCGCGGGTCGGCGGAGGAGCGGAGGTTGGGCGCGTGATGCCTGGGCGGCATTCGTGGAAGGAGCGTGGTTTTATCGGGAGGCGGGTCAATGATCACTTACTACCACAGCACAGAGCATGGACTGGAAATCCTGGCACAACCGATTGCCGGCTGCTGGATCAATGTAGTCGCTCCGTCGGCTGAGGAGATAGCCGAACTGCAGACGGTGCTCGGCATCCCTCAGGACTTCATCACTTACCCCCTCGACGTTGGCGAGATGGCGCGCACCGAGCGCGAGAACGGCGCCACGCTCATGATCCTGCGCGTGCCCTACTATCAGGGGCAGACGGCCGACATCCCCTACACGACGGTTCCGGTTGGCATCATCCTGACCGATTCTTACATTACCACCGTGTGCCGGACCGAAACAGATGTGATTCAGGCGTTGGTGGCCGGGCGTGCACGCGGGCTGCTCACCGCCCGGCGCAATCGGTTGACGTTGCAGCTCTTTCTGCTCACCGCTTCGCAATTCCTGGCGTACCTGCGTGAGATCAACAAATCGGTCGACCGGCTGGAAGATCAGCTGCAGCTCTCCTTGCGGAACCGGGAGGTGCTGGAGCTGCTAAAGTTTCAGAAGAGTCTGACCTTCTTCGCCACCGGGTTGGCCTCCAATGAGTTGATGCTGCAACACCTGCAGAAGAGCCACCTGTTCGACCAGCACATGGAAAACCAGGACCTGTTGGATGACGTCCTGACCGAGGTGCAGCAGGCGATCGGCATGACCAACATCTCCTCCAACATTCTGAGCCAGATGATGGACGCCTTTGCCTCGATCATTTCCAACAACCTGAACGTGGTGATGAAATTCCTGGCCTCGGTGACGATCATTCTCAGCCTGCCGACGATGATCGCATCGTTCTACGGAATGAACGTCAAGCTGCCGCTGGGCGGGCACGAGATGGCTTTCGTGTTCATCGGGATGGTTTCTATTGTGATCATGATGGGCACGCTGATCGTCTTCTGGCGCAAGGATTGGCTGTAACCGGTTTCAGAGAGGGACGCTCGTCTTCAAACTCCCCACCCTCCCTCTCTCCAGGTGTGGTGAGTCCTCGCGACGGGTCGGCCCTGCCGCGTGAGTTGAGAGGTCCTCAAAGAGGCGGGGGTGAAAGCCCCCCGCCTCTTGTATTCCTCCACTTCCTCTCCGCTGCACTCGACCTCCTAGGATGCCTCCCGACGGAGGAGGGTCCGAAACTGTCCGGCGCACCTGCGATTCGGGCGATGGGCCGCGTCGGCGGGCCACCAGATCTCGCGGATCACACCGGACTAGCTGGACCCCGGGGTGGTGCGGACGCAGCTAGGGCGCGACGACCAGTCTCCCAGCTTGCTCTTGAAGCGGGATGAACTGGTATGGCTGGTTCCAGGTGGCGAAGCTCGAACGGTCGGGCAAGAGAGGGTAGTCGAGTCCGAAGTAGCGCTGGAAGATCAAGCGGAAGGTGTTGACCGGCGTGATTGATCCATTCACCTGTGCCGGGGCTTCGCCCGGCAGATAATACGCGTTCAAGATCGCCAGCCGCTCGGTGAGGTCCGTCTCCTTGGCTGACGACCAGACCAGCCCAAGCCCGGGTCCGTGGTCGGCCTGGATGACAATCACGGGCGGAGTCTCGGACGAAAGCAGAATTCGGCGAATCACGTTCTCCATCCGGCCATTGATGTAGGTCAATTGATCGGTATACCCTGTGATGTATTCCTGGCGCGTGCCGGTGAAAGCATCACCATCCATCAACGTGAACGGGCGGCGGTTTTGGATCGGCTGACCCTCGGACCCGAAGACGAAGGGCGGGTGGGGGGCGATGATGTGAGCGAAGACAAACTTCGGACCGGGCTCTGCGGCCACGGAGACGAGTCGATCCAACGCGAACAGGATTCGCTCGCGGTGGGCCTCATATCCCACCGGTGGGATTTCCACGCCCAGGGAGGTTGCCAAGTCCTGTAGGGCGATCAACCCGCTCGTCTCAATCATCAGTCGGTCGAAGGTCGTAGTTCGCGTGAGGGGCGGGGAGAGGAAGAGGTCGGCGTTCTCGAGCTCGGTCATGCGGTAGCCGGATGCCAGATTCATCACCCGGTAGCCCCGTTCCTTCAGTGCCCGCCGCACCTCGCTCCAACGGATCAGCCGGGCGAGAGGCAACCGATCATTGCTGTCCACTCCGACCTGGGCAGCCACGTCGTCGAGATAGTCCATGTTGAGGGAGGAAGCGATCGAAAGAGCGGTTTGAGGGTAGTTGCTCCTCGCATCGCCTGCGACGGTGAAGCCTTCGTGTTCCAGGAATTCGAGGAAGGGCGAGTTGTCATAGCCGTAGACCTCGGCGAGGACATCTGCGCTCGCGTACCCATCCAGGACGATGTAGTAGATGTCGGGTCCGGCTCGCAATTCCGCGGCTGGCGGCCTTGCCTCGGCCGGCCAGGGTTGGCGCAGCAGTATCTCGTTGCGAATCATGTCGAAAGCGGGGATGGCCAAGGCGCCGAGGGCCATCATCACGAACATCGTGTTGCCCAGAGGTAGCCAGCGCGGTAGGCGCCCCAGGGCCCATAGGCACAGTGCCCACAGGGAGAGCCAGACCAGTGTCAGGGCTCCCTGCTCCCCGATCAGCCCGACCCTCTCGAAGAGCGCTCGAGGCCCCGCGCCCAGAAAGCCGCCTAAGACGTGGCCATAAGAGAAGAACAAGGCTAGGGTCATGGAGGTTGAGA